>Ga0115572_10000755_pt1 | contig 26853 bp, 29 predicted proteins | sample COGITO_mtgs_1206_FD_88681 | JGI IMG/M metagenome (GOLD analysis project Ga0115572, IMG submission 88681) | Pelagic marine microbial communities from North Sea - COGITO_mtgs_120607 | ecosystem: Environmental > Aquatic > Marine > Epipelagic | place: Germany:Helgoland, sampling site Kabeltonne... | reverse complement strand
TCAGAACGCAAGTTGGGCTCGGAACGGAAGTCGGTCGTTTGCGCAAAAATAATTGCTTCGGACTGCTGTGCGTCTCGGGCTTGCCTATCCAAAGCCAAGCCAAAACTGCTAACACTCAGCACCCCCAACAATAGCGACAGGACAAAAAATTGACGTTTCTGCCGAGACTGCCGGCTTTGCAAATACACCGCAAAAGCCAAACAAGCCAATGCCAATAACCCAATCACCAATCCACTCCACAGCGGGAGAGGTAAAACGCCTGAAGTATTCTTGATAAACAAATCAAAGGTGTTTGGTGGTAACTGTTCAATAACGTCTATGGTCATGTTTTGGGCAAAGCGCAAGTTGTGCTGGTTGTCCTCGTTTGTGGGGTCGAGTAACTGTGCCTTTTCATAGTTGAGGATACTCGGGGCAATGCGGTTGAGCTTATAGTGAGCGTTGCCCATATTAAAGTACAATTCGGAGGAATGTAACCCGATCTGAACAATGGAATCATAGCCTGCTAGCGCCTGCTCATAGCTGCCAAGATTGTAGTTTTTGTTGGCCCGTGAAAATATAGAATCTGGGTTTTGTGCTTGCAGTTGCACCGCCAATAAGAACAAAAAAATCATGGGCATTCGCATCCTACAATTGTTTATCGATTTGTGTTATCATTTTAGCGGTATTGGCATAGTCTTGCTTCATCGCCTTGACAGAGGACGGGGTATAGCGCGCAAACTCACAGTTTTCGAGCACCGACACAAAGTCGTTTACCAAGGGTTCTTCTACCCCGATTTGAGACAGGATATTTTTGATTTTTTCTTTGCTAAAATCAGCCGTTTCCATTTTGAGTTTGGCTTTGAGGTAGTTGTGCAAAGCGCGTTCCAGAGCCACATAAAACTCTTCAGAATTGTTGAGGTTTCGTTTGGCTTCAGACAGGTATTTTCGAGCCATTCGATTGGCAGTTCGCATCCGTACCCCATCTGTGTCGCCCAACTGTTTGCGTAGGCGACGGGCATAAATCGCAAAAAGCAAAAGCAGCCCTAAGGGGGATATCCACAACCCATAAAACATTGACGACCCAAAAAAGACCGAAGAAGTGATCGCAACAAAAGAGGTGTCTAGAGCAATAAATTTAAACGGGGTGTCGATCGACACTGCTGCTGATGGTGTCGTGGGGTTCGCCGATCGGTTGACGGACGGGCCTTCGGTGACATCCACCAGTTGTTCGGCAGATTTTACCGTTTGATAGCTTTTTGTTTTTGGGTTGAAAAAGGAGAATTCAACAGCTGGGATGGGGTATTTGCCTTGATACTGAGGCACAAGCGTATAGCTCTGCGTTACGGAGCCACTCATTCCGCTCAAACTACTGCGAACGTTTTCGCTACTTTCGGGTTCGTACCGCTCCAGAGCACTCGGTGTTTGGAGTTCGGGGAGTGTAAACAGCCGAAGGTTTCCTCTTCCTGAAACCTTGACCGTCGCTTGTAATGATTCGTTTGCTTTTAACTCCGGTTTGCTTGTGGTCACGTCGATAGAAAAATTTCCCACAGCCCCACTAAAACTATCTGGTTGCCCTTCCAACGGCAAGGGTGTAACGTTGATATTCAGATTTCCTGCCGAAACAAGCTTGGGTACTTGGGTGTATATCACACGCTGGAAAAAGTCTCGCCTACCAGTAGGCACATTGACCGTAACGTCCAAGCTCAAGGGGTTGATTTGCAACTTGCCTGCACGCTGTGGATAGAGTACAACCTTGCGCCATTCTACATAGTTATAACGTTCACCTTTAAAAATGGCAGTAGCCACATCTCTCTTCTGGATGTCCACGTTATAGGACCAAAAGTCGTTGTATTTAGGCATTTCCACTACATCGACATCGGTAGGCATGACATTTTGCGCGAAGTAAAGTTTATATACGATTGTAATGGGCTCATTCACATAAGGTTTTCTGTTAGAGACCTCCGCCACCAAATGCAATTTTTCATCTACGATATATGCTGGGTCGTTTGGATCTTTGGGCACCTCTACCGCCTCGGTTACATTGATCGTAACTGGCGTAGTTTTAAATATATCCCCATTGTATTCGATTTGGCCTTGCTCTATATCAAAGACCCCTTGTTTGAGCGGTGTGAGAAAATAGGTGTAGGTCATGGAATAGGTTCGTTTCCCGTTGACAAACACATTGCTCACCGACTGCATTGGGCCAGAAACAACACGAAAGGAAGAAAAAGCAGGTGGACGGAAATTGTCTCCTGGTTTGTCGATTTTAAAGTCCACGCGCAGACGTTCATTCAGCCCAAGTTTCTTTTTACTGACAGACACTTCAAAGTTTATCTGCCCCCAACTCCATGCGGAAAAGAACAACAAAACAATAAACAATGTTTTTCGCATCATGCTACCAGTCTTTTTTGGATTTTGGTTTCACCGGCTTTGCCTTTTTCGCATTGACCTTGTCTTGGACTTTCTTCTCTTCGTTGTTCATCGCCTTTAGGAGGTTTTGAATTTGCTGAGGAGAGAGTTTTGTCGGCTGACCTTTAGAGTCTTGTTCTTCTTTAGGGTTTTGTTTTTTGTCGGACTCGTTCTTTTTATCATCCTGCTCATTGCCATTTTTGTCTTGGTCTTTCTCGTCCTCGCCTTCATCTTTAGGCTCCTCTTTTTTGTCGTCGCCTTTCTTATTGTCTTTGTTGTTCTGCTCGTCTTTGTCCTTCTGATCTTGATCCTTTTTGCCCTGGTCTTTATCCTTGTCTTTGTCGTTGTTTTGGTCTTGTTTTTCCTGTTCCAAGAGGGATTTGGCTACCGCATAGTTGTAACGCGTTTGATCGTCATTTGGATTGTTTCGCAAGGCCTCTTTGTAGGTTTCAACAGCCTTGGCATACTCTTTTTTGTTCATAAACACATTCCCCATATTATGTAAGGCGCTGTGTTTTTCTGCTTTTGACTGGGCAGTCGTGGTGGCGGATTTATAGGCGTTAAAAGCCTCGCCGTAGTAGGCTTCCTCAAAAAGAGTGTTCCCTAAATTGTGTTGGGCAATGGTGTTTTTTGGCGATCGAGAAAGCGCCTCACGATATTTTTTTTCTGCATTCGAATACGATTCCATGAGATGATATTCATTCCCCTCGTAGGTTAAATTATCTTCTGTTTTGGTCTCACTCGTCTGGGCAAATCCCAAAAGTCCTAAAAGAATAAAACTGTATGTTAGTAGGCTTTTTTTCATTTGTCGTTGAATAAGTTAAGGTTTCGTATCCATTTTGTCTTGCGGTCCAACAAAAATAAATCCAAGCAGATCAAAAACAAGCCAATTGCCAACAACCATTGGTATTGATCTTTAAATCGCACAAACTGTTTGGCTTCAAATTCGGCTTTATCCATTTCCAACAAGCGATTTGTGATGGCCGCAACAACCTCACTGGTGTTGTCGCCAAGCAAAAAGATTCCATTTGTATTTTCTGCCACTTCTTTCAATATGGTCGTATTCATTCGAGTAATAACCACTTCGCCCTCTGCATCTTTTTTAAAGGTAGATGTCACCCCGTTTCGTTTGATTGGAATCACATCGCCTTTCTCTGTGCCCAGTGCAAACGTGAATATGGTGATTCCTTCTTCAGCGGCGGTTTTTGCTGCAAGCTCACCCCCTTCTTCATGGTCTTCACCATCGCTGAAGATACACAAAACACGATTGGTTTGGTTCTCATTATCAAAATAGGTTTTTGACAATTCAATGGCCTCCGCAATAGCCGTTCCCTGTGATGAAAGCATGTTGGTGTTGAGTGCTTGTAAAAACATTTTTGCAGACTCATAATCTGTTGTAATGGGCAATTGCGGAACCGCACTTGCTGCATAGGCAATGATCCCAACACGATCGCCAGACAGCTTGTTGATCGTTTCAGAGACCAACCGCTTAGCCTTTTCCAGCCTGTTGGGAGCAATGTCTTCTGCTAGCATACTTTTGGACACATCGACTGCAAAGACCAAATCCACGCCTTCACGCTTTACTGTTTCGAGTTCTGTTCCCATTTTCGGATTCACCATCGCGAGTATAAGGGCAGAGATCCCAAGCAAGAGAATACCAAATTTTAAGTGGGTTTTAAATGCCGAGTGCCGTGGTGCCAAGGCCTCTAAAAGTACTGGTGATCCAAAACGCTTTTTTGCATTGCGCTTCCATACAAGCAAAAAGCTATAACCCATCATCATCAAAGGGATGAGGAGGAGGAAATAGAAATAATTTGGTGCGTCCCACTGTAACATTACACAATACTTTTATAAACGGTTACACGTAAAATCCACTCCAAAACCAATAGTAATAATCCACTCAAAATAAAGAAACGGAAATGTTCTTCATAAGTGGTATAGGTGAACTCTTCGACCTCTGTTTTTTCAAGCTTATTGATCTCGTCATAAATAGAGGCCAAACGCTGATTATCTGTCGCACGAAAATAAACCCCACCTGTTTGTTCGGCAATGCTTTTTAGTAATTCCTCGTCGATTTCAACACGGGAAAGCCCATAGCGAAAAGTCCCGTCTCTTTTCATTGCAATGGGTGCCATCGCATTGCCATTACTCCCCAACCCAATCGTATACGTTTTAATACCATAGGATGCCGCAAGTCCTGCTGCAGTGGTTGGGTCAACAAAACCAGCGTTGTTTACGCCGTCTGTAAGTAATATAATTACCTTACTCAATGCTTTGCTGTCTTTAAGGCGGTTGACAGCAGTCGCTAATCCCATTCCAATTGCTGTCCCATCGTCAATCACTCCGCGTTCATAATCGAGTAATGAAAGGGCGTTGGTCACCACTGCCTTGTCGCTTGTAATGGGCGTTTTGGTGTAGGACTCCCCGGCATACACAATGAGTCCAATTCGGTCATTGACTCGGTCGGAAACAAACGTTTTTGCGACTTCTTTGAGGGCTGCTAAGCGATTTGGTCGTAAATCGCGGGACAACATACTCGATGAAATGTCAATAGCCATGACGATATCAATTCCCTTTGTCGTTTTGGTTCTTGAAGATACGTTGGATGTACGAGGTCGAGCTAACGCAATGATGAACAATGCAATCGTAAACAAACGAAGTACAGAAAGCAATGGGTATAAGCGCACCCAAACACTTGGGTTTTGTAATCCTTTTAACGACGACATGCGCAGCACACTGCGTTTGCTTTGTGGTTTCCAAAATAGCCAGGCTGCCAATAAGGGAAGTGCGGTCAACGCCCAGAGATAGAAACTATTCGCAAAGGAAAAACTGTCAAATATCATTGTACTTCCGTTTTAAAATTGAATGAATCCACTAATCGTTCAATGATGATTTTTGCATAACGGTCTTCTCGATTGCTAACAAATTCTATTTGTTGCAAGCCGCTGTTCTCTGAAAAATAATAAACAAAATATTCTTTGCGAACTGTCTCTTTATTTTCTGTTGTCCAATCAAAAGATCCTGAAATGGTAACTCCTTTAACTCCACTTAGGGTTTGGTATTCGTCTTGTTTTTGGAAAATATTGGAGGCTCCAGCTGCTTCGAATATTTGAATGAGTTCTGTGGCACGTGCGTTTATGTCGATTTCGACATCTCCTTCTTCTGTGATTTGCTCCACTCGCAATGTTAAAGCAAAAGGGTCTTCTATATCTCCCAAGCGAAAGGTTTGGGTGTTTGGTTTTTCAGATGGAAATCTGGTGAGTATTTCTGGGGTTTTCATTCGAATTGGGGTAGCGCCGTAGGTGCTTGTCACCCATTCGTTGCTGAGTAGCGTCAGCGTTGGATTCCCCAACAAACGATCTTTGACTTGGTCAAAACCATAAACATAGGTAGCAACTCCAAAAGCTAACACAACCACGCTAGCCAATGAGATCCCCATAAACTTCCATTGTTTCTTTCGATATTCTTTTTGGAGTTCACGGCGGTAGGCCTCATCACGAAGCAACTCCTCTTCTGTTGGTTCGGGGATGGCCTCTTTTGTTTGCACCACCACCGACTCTATTGCAAACCGGTCCGATGAAGCGTGATCTGTTCCTGGTGTTGCTTGGGCAAACTTCACCAAATCTGCAGTTTCCAACACATTTTTTAGGTTTGAAATTGTTTCTGGTTTTAATGCCAAGGTGCCACCCTTACGCAACAATTCTAACTTTTGAATCAGCTCAGTCGTAGTGCTTTCTAGGGCATTGATGCTCGCATCCTCCTCAAGATATCCACGGACAATTGCTGTGAGGGATGAATAATATTGTTTGTAATCGTCTTGCGCAGCAAGGGTGTTTGCTTCGAGGGCCTTTAGCTTTTGTAGTGCACGGTCAAAAGGGGGTAGTTTTTGGCGACGTTTTTGAATTTTGTCTCTTGCGCGTCCGTATAACACATAGAGCCCGAGGAGGGTGCCCAAGAGTAAAAAAGCAAGGGTGTAAGGGCGCCACCAACCCGTTCTGTTTTTCTGTGTTTCAACAATTGGCTTGATGGGGTGTAGGGGCTGCTTTAGGGTATCAACTTCCATGGTAAACACTTCCATTTTGAGAGAGTCTGTAAAGATGGATTTCCCGTCAACCAAAATCCTTTGCCGAGGAATGTGATAACTTCCAGAGTCAAATTGAATGAGGGTGTATGTGCGTTTCCAAAGGGCTTTGTCTAGCAATTTTTGGATATCCACTTTGGTCGTGTCAATGATTTCGAAGGGTAAGAAGGTTTGCCCTTGAGGGAAAATCACTTGGGCGGTTGAATCGGTTTGGACTTCAATTTGATATCGAATATCCTCTCCAATTGTCATCGCAATGGTGTCTAAGCTAACCGCAATGCGGGGTTGAGCAAGCAAAAGTGCTGGCATAAACAACAAGAAGAAAATCCAGACTCTACCCACGATTTTTAAAATAAGCCAATAGTTTTTTTACGTAACTCTCATCGGTTCTACATGACAAGGCTCCTGCTCCACTTTTGCGAAATGATTCATCAAAATATTGTAAGCGCTCCTTTGTGTGTTTTTGATGCTCTCTTTGCAGTTTCCTCGATCCCGTATGCACCAAACGATAATTTCCTGTTTCTTGGTCGACCATTGGAACCAATCCCAAATTGGGGAGTTGTTCTTCGTGTTTATCATAAATACGAATGCCCGTCAGGTCGTGCTTTTTGGACGCTATTTTTAAGTTTGTGGCATATCCCTCATCCATAAAATCAGAAAGCATAAAGGCAATCGCTCTTTTCTTTTGAACATTGGCCATGAACTTCAGCGCTTCCGAGATGTTTGTTTTGTTGCTTTTCGGAGTAAATTCGATCAACTCACGAATGATTCTCAAAATATGTGATTTTCCTTTTTTGGGCGGAATAAACAACTCTATTTGATCTGTAAATAAAATCACTCCTACCTTATCGTTGTTTTGTAAGGCCGAGAAAGCGAGTGTGGCAGAGATTTCGGTGAGATAGTCTTTTTTAAACTGTTCATGTGATCCATACATGGACGATCGACTCACGTCGACCAATAACATAAGTGTGAGCTCGCGTTCCTCCTCAAAAACCTTGACAAAGGGTTCATTGTAGCGGGCGGTTACATTCCAATCAATGGCACGAACATCATCTCCAAATTGATATGGTCGAACTTCGCTAAAAGTCATCCCCCGACCCTTAAAGGTGCTATGGTATTTGCCGCCAAAAATATGATTGCTCAGACGGCGTGTTTTGATTTCGATTTTACGAACCTTTTTAAGGAGAGCCTTTGTATCCATGCTGTCGTTTGGTTTGGTATCCGTCGTCGATGACTAGGGAACCTCTACAACGTTTACAATGCGGTTGATGATGTCTTCAGAAGTAATGTTTTCTGCCTCCGCTTCATAAGTAATACCAATACGATGGCGTAGCACATCGTGTACCACTGCGCGGACGTCTTCAGGAACTACATAACCACGACGTTTGATAAAAGCATAGCATTTCGATGCTGTTGTCAAATTGATACTTCCACGTGGCGATGCCCCAAAACTGATCAGTGGTTTGAGGTCTTCCAAACCATATTGCTCTGGATAACGTGTAGCAAAAATGAGATCAATGATATACTTCTCAATTTTTTCGTCCATATACACCTCGCGGGCTGCTTTTTGGGCTTTGATCACTTGAGCCGTAGTAACAACTGCTTTGATTTTGTTTGTCACACCACTCATGTGGGCACGCACGATTTGTTGCTCATCTGATTTGCTTGGGTAGTCAATGACCACTTTTAGCATAAATCGATCGACTTGCGCTTCGGGAAGTGGATAGGTTCCTTCTTGCTCAACAGGGTTTTGGGTTGCCATGACCAAGAATGGTGGTTTGAGCGGAAAACTCTCGTCTCCAATCGTGACTTGCTTTTCCTGCATTGCTTCAAGCAATGCCGACTGTACTTTAGCAGGGGCACGATTAATCTCATCGGCCAATACAAAGTTCGCAAAAACAGGTCCTTTTTTAATACTAAAGTCATTTTCCTTGATGTTGTAAATCATCGTTCCGACAACATCGGCAGGAAGTAAGTCGGGGGTGAACTGCACCCGACTAAAAGATGCCTTAATTGCCTTACTTAAAGAGTTGATTGCTAGGGTCTTTGCTAGTCCTGGTACTCCTTCCAGTAGGATATGTCCTTCGCCCAATAGACCAATCAGTAACCGTTCCAGCATATGTTGCTGACCAACAATTACTTTTCCCAACTCAATATTGAGAAGATCCACAAATGCACTTTCTTTTTCAATTTTTTCGTTTAGAGATTTGATATCCACTTGTGTGTCGTTCATGTCGTAAAAATTTTTGTTCGAAAATAAAGCTTGTAAACAAGGGCTGCAAGTTGATTAAAAAAATAAACTAAATCTGTTAATATTTGGTTAAAAACAACGCATTTAGTCTTTTTTTTATTGAACACACACTTTATTCCTAAGTCTAAACCGAACTCCAATGATCAACTCGCATTTAAAAAACTTTATCCGTGTAATTATTAAGCAAGGAAAACCACTAATTATGTGCCAAGAATATTATACCTTTTTTGTAGTCATTCTATGTTTGTTAGAGTCTATATTTTATTTGACCTAAAAAGTAAACCCGAATTGATCGGAAAACAAATAACTGAAAAAGACAACCGTGATGTTTTAATCATTACAAAAGCTGTCTTCGAAGTCCTACATCCGTTTTATGAGGTGAAAACGTTGAGTACCAGAAAGGTGTAAGGTTTTGTTGTTGTTTTAAACACTAATCCAATAGGTGATTTTGTATTTTTAGTGGTAAACTTGTTAAAGACTTTACCCGATGATCAACAAACGCTTATTGGTAAAAAACTTACTGGCTCACAATGATGAGAACAGTTTTTATGACAAAAAGCTACAGCTCAACTTGGGAAACAAAGAGGGTAAGGCCAAGTTTCTCAAACACATCTGTGCGCTTTCCAATTCCAACCCCAAAAACAACTCGTACATCGTGGTCGGAGTGATGGACACAGACAATCTGATTGTTGGTGTTGATTTTTTTGATGATGCCAAGCTCCAAAACCTAATCAATGCCTATCTCGAAAACCCGCCCTTAGTGCTTTACGAAAACATCCATTTTCCTCACTTGCCAGAGGGTAAAGTCGTTGGTTTGGTAACGATCAAGCCCACTGCCGAGTTGACTTCCCTTCGAAAAAACATTTGGAAATTCTATGGGGGGTCTGTTTTTTTTCGTGAAGGCAGCACCTCTACGCCCCGAGCGTTTGATGTCGAAATCAAAGACATCAACAACGTCGTTGTAAGAGAAATCGAAAAACATGCTCAAAATAATATCGAACTCACACTCGACGGAGTTGTCGATTTTGTACAACAACACAATGATGGCCTTAACCCTCAGTACAAAGTCTTTAAAGAATCCTTTGTTGTTTGCTGGGCAGGGTTGGAAAAAAAGGTGAAAAGCAAACGCTATTACTCACGCGTAGATGTTGAGTTGATCAACGAGCATGTCAAATTGTTTTATTCCACTTATGATGAGGTTGAAATTCGTTTTGACAACAACTCTTTTCAATTGATAGAATATGTGCGGCTTGGTTTACATGATGCATATAAATACTATCCATTAGAGCAAATTGTACTTCATTTTGAAAACAACGGCAGCTATCATATGAACACCTCCTTTTTGTTTGAGCCTCCCATTTTTGAGAAAAAACTTTTGCATCATATTATGAATACTCAAAAGGTCCTTGCCCAAAAGCTCTTGACCAAAACAACACTGTCAAAGGCAAAACTTAAGGAAATTGAGAACTTATCGCCCACTTTAATGTTGTGTTATCTCAATGGTTTTGAAGATGCCAAAGAGTTGCTCTTTGAAATCCAAAACAGACTAAAAACGATGAGCTCTCGAGCTTACCAAAATCATAAAGATTCGTTGCGAATTTTACGTAAAATTAAATACCATTAAGTTCTTTGAACGCCTACCGATTTTTCTCTTGTGTAGCATAAAAAAAGTTGGCTACTTCCTGCGGAACAAGATCACTGATTTCTTGATTTGCTTCCAGTTTTTGACGGATAATGGTTGCAGAAATCGAAATCAAAGGGTCTTCTAACAAGGCCCGTTTGTCTGAAGCCTTAGGCAATGTTGAGCCTTCGCGAGGATAAATCATTAGCTCGTGTGAAAGCATTTCCTCCGCACCTTGCCAGGTTTTCATTTGTGCAAAAATATCTGCCCCCATAAGTAGCGTGTGGGTGTCTTTGCCTGGTAAAACACCTAAATGATGTAAGGTGTTGATGGTGTAGTTTGGGCGTGGTAAGTGGAACTCTACATCGCTACAAACCATCGCCTCCTCATTAGCAACAACCCTAGAAACTAAATCGAGACGTTGACTTTCAGGAAGAAGGTCAACTTCTCTTTTGAATGGGTTTTGAGGACTAACAACAAAGACCACTTGGTCAATTTTTTTTGTGTTGAGTGCCGATCGAGCAACATGAAGGTGTCCCAAGTGAATAGGGTTAAAGCTTCCAAAAAATAAGGCTGTTCGTTTCATGATACAATAAATTGACTAACAAGCTGTTGAAGTTCGACGTCTGCATCTTCGAGGGTGTCGTTTTCAACGATGTGATCAAACTTTGTTGCCAACATCATTTCTTTTTCAGCCTTACTCAGACGCATCTCTAAGCTTTTTTTGGATTCTGTTTTACGCTTGATCAAACGTTCTTTTAAAGCTTCCAAGCTTGGTGGTTGGATGAAAATCGTAATTGTTTGATTGGGAAATAGTTTTTTAATGTTTAATCCGCCCTCTACATCAATATCGAAAATGACATATTTCCCGAGCTTCCAGAGGCGTTCAACCTCCGAACGAAGGGTGCCATAAAAAATGGTCGGGTAGACTTCTTCATACTCTATAAAATCGTTTTGCAATATCTTTTCTTGAAAAGCAAGGGGGGAAAGAAAAAAGTAGTCTTTGCCTTCTTGTTCGTGCGATCGTGGCTTGCGAGAAGTTGCAGAAACAGAAAACGCCAGTGAAAGAGAGTCGTTTTTCAATAATCGTTTTGCAAGGGTCGTTTTGCCACTTCCCGAGGGTGCCGACAAGACGATACATTTTCCTTTGTTCATTTACAATACATTGAGCAGTTGTTCTTTGATGCGCTCAAGGGCATCTTTCATCCTGACAATCTCTTTTTGCATCGCAGCATCATTTGCTTTGGAGCCAATGGTATTGATCTCACGGCCCATTTCTTGTGCAATAAACCCTAGTTTTTTGCCTTTGGCAATCGCATCATTTTCCATCACCTCTCGGAAATAAGAAAGGTGTTGACCTAAACGTACAATCTCTTCGTTGATGTCAAGTTTTTCAAGGTAGAAAATCAATTCTTGTTCAAAACGGTTGCTGTCAACATCGATCGCCAATGCTTTTAAATTTTCTTGTAATTTGGATCTTACTTGTTCTAGTCGCTTACCCTTTTTGGTGTCGACACCATGTAGCCCTTGACCAATATTTTCGATCTGATTACTAAGGTCTGTGGCCATTGCCTGACCCTCTGTCTTTTGATAATTGACGAGGTTTTCAATGGCCTCATTGACAAGTCCAAATACTTCTTTTTTTTGCTTTTCGTCTGGAGAAGTCTCTGCCGACTGCAGGGCATCAGGAAGACGGGTAGCAATAGGTAGCAGTTCTGCTGGTGTGGCATGTGCAATCTCCCCTAGTTGTTGGATATACGCCGTAATAACCTCTTTGTTTAGCTCAGATGCTGCTGCTAGACCGTGATGCTTAATGTGTAAATTTATATCCACTTTCCCCCGAAGAAGTTGGGGTTTTACGGCCGCTCGAACTTCTTCTTCCCATACACGATAATTGTAGGGTATGCGTAGATTTAGTTCAAGATTTTTGCTGTTAAGTGCTCTGATCTCCACCGAAATGGTGACCGCTGGCGTTTCGTATTCAGACCGTCCAAATCCGGTCATTGAGCGTATCATAGTACCACTTTGGGCAAATGTACGAAATCAGAGGTGTTTTGTGTCAAAAGTTATTCGTCCATACAGGAAGACGTGTCCGAATCGATATCTTCATAACGGTTTAGCGCTACCACAAGGTCTGATCCATTATACGTTTTTGTGATAATTCCTCTAATCGAAACACCTTCTGAAGGGATCGGCATATCGGAGAAGTCTGCAAATCTGCTCGTTTCCAATAGAAATGTGGTTATCGTGTCTGCTGCACACTGGTTGATTTCTCGTTTGGTGTCATACCAATCTTTTGACGCAACCAAAGGATGACCGTTTCGAAGTTTTTCTAACGGCGCTTTTACCGGCGGCTACAGTGATCACTTTCCCGTTTACCTATATGTTATTCGAAAAAAAGAGACTATCAATTAAACAATGCTTTGAGCTCCGTCGCATCGTCTGGCAGCAGCTTTCCTGCCAAAATCAGACTGAGTTGGTGGCGGCGCAACGCCGCATCAAAACGCGTTTTTTCTAATTCTGTTTCAGGCACTACTGGGGGAACCGCTATTGGTTTTCCTTGCTCATCAACTGCCACAAACGTATAGATAGCCTCGTTCACTTTCTTGCGCTGATCGGATACACTGCTTTGCTCAATCCACACATCAATAAAGACCTCAATAGACGTGCTAAACGACCGAGACACTTTGGCTTCTAAAGTCAATACACTCCCCAAAGGAACTGCTTTGCTAAAGTGAACATGGTTCACAGACACTGTAACCACCGTTTGATCTGCGTGCCGTTCTGCGGCAATGCAAGCCACTCGATCCATTCTTGATAATAATTCTCCTCCAAAGAGGTTTCCTAAATGATTGGTGTCGTTTGGCAACACCAAGTCGGTCGAAATAGTTTTGGAGTTCGAAGGCGTTTTAGGTTTCATGGCCTAACGCTTTAACATCCATGCATCAGCGATATACGAACGCTGCACTTTTCGTAGAAAGTCGATAGCATCACGATGATCTACACGGCTGCCCAAAGCTACCATGTGCAAACCGCTCTTATTTGGGGACAACTTTTGAGCGTTGACGTATCCCTGTCCCTGTAGTTGTTTGAGAAAACGATTTGCATTTGCTTCAACTGCAAACGCACCTCCAATAACGTGAAATTGCTCCTGAGGAATTGTATTGATGGAAAGTGATGGAAGTTCTCCCAAATCAAAAACCGCTTCATGCACTTCCTGTTTCGCCTCCTCACGCAATTGCTCTTCTTGCGCAATACGTTGGTCTTGGGAATAATCGTTGTAAGTTGTTAACCCAGCATAGCCAACCACAACAGCAATCGCAGCAGCAGCTACGTGATTTAAAGGATTTTTGGTTTGCGACTGACTTTGTTTTTTGTCTTCCGAAAAATCAATCACCTTAGGTGTCCCTTTAAGGAGTTTCGTTCGTTCCACTTTTTGAGCCTTAACTGGAAATAACCCAAAAGAATCCGCTAAGTGGTTGTGGTCTTTTGAAGGGGTAAAAACCATGTTTTTTTCTGCATTGAGATGGACGTGCCCCAAACGCTCTAGGTTAATTTTTTTGCCATTATGTAACATCGCTTTCCAGCGAACAACCTCTTTGTGGATCAAGCGAACGGCCTGCTCATAACTTGTTTGTTGGTCAATTGAAACTGCATTGGCAAGTAGCCCATCATTCGATTGCAATTGACTATTAAAAGAAATTTGTTTTGTTGGCGGACAGATCTTTTCGTTTTTTGTGTCAATCTTTGCTGATGTTGGTGTCCCTAAAAACGCACCAAAACCTGGCACGGTGACACAATCGTATCGATAAAGTAAGTGGCTGATGTGTTTGGTTAGTTGCATATTCAAAAATAATACTTTTTTTATGTTTTCCCGTTTGAATCTTTCAAATTCAATAGGTTTATTAATTTAGCATAAATCCCCAAACAATGAAAGACTCCCCTGCTTTATTCTCATTACTCTCTCATCCTGGTATTAGTTCGCCAATTACTCCTAAATTAATTCATCAATTTGGAAGTGCGGAAGAGGTTTTTAATCAGCATCCAAAAAATAGATCCGTGCCTGATGGAGTCCGAAAAATTCTATGGCAGAAAATCAATGTGAAAAATGTTCGTCAAAAAGCAGATGACAATTGGAAGAAAATCGAAAAAAACAAAGTGCAGTATATGGACTTTAGAGACGAGGGTTTTCCCATTCATCTCAATCAAATTTATGATGACCCTCTTTTGCTGTTTTACAAAGGTTAGCGATTCCCCAAAGCGACCAAGACAATCTCCATAGTGGGCACACGAACTCCAACCAAAGACGCTTTATCTCTTACCGAAAAGTTTATCGACACCCTTAAAATCGTTCGCCCAATTATAGTCTCTGGCCTTAACGAAGGAATAGACATTTGTGCTCATCGTGCAGCACTAAACGCGGGGCTAAAAACCTATGCTTGTCTCGCCCATGGGGTTATTCAATGTTATCCATCATTTCATCAAAAAACAAAATCTAAAATTGAACAACAAGGAGGTTGTTTAACGGAGCACGCTCTTGACTCAACCATACATCCTGGATATTTTATAAGACGAAACCGAATTATAGCTGGCTTGTCACACGCCACAATTGTGATGTCATCTCGCTTTCGAGGCGGTGCAATGGTAACTGCGCGCATGGCGTTTGATTATAACCGTACGGTTTTTGCGGTTCCTGGAACGCCCAACTACCCTACACATTTGGGGTGTAACCAGTTGATCAAAAGAGATATTGCACATTTGCTCGACAACCCTGAAGATGTTCTTAAAATAATGGGGTGGAGCCCCGAACCTGAAGATTTGGTTACACGTCAAACAGGCTTGTTTCAGACACTAAATGAAGAGCAAAAAAACAGTGTTAGAATGTTTGAATCATTCCCCAAAACACATTGATCTTATTGCTCTTGAAGGCAAATGCCCTGTCGGAAAAGCAGCATCTTTACTTTTTGAATTAGAAATGATGGGACTCGTTCGGCCAATGACGGGAAAGCACTTTAAAAAGGGTTAGCTAAATCCCAAACGGCTTCTAACGCGTGAAAGTACAGGGGCTGCAATTTGTTGTGCTTTTTTAGCACCTTGTTGTAAAGTTTCTTCCATCTTTTCGGGCTGTTCCATCAATTCGTCAAAGCGAGTACGAGGCGATGAAAACTTTGTGAGCAAAGCCTCGAAAAGGGCTTGTTTTGCATGACCATAGCCAAAACCACCTGCCTCATACTGTTTGCGTAGTTGCTGGGTTTCAACCTCTGTTGATACCATGCTGAACAGTGAAAAAACAGTACAGTTGTCTGGGTCTTTGGGGTTCTCCAATGGCGTACTGTCCGTGGCGATTCCCATCACCTGTTTCCGTAGTTTTTTTTCGGGCAAAAAGACGTCAATAATATTGTTCTTTGATTTACTCATTTTTCCACCATCTGTCCCCAATACATACATGTTTGATTCTCGCAATACGGCATCTGGAAGCACAAAGGTGTCGCCGTATTGAGCATGAAATCGATTGGCAACATCTCTTGTCATTTCTAAGTGCTGAAGCTGATCATTACCAACTGGAACTTGATCGGCATCATAGAGCAATATGTCCGCCGCCATCAGCATTGGATAGGTGAAGAGACCTGCATTTACGTCCTCCAATCGTTCTGATTTGTCTTTAAAGGAGTGTGCCAAACTAAGTCGGCTGTAAGGAAAAAAGCAATTTAAATACCACGCCAATTCGGTGACTTGTGACACATCAGACTGACGATAAAAACATGTTTTTTTAGGGTCTAGGCCACATGCAAGCCAAGCCGCCGCTGTGGCATAAGTGTTTTCTTTGGTTTTTTCGGCATCCTTAATTTGTGTTAACGCATGCAAGTCAGCAATGAACAAAAAAGATTCTTCTTTACTTTGATTTGCCATCTCAATAGCGGGTAATATCGCGCCGAGTAGATTCCCCAAATGTGGGGTCCCCGTACTTTGGATTCCTGTTAAAATGCGAGCCATGTTTTTTCTAGGTTTTACTCTTTTACAAAGGTAAGTGTTTTGGTTTATCTTCAAATTAGTATTTTTAGCCCATGCTGAAATTTATTCAGAAAGGGCTTTACGGTCTTTGGAATGTTTGGTTTTATGTCTTGGCCTGCTTTGGCGTTATCATCTGTTTACCTATACTTATCGTCGCTCTACAACGAGAGTCCTGGTATCGATACGTGTTTTGGCTTGGACGGAACGTTTGGTCGCCAATTATCCTTTATGGAATGGGGTTTTGGCCAAAGTTCTCATATTATCAAAAACTCGACAACAACAAAAGCTACATGTTTATAGCCAATCACTTGAGTATGATTGACATTATGTTGATGTTGATGGTTGTCAAAAATCCTTTTGTGTTTGTTGGAAAAGCAGAGCTACAACGACTTCCCATTTTTGGGTACATCTACAGTCGGGCGGCAGTGCTTGTCGATCGTGATAGCGCAAAAAGTAGAAAAAGTGTTTACTCCAATGCACAACGAAAGATCGATTTAGGCTATAGCATGTGCATCTATCCAGAAGGTCTTGTTCCAAGCCCCGATGTGTACCTCGCGCCTTTTAAAAATGGTGCTTTTAGTCTTGCAATACAATACCAAATCCCTATTATTCCCATCACACTGCCCGATTGTAAAAAGCGCTTTCCCTTTCAGTTTTCTTTTAACTATTGGGTGGGAAGTCCAGGGTTTCTTCGGGCAACTGTCCACCCCGCAATAGACACCAATGGCTTAACGTCAAAAGACGTTCAATCGTTAAAAGAAAAGACCTATCAGTTCTTTAGTGATCAATTAGAAAAGGAAGGGTATTCTTAGCTATTCTTCTTCTGTGTAGCTTTGACGAATTTTTGTTTCGATTTCCTCCGCAAGTTCCATGTTGTCTTCTAGTAGCTTGATGACAGATTCCCGTCCTTGACCAAGCTTGGTGTCTCCATAGCTAAACCAAGAGCCGCTTTTTTGAATGATTTCTTGCTCGACTCCAATGTCCAATATCTCACCGTTTTTGGAAATTCCTTTTCCATAAATAATATCAAATTCGACCTTTTTAAAAGGCGGGGCAACTTTATTTTTAACGACTTTAACACGCGTTCGGTTTCCGTTGATTCCGCCTTGGCTATCCTTAATCTGTGTGGAACGGCGGATGTCTAAACGAACAGACGCATAAAATTTAAGTGCATTACCCCCTGTTGTTGTTTCTGGGTTGCCAAACATCACGCCAATTTTTTCTCGCAATTGGTTAATAAAAATGACTGTGGATTGGGTTTTGCTAATTGAAGCTGTTAGTTTTCGAAGGGCTTGCGACATCAAGCGGGCGTGTAACCCCATTTTGGAGTCTCCCATTTCGCCCTCAATCTCACTTTTTGGCGTCAGTGCTGCTACCGAGTCAATAACAACAATGTCTACAGCCCCTGAACGAATAAGGTTGTCTGCGATTTCCAGAGCCTGCTCTCCATGATCGGGTTGCGAAACGATAAGCTCATCGATATTAATCCCCAAGTTTTGGGCATAGTATCTGTCAAAAGCGTGCTCCGCGTCAATGAAAGCCGCAATTCCTCCACTTTTTTGGCATTCCGCAATCGCATGTAGAGTCAACGTGGTTTTTCCCGAAGATTCTGGACCATAAATTTCAACGACACGTCCTCTTGGATATCCGCCCACGCCGAGTGCCGCATCCAAGCTCAATGACCCAGAAGAAATCGCTTCTACTTCTTGTAGCGCTTCATCGTTCATGCGCATAACGGTTCCCTTTCCGTAGGCCTTGTCTAGCTTGTCTAACGTTAGTTGGAGAGCTTTTAATTTTGCGTCTTTTTCGTTTGCCATAATGTCGTTTTTTGAAGTCTCTAAAGTACAATTTTAGACGTAAAAATAAACCCCTAAACTGCGTTTTTTAAATTTGTACCTTTGTCAAACAATCTTAATACGTATAGCATGCAACTGTACAACACATTAAGTGCGGAAGAACGCTCCCAATTAATCGATCAGGCTGGACAAGAACGCCTGACGTTATCGTTCTACAAATACGCACACATCGAAAATCCGAAATTGTTTCGGGACTTCCTTTTTACAAATTGGAACAAACTAGGCGTTTTAGGCCGCATTTATGTAGCTAAAGAAGGAATCAATGCGCAACTCTCGGTTTCTGCTCAAAATTTTGATTCCTTTAAAAAGCACCTAGACGAGATTTCGTTTCTCAATAATGTCAGACTCAATATTGCCGTCGAACAAGACAACAAATCTTTTTTAAAACTCAAAATCAAGGTTCGAGAAAAAATCGTAGCCGATGGGCTAAACGATGATGAATTTGATGTGACGAAGTGTGGAGTTCATGTCAATGCAAGGTCTTTTAATGAGTTAATTGCAGCTTCCGACACCATGTTGGTTGACATGCGTAACCATTATGAAAGTGAGATTGGGCATTTTGAAGGGGCCATCACCCCCGACGTCGACACCTTCCGTGACTCTCTACCGCTGATCGAAGATGACCTTTCACCACACAAAAAAGATAAAAAAATAGTAATGTATTGTACCGGGGGAATCCGTTGCGAAAAAGCCAGCGCCTATTTCAAACATAAAGGGTTTGAAAATGTTTATCAATTGGAGGGTGGAATTATTGAATACACCCGGCAAGTCAAGTCCCAAGGTCTTGACAACAAGTTTCGGGGCAAAAACTTTGTTTTTGACCAACGTAGAGCAGAGCAAATTTCTGAGGAGGTGATTGCTGTTTGTCATCAATGTGGTTGTGCTTGCGACACTCATGTCAATTGTGCAAACGAGGCCTGTCATTTATTGTTTATTCAATGCTCCTCTTGTGCTGAAGCCCATCACAGTTGCTGTTCAAAAGGGTGTTCAGATATTGTTCAGCTTACCGAAGACGAACAAAAACGGCTGAGGAAAGGGACCAAAAACAGCAATAGAATCTTTAAAAAAGGACGCTCCGAATCTCTAGCATTTATGAAGAAGTAATCATATGCTCACTTAAAATGAACAGACACTTTAAATTCTTGAGAACACTTTATTACAGTCTATTTGTAATGGCTATTGCTAGCTGCTCTTTAGGCAATGAAAGTTTATATTTTTCTTCTTTTTCCGATGGATGGCAACAAGACAACCCTACCACATTTACGTTTACACCAAGCCAAGTCGACACGCCAATGAACCTCTTTTTGTATTTGCGAAATAATGATTCATACCCTTTTGCAAATATCCATCTCATTACTGAACTGGAAGACCCCTTGGGACATCAAGTTGTTGACACATTATCCTATCGCTTGGCACAGCCAAATGGTGAATGGCTAGGAGAAGGTCTACTCGTCAAAGAGAGTAAGTTATGGTATAAAGAAAAACACGTTTTTTCTGTAGTTGGAGAATACCACTTACATGTACGGCCAGCTATGCGACATAACGAAAAAGCCAATTCAATTTCTGTGTTAAAAGGAATTACTGATCTTGGTCTTGGAATTGAACAAATCACTGTCAAAGAATGAGCTCTAAAAAAGAAAGCAAGCAATCCAAAAAAACTGTAGGAAATTATAAAGTATATGTACGCTTCTTTTGGGGGGCCTTTATATCTATCCTTCTGATCATCGTTAGTATTTTCTCTACTGCTGGCTTGGGACTACTTGGGGAAATGCCCGAATTTCGTCAACTGGAAAACCCCAAAACGAATCTCGCAACTCAAATATTTTCGTCTGATAACAAAGTGTTAGGGAAGTTCTATTACAACGATAACAGAACACCTCTTTACTATGAGGAAATTCCTAATGACTTGGTCAATGCCCTTATTGCGACAGAAGATGAGCGTTTCTACAGTCACTCTGGAATTGATGCGCGAAGCACGCTGCGTGCGGTTGCCTATTTGGGTGAAAAAGGAGGTGCAAGTACCGTTTCTCAGCAACTGGCGCGACAACTCTTCACTGGAGTTCGATCACGAAATACCCTCGATGCTATTATCCAAAAAATTAAGGAATGGGTAATTGCCGTTCAGTTAGAACGGCGCTATTCAAAGAAGGAAATCATGACCATGTATTTAAATCTTTATGATTTCAATTACAATGCAGATGGTTTGCGTTCGGCGGCAAATATTTACTTTTCCAAAGAGCCGTCTGATCTTTTACTTGAAGAGTCGGCAATGCTAGTGGGTATGCTTAAAAACTCGTCCCTCTACAATCCATTGCGCAGACCAGAACTCGTTATTTCTAGAAGAAATATTGTTTTTCAGCAAATGTTGCGCAATGAGATGTTAACCTTACCAGAGGTTGACTCTTTGAGTCAGTTGCCGTTACGTATTCAGTTTAACCCCCAGTCTCATCGCGAGGGGTTGGCAACTTATTTCCGTGCTTATCTCCGTCAATTTATGCTCAATTGGATTAATGAAAACCCAAAGCCAAATGGCGAGTACTACAATTTATACCTCGACGGATTAACCATTTACACAACCATCGATTCGCGTATGCAATCTTATGCTGAAAATTCTGTTGAGGAGCATATGTCAAACTTGCAAAAAGCCTTTTTTGAGCAAAATACCCCACGATGGAACCCCACTGCTCCTTTTCTTGATATTAGTGAAAAAGAAATCGAACGGCTTCTGGAGCAAGCCATGAAACGTTCAGAACGTTGGCGAAAAATGAAGCTTGCGGGAAAAACGGAAGATGAAATAAAAGACGCTTTCGAAGAAAAAACAGCAATGAAAGTCTTTAGCTGGAAAGGAGATGTCGATACGTTGATGAGTCCGATCGACTCGATTCGTTACTATAAACACTTTTTACGGTCTGGCATGATGTCCATGGATCCCCTAACTGGTCATGTAAAAGCATGGGTGGGCGGTATCAATTATAAACACTTTCAGTTTGATCATGTTTACCAAGGGAAGCGGCAAATTGGTTCTACGTTTAAACCTTTTGTTTACGCAACGGCTATCGATCAACTTAAGCTTTCCCCATGTGATTCCTTCCCCGATGGTTTTTATTGTGTAGAGGCAAAAAAGTTTGGTGCGCATGAGGCGTGGTGTCCAAAAAACTCTGGCGATCGATACACAGGTATGCGTACTCTAAAAAACGCTTTGGCAAATTCTGTAAATACTATTAGTGCACGCTTGATCGACAAGGTGGGTCCAGGGCCCGTTAGCAAGCTCGCCGCTGATCTTGGTATTACTTCAAAAATCCCTAGTGTTCCCTCTATTGCACTAGGAACTGCTGACCTTAGTGTCTATGAAATGGTTGCTTCTTATGGCACTTTTGCCAATCAAGGAATTTATGTAAGCCCTGTGATGGTTACCCGAGTGGAAGACAAAAACGGAACTGTGCTTTTTGAAGCTTCACCCGTAACCAAGGATGTGTTAAGTGCTGAGTCTGCCTATGTCACCGTCAAGTTGCTGGAAGGAGTAACAGAAGCTGGTTCTGGCATCCGGCTGAGACACCAAGGTGCGGAACAAAACAACCCAACTTTCGGAACGGTAGTCACAGGGTATCCCTATCAATTCACAAACCCAATTGCAGGTAAAACTGGAACAACGCAAAACCAAAGTGACGGTTGGTTTATCGGTATGGTTCCCAATCTAGTGACTGGTGTTTGGGTCGGCGGAGAAGACCGTGCAACACACTTTAGTTCGATTGCTTACGGACAAGGGGCCACCATGGCTTTACCCATCTGGGCGTTATATATGAAAAAGCTTTATGAAGACCCTTTGTTGGAAGTTTCTCTTGATTCTTTTCCTGCCCCCGAAAGAGTTAACATTCCATTAGACTGTGACCTCCTAGCTAGGTTGAGGCAAAAAAATACAGCAGAATCCGCAGTTGATCTCGAGGACTTGGGCCTTTAGTCCTTTAATCCAATTTTTGGGCTAATGAGCTGTTGTAATAGCGTGAGTCTCCTGTAACTTCTTTTCCTATCCAGTGGGGTAAATCAACATGTTCTTCACTAGAAGATAATTCAACTTCAGCAATTACCAAGCCCGTGTGATCTCCTTCAAAAACATCTACCTCAAACATATGTGACTTATGTGGTACAAGGTGTCGTGTTTTTTTAATCTGGGACCCTACACACAATGTGAGAAGATGTTGGGCTTCTTTAACTGCAATCTGCTTTTCCCATTCAAGGCGTGTGTCCCCTTTCTTGTTCGACTTGCCTTTAATCGTAATAAATGCCTGTGTGTCTGTTATTCTTACACGAACCGTTCTTGCTGGGTCAAAAGATAGATACCCCTGAACCATTTTTATTTTCTCTGTGGTTTTTTCCAAACACCCCTCAAGTGATACGACGAGAAACTTTCGTTCGATTTCAACCAAGTTTTCTTTTTTTTAAAGATAGAAAATTGATTGATTATTGAATGTTATCTATCTGTGGCAAAAAATGGCTGTAGTGTTTCACCCGTTGAAGTTGGCGTAGTTGAGTATTACGAGTCCTTATTTACCAAACAATTTGCAGCAGTGACTTGGACATTTATATTGTATGATCGTTTCGGTCGGTTTATTCCCCAACTTTTGTTTGATCCTGTAATCGTGTATATTTACAAAAAACACATCCAATGGCAACATATTCTTGTAATCAATGTAACATGGCGGTCAACGCGAGCTGCGCCAAATGCGACACTCCACTAAAAAATAATACAATCAATGTTGATGATGGCTCAGAGGTTCAGGTTTCTCAATGTCCAAGCTGTGAGGGAATGATTAAATCTCCTCTATGTTGTGGAGAAGACATGACCTGTACAGTATAAGGCTTTACAATTCTTTTTTTATGAAACGTATCCCTACTGATGTTTTTGGTGAATGGGCCGAAAGTGGTCGCGACGAAAAGATGGCAAAAGGTCATGAGCCAGCCGTAAACCATATGCTTGATCTTGCAATCGGAGACAAAAAAAAATTTACGTTTATCGATGCAGGTTGTGGAAATGGCTGGGTTGTTCGTCAGGCCGCAAAATACCCTGAGTGTGTAAACGCGTTTGGCGTTGATGGTGCCAAACAAATGGTTGACAAAGCACGCCGCTTAGACGCTGCCAACTCATATGTTTGTGCCGATTTGTCTCAATGGAAGCCAAACTCTCCTGTTGATGTTGTTCACTCTATGGAGGTCATCTATTACCTCGATGACCCCGCTGCTTTTCTTCATAACATATATTCTTCGTGGTTGAAGCCTGGTGGGCTTTTGATCGTTGGCTTGGATTTTTATGAGGAAAATAAAGTTTCACACTCTTGGCCCCATGACTGTGACATCTCTATTATGCGCCTGATGTCTGAAAAAACATGGGTGAAGATGTTCAAGCAAGCTGGTTTTAAAAATGTGACCTCCTTGCGCTTTGGTGCAAAAAAAGACTGGGCTGGAACACTCATCTTAAAAGGGATTAAATAGGACAATCATCCAACGTCTTCTGTTCGGATCATCGCTTGTTTTGCTTCTTTGTTCGATTGAGGGAAACTCGTATTGAAAGAGGCTTGAAAACACGCCGTGAATAACCTTCGATACCATTTACAGAGTTGACGGGATGTTTGAAGTTGATAGGCTGTGTAATGAATAAACTATTTTGATTATGAAAATTTGTCTTGCCAATTCGGATAACGAAATACTACAGATTCGTCAATTACAGAGTCTAAACCTAAAAGAGAATGTAGAAGATTCGGCCATTGACGGCTTTGTCACGGCGTGTTATTCTGAAGCGTTTTTACACAACATGAACTCCTCTACCCCTGCTATTATAGCAAAAGAAAAGAACAAAGTGGTCGGTTATGCACTTGCTACAGAGCGATCTTTACTCAGAAACCATCCTTTACTCAACGATTTGTCAGATCAAATTAATGACATCCCCTTTTGTGGAAAACGAATTGGTGATTTCGAATACCTTGTGGTTGGGCAGTTGTGCGTGGACAAAGAAGTGAGAGGGCAAGGGGTGTCACAGCAACTTTACAGAGCGTTTAAAAACACCTATAAAGACCATTACCCATTTGCCGTAACCGATATCGATACGGAAAATCTTGCTTCGTTTAGGACGCATATAAAAGCTGGTTTCAAACCGGTTGGGACACTCCACTATGGAAACAGTGATTGGAATGTTGTTGTTTGGGATTGGAGGCCAAATTCGTAATGGGCCTTATAAAACAGCCCTATTGTATTTGCTCTTGTTGGTCGTAAGGTAATCAAAAGGAAAACCCCTCGATATCGAAGGGGTTTTTTGTTTTATTCTAGCTCAATGCTTTGTGCCTTTCGCTAATTAGATGTGATTACAAAGTTCGAAGCGGTTAGTCGCTGATCTCTGGTGTTTAGATAGAATAAAACTGAATTAAATGTGTTATCCCCTTGTGGAGGAATCTCAACAGTATACTCCTTTGCGTCAGTGCCAGATACCGTGATAACCGCTGTTTCAAAAGATGGTTCAGTATCAGGCCAAGTGTTTTTTTCAAATCTAAACCGAACATCTATATCAACACCGGAGGTCGCCGCAGTGAAGGTCACATCACCTCCTTCAGGAAAACTCAGTGGATATATCGTGGTGTTTTCATTTGCAAAACCAGCGTAGTCTGCTACTGAACTCCCTGTAGGAAATTCAAAAACCCCGTTGTCCCAAACAGTGCCATTAAAAGTGCCGCTAAATATCGGGTCAGGTGTTCCATTAAAGTCAAGACAGGGTACATCTCCCTCAAATAGTTGTGCTGTCCATGTTTGATTGAATGCTGGAAAATCAAATTGGATCTCCGTTTCAGAAAGAAAAGTAATTGTCTGACATACTTTTAGAAAGGTGCCAACACAAACTGTAAGTTTTTCGTTTGTGTTTTCTTCAATATATGAACAGTCATCACAGTCGCCTATTGCCGAAAAATCATTTTGCTCACATGTGCCGTCAGATGTTGTCCCAGTTATTTGTAACCCTTCGCTTGAAAACTTGTAATAATTGATCTCTTCCTCGCACGTCAAACAATCGTCGGCGCTTTCAATTTGTTGATACGTATTCCCTTGGAGTTTTGCAAAAACGGTGTCTGGACCATCTCCAATTGGAGACCAGTCCGTACATGGAACATTTTCGTTATGAAGTTCGGCTGTCCAGGTTTGATTAAATGCTGGAAAATCAAATTGAATTTCAGTGTCTGACAAAAAAGTAATGGTTTGGCAGGCTATTGAGTCTGAGCCAATGCAAATGGTGAGTTTATCAGGTGTGTTTTCTTCGATTACTACACAATCGTCGCAGTTGCCGATTGACTGGTAATCATTTTGCTCACATGTCCCATCAAGAGTGGTTCCTGTTATTTGTATTGCATCAGCTGAAAACATATAATAATTCACTTCGTCTTCACAACTTGAACAATCACTTGCTTTTTCAATTTGCTGATACGTATTCCCTTGAAGTTTCTCAAAAATGTTGATCACTTCAACTTCTTCAACTGGAGTCTCTTCTGCATCTGGGGTTTGTGGGGTTTCTGGGTCGTCAGGTGAACAAGAGGGGATTATAAGTAGTAAACAGAGATGATTAATACATCAGAAAAAGTTTTCATTTTAAAATTTTAATAAAAATATATGTTTATCACTTAACATCCAAAAAAGACTTTTCCTTTTTATTTTTAGAAAAATTTTCAAATTAAATTTCTGGCCGATTCTTTTGGAGATTCTTTGGTTTTAAGTGATATTGAAAATAGTATCCTCGAGAAAAACCTTTTTGGGGTGGATATTAATGAAGAAAGTGTTGAGATAACGAAACTTTCCCTTTGGTTGAGAACAGCACAACCAAATAGAAAGCTCAATAGTTTAAGTTCTAATATCAAATGTGGAAACTCATTAATTGATAAACCCATAGATGGGGTTGATAACTACTTCAACTGGGAAAATGAATTTACGAAAGTATTTGAGAAAGGTGGTTTTGATGTTGTTATAGGAAACCCCCCTTATGTTAATTTAGAGAGAATAAAGGAAACTTCTCTAACACTTGAGAAACAAGGATTTAAAACATACGATAAGAGAGGTGATTTGTATATATTATTTGTTGAATAAGGATTTAATCTATTAAAAGAAAACTCAATTATATCTTATATAATGCCAAACAAATGGTTACAATCAGGGTATGGTAAAAATTTAAGAGAGTATTTTTTATCTAATTAATTACACTAATTGATTACTGAATTTTAAAAATAGTTAATTATTAAAAGATTACAATTTAAATGTTATATGACCTCCGGTCTTTTTGGTACCTGAACCATCAATTAAAAACTTGTTTGTCAAAGTCTTACATTAATTAAACTGTACCTCCATTTGTACCTCCATAACCAAATTAAAACAAAAAAAGAACCCTAACTTCCTCTTTGATAGGGAGTTAGGGTTTCTCTTGGGTGGTCCCACCTGGGCTCGAACCAGGGACCAACTGATTATGAGTCAGCTACTCTAACCAACTGAGCTATAGGACCTGAGTTGTAACTCAAACACAAAAATAGTGCTTTATAAACGTATTTTGGCAACTATTTGGCAACTACCTTTTGGCTATACTTTGAAAAAACTTGATTAATCAAAGTTTATAAGACATACTTAT
>Ga0115572_10000754_pt1 | contig 26861 bp, 17 predicted proteins | sample COGITO_mtgs_1206_FD_88681 | JGI IMG/M metagenome (GOLD analysis project Ga0115572, IMG submission 88681) | Pelagic marine microbial communities from North Sea - COGITO_mtgs_120607 | ecosystem: Environmental > Aquatic > Marine > Epipelagic | place: Germany:Helgoland, sampling site Kabeltonne... | reverse complement strand
GTTGGAGCAGGAGGGTGTGAGCGTCGGGCTGATCGGGACGGACGGGACCACGGGTGAGGGGTTCGCCGCTCTTTGCGATGAGCGGTTCGGCGTCGGGAAGGTAAATGTGGAGATGCCCACGCCGGGTGTGGCGATTGCCATTTAGAGCTTGCCATTGTCATTCAGAGCTTGCGATTGTCATTTAGAGCTTCAAAACTATAGTCCTACGCGGCGGGGAGTACGGGCGGGCTCTCGGCGGCGCTGCTCCGAGGTTGGGGGCCTGGAGAACTTTGGCTTTCCGTCTCCGTCCTCCCCAGTGTTACTGACCGATCCCGAATTAACGACGGGTGTCGCCGGGACGCTCCTCCGGCCCGGGGTGACAATCTGCGCCCGCTGGCTCGCCGCCCTGCGCGCTTCCTTCTCCCGCGTCAGCCTCTCAGCCTCATCCTTCTCCGCCTGCTTATCCTCCATCTCCTTCTTCATCTTCTCCTTCTCCTCCTTCTGCCGCGCCTTGCTCTGCGCGAGGGACGAGTGGGACTCCTTGATGCTGAAAAACATCGGGCCCGCCTCCGCCAGCCAGTGCGGCTCAACCGCCGAGACGCACTGCATGTACTCCTTGCTCGTCATCACCAGCTCGTGGTATATGACGTAGTCGGGGGTGTACCCCAGGCCGTACAGTGACGATGAAGGGTGCAGGTGGCAGGGCATGCCGTTGCGGCAGTTGACGTACTCGCCGACACCTTTCAACCTCGCCGCCTGGTGGAAGTACGCCGAGCAGAGCGCCCGGCGGCAGAGGTCCCAGTCGCCGCCGGCGCTGATGAGCTGGATCTTCTGCGACTTCATGATGTCGAGCAGCTGAGCGCGCACCTCGCGGCCCTTCTTCAGGCCCTTGCCCTGGATGTAGTGGCGGTTGCACCAGTCGGTGCGGTACCCGTTATTCTTCCACTGCTGGTAGACGTTGAGCAAGGTGAGGTGGTCGCTCTCCGGCACGAAGAATTTCTCCCTCGCGGCGTCGGACTCCTCCTCCCTGTCCTTCGGCCTGAACCAGATGGGAGGTACGGACAGCATCGCGATGACGGTGAGGATCTCGTTGGAACACTTGAGCTCCTCAGCCTTGAGCAGCATCTGCGCCAGCGGCGGGTCCACGGGGAACTCCACCATCTTCGAGCCCATCCGCGTCAAGCCCCCGGTGTTATCCAGCGCGCCCAGGATCCACAGCTGGTACATGCTGTTCAGGATGTTATCCTGGGGGGGCGGGTCCATGAAGTCAAAGTCCAGGAGGTTCTCCACGTTGAGGGACTTGAGCAGCAGCACCACGTTCCCGAGGTTAGTGCGCTGAATCTCCGGCACCGTCATGGAGAGCATCTCGTGCTTGAACGCCATCTCGGTGTACAGCCTGTAGCACGTGCCGGGTCCGGTACGACCGGCGCGGCCCTTGCGCTGGTTCACCGCAGCCTGGGAACAAGGGAAGATCTGCAGCGCGTTCATACCCATCCTCGGGTTAAAGACGCTCAGCTTACAGTATCCGGTGTCCACCACGTACATGACGCCGTCCAGGGTGAGGGAAGTCTCGGCGATGTTGGTCGACACCACGCACTTTCGAACTCCGTTCTCAGCCTCCTGGAAGATCTTCGCCTGCAGATCCGAGGGCAGCTGCGAGTAGATGGGCAGGACTGAGAGTGGAGGGCACGTTCCAACCTTGGTCAGCTGCTCCAGCCTCTCCTCCAGCGCATACGCCACCGTCTCAATTTCTTCCTGGCCAGTCATGAAAATGAGAATGTCGCCGGGGGGGTACGCGATGTGAATGGCGAGCGCCTGTTTGACCGCACCCTCGACGTAGTCCTCCACCGGGGTCTTGCTGTACAGCGTCTCCACCGGGAAGGTCCTTCCCGCGATGTTGAAGACGGGCACGGATCCGAAAAAGTTGGAGAACTTTTCAGAGTTGAGGGTGGCGGACGTGACGATGAGCCGGAAATCTCGGCGGCGAGCGACAACCTTCTTGAGGATGCCGAAGAGCACGTCCGTGTGCAGCGAACGCTCGTGCGCCTCGTCCATGATGATGCAGCTGTAGGTATCGAGGTCGCTCTCCCTCAGCGTCTCCCTGAGCAGCACACCGTCGGTCATGTACTTGATGATGGTGTCCGACGACGTGCAGTCCTCGAAACGAATGGCGTAGCCAACCTTGGATCCGAGCTCGCAACCCATCTCCTCGGACACGCGCTTGGCGACGGACATCGCCGCCACGCGCCTGGGCTGCGTGCACCCGATCATGCCGAACGTGGAGTATCCCTCCTCGTGCATGTACTGGGTCATCTGCGTCGTCTTACCGGACCCGGTCTCACCCACCACGACCACGATGTTGTTCTCGCGGATGACGTGCATGAGATCTTCGCGGCAGCCGTGCACGGGCAAAAACTCCCGTTGCTCCTTCATGGTCTTGTCCTTGGCGAACGCGGATTGTGCCACGGTCTTTTGCTTCATGTGGTCGCCAAACTTGGCGCCTTTCCTGAAGTCGAGCTCACCGTCCTCGTTGAGGGGTTCGTCGTCCGCCTCGCGCTCGCCGTAGTGGTCGCCCGCCTGCTTGCGCTGCGCCTCGGCGGCGGCGGCTGCTTCGTCATCCTCCTTTTTGGTGGTACCCGTCACGGCGCCCATCTTGGTCCCTTTCATCTCCCAGAACCTGTCCCTGCTCTTGTTCTCGTCCCTCTTCTGCCGTACCTCCTTCATGAGGTTCGATCCCTTGCGCGCGATCATGGCCATGTCGCTCGTGGCGTCCTTGACCGGCAGGACCATCTCCGCCTTTTTGGTGCTCAGCCAAGCCTTCCCCTCCAAAAACGGTGGTTTCATGTCGTGCACCAGCAGCATCACCCGGTTCTCCTCCTCAGTCTCAAAGTCCAGGTCCACCTCCTTGCGAACCACCACGCCGGAGTTGAGCATCCTGTTCTCCTCCCACGCGTTGTGGTCGGCGTGGATGCCGGCCATCCTCTTGGACTGAGCCAAAGTCATCGGCTTGCCGTCGCGCCGCGTCAGCCGCTTCTGGTACGCCTCCTCCTTCTTCTTCACCTTGACGTCGTCGTCGGCGCCGATGAAGGGGTTGAACGCGTCACCGTGCCCGCCGCCACCCTCATCGTCGTCGTACCACGCGCGGTCCAAATCCTTCTCGTTGGCGTTGGTCGGACCACCGCCCGCGGGCATGGGCCTGAAGGTTCCGCCGCCGTCGTCGTCGTCCACGATGTGTTCGCCGTAGGTCTCAACCGCGGTTTTCTGAGCGGGCTTGTTCATCCACTCGTTCGCAGCGTAACTGGGCGTGCCAAGCGGGGTACCCTCGATCTCGAACGTGGCCCTGTGATTGCCTCCACCGCCGCCGCTGCCCCTGGACGAGCCCGGGGTGTGGTTGCTGTTCCGCGCCGAAGACGGCTGCGGCGCCGAAAAGTCCCACGAACCGCCGCTGGTGAATCGGTCGTTAGTCCCTCGGTCCGTCCACGGCGATGGCGATGCCCTCGCGGTGGCACCCGCGCCCTGTGGGGTCTCCTCCCACTCGCCGTCGTCCTTGTGTTTGCCATCACCCCCGGGGCCCTTCTTGCCGCGAGCCAGGATGGCCTCCATGCCGGCTTTGTCCCGCGACGGTGTCCGCTCGGAGCCTCCTCCTCCCCGGGCGGAGCCGCCGAAGCCCTGGCCCCAGTCCGCGTTCCCGTAGGATCCACCCCCCCGCGCGCTCCTGCCTCCGTCTCGGGAGTCGTCGCGTCGTCCCCCGCGCGCGGACGATCCGCCCCTGTCCCTGTCTCTGTCCCTGGATCGATGATCCCCATCCCTGGACCGATGATCCCTGTCCCTGGACCTGTCCCCGCCCCCCCTCGCGGTCTCGCCCCTGACCCCGCGGTGTCGTTCCTTCCTGCGGTCGTCGATCTCGCGGCGCGTCTCCTCGTTCACTCCGCCCGGGTGGCTCGGGGTCTCGACGCGGTGGCCGCGGAACTGGCGCTTGGACGGATTGCCAAAGGTGCCGCCCCTCGCGGTGGACGCCCCGGGGTCCCGTGCGTCGTCGTTCCCGTCTTGGAGGTCGTCGTCCTCCATCATGGAGGTGCGCTTCCTCGCCGCGGACTCCTTCGCCTGGTTCGCCGCGCGCTTCTCCCGCGCCAGCCGGTCCAGGCCCAGCAGCGAGCCACCGGTCGCGGGCTTGGGCGCCGGGGCGGCGAAAACATGCTGCTTCTCCGTGTCCTCCGCCTTGTCGACGAGCTCGGCGGGCTCAGCCTCGGACGACATCCCGCGAAGTCGGACTGACTCTCCCTTTCCTCGGTCCCGTGGGTGTCGGCGTGGGCACTGACCGAGTCCCGAGAGTGGTGGACGACCCCGAGGTAGAGATCTGTGGCTGGAGTCTACGCGCGCGATTTGCTCCTTTCTTAGGTCAGCGGCGGTGGCAGCGCTGCGAGCCAGGCTCGATTTTTGGACTGACTGCAGTGTGCCAACGAAACTTTCAATGGGACTTTTGAACCAAGAATTAGACCAAGCACAGTCACGTCACGAAGCATGCCAGGTGGAGATTTTCGTGACAAAAAGGCGTTCTTTTCTCGCGGTCGAGAGTCCGCGCGCCCTCGCCAGAGGCGCCACTGCAGCGCGCGCGTCGTTCCACGGCACACGCACACGCAAGAGACGCTAACGTCACGTATCGTCGAATCGATACCGAGGCACACGCGTCGGATACACATCCGCGTGAACGACCGAACGAGTGTTCTCCGGTCCTCCATCGTTGACCGCGGCACCGACATCTCGGCGAGACGCGACTCCGCTACGAGCGCCGAAGGATAGGCCCGTGAGAGCGTGCGAACATGGCAGGAGCCCCGGAGCGCGAGCTCCTGACCCGTTTCGAGGTGCAAAAGTTCCTCGGCAAGGGTAGCTACGGCAGCGTGTGAGTATACCGCCACAGCGCGCGTCCTCCGTCCGGCGTCGACCGGCGTTACGGAGGTTTTTCCCTGCTTCGCCAGCCTCGGAAGTTGTTGATTCAGCCTCGATGGGCGAACCGGCGCGGGGCATCCACCGCGACTACGGGGTCTTTCCCCGCGTGTTGGATGCGCCCGATACGATCGTGGCGAATCGGTGAAACAACCGGGCGCATCGATCGCGACCATCGCGGGTCGCGTCGTCGCCGCGCGCGCATCCGCCGGGCGCGTCGACCGGTCCCGGAAGTTTTTTTCCCAGCCAGGTTCCCCCGCGGTTCCGCGGGGTGGACGACGTCACCGGGTGACTCCCCGAGCGCTTGAATCCACCAAATATGCTGACCCACGCGTCCCCCGTACCTTTCCTACCATCCAGGTATCGCGTCCGCCGTCTGAGCGACAACAAGATCTACGCGCTGAAGGAGACGAACGTCCGCAACCTCTCCCAGCAGGAGCGCCAGGATGCGGTCAACGAGATTCGCCTGCTCGCGTCGGTCCAGCAGAACACGGCCATCAGCGGCTTCCACGAGGCGTTCATCGACGGCAACCGCCTGTGCATCGTCATGGAGTACGCACCCTTCGGTGACCTCTCCAGGGCGCTGCGCAAGCGCCAGGCTCAGCGCAAGCTCCTTCCCGAGGACCTCATCTGGTCCTACTTCATCCAAATCGCTCGAGGGCTCCAGGCGCTTCACTCGCAGAAGATTCTCCACCGCGACGTCAAGACGGCCAACGTGCTGCGCATGTCCGGCGAGATCGTCAAGCTCGGCGACCTCGGCGTCGCCAAGCTGATGAAGAACAACATGACCAACACCCAGATTGGCACCCCTCACTACATGCCCCCCGAGGTTTGGAGGAACAGGCCGTACACCTTCAACTCCGACGTCTGGGCGCTCGGCTGCGTCCTCTTCGAGATGTGCACCTTCACCGTGCCCTTCGAGGCTCGCAGCATGGAGGAGCTCAGGTTCAAGGTGATGAAGGGCAAGATCCCGGCGCTGCCCCAGGTGTACAGCGGAGACATGCAGAAGATGGTCAAGTGGCTCATGATCCTCGAGCCGTCGCAGCGGCCCAACATCGACGCCGTCCTCGACCACCCCAGCGTTCGTCGCCGCGCGCACCTCGCGCCCGAACCCGAACCCGCGGTGCCCCAACCCACCAACGCCGTCGGCGGTGAGGCTTCCGACGCGGTCACCCTCGGTACCATCAAGGTTCCCAAGAACCTCCGCATGCTCAAGAAGCGTCTGCCGGCGCCCAACTACCCAGACCAGGCGCCGCCCGCGGCTCCCGCGCCCGCGCCCGTCGCGGCTGCCCCCGCGCCGATCGCCAGGCCGGCGTCCCACGCCGCCCCCGCGCCCGCGCCCGCGCCCGCGCCCAAGCCCCAGGAGGAGGATGCCGTCAGCTCGAGGAGCTCGGGGAGCTCTGGGTCGGGCGGGTCTGGATCCAACGAGCGACCCGCCGTCGCGCACAACGACCGCGGCGGGTACAACTACGGCCGACCCGTGGGAGCCGCCAGGCCCGCCGTCGGTGAGTACGCGAGGGGCGTGAAGGTCCCGGTGAGCAAGCAGCACGATGTCGCCGACAGGAAGCCCGCGGCTTCGAGGCCCTTCGCCGCGGCTGGCCCGAGGGGCGTCAGGCCCGAGATGGAGGCGAGGGAGAGGCTGGAGAGGGGCGTTAAGGACCTGCAGAGCGTGAGGGAGGACGCCGCCGCGCGGGTCGAGCGCGCCAAGGCTGTGCTGGCGCGCGCGGGTTTGGTGCCCGCGGGGATCAAGGGACCCGGCGAGAAGGAGAATGTGGATCGACCGGCGGCGCTGAAGAACATGCGAGTCAACGGAGCCGGCGTGGACGCCGGGGACAAGGTTGGCGTCGCGGGACGGCGCGTGGGGCTGAGCAACAGGGAAGAGGGCGCGAACAGGCGCGTCGGGCTTCCCCCGTCTCAGATGGGTCAGGGTTACGGGGGTGTTTACGCGCAGAGGCCGCAGAGGAGGCCCGCGCCGTCCCGGAATTTTTACTTTTAAGCGCGGGTGAAGCGCTCTGAAGTTGTTGGGGGGGAACTGTCTTGTTGTCTGCCTCTGGTGTCCGACGCCGTGTCCGGGCATAGGCAAACCATACCGTCTTAGACACAGAAGAGGGTCGCGTTCGACGCGAACCTCGGTGTAAAGTATCGTAGTTGAGATGGCGAAAGTGTGAAACCTTTGATTCGTTTTAAATCCCGTGCTAAAATTTACGAAGCCACCGCCAGGCGCTTGAGGTGCTCCATGAACACCTGCAGCGACACATCGTCGGTGAAGATGATGTCACTGCTCCCTCCTCCCATCCCCGCGCTGTTGTACGTCGCGCTGGGGTTGAGCTTGGCGAGCAAGAAGCGCGCCTGGCTCCCGTGCTGGTCGCAGTCCACCAGCCTCGGCACCGGGAACCTCTTCCCCAGAATCTCCTGAGCGTCCGCCTTGGGCGCCTCGAGGAGCTGCTTGAACGCCTCATGCTCGGGCTGATCCTGGTAGTTGGCCTTGCGCCACTGCGCGATGGTCTGACCGTGGAAGATGACCACCGAGAAGTACGCATCCAGGACCAGGATCCGGTCCGGCGCGATGGAGCACACGTCGAGCAGCACCGGCTCGGGGGGCCCGTTGAACGAGTACGCCATCAGCGTGGGCTGGATCATGACCAGCGAGTTCAACACGTTCTCGCGCCACAGGATCATGCGGTAGTACGCAGTCTCGTCCGGGGAGTTGTTGAACACCTGGACGAACTGGGACCTGCGCAGGTTGAACATGAACTGGGGGTAGATGGAGAACTGGGGCATGAGCTGGAACGACGCCGGGTCGTCCTTGCGGTAGTCCCCGAACCTCTGGCACATGCGGATGAGCGAACGATCCAGCCACCTGGTCGCCGCGGGGCAGTCGAACTCATCCTCCGTCTCCATCTTCCACGTGAGCTGCCTGGAGATGAGCGCCGCGCCAGCCTCCTGGTCGAAACCCGCCGCGATGTCGTTCACGTTGGCACCCTCCGTCCACCGCCTCGTGGTGGTGGTGACCCTCAGGCGCGTCTCCCCTGAGGGCACCGTGCACATGGTGACAAACTGCAGGAAGAACTGCTGCGACTGCTGCTGGGGGGCGGTCTGCGTCCCGTCCTTCCCATCGCCCCTGTTCGCGGGCTCGAAGAACACCGCGAGGCTTGTGTCGTTACTCAGCGAGCACAGCTTCCACGCGGTGGTACCCCCGCTGCCCACGGCTACATCCGCGATTGCTCCCGGGAGTGTCTTTTTGTCCAGCGCCGCGCACGGCCCCACGCATCCCGCGGTCTTGACGTCCCGCGAGGTGATCACCTCGAAGACGCCGCCGCTGCTCACCCCGAGCGCGTCCTCCCCGTCCGTCGAGAACATCCGGGCAAACGACGTCTTGAAGACGGTGTTGGCAAACGACTCCGCGAGCACCACCATCCCCCCAGTCTTCTCCGCGCACACCTTCATCTCCGCCAGACCCACCTGATCAAGAGAGCACGCGAACACGTCGAGGCAGTGCCCGTTGGTGCACAGCTGTGTCGCCACCGTCTCGTAGTACTTGGTCGCCTTGGCCATGAACGGCGCCGCGCCCTTGGCGATGTCCTTGTGCGAGCGCATCGCCGTCTCGAGCTCCTTACCCACAACCTGGCCGCCGCCGTCCGTCGCGGGACCGCCCACGAACAGCAACGCACGCGCGGGGGTGTTGGAGACGGAGGATGCGAGCAGCGTCGCCGCCACCGACACCGCGGTTCCCGTGCACCTCGCCGGCCTGCAGTCGGGGAGGGCGCTGAACGAATCCCGGGAGAGCTCCTCGAGCACCGACGTGAGCTGAAACTCGCAGTCGGCGAGGGGCACCAGAAACTTGGACTGGTGCCCAGTCGACGCCGCCGCCGCCTGACCGGGCTTCGCGGGCCGGGCGCCCCCGGCGGACCGGAACAGCTGGTCCTGGATCTGCTGCGACGTGAACTCTTTCGACCCCCGGAACACGTACGACTTGGGGCACTCGTCAAACCCGAGCTCGTGGACGTGCACGTGCGTCCCGAAGGTGATCAAGCCCACCGACGCGTTCTCCGGCAGCAGCGACAGCGCCTGCGTCAAGGACTGCTTCAGCGCCCCGAGTTCTTCCTCGATGAGGCACACGTCAACCACGAAGAGGTACGCGGGCGGCGCGGCGGCGGGTCTCTGGAGCTGGTACTCGATGGTGGTGTACGTGGGGAACAGTTCCGCGGGGAGGTTGGTCTCGCTGATGGACGCGTAGTGCTGCGGGAAGTGGTTGCGGGTGTAGCAGAAGGGGCAGATCCAGAGCTTAGCGGTGAAGTCCACCCGCGCGTACGGGTTGAGGCACGCGGCGCAACCCTTGCACCGGACAGGATCGTAGGGCACGACCGGCATCTCGGGCAGAACCTTGCGCGGGGTGACCAGCGCGCCGAAAGGAACGACACACTTCTGTGCCTCCATCTTGGAGTTGGGCCAGACGTTCCTGTCGTGGTTGGTAGGTTAGGTAAGGGGGGCGCGGAGGTCAGATCGGGAAGCGGATTCGGCAGTGGGGCCCCGGTCCCATAATTATTCCACAACGGCACGCTCAAGGCCGCGTCGCTCGGGGCTTCGTCGTCGTCGTGACGCGTCGCGATCGGGGTCTAACGAACTTACCATGACAAACGCACGCCGTCCACGGCCTCGAGGGCGCCCCAGTCGGGAGTCTGCATGCCTGCCGAGGGTTCTGACCGACGATGGACAGAAGCGGTCTGAGATTCGCCCGCGGCCTCGGGAACGCTCTGCTGAGACGCTCAGGTGAGGCGCTCGGACTCGAGACGCGCCTGGTAACCGACCTCGCTCGCCCGTGTGAGCGCGAGACTGAAGTGTCCGGTCGCTCGCGGCGGGTCTAACCCTGCCGGTGCTTAGATCGTGTGTGAGCGCGGTGCGAAGAGCCGAGGTCTGCTTTTTTTTTCGAAGGCAACATTTTTCGTGAATGGCACAGGCGGCAAAGTGAGTCGGTCGTATTTATTGTTGGTGAGTGTATTTCATATTTTTCTGAACTGTTCGCCCTGTCATAAAAATCGCAATTACCGAAATGTGTCTTTTCGCTCATTAACTCTAAAACGGTGGTCTGATTACGTCCATACAAACCGCCACTCTCATTGGTGGAAAATTCTTATCGCCAAAGACGTGGCGAAATAACCTGCCGCGGACCGCACCTGCCCATCTGCCTCAAGCACCATGGCCGCTATCGCCGCCTCCTCCGTGTCCATCGCCCCCGCACGCGTCGCCGCGGTCCACCAGTCGCGTTCCCGCGCGCGCGCGGCGGTCGTCGTCAAGGCCTCCGCCGATGAGCGCCAGGTGAGGGACCGCCCTTTATAAAGCACACAATCCAGTGCTGACAGTGCTGCTCTCGTGGCAACCGAGGATCCGAGCCGAACCCTGACCTTTCCCTTCCCACCCGCACAGGTCGAGGCCACCACCTCCCGCCGCGAGCTCGCCGTGAAGGGCTTCGCCGCCCTCGCCGCCGTCGCCGCCGTGCGCCCCGAACCCGTGAGTCCCCGCCCCGTCCAAGAAGCCGATCGGATCGTCCTAGCGAAATCATCCTCTATCCACATCTCCAGCCGAGCATGAGCCCGACTGACCTCCGTCCCCTTCCCCTGTTCTTCGTCCAGGCCCACGCCCTCTTCGGCTTCGGCGGTGATAAGGAGACCCAGTACGCGGAGCTGACCGCGGGTGTCATCGCGCAGGTGCGCTTCACCCTCGACCTTCCCGCCGATTCCGACGAGAAGGCTGCGGCCATCGAGAAGACCCGCAAGCTCACCAACGACTGGGTCGCGCGCTACCGCCGCGACAAGGGAATCACCGGCAGGCCCTCCTACGGCAACGTGTACTCCGCCCTCAACGCGGTGTCCGGCCACTACAACAACTTCGGCACCAAGTACCCCCTTCCCCAGAAGCGCAAGGATCGCGTGCTCCAGGAGTTTGAAACTGCCGAGATCGCCCTTTCCCGCGGCCGCTAAGCAAAGCCGCAACCTGGTGGGTGGGTGTCGCGTCGTGCGCTGCTCGTATAGGTGTGCGTGAGAGAGTGGGGCGCGCTGACTTTAAAAAATCTGAATATTATACCAAACGTTGAGCGTAGACGAGGATCGCGAGTCGACCCTTTGGCTGTCTTTTCCGCCCCGGTTGGAAAAGAATTAAATATCACGCGGCTCCGTTGGCTCGGGCCAGCAGCTCCTTGTCGACGGTGGCGAACGTTTCCCTGAGGAAGACTCGCAGGCCGGATTTGAGTGCATCGTACGCGGCATCCTCCTGGCTCCTTCGGTCCGTCTTCCTGTCCTCCACCTTGACGGTGTAATCGACCTCGTCGTCCTCGACCGTGTCCCTGCTCGCCTCCGGGATGTGCGCGGTGCCCTTCACCGGCTTGACGTCCTCGGCGTCCCCACCGAACGTGCACTCCCACGCGAGCGTGACGTCAAAGTCGAACCCATGCCTGGGTTGACCGCGGACCATCACGACCGTGGCGTCCCCCTTGAACGTCTTCACTTCCTTGACGACGGCGACGCCGCCCCCGCGGACGTCAACCGTCTTCCCGATCACGAGCTCCTCCACCCGCGCCTTGGCCCAGTCGGTGTGACCGCGCTCCTCCCAGGTGCCAGCCTTGTTCCAGGAGCTGAGGCCAACGCCGGTGCCGCTCATCTGCTTCGCCAGCTTGTCAGCCTCCTCTTCGCTGAGCTTCACGGGCGCAGCCTTGGGCGCGGTGCCCTGGTTGGCCTGCTGGTGCCAGTAGTGGTACCCGACCGGGCCTTTGTCCTTCGTCGCCTTCGCGGCGGCATCGCCGCTCTCCGCGGGGGCTTCCGCCTTCTTTTCAGCCTCGGTCATGGCGTTCGAGCCTTTCTTGACCTTTCGAACAACCTTGCGTTTGGGTTTCGCGCCGGCCTGGGCCGTCGCCGGGGACTCCTCTCCTCGATCGGTCAAAGAAGAAGGCGCCGCCGAAGCCGGTGAAGGCTCGCCGTCGCGCGCTCCTGGGATCAGGCGCCCGAGGGTTGACTTGACACGCCCGGTGACTGTCCGGGCGACTGCGGAGACCGCGTTTCCGATGACGCGGCTTCCGGCTGCGGCGTCCTAGGGGACGCGCGTGCACTGTGGATCTGCCTCGCCTCGAGGCGTCCGCCGTGTTTCTTCGTCCGTTGATTTCGCGCGAGGGAGAGATTCGATCCTGGGAGCCGCGGACTGGCACCCCGGCGGCAGTGCGGGGGCGGGGAGGATCCGAGGTTGTGTTTTGAGCGGTCTAACAAGTCTAAGGCTACGTCTAGGATGTCTAAGCGCTAATTCGGTCGCCCATCTTCCCGCACATCGTCCGTGGTCCATCTCACAGGGGCAGCTGGAGGCGATGCCTCTGCTTTTTGGTGATGGTTTTTTTCTTCTTGGCCCCGGAACAGAGGTAACAGTAAGCGAAGAGGCAGCACGTGACGAGCATCATGGGCCCTCCTGCCCAGAGCATAAGCAACGATGACCAGCTGATTAGCCAGGCCATCTGGAGGACTCGCGTGGGTGATTGACCGTCAACCTCGAAACCGCGGGTCTGCGACGAGCGCCCGTAGCAGTGTCACCCCGTTCGGCACCATCTCATGCTGACATGGTTTGGCAGCGAGGACCGATCAGCGGGCGGGAGAATTTTCGCGGGGGCTCCCAGAAGGAGGGCGCACCGCCCGACGGAGACCGCAAGGATGGCGATGAACTGGCAGCAGGAGCTGCTCGAGCAGACGATTGCCGCGGCCCAGCCCGAGCAAAGAGCGAAGAAGGTGAGTGTCCCGATCACCCGTATCACGACGAACCCGACCGCCGATCGCGTCGAACGCCCTTTTCTCCTCATCAAAGAGCCCCGTTTACGCTCCTCGCGCTTCTCGTCAGCGCGCCACGTGCCGACGCCGATGGTCGCGGGGATTCGGATACCCCTCCCAGATCCGTTCGATCGCTGACGCGGACCGATCCCGCCGTCCATTCACAGAGCAAGAAGGCGAAGGGGGCGTCGATCCCAAAGGTGGCGATTCCCAAAGGTGGCCCCAACGTGGTGCACTCCAAAACTTTCGTCTCCCAGCCCAAGATGCTGCTCGATAACCTGAACGCCAAGAACCTGCCCAAGGCTGAGCTGCTTGAAGAGCTGGCCGCGAGGTTCGTGACCAACTGCCCGCCCGAGGAGCTCAAGGTGTTCGAGCGGCTCATGTTCCTCGTCGAGCAGGCGCACTGGTACTACGAGGACTTTGTGCGCGTGGAGCAGCCCAACCTCAAGACGCTGCGCCTGAGAGACTTCACCGAGCTCATGTTCCACAAGGTGAAGGCGCTCGCGCACAACAAGGGCCGCACGGATGAGATTTACAAGAAGTTCACAAACTACAAGTTCAGCGTGCCCACCGGCGGCGTCATCATCCTCAACCCCGAGCTGGACAAGGTGCTGATGGTGAAGGGGTACAAGGCAAACTCGGGGTGGGGCTTTCCCAAGGGTAAGATCAACAAGGACGAGCCCGAGGCTGACTGCGCGGCGCGCGAGGTGACTGAGGAGGTCGGCGTGGACTTTCGGCCGTGGATCAAGGAGGACGACTCCATCGTCATGTTCAGGACCATCGACCACGAGCTGGGTCTGAAACAGCGCTCGCGGCTGTTCATCGTGCCGGGTATCAGCGAACAGACCCCGTTCGCGACCCTGACCCGGAAGGAAATCTCGGGCATCGCCTGGCACCCGCTGACGATGCTCGCCAAGGATGTGGGGGGCAAAAAGTACTTCTTCTGCAAGCCTTACCTCCAGCCGCTGCTGCAGTGGATCAAGAATCACAAGAAGAAGATGGGTAAAAAGGCGCTCGCGACGGTGGATCTCGGATTCATGCCCGCGACGCCGGGCGGGGATGCCCTCGCGCCGGCGGAGATGTACACGCCCAAGGGGGCGGCCCCGCCGGGGGACAGGTTCCCTTCTCTGTCGAACTTTTCGTTTGACAAGAAGAAGATCACCAAAGTGATGGCGGCGGCGTGAATCAGATGCACGCCGCGGGGGCTCTCGAGTCCAAGGGGCGCCGGATGGCGGAGATGGTTAGACTCGCGAACTGTAACATCAAATTTAGAAGCACTTTTAGCACATCTGATGAGGACGTCGCACTTCGGACTCAATCTTTGGCACCGTCCTGAGCACTCGAAGCACTCGAAGCGCCGCAGCCTTTGTGTAGTGCTACGAGTACGAGTAGCACTACTCGTATTTCCGGATTTGACCTTTTGCGCCAATTTTTTTCACGCGCTTTTTGGGATCTTTTGCCTTTATTTAGTTCGGGTTCCAACGAGCCTCTCTCTTCGAACCGCGCGGACGCGTGCCGCGAACGCGGATCGCCAGGCGCGATCAAGAGGAGGCCGTCCTATCACCAAAGCTCGTCGTCCGATCGAGGGAATAGAGTCGCGACGCGAGCAAGCGAGCTCGCTTTCAGCTCGAGCGTCAACCGCCCGAATCCTTTTCCCGTCGAGGGTGTCTAATTAGGCCCCCCGGAAATGGCCAGTGAGGTGTCGGAGTTGTCAGGGCTCGAGGGAGGAGAACAGCCTGAAGATGAGATACGAGCGCAGATGAGGTGAGTGACGCACGAATACCACATTCAAACCACCTCCGTGACTTCGCGATTCCATTCGCAACCCCCGCGCCTCGTGTCCCGCGCCCCAAAGGGGAAAACCTCGTCGCGAAAAAGTTCTCAGTGCCTCTGCCTCCCGCCCCTCCTTCCCCCGCAGAGAGCGCACGCTGAAGATGTGGCTCGCGCTCAGAAACTCGCGAGTCAAGCTTCATCTGTATAGTGGGTGCGTTCATCCGTCCCTCGCTCGCACGAATCCCTCCGGCTCGTCACGACCCCTTTCCCCCGAAACGAAAGAGCACGTCCACGTCTCGCGAACGACGAAACTGATTCGCTCATTTCTCTCAACGTCACGCAGGGTGGAGGTAACCGGGACATTCCAGGCGGTGGATGCGAAATACGAAAATCTTGTGATCGCCGATCTGGATAGTGGGATAGGCGTCGTGCCCGTGGCGCTCGTGCGGTGGTCGGACGTGCTCTCGATGACGACGGTGCCGCCGTCCGAGACCAACGATGCGGGCCCTTTGACGCCGACGCAGGCCAGCCACGTGAGCTGACCGCCGTTGGGGCGCGGGTTGTTCGCAAGGTTGATTTTTCGTATTCTTTCTTGATTGTTTGTCGACCGAGGGGTTCGGGTGTGCCCGCCATGGAGGTCACGTGTGTGTACTCGTATAACATTATAGGGGCTTGTAGTAGAACTGTACTCTTAATACTTGAAACCGTTTGGTACTGGGGATGTCCTCAAAAAACTTCACGCGCGAGCGATGCCCGGGGGGCGTCGCAACCCTCACGAGTTCGGCGGATGCGCGCCGGACTCCGAAGTTTATGTGGATGTGGAGTTGTATTCTCGACTTCGTATCGGCGCCGCGATTGCCCGCGGCCACCCGACGGAGGTCGCAGTCGCCATGTCCGAGCTCGCGGTGCTGCTCGACTGCTGGTGGAACCAATCGGACAAGTTGGCGAAGGAGATGGTCTTCGAAGACGTCATGGCCGCGGCTCGCGCGATGTCGACGATTGGGGGTGAGCGGCAGGTGGATGCGGGTTCCAGATTGATGAATTCAGCGCAGCGAGTGCTCAAGGCACAGAAAAAGGCGGCGGTCGAGAAGGAGTTCAAGCGAAGCACGATCGCGAGGAAGAGGATCGAAAAGAGGGGCGCGGTGGACTCGGACGAGGACGAGGACGGGCCCTTGCATTTCACGGAATTGCCGCAGGACATCATGGATCTGGTGTTCCGGAAACTGTACGCCTGGGACTTGGCTCGTGCGGCGTGCGTCTCGCGCTCCTGGCGCGACACAGCGAGGCATACGCTCGGGAGGTACGAGAGCCTGAGGGACGAGAGACGGCCAGGCGTCCAGGGGGTGAAAGAGGCACTTGACCACAACGGTCGCGGCAAGGCCAACCCGACGGAGTTGAAGTGGGAGCACATCGCCGCGCGTACCCTCTGCGCTTCGATAAACTGCAACACCCCGCATTGGTCGAGCGAAGGGTTCAAGTTTTACTGCGGCCCCAAATGCCCCAAATGCCTAGATGGCGTGGCCGTGAAGCAACGGCTGTGCCTCCGTAAGATCTTGCCTGCGATCATCTGCACCGGGAAAGACGGCGTCCCGACCCCGAGGATGCGCAGGAGTAATCTCGAAGTGACAGACCTCTACATGTACTCGAAGTCGATGCTTCTACACTACTTAACTGAACCAACAAGCTCCGATGAGGATACCGACAGCTCCGACGACGAGGGACATTTTAGAGGGTTCCGATTTTGGCGCCATAATACGCTCTAAGCCGCTTGGCGGACATGATAGGTGCAAAACGTAGAATATATAACAAAGCGTCAACTTCTCGGTGACGTCTTAGTCGCAACCGCCATATCAGTCGATCCCGCCGATGACCCCTCTCGAGTTCAAGACGGCGAGCGTCAGGAACAAACCGTAAAGGACAACCATGGAGAAGCCGAGCCCCTTTGTCATCCTCCAACCGCACACCGCGATGATGATCACGACAGAGACGAGCATGAGGATCAAGAGGAGCAACGAAAAGTTGAGAGAGTTGCTGATGACGTCGATGCCCTTGCCGCCTTCGATTATAGACCAGAGAAACCAGGGCAGAGGCAGGCCGAGGGTGATGTCGAAGATGTTGCTCCCGATGGAGGAGCTCACCGCCATGTCGCCAAAGCCCTGCCTGGCGACGATAACCGACGACATGAGGTCCGGCACAGACGTTCCCGCCGCCAAGAACGTGTAACCCATCACCTCGTCCGAGATACCGACGACCGCGCCGATCGACGTGGCCCACCAAACCATGAAATAGGAGAAGAAACCGATGTAAAGAATCGACTCGATGAACACCACGGGCCACAGGTGCTCCTTCTTCTTGCAGTTGGGAATGGTGTACGCGAGCCCAAACATAATGGGGCACAACAGCACAAAGTAGATCTTGCCCGAGAGCTCATCCGGCCAGTCCAAATCGATGCCCCCGTCGTCGTCGTCGTCATCGCCGCCACCCGGGTTCTTCGACGACGAGTCGGATTTGATGATGCGCTTGGACTCCTTGCGAATCAGCGCCCTCGGTGTCGAGGAGCGCTCCAGTGCTTTCGGGGTCATGGTTCTCGCGAGTGCCGATTCTGTCACAGCTCCGGGTCCCGGTGACACCTGCGAGAGCTTGCTCGGGGCTGCCGGGGAGATGGCCTGGGCTTTCTTCTCTGCGCGCTCCTCGTCGTGCCTGGTCGTGGCCACGAAGTCCTTCTGGCGCAGGATGGTCTTCTTGAAAAACGTCTCCGCCCTCGAGTTCTGCGACATGAACAGCACGTAGCAGAGGTAGAAGACGAGAAGGAGGCCGGACTCGTACATGTCGATATGCTCGTCCCTGAAGAACACGTACAGCATGAGCAGGTCGAAGGTGTACCAGCAGCAGTCTCGGAACAGCGGCCACCAGGTCAGCACGAGAATCTCCTTGGAGAAGAACGCGCACGCCCCGATGACGAAGAGCACGTTGAACACCGCACTTCCGATGATGGTACCGAACCCGACGTTCGACTTGGCGATGAACACGCCGATGAGCGCGGTGAAGAGCTCGGGGGCGCTTCCACCCGCGGCCATAAACGTGGCGCCGGCGACGTCGTCCTGAATCTTGTACTTTTCCACCAGCACCTCCAGCGCGGGGACGAAGAAGTCGTCGCAGACGATGGCGATGCCCGCGAAGGTGTACATGACGCCGATGACGTGCAGCATGATGGCCCCTTTCTTCATACCCTCTTTACCGAACGCGTCGTCGGGATACAGCGAACCGTCTTCCGTGAGGCGGCGACGCGTGGTCGACGACGCCCCGCCTCCCGAGAGCACGCCCCCGTGGCTCCCATCGTCCGACGCTGACAGCAGGGAGAAAACGGCGAGCACGACAGCCGCGGCGCCGAAACAGCCGAGGCGAAGCACCTGGTGCGTCCTGCGCGCGCCGGCCGAACGTTTGAAGCGTGAACCTACGCCCAGCATGACGATATCCGCGCCTCAGGCGTGTTGACCTCCCGCTTGCTCAGCTTCTTTCCGATAAAAACGTGGATTGCCCCTGTGGTAATCGCGTCACCGGGAAATGTGATGGGAGCCGACCGACACGCGCGACGGAGCGTGACACGCGTTCTTGGCTCGAACCGGTGAGTCCGAGTGATGCTCCGGGCTCTGTACGCGGGTTTGGCTTTGCCGACCGGGACGATTCGGGAACCGCGCCGCGTGAGGCCAATGCGTTCGAACGCGGAAGACGGCGCTCCTAACGAACGACTGCCAAAACGGGCTCGAACGGGTTCTACCCACGTGTGTGTCATGATTCGCGGTTGTGGAATAGCACTATCCGACGACGGTTCTCACAACTGTTTGGTGGGCACAACATTCACTATTTTGGGTTTGTTCTGCATTTGTATTTCGCTTCGTATGCTTTTCGTGACTGCCACTTTTTTTCTCGTCGATCCCACTCGGCACCCCTCATCCGCTGAGATCAAAGCTCAGGGGTGCCGACGAGACTCTGCACATCCCTCGGAGTAAACCTCACTCGTCCGCCGCACTCCACCCGAGACGCGCGATGTCCGACGGTGCGGGATCCGCGGATTCGACGAGCCTCGCCGAGCTTCTCCAGAACCACTTCGATCAGAAGAGCAACCATCGCCGAGGGGCGCTGCCATGGGCGTTCTTTCCCGATCGGCTACGTCACGATTTCGACGAGGCCGATGAGAAGGATGGCTGCTTCGTGGTGTGCTGCGTCTGCCACCCCGGAGGACTGCGACAGAGCGCGGCGTCGTCGCTTTCCGGGGGCAAGCAGACCGGTGTGTTTCGCTACCATTGGCGGACCGGTCAGAGGTCCATCACCGATCATGTCTCAAAGAAGCACGCCGACGCGCTGGAGGCGCTGACCGAGGCGAGGGATGCGCACGTTCGCAAACACGGGGACGACTTCGAAGGCGGAGTGGGAGGCAAGCGGCCGGCGAGCGATGCGTCCAACGATATGGAAGACAACGCCCGCTTCTTCCCTGTCGTGAAAGACGGTGCGAGCGACGGAATCGGGACGGACTCGGACTCGACGCCGGCGGCGAAGCAGGCAAAGACTGGTAGAGGCGGCGCGAGGACGGGCGCGGGGAGACCGAGGCAGGAGTGCCCGGACGTCATCGACATGCGATCCGATACGGTGACGAAGCCCACGCCGGCGATGCGCCGGGCGATGGCGGAGGCGGAGGTGGGCGACGACGTCTTTGGGGACGATCCCACGATCATCAAGCTGGAGGAGGAGATGGCGGCGACGTTTGGAAAGGAAGCGGCGGTGTTCGTTCCGTCCGGGACGATGGGTAACCTTATCGCGGTCGGGGTGCACTGCGAGGTGCGAGGCTCGGAGTTCATCTGCGGCTCACTCGCACACATCCACATCTACGAGCAAGGTGGCCTGTCGACGCTGATGGGAGCCCACCCTCGGCCGCTCACGAACCGCGCCGACGGAACTCTCGACTTGAAGGACATCGAGGCTGCGATTCGGCCCGACGACCAGCACTTCCCGGTGACCAAGGTTCTGTGCCTGGAACAGACGCACAACAAGTGCGGCGGGCGCGTGTTGCCCCTGGAATACGTGGACAAGTGCGGCGAGTTCGCGAGGGAGCACGGCATCGCCCTGCACCTGGACGGCGCCAGGATCTGGAACGCGGCGGCGGCGCTGGGGGTGACGCCCGCGCGCGCCGTGGAGGCTGCGGACTCGGTATCGGTGTGCCTGTCCAAGGCTCTCGGCGCGCCCGTGGGAAGCGTCGTCGTCGGTACCCGGGCGTTCATCGCGAAGTGCAGGAGGCTTCGTAAGGCTTGCGGCGGCACGATGCGGCAGGCGGGCACCCTGGCAGCCGCGGCGCTCACAGCGCACGGCGAAATCGGTCCCTTGATTCACGTGGACCACTCGCGGATGTCCGACCTCGCCGCGGGTCTTAGCAAGATCCAGGGACTGAAGGTTCAGAGGCCGGTGCAGAGTAACATCGCGTTCGTTAACCTGGACGAGCGCATCGACGTCAAGTGGATGGTGGCGGAGATGAAGAAAAAGGACGTCGTCCTGATTCCGTGGGTGGGTAACTCACTGAGGCTCGTGACGCACCACGAGATCAACCAGCCCGCGGTGGCGAAGGTTCTGCGGTGCTTCGAGGAGTTGTGCGCGCAGGCGCTCGAGCCCGTCCGCGCGTGACGATGATTCTTTGAACGAAAACGTAGTGAAGACGAAGCGACGAATGATGCTAAAAAATCATCTCGGTAAAAAATCACCTCTTCTTCCCTGGAGTCCACTCGCACGCAGATCCGGACTCCACCGCCTCCGCCGCCTGCTTCTTCTTTTTCATCCCCGGCTTCCATTCGCACGCCGACGGCTCCGCGTCACCTCCCATCGATGCCCTGTGCTTCGCCTGAGCCTCGAGAGATTCCTTCACGCCGTGCTGCAGCGCGTGCTTGAGCGACGTAGACTTCAAAAACTCCTTCGGGTCAACCTCCACGGGCCTGTCCCTGTCCGCGGCGACGACGCAGATGAACCCGAACGGCTCATCACCGTTGTTCCTCAGCTGGTGCGTGTCGCCGGGTGCCGTGTACGCCGCATCACCTACGTGCACCGGGTACACGTGAGGTCCGAGCTGGATCTCTCCCTCGCCCCGCAGGCCAATCACCGCGTGCTCGTGCCTGTGGTGCTCCAGAGTGGTCCAACCGCCGGGATCAACCTCAAAGTACCTCACGTGGAACACGGTGCTCTCCCCGCGCTTACCCAGGAGCTCGAAGCGGCTGCACCCCTTGAACGATCCCCCGTCCTGCTTGTACATCTCCTGAGGGATACGCTCCCAAGTCCAGCTGCCATCCTTCGGTCGGTTGAAGACCTTCGAGTAGTTGCCGTCAACCGGAGTGGCGGGCGCGGCGACTCCGGGGGGCAAGGTGGTTCCCGGCTTGTGGTGGCCATGACCGCTGTCCCTTTCGTGGTCATCCTTGCTGCTGCTGTGGTGGCCGCCCGCCGCAGCCTTCTTCTCCAGCTCTTTCCTCGCCTTCTCCTCGTTCAGGTACATCTCCGTCAGCATCGCCACGTTCTTCTCCATCTGCACGCACCGCTTCTGAAGCTTGGTAACCTCCTCGTTGGACTCGTGGTGAGCCGGCGCGTGGTGCACGACGGCGGGGGTGGTCGCGGTGGCGGGGTACGAAGCTGGGTGGTGCTTGTTCTCCAGGGGTCCGTAGGTATCCTTCCTGCCGGCGATGCCGAGGAAGTGGCGCGCGTTGGCGACGAGGTCGGGCGAGTGGCCGATGAGCGAGCCGCCGATGAGGAGCATGACGTCCTCGGTGTACACCGTGGTCATCTTCTTGATCTTCTCCAAGGTCATGCCACCACCCGGCGTGGGTACGATCGGGGGCATGGAACCCAGAGTCTGCGTGCACCCCTTCTGGATGTCGACGCACTCCTGCTCGCTGAACCCGAACCTGCCTCCGAAGGAGGGGAAGATGGTCGAGTCGGCGCCGGCCAGTCGGGGAATGATGCCCAGGAGAACCTTGTGCGAGAAACCACGGCACTCGTGCTGCGAGCCGCCGCCGAGCATGGCACCGAGGATGGCAGGGTGGCACACGATGGGCAGGCCAAAGTTCGGGTCCTCGGCGAGGTGCCTCATGGTGTCGACGCCGGTGATGCCCGGGATCATGAGCACCGCGCCCGCGCCGGCAGCCTTGGCGAACCTGGCGCGCTGGACCACCAGGTGCGCGGGGGCGTTCAGGCAAGGGGCGTAGACGCACTTGCGACCCGTCTCGGCGTTAGCCCGTCGCACAGCCGCGGCGCAGGCCCTGACGCGCTCCTCGTAGGGCGCGTATCTCTGGTTGGCCAAGCCGTGATCGTCCTTGATGATGTCGATGCCACCCTTGGCAAACGCGTAAGCCATCTCCGCGAGCTTCGCCACGCTGGTTCCCATGGGCTTGAGCGCGGTCATGAGCATCGGGCCCTTAGGGACGCCCAGGAGCTCACGCAGACCCTTCGTGCCGAACCTGGGCCCGAGGAACTTACCCATCAGCGTGGGCGACAGCTCGAGATCCTCCACCTTGACGTTCTCCTTGATCGAGGTGTTGCCGAAAATCACGTTGAGGAGCTGCGGCAGCTCGCCGCCGGAGGTATCATCGGCGTACCGCACCACAGCCTCCCACCGGATGTCCTTCTCATCCTTACTCTCGAACTGCGGCTGCTTCGCGCATCGCCTGAGGGTCTCGCACTTGCCCACGACGTGCTCGTTGATCCAGGTTCCAGGAGGCACGAGAGACTCGGGCAGCTCCACGGTCTGCTCCAGGCACAGCGCTTCTACGATGTCCCGCGCGCCCTTCTCATCCGGCGCGGATACCTGGTAGGTGACCCGAAAGTGCGGCATGGTCGATGCGGCACCCCGCGGTTCAACGGCGCGTCGATCAGTGCTCGGCGGCGCGCGCGGAAAAAACCATCGGTAAAACCAGCGGTGGAGAATCGCTCGGAGGGTTCACGACTCCCCAAAAGGGAGGTGACACCCTCGCAAAGCGACACAACTCGCCGGTTACTCATCAGCCAACCACTTAAGTCTATGTGTTTATCGGCAACGCCTATTCTAATCAAAGTCGCTATCCTCATCGTCCGAGCCGTCGTTGGTGTCCTGGGTCCGTCCACCGCCCGGTCGAAGCGCCCTCACGTGCGTGTGCGGATACCGTCTGCCGCACTGCGCGCACGGTTCGGAGGCGCCGCACAACTCATCCGCGTCTGAATCATTCCCCGCGTCTTCCATCTTTCTCCTGGAGGGACCGAGCGTTTCCTCATCGCTGGAGTACATGTTGTTGCTCGCCGGGACACCGTCGGGTCCCGGCACGCGGGGCGCGAGCGGATGCCCGGGCAACATGTCCGCCTCCCTCGCGAGCCACCGGGAGACAAACTCCTCGTCGAAACCTTCGACGCCGCCAAAGTCGTCCAATCCTTGCGTCCATTTCCCGAGCTTCTTCTTCCTGAAGCAGATCATCGCGGGAAGTGCGGTCGCACCAAGCGTGGCGAGCATGGGCGAGGGCATGTTAGGCCTGATCCGGACGAACCTGGTGCGCGAGAACGCGGGCGCCAGCTGGTCGAGGACCTCATCCACCCTCGCCGATTCGTCGGATCCCTCCAGAACAAAGTGGAACACCACCCTCGAAGGTCCCTCCGCCACGATCTTTGGTATGTCCGTCTCCTTGCCGCCGCCGTACGTGGCTTTCTGCGCCAGCTCCTGCTGCTTTTGCGCCTGCGCCCTCAGTTCCCGCATCCTCTTCTCCCTGATCTCTCTCAACGCCGGATCCTCCATTCGCTTGTCCGTCCCGAGTTCATCGTCGTCGCTGTCCGTGAGCAGGTCGTCGCTGTCGAGGTCGCTCTCTTCCATCTCGTCGAGCGCATTGGCGAGTTGTTCCTGCGTGAACGGACTCATGGGGTCCGTCGCAGCTCTCAACGCGGCAGCCTTGGCGGTCGGGTCCGCCGCCGACACCACCTTCAAGATCCGAGCCGCCTCTCGCGCCTTTTGGGCATCCTTCTCGCAGCATCCTCCGGGGCGCGGCACATCCGCGTACTCGTCTCCCATCTGGTCGAGGGCCTCATCCACCCACGTCGTGCACTTGCCGGGCAGATCATTCTTACCGCCCGAAGTGGTGGGCGCGCACGCGGGTGCCGCACAACCGATCGTCATGTGTGAGGGAAATTATGACGGCACCGTGGCAACATAGGAACGAGTTGGACAGAGCGCTGGCTGGTGTACGTGATAGTCCCGTGCTATGTTTAACGATTTCAAACCCTACTGTACGTGTTATTAGATGTCAAAGTGCTTGTCGTAGACGGGCACGAACTGGAACTCCGCGGCGATCATCTTGCCCGCGAACCACCTCCCGTGAAGCGCCAGCCGCGCCGCGCTCGCCCCTTCGGTGGAGCCGAATCTGAGGTACACAAACCCGCGGGATTCTTTGTCCACGTGGATGTGACTCACCGGGCCGTGCTTCGAGCACTCGTCCTTGACGTCCTCGCCGATGTCGATCCACCACTCGGGCTCCGTCTCCTCCGCGGGGTCGAACATGTTCTTCAGCAGCAAGCACTGCGTCGGGATGGGTGAACCGGGTCCCAACACTCCTTGCGTGAACTCAACCTCGCTCAAACTAGCCGCCCTCTGAGCCGCCGCCATCTCCTCCGCGGAGATGGGCCGGCCCGTCTTCGGGTCGATACCACCGGTGTAAAGCGCGCCTTGCGTCTCGTCCTGGCCCGCCAGCTTGGCCATCAGCGCGGCGCGGGACCTGCTGTCCATCCTGACGCCCGCGTCCTCGTCGATTTTGTCCGTCACCATGCTCGCAGCCTGCGCTGCGTTGAGGGTGCTCGTGGTGATGGGCGCCATCGTCACCTTGAGAGACTGGCCAACGAGCTCAAGGCCGTTGAGCTGGGAGATGGCGAGCACCGCGTGCTGCGTCTGCTTGTACTGAACGAAACCGACGCCCTTGCTCCTTCCCGTCGAGTCCCTCTGAATCGAGATGAAGTCCGTCTCGCCGAAGGGTTCGAACACAGCCTTCAGATCGCTCTCGCCGATGTTCACGTCGAGGCCGTGCACCTGCAGCTTGCAAGGGCCGGTCCCGTGCGCCTGCGCGTTGACCGCCGCCGCGGCAGACGCGGGATCGGACGCGCCGAGCGCCTTCAACTCGAGCTTCTTCTGCGCCTGCTCAGCCTCCCACGCGATGTTCTTCTCAGCCTCGCTAGCCTTGACCATCACCACCTGGTTCTTGAGCATCTGCCCAGTCAGCGCGAGTGCATCGGTGATGGTCGCCTTGTCTTTGAACTCGATGTACGCCATGCCCTTGCTCCGCGGCGTGTTCCTGTCGTAGATGATGCGAACGTCGTTGACGGTTCCGGCGTTGTTGAAGAACTGGTAGATGTCGCGCTCGTCCGCCTTGGTGGAGAGGTTGTACGCGAACACCGTGCGGGTATCCCGATCGAGCTTCTCGAGCTCAGCCTTCTGGCGCTCCAGCTCCCTCTCCTCCTTACGACGCTTGCGCTCCGCCTCGCGCTCTTCGCTGGTCATCTTCCGTCTGTCGTGGCGATCGCGCGATCTGGACCTCGATCTGCGCGGGGACCTGCCCCTCCGACCCCTGTCGCGATCCCTGCGCCGATCCCTGCTGTCCGACCTGCGTCGGTCTCCGCGGTCCCTTCCGCGGTCCCTGGAATCGTCCCTGTCCCGCCGGTCCCGGTCGCGCTTCTCCCCGCGCGAACCGGCGGCGGCATCGTGATCGCGGGCCTTGTCCCCGTTCTGCGCCTTCTCCGCGGTCTTGTCCTCCAGCTTCTTCTCCAGGAGCTCCCAATCCTCCTCGTAGTCTCCACCCATCGTGCGTGGATCCACTACTTCGCTCGTCGTACGAACCGAGTGCGCGGCGCGTGCGTGGGGGAAGTGATGAACCCTGATCGAGGAGCCCAAATTGCCTCCTTTTTGCCCGCCAATTTTTCCGCTGTCTGTTTGCCTGTCGGTCTCCCGTGCGTTCTCGCGGTGAGTGGAGATCTGTGGAGGAAAGTTTTTCGGCGCCATTCTTTTCAGGCGCGCCGACTCTCCTGAGTGAGTCATGGCGGCCGATGCGAACGGCGATGTGGTGGATGCGGCTCCCGATGTCGCCGCCGCTCCTCCCCCTCCAAAGTACTCGTCCGGACCAGACATGGGCCTCGGCATGGGCCGCGCGATGCTCGCGATGCAGCTCTTCGAGAAGGGCAAAAAGCTGTACGCAGATTGCGAGGCTGATCCCAACCCCGAGGAGGCGTACGAGCGCACCCACAGGCTCATGGCTGATGAGTGTCTGAAGCTCGCTCAATCACACGGAGGTATCTATAACAAGGCGGCACAGTTCGTGGCGTCCCTGCAAGGAGGGGCGGGCGATAAAGGTATCCCGAAGGCCTACATCGAGGCGCTCAAGGTCGTCACGGACAAGGCGCCCTTCAAGCCCTTCTCCGAGATGGATGAGTGCTTCCAAGAGGAGTTCGGGGGCAAGAGCGCCAAGGAGGTTTTCGCCTCCATCGATGAGAACCCAATCGCCGCGGCGTCCCTCGCACAGGTCCATCGCGCGGTGACGAAGGACGGCCGCCACGTCGCGGTCAAGATGCAGTACCCCTGGCTCAAGCAACACCTCGCCTCGGACTTTGCGGTGTTTACCATGTTCGGACAGCAGATCAAGCCTGGAGGTTTCGACCTGTCCTGGCTGGTGCGGGACTTTCAGGTGTCTCTGACGGCCGAGCTGGACTTCGAGGGCGAGGCGGCGAACGCGGAGCGATGCGCCGAGGATCTCGCGCACCGACCGGACGTGTTGGTTCCCGACGTCGTCAAGGAGTTCTCCTCGAAGCGGGTGATGACGACGCAGTACGTGCCGGACATGACCAGGTGCGATAACAGGGAGGGTCTCATCAAGGCTGGGTACGATCCCAAACGCGTGGGAGCCGCACTCGCGAGTGTGTTCGCCGAGATGGTCTTCGTCCACGGCCACGTCCACGGCGACCCACACGCGGGTAACGTCTACGTCAGGCCGCGCAAGCCGCTGCCAAACGCGAAGGACACAAACGCAGAGACAAACGGGAAGACGGAGGAAGCGTCGGCTTCGTCATCCAACGTCGAGCCTCAGATTGTCCTCCTGGACCACGGCCTGTACCACGACATCTCCGATGATCTGCGGGCGGATTTCTGCGAGCTCGTCCGTGCGAGCGTGAACCGCGACGCGTTCACCGCGCGGAAGATGTCCATACGGTTCTGCGGCGAATCCGGCGGGCTCTTTCGTTTTTTCCCGCTGGTGCTCTCGCCGTGGTTCGTGTTCAGCTCGGACGTCACGGCTGCCGACCTGCAGGCGGCGCGCAAAGGGGCTCTACCTCCTAACACCAACC
>Ga0115572_10000752_pt1 | contig 26878 bp, 9 predicted proteins | sample COGITO_mtgs_1206_FD_88681 | JGI IMG/M metagenome (GOLD analysis project Ga0115572, IMG submission 88681) | Pelagic marine microbial communities from North Sea - COGITO_mtgs_120607 | ecosystem: Environmental > Aquatic > Marine > Epipelagic | place: Germany:Helgoland, sampling site Kabeltonne... | reverse complement strand
TGGCGACCGGCTGTCACCGGGGGTGCGGCCGCCGCGCTGGGCCGCCATGGTTGCACGGAGGGGCTCAAGCCGGTGTGCGCAGACCGGTCCAAGCCCTTAAGACGTGCCGACAAGAACGGTCGAGCGCCTCGACTGGCGTCTTATCGGGCGGGCTGCGCGCGATGAACTGTGCTCACACCCGCCACAGAGAGCCGCCTGTGTGGGTGCCTCCACGCAAAAGTTGAGTGTGCGGCGTTGTACAAAATTAATTTCTCTGAGAAAGGACCGTTATGATTCGATTTCCCCACTTCCTCGAGCACGAACAGGAAGTAAGAGGGGCATCGGGGATGGACGAGCCGATGAACGCGTACACGGATGCGTGCGCCACGATCAACGCATCTTTGGAGGCGGTCAAGGCTCTTCAGGTCAACTTCTCAGCGAAGGTCGACACGTTGGAGGCTGAAGCCAAAGATCTCCGCTCCAACCTGAAGCGAGAGCAGAGAGAGGCTAGCGACTTGCGTAAACGGCTCGAGAGCGCCGAGGCTACCGCCGCTGCCGCCAAGAGTGAGCACGCGGCGTCCAGGGCTCAGGTGTCGGCCGCGGAAAAGGAATCAACCGCCCTAGTCAGTTCCCTCAGGCAGGAGCTTGCAGTGAGCCATGCGACTCACGAGGAAACCAAAAATAATTTGGTTGAGGAGCGCAAGAGGGCCGCGGAAGCAGCCAAAACATCTTCGGATACCGTGAAGGAACTCAACACAAAGTGTGCGGATGTGCAGCGAGCGATGGACGTAGCCAAGATGGAGGTGGAGAATGCCCATGCCCGCGCGGAAGATGCGATGCATGCGAAGAGGGAAGCGGCGGTTGGGAGAGCAGCCGCCGAGAAGGACGCAAAGGCCAAGTTGGAAGCCTTGCTTGCCTCGAAGGAGGAGGTGGCCGAGCTGAAAGCTTTGTTGACCGACAAGGTGGCGGAAGAGGTGGCGGCTCATGACCTCACAAGGACACAGCTGGATCGACTGAAGCAAGAAAGTTTCAACCTGTACACGGCGTATACTCAGTCGGTGGAGAAGCTCGAGGAATACAGGCACGCGCTTGAAGCTGAGTCACAGGAGAGTGCTCGCCTGCACGAAGCCTTGGCCCGACAGAAACAACAGGCCGCTCGCGAAGCGATGCGCATGAGTAAGTCGTCGAGCATGATGCTCCCACCTTCGAGCATCGCAACGATGGGATTGTCGAGCCCAGCCGTCGGCGACAACGTGGACACTCCTACACCGCTGAGGCCTCTCGGGAAAGAAAACAACTTCACCCTCGACACCATCGAAAGAAAGTTCGCGGTGGTCGATTGAGACAGTATACACGTACATGTTACAACAGCCTAGACTATCAATCACTCTGTGAGGACCGACCGCCAGCGTTCGCTCTTAACGACTCCGACCTCGCTCATCGGCCATAATTTCAAGAAAACCTTACCTCGAAGCATGCCATAGGGCACAGGTCCGTAGTCACGTGAGTCGGTCGAGTTGTCCTTGTTATCCCCTTGCAGCCAAAGGTGCCCAGAGGGAACCTCCACCCTTTGTGTGCCACCGAAGCTGCCAGCTTTCGGCACGGCAATCACGTCCCCTCCTCTTCCGAGGACCCGCTTGCACACCGTGTGCCTCGGATTCGTCGGCGACTTTGAGATGACAATGTCGCCGCGCCTGATGTTGTCAGCCATCACCGACAGCTGCTCCACCAGCACGAAGTCTCCCGATCTATTGAACGTGGGCAACATACTCGGCCCCAGGCACATGGTGACGTGCACACCGTAGTTGTGGATGACGTTCACGAGGCAACCCATCTTGAAAGCCATCGGACCGTGCTTGACGATCTCGCGCCAGACGTGCGCGAACACTCCCTGCGCGGTCGGGCTCGACATCTTCCGTGCTGGTGGGAAAGGTGACCTTGATCCCTTTAAGTGTCGCGAGTCACGGACGAAGGACCCGACGGCATACCCTCGAGCAAAGGGATGTATGTGCCCCGCGTGTGGGTTTGTGAGACGTCCACGTGAAATCACGAGTCCAAGGCTCGATATCGGGGAGACTCTCACAGCGAGACAGGGGTGTCGGGTACAAGCAGGTGTGTCGAAATGGTTCACAACTCTAACGCGGCTCTTACGCCGTGAAATCTCCATCGTCGAACGATGTCATCTTCTCCACGAGATAGTCCGCCCCGCTGAATCCCTTAGAATTGTTGAACACCAGGGCCAAGGTGTAGAGCAACCCTTGGACTTGCGCTGATGTCAGCTTATTCCTCGACTCAAAGTCAGTCAGCTTCATCTCCCAGATCGAAGCGCCGGAGGGTTTTGAGACGCCGAACTTGGCGCGGTTCATCCTGAGCCCGAGTCCGGTGATCGTGGATGCGACCGAGAGGAGGCTCTTGGCGCCGGTCTCGTTGACCCTCACGGTGAGAAGGGTCCTCTCCGGGTCTGTCTTGTTGTCTATCCTGATCCCGCTGTGCTCCACCACGCCAACCTTCTTGCTCTCCGCCTGCGTGCAGAACCTGAGGTACTCCGTCACGCGCTCCTCCACAGCCCTGGGGTCATTGACCTTGGACTTACCCTTCCCGATACCCTCGGTGACGAACATCTTGATGTGCACGATGTCGTTGTTGCTCCCGTCGTCGTCAACGTCCTCTTCAATCTCCCAATCGGCGTCGTTTAATTCGAGGTCCAGGCCGTTAAGGAGCCACGAGAGGATGCGCATCACGCCGGGCACTGCGGAGACATCGACTTTCAGCAGCGTCGAGGTGGGGTGCGCATCGTTGTCAACCTCCGCGTACGCGATCGCGCACGAGTACGAGTCGTCCTCGTCGGCCTCGTCCTCGTCGAACGACGGAGGCAGGGGCGGGCTCGTCTCCCCGCCAAAGAGGATGCCCTCGCGTTTCTTCGCGACGCGAACGGGAGCGCCCCTGCTGGCGCGAGAAGCGCCGGCTCTGCGCTGGACGAGAGACGGGCGCGAGAGACGGCAGTATGCCCGCGGGATGTTCGCGACGGCGAGCGCCATGACGGTGGTCGGAGTGAACTGGCGCGGATCAGAGTGTGCTAAAATATCTGCGAGAGGCCCTGACTCTTTTTGACGACGACGCGCTTTTTGTCAGTTTGTTGAAACCGACCGCGACAGTGTCCGACCCGAAAAGCGTCAAAAAGTGTAATTGATGGGTGACGTTGAGGGAGGAGGGTGTGCGCACCCGGTCACTCTAGTCGCGCGAGGAGGTCAATAATGGACATATTCGCTTGTGCTGGTCGCACATCAACAGCGCCCGCGGCGGTTCGATCAACGTCCGGGCCGTCCGCGCCGGCGACGCGTCGAATTAGCAGGTATAATAGGGTAAAGGGTTTCTGTGTCGGCGGCGGGGCGCTGGGGAATGACCGCTCGGCGCGGCCCGGAGCCTCGCTTCGTGGATCCGTCCAGTTCCCTCATACTCGTCGCGGCATCATCAGGGTGTGTGCGCTCGGAGGCGATGATGAGGACGACGACGCGGCGTTCGACGCCAACTTCGGCGACATCGACAGGCTCGCCGCCGAGGCGGAGGCGGCTGCGGATGGCGAGGACGACGACGCCGGCGACGAGGACGACGACGCCACGCTGATGTCGTTCGGCTCTCAGAAGGTCGTCGAGTTCGGTCTGTCCGGCCGTCCTCTCTACGTGTGCCAATCGATCTGGTGGCTGCGCCTGTCCCAGCTGAAGACCTACCCCCCCGACGTCGACGACGTGCGAGACATTGCCCGCCGCTCCGGCCTGACCACCAAGGCTGTTCAGAAGTGGTTCGCCGATGCGCTCGATCACTACCACGGCCTGTCGCTCGTCGACAAGGCCAACTACGACGTCGAAGCCCAGGTGAAGCTCGACAGGATGGAGGCGCTCATCGTGAGGCTCGGGACCGAGAAGCCCGGCCTCTTCGACGGGAGGGACGACGAGCCCGTGAACGTGGCTGCGCCGTGGAAGGAGGAAGGTAAGCTCGACCGCGATGAGCAGGAGAAGCTGACGCTCAAGGACCCGCTCTACATCGTCATGGATGCCTTACCCGACGTCATGGCCAAGGAGGCGGCGGAGGCGAAGCTCGAGAAGGACACGGAGGAAGGTCTCGACGACGACGCGATTGCGCGCATTCCGCAGGATGGCTCAGCCGAGCAGCCGTTCCTGATCAACCCTTATTCGAACTCCAAGGTGGGTTCGTGGTCCATTGTCAAAAAGGTTGGACCTCCGACTGCGTTCGAAGATTCCATCGATTGGCTCGAGAGCGGCGGGTGGGAGGCTCTCCCGGATCATGAGATTGCATCCGCAGTTGACGGTGGGTCGCTGAAGTTTGTCGGCGTGAGTGACCAGACCATCGAGGGATCGCGCGACAGGTTAGATATCGCCATGCCATCCAACGCCGATTCACTCGCGGTCGCCGAGGAGATCGACTCTGACGGAATCTTGAGGGAGGCGGTCAGGCACATCGGCGATCCCTCCCGCAAGCCACTCCACAAACTGACCATCGGCGAGGAGCTCGAAGGAGAGATTGTTTCGGTTGAGCTGTACCACGGTGCGCTGGTTGACTGTGGGTGCGAGACTGATGGCCTGATCCCAATCTCCGAGAACGATTGGCCCGACTTAGTTGACACACTGACCACTGGTACCAAGGTGAAGGTCAAGGTCAAGGCGCTGTACGAGAAGTGGTGGCGATTCAGGTTTCCCATCGAGCTTGATGTCTTGACACCGAACGTCGGGCACCTCATCAAAACCCACCCGCACGAGGACGGACCCCCCATCAACATCTACAGCGGTGAGACCGTGCCCTACGCGAACATGGACGCGGGGCGCCCTCTGGACAAGTTCTTCGAGGTATCTGACGTGGACGATGAGGAGGAGGAGAGGCTCCGCGTGCAGGCCATCAGCGAATGGGTTGACGAGAAGATGGCGGAAACGGAGAAGACCACCAAGAAGAAGGGCAACAGGATGCAACGGGTCCTCGCGGCTGCCAAGGCCGCGGCGGCCGCAGCCGCCGATGAGAAGAGCGCTGCGAATCAGATACCCGTGGACGAAGACGAGGAAGACGCTCGCGGCATGTCCGACGGTGGAGCTGCGCAGGCTCTGGATACCGGAGATGGCCTGCGAGGCATCGGCGAGCGCACTGAAGAAATGATCGCCGCCGAGGAGGAGGAAGAGGAGGCTGCACTTTTCGGAGGGGAGAAGACAGTGGTACCAAGCGTTGTTGGACGTAAGGAGGATCCAGATGCGGTCGAGGAGGGCGAGGAGGACGAGGAGGATGACACGGCGGCTGACGAAAATTTCGACGGTAACGTGAACCCGGAGGCTGAGGACACGCGCGGAGGTGTGGTGACCAGCGCCGATGACTTGACGGCCTCTTCCGTCGACTACGAAGACGATGACGAGGGCGAGGACGATGACGATGAGGCGACGGGGAGCAAACCCAAGAAGGCTTCCGTTGACGATGACGATGATGAGAATGAGGACGAGTAGTCATGTGATCCAACAAAAGAAATCTCCCGAGGGCATTTCATAGATTACCCGCAATGGCGGTGAACGCGTAGGTTCGGTAGTCTTAAAAAGCGACGATGATATCTTCGGGACAGAATCGACTCGTCGCATTCGGCGTCGTGCTCCATGCACTGCTCATCTATGCCATGTTCGACGTTCATTTTACTAGCCCTCTCGTGCACGGCATCGAGCCTGTGACGGCAAACTTTGCCGGCCCAGCATCGCGCTTGGTGGTCATCGTCGCCGACGGACTTCGTGCGGATCGGCTATTCGAATTGGAGAATCGTAATGGCGGAATAACCGAAGTACCGACGGGCGAGATGGCTCCTAGGGCTCCTTTCCTCCACCAGGTTGCACGCGAGATTGGAAGCTGGGGAGTCAGCCACGCGAGGCCCCCGACGGAGTCTCGACCCGGGCACGTCGCCCTGCTCGCCGGGTTTTGGGAGGATCCGAGCGCCATCACAAAGGGTTGGCAGGCGAATGCGGTTGAGTTCGACCATCTCCTCAACCAATCTTCGGCGGCGTGGGCCATCGGAGCTCCATCGGTCGTGCCTCTGTTCTCGAAGGGGATCCCGCACGTGCGTAGCCGGATGTACGCGGAGGAGCTCGAGGACTTCGCAGCCTCGAACGATCACGCCGCCCTTGACGAATGGGTGTTCGATCGGGCTATCGAGGTGCTCACAGGTAACGTCACGGAGCACGAGCTGCGGGCAGGTGCCACCTTGGAGACGGAACGACGCGCGCTGGAGGGCGACAAGGTGGTGTTCTTACTGCACCTCCTCGGGCTGGACAGCGCAGGGCACGCACACAAGCCAAGCGGGGAAGGGTACGCCGAAAACATCAGGGTCGTGGACGCGGGTGTTCGAAGACTCGCCGCGGCGTTGGAGGAGCGGTTCGGCCCGGAGGACGGGGGTACGGCGTTCCTGTTCACGGCTGACCACGGCATGAGCAACAGGGGTGCGCACGGCGACGGGGACCCGGGATGCACGGAAACCCCCATCGTCGCCTGGGGCGCGGGTGTAGCGTCCACGGCCACCGAGACCGAAAGAGATATCGCGTGTACGTCACGGGGGAAGGATGCACCAACTCCAGAGGCGAAGTGGGGTCTCACAGACAGGGAGAGATGCGACATTGAACAAGCCGACCTGGCCTCCTTGGGTGCTGCCTTGCTCGGTATCCCGCCACCCATACATAATGCAGGTGTGCTCCCTGTGTCTTACTTGGACTCAACGCGCACGGGTCTGCGCTCGGGGGGCGCCGTTTCGAATGCCGCGCAGCTGCTGTCGGTGTATCGAAGGAAATCGGCCGTCACTGCCGAGTCCTCACTCACCGCGTACCTCGCGCCGGGTGGGTTGCAAGCATACGAACCTCTGGCCGTCGCCGAGGACAGGCTAGGCGAGGCTGTGTCAGCGCACCAAAACGGGCGTCACATCCATGCGGTTGATATGGCACAGAAACTGGCGCGTGAATGTCTCGATGGTCTGACATACCTCCACCTGTACGATCGCTGGCTGCTTTTGGGCACCATCACCGCTTGTTTCTTGGGATGGATACTTTTCCTCGGGTCAAGGCTAGTTCTCGAGCAAACGGATACGACAACACCAGATCACGGCAAAGATATCGACGCACGCAAGATACATTCAATGGTTGCTATCGCAGTCGCAGGTGTAGTTTGCGCTGTCTTAGCGGTGAGAAGATCGCCTGTAACGTTCTATGCCTATTTCAATCTGCCTTTGTACTTTGTGTGGTATTCATCGGCGGTCCTGTCGAAAAGTTCTGCGAGGAGAAGTGCTCGAATGGGATTTTATCAGGCTTGTCGAGCGTTTGCTACCGTCGCTACCGCCGTGGCAGCCACACAGCTGTTGTGTCACGGGTTTCACGAGAGAATCGTGTTCTCTTGGATGTTTTGTGCCGCTTCTGGCGTTTTGTTGCTGCTTTCTGGATGGCTAGGGGTTAGAGGCTGGACATCTGAAACTTCTCGAGATCGACGCCGTGTGGTGATGAGGGCGTCTGCTGCTTCTGCGGTGGCTGCCCTGGCGTTTGCAGCACTCGCACCTTTCACGACATTTCCCATTGAGCTGGATGCGGACTCCAAACTCGTTCTCGCCGGCGTTGTGTGCACCACGGCTGTGGCGTTGATCATCCAGTTCATTATACGACCTGCTGATATTTTCGGCGATGACCCGCCAGACTCGAATCCAAAGAGGGGACGCCCAGGAAGCGCCCTGCTCTTAGTTCAACTATCAGTGTTATGTGCCGCTGGTCTGGTCGTTTGGGAAGTGGACGGGCTTCAAGCGGCCAAGGTTGAAATTCCTGGGCTCCTGCATGCTGCCTCTTGGGGTGTCGCTGCCCTGGCTGCACCTCTGCCCTTCTTTTCTCCGACGAGAACTTTACCACGATTCACGTCAGTGTATCTCGCAGCTGCGGCGGTATACGCATTGTTTTCCGTTTCTTACGAGAGTTTGTTTTACGCTGCGTTGGGGGTCGCATCGCTCGCCTGGCTGTTCCTAGAGCGATGCATGCAAAAACTGAACGCGATGAATCAGATTGATCACCGAGGAAAGAAAGGCGAACTAACGTTCGCCTCTGTATCACATCCGCGTAAGTTGGAACCAGGGGACATAAGGCACGCAGCCATTTTCCTCGTGCTAATTAACGCGGCCTTCTTCGGGACCGGCAACATTGCAAGCGTCGCATCTTTTGAGATCAGCAGCGTGTATAGGTTTACCACGCGATTCAACCCATTTTTGATGGGCGGCCTCCTGATGCTCAAGGTGCTGATCCCGATGATAACCGTCGCTGTCGCATTCTTAGCGCTTCTGAAGCTTCAGGGAGTGCCGGCTTTCCCGGTGTACCTCGTGTTTGTCGTACTGTCCGATCTGATGGCGGCTCGTTTCTTCTACCAGGTCACCACCGAGGGTAGTTGGCAAGACATTGGCATGAGTATCAGTCGATATGCGCTGATGGGAACCCAGATTGTGTTGATTCAGGTGTTTCTTGGTCTCGCAGATTTGTACACTCACTGTCTTCCCATCAACGGCGTCGCGGCGAAGGCGAAGACACAATGATGACATGTCTAGAATTCTTTTAGCGACTAGCGTTCTAACAAACATGATTCTGGAATCATCACGTCAAATCTACGGTCTCCACACACAACTCCACGTCGATCGGCGAAAATATGTCGGGAACTGTGCCCGGCGTGTTAGGCATCGTCAACACCGCATCCTGGAGATCCGATAGATGTGCCACCAGCAGACTGTGAACCGTCTCCATGCTTGAGGCTTTGATGTTGCCCTGCTCTCCGCTCACGTCCGTTTCTTCGAATTCGACGTTTGCAACTGCCTTCACGGCGATCCTTGAAAAGTATTCCGCAATGTCACCAGAGCGAGCCCGATACCACTGTCTGCACTTTCTCTCCAGATCAAGAATGGCGATTACGTCATCCTTCGCATCCGAGGATAACAGTGCAGTCGATACGTCTTCGCCGAGATGTTCCAGGAAGGAACAACCAAGGAAAAACTCCGCGGGGCTCGTCTTCTTACGCTCCTCGTCGAGCTCCCGCTTTTTTTCGGATTCGGCCTCGGCTTCCTGCAGCGACTCCTCCATCACTTTCGCGAGGTCCTTCTCCTCTTTCTCCAGCTCTTGGTGCTCCACGATTAGCATGACGGCTGCGTCGACATCCCCTTCAGCGTTTTCGAGCATCCGTTTGGCCACATCCTCGCTCACCCCCTGCGCTTTGAGCAACTCGACCGGGTCCTCATCCTCGTCAATTTCGATCTCCCCTTCCTCCTCTTCCTCCTCATCCTCTTCCTCTACCTCGGCCTCTTCGGCCGGTTCCTCAGCATCGTCGGCCGTATCTGGTAGTTTGCGATGTTTCTCAGGGACATCGTCAACCTGACCATCCGTGGGCCTGGCACGGCGACCTGCCATCGCCCTCCGATGTCTGTTTTTCCGGGTTCACTCACTTTAAGATATCATATCGGATCAGCCGAGGGGCCACCAATCGTCATTCGTCGGCTCCCCGAGATGCAGAGGCAACGGGGGCGGAGTCGCCCGCGCGCCGTAGTTAGGTTCTTGGTGGTGTTGGGTTTCGTCCTATGGATCGCCCACAGTCTGCTCGTGTTGCATCACAAGAAGCAGCGCACGCTGGTGGACAGGCTTGTCGATCGCGTCCACCAGGATTCCGATGCCGGGTTGAAGGGCGCGGTACCGAGGACGAGTGCGCTTCCCAGCGATGAGGGTGGGTTCGATGTCGATTTTGACGACAGTAGACACGACGAAGATCACCTCGGGAACGAAGAAGAGGAGGTAGGGTCCACGTCGCGCTCGCTTGAGCCGCCCGAGCCCTCGTCCGTCCAGGCTGCAACGGGGCCGGAGGAGTTCACTCCCGTCTCGCGACGGAACGAGGCGAACGGAGGCGGCGTCTGGATGCCTCGGGATTGGGGCACACGTGAGCAGAGTAAGAACGCGGAGAAGAACGCTGAGGCCGATGCGGAGTGCTTCCCGGGAGACCGCGATGCCGGCAACGGAGACCGCGTCGTGAATCCGGTCGACTCTCTGTACAGCAAGGGGGGCTCAAGTTGCAACGAACTGGAGACAATCCCGGGGCTGTGCGACGTTCTTAGTGCCTTACTTCCTAGCGATGGCGTCGAACGTGCGGTGATGCTCGTGTTTGGAGGCGAGAAGCCTCAGGATACGATCGCACTGGCCCTCGCCGCCGTGGATGAGACCGGCGCGAAGGCCGTCCTCATGGTCGCCGGCGATGACGATGCGGCTGCTGCGGCTGCGAAGGAAAACGTTCCTTACATCCAGCCGGATTGCGACGGGCCGTGTGGACGCCCCGAGTTCGCCGTCGCGGCGGCTGTTCTCGGTCTCGGCGCTGACGTCCTCCTCGTCGGCCGCGGTGTCGAGCTTCGCGGTCCAAACCCGCTGACGAACATTCCAACGCCGCGCGGGGCGGACGTGGAGGGCGTGACGTACCGCGAGGGCATGTTCGGTGACGTGGTCGGTATGAGCGACCCCGACATGGGATGGTCTGCGTACAGCCAATCCATGGCGGTTCCGCACATTATCTCCTCGCTTGTACTCCTACGTGCGACCGAAGAATCGATCAGGCTGGCGGCCTGGCTTGCAGAGCGCCGGGACGATGTCGACGCCGATGTGGCACTCACGGATGAGTTGCTCATGCCGGCGCACGACGCAAGGCAACGCTCAGGTGCCACATTCAGGCTGTTACCACCGAAATGTTTCAGACACCATAAAAGTGGCGCTGCGGTAGTGGAAGCGGCGGAGGGATTCGCGGTCAAATCCTGGCACGGGGACGAGAAGAGCATGTTCAGTTTCGGGAACAAAGCCGAGGACCCCAACAAGATTTTGTCATCGGAAACATTCGACGCAGCGCGCTCGGTTGTGCTACGAGATGGACCGATCGGTGACGGAGACAAGAGCGGTAATTGCGCCGCTGTAGACTCGCACGATCGTCTCGGCCCTAAGCCCCGTGCTTTACGCTACATTGCCGCCACTGATGGTGAATTCCCAGTGAACTGCGATGGTGACCTCTCACAGCTTTGCAAAGTTGTTAGCCGCGTGGCTGTCAAGCGTCAGGTGCTCGCAGCCGTGTCGAACTCCAATATTCTGTACATGCTTGGTCTGTTCCTGGACGGGGTCGCTGCGGCGAATATCACCAATACTATCGTGGTAGCTCTCGATCAGAAAACAGCGGATTGGTGCAAGGATCGCGGTGCGCCCTATTATTATCGAGAGTTGAAGTCTTTGACTGGCGCGACCGACAACCACGCAACATCCGGACTCAAATTCAGAGTTTTGCACGAGTTTCTCAGTGTTGGTGTGTCGGCTCTTCTTTCGGATGTCGATGTGGTTTGGATGCGTAATCCCTTTGGTGGATCGCGGCTGGTGGTGCCTGCGATTGAGTCTGATCCCGACAGGGTCCACGTGGACGCGCCGGCAATTTACGGCGACTCGGACGTGGAGGGTATGACTGACGGTTGGGACGACGTTTCCGCGTATGGATTTGAGTACCCAGGGGTCGGGGGTACTCCGATGCGTCGCCTCGCAGCTCGTAACAGCGGGTTGTTTTACCTCGCCGCCACCAAAGAGTCCCTGCGAATGGTTGCGCGGTTGGCGGAGCGCATGGCGACGGAGCGCAACACCTGGGACCAGACGGCGTACAACGAGGAGCAGGTGTGGATGTGGACGTCGGAGGCACCCACGGCGGGAAATAGGAGATCGGTTCCGGCGGGGGTGTCCCAGCGCGTGATGAACTACGCGTGCTTTCAGAACACCAAGTATCTGTTTCGATACATGAGGTACGATCCTGAGTTGTACGACGGGGCATCCGGTCGCTCCCTGCGGCCCATCAGCGCCCACGTTAATTATCACCCGGAGAAGCCGCAAAGGATGGTGACCCTCATCGAGCAATATCTGAAGGGAGAGCGCGACGCGATATCGAAGTGGAACTGGGGAGAGGGCATGGCATTCGCGAAGCCTTGTCTCGCTCGACCCAAAAATTCCAAGGAGGCGGACGCTTTGATGGAAGAATCTGATCTTGCTCGACAGATTCTGGAGCGTATATCCGTCAGCGGTGATTCGGGCACGTGGGCGGGTATCCAAGGTTTCGCACCCAGGGAGAAAGGTGCGCTGGCTACGCCGTGGGGTGATGGTAAATGGGGTGTCATTCCCCCGAAGGAGGTTGACGGCGGTGATCGGCTTTTTGTCGACTTCAGCGGCGCGAAACACATGGTGCACGGCAACCAGGACAGAAACAAGGGTTCCAGCGAGAAGCTCCATCTCACATCCACGCGTTGTACCGACGGAGAGAAGGTGGATATAGTCATCTGAGAAGTAGAGGCTAGCGTCTAATTGAATGTCTAAGTCAGGCGGAGCGGGTTGAACTAGCTAGCTGCTAAATGTGATGTCCGCTCGCTTCTCTGCCAGATCGTTGAGCTTCTCCGTCCACCTCAACGCATCTTCGGGCGTTTTCCCCGCGAATGTGTGCGTGCGATTATCACACACAAGATGAAACGCGCAGTTATCGCCAGGCTGCCCGTTCAGACCCTGAGGTGCCACCTTCAACCGAGAGACGGCCAGCCCACCTCCCTGTCTCGCAGGAAGCTTTTCAAGAAGAATATACTTAACGTCCGGTTTAACGTTGTCCGTGCTCGTCGCGCTGCCGTAGCAGAGTCTATCTTCCAGCAGGTACACCCATCGTGGCCTCCAACTCTTTGTCCCTCGGTCGTCGCAGTAGTATTTATCCAACCATCCGCACATGTGTATGGAATCCTTCGTTTGAGAAGGTCCAGTGAACAGGTCCGGCATCAGATGCTTTGAAAACTGCTCGTAGTCGTGATGGCCAAGAAGGTTCTCGCTCGCCGGGTGTCTATCCTCGAACTCGAGAGCATCTTCACGCGTTGTGTTTGATGTCATCGTGATTCGAACATCTAAAACGTCGAAAGTTCCGACTCTTCGTCCTGGGCCGATGTCACGAGCAAGCGCAGGTGCACAGTGGCCGTCAACCAGAACAGTTTGTCGGTTGCTCGCGAAATCGAGCTCGAAGTCCGCTCCAAATCGGGTTCAAGTGTCCGTAAGAATCTTAGTTTTTGAGGTGTCAGGAGCCGGGCCCACCCCCGAAGGTTGGCGCGCGCCGGAAGGAGACGCACGCCAACTTGATTCGCGAATAGACTGCTGCAACGCCTGTCCGGGGAAGGCGCTTGAGCAGGACCCATGGTGCGTCCCCGGCCAGTCCCTACCGAACCCCGCGCCATCCGATCGCCCCCATTTCTCATTTCAAGGAAGGCGAGCATCGGTCAGGATCCGTTTGGAGAACCACGGGGCTTTCCGGCCGCTGGGTCGCCGACGCGAGCCAACCGACGGCCGTATGGACCTCGCGTCCGTGTCGTGGACACAAATAGACAGTAGTGCTGACCTGAACCCCTCTCCCGCCCATCCATCCGCAGTCTGTGACGTGGGAGGAGGCTCCCCTGAAGGGGGAGTCGCCCGAGGCTCGCTCCGGGCACACGTTGACGGTAGTGGACACCAAGGCGTACCTGCTCGGAGGTACCGGACGTAAGGATGGTAAGTGTCCGATCTAAGCCCTGAGATGTCGTTTGGCCCGTGTTGGTTCTCGCTGCGCCCCAAATAGCGGTACATTCTGTTCGCGCGCTCCCACCGGGCCGTTCGCCGGCGGCGATGGACCCCACGGCAAATCTTTCTTGGCTCTCCCACCGCGCTCGGGAGAGTTTTTGGCATCTGGTTGACCCCGGGCTTCGTTTCACCGAAACTCGCACTTCCCTGACCTACGATTGCGATTCCCACTCCCGCAGGCAAACCTTACGTCTTCGGTTCGATGCACACGCTGGACCTGAACAACTCGGAGCAGCTGGTCTGGTCCGAGGTTGACGGCGAGAGCCTGCCGCCGCGCTCGAGGCACAGTTGCGTCGTGGTGAAGCACTACCTCGTCGTCTTCGGAGGTTTGAACCATCGCGCCAGGTACGATGACGTGTGGATCCACGACACGAAGAAGAACGCGTGGCACGAGCTGAAGTGCGGCGGGGCTGCCGAGGACAGGCCTTCCCCCAGGGCGCACCACACGGCGACGATTGTCGGGAACCAGATGTTTGTGTTTGGCGGGTACAGCGGCCACGGCAAGTCCTCGAACGAGCTGTTCGTGCTGGACTTTGGTACCGTCTTCGAGGAGATTGAGACGCCCGATGACGTGGATATTCCCACGCCCGCGACGTGGTCCAAACCCGTGCTGAACGGCAACGGCCCGACGGCGCGGTTCGATCACGGAGCGTCGTGGTTCCCGAACAAGCTCGTGGTCCTCGGCGGCCGCGATAACATATCCATGTTCAACGACACCCACTTCCTCGACCTGGACACGATGACGTGGGTGGAGGAAGGCACGTCGGCCCCTTCGCCTTACACCATGGAGATTTCGAACCATCAGCTGAGCGCCATCGAGTCAGTGCCAAAGTACAAGATGTTCTGCCTCACCGGAAAGAAAGGGCAGAACGAGTACATGAACCACGTTGACGTGATGGACTGCGGCACCTTGGTTTGGAACACGCCTAAGGCGATCGGTAGCCCGCCTGTGGTGCGCGAGGATACCGCGATGGCTTACGATCCGAAGACCTGCAAGGTGATTCTGTTCGGAGGATGGAGCAACCGCTGGCTCGGCGATACGTGGACTCTGAACGTCTCGCCCATCATCGGCCCGCCTTATGCTTGCTCCAAGGTTGTTCCGGACATTGGCCCCGTGTTTGGCGAATCCGAGATTGTCATCCATGGTCTGCAGTTCAAGGAATCGGACAAGATCGAAGTGTCCTTCAGGAGTGGCAAGAACGAGGAGATTGCGCCGGGTCACTTTGTCGACGAGCACACTCTCACTTGCCAGACGCCCAACTTCGAGGACTTCGGCGCCCTCGAGGTCGATCTGCGGGTCAACATCAACGACGAGGGCTGGACTGTGAACAAGCTGAAGTTCAGGTACTTTGCGAACACCTCCGCCGAGAACTGCATCGCGTACGGTCCCGGTGTCAACGCAGACGTGGAGGGTGTCTTTGGAGTTGAGATTCCGTTCTTCATCTGTGCCAAGGACACCTGCGGCGCGAAGCGTACCTCAGGTGACGATGAGTTCATCATTGAGGTCACCAACGATGAGAACCCCAAGGCGCTCAAGGGTTCGGTGCGCCTCGTCGACTACGACAACGGCACGCACGAGGTGTACTACACGGTGCCCACGCCGGGACGTTATCGCATCGACGTTGGCTACGACGACCTCGGCGAGCCCCAGGAGATTATCCCCATCCGCGGTTCTCCCTTCTACATGAACTTTGGAGATCCTTGGACGTATCAGCGCACGTCGGGTCCCGCGCCGCTCAAGCGCAAGCACGGCGGGCTCACGTCAGTCGGACCTCAGCAGGTGTGCCTGTACGGCGGCGACGATAGCGGGGTTAGCGTGCTCAGGACAAAACAAGATGCTTGGACCTGGGGCACCGCTCCAACCGATGGCCAACCCGAGCCGCGCAAGATCCAGGGGCAGGATTCGGGCGGTGCCGGCAAGATGGTTATTTTCGGCGGCACCGGTGCTGCTGCCAAGGGCGAAGAGCTCGGAGACCTGGCCACCTTCCAGGCTGACCCCGACGGCGTGTCGGGCTCATGGAAAATCATCGATGGGATCAAGGGTTACGTGCCTTTGCGCCCACGCCATGCGAAGGACTCCGGATCTTCGGGTGAAGCATCGCCGCATCAGACCCCTCGCGAATCAGAGATGTCTGCGAAATCAGAGATTTTCATTCCGATGGAGTCTCCTGCTCCAGTCGAGGAAGCCGAGCCTGCTGATGTAGCTGAAGAACCCGAGCCCGCCGCGCCTGTTGACGCTGAGGATCCTGCTGCGCCTGCTGAGAGTGAGGAGCCCGCTGCTGATGGCGAAGAGGCGACTCCCGCTGAGGGCGACGCTGAGCCTCCTGCTGAGGGCGAGGCTGAGCCTCCCGCTGACGGCGAGGCTGAGCCTCCCGCCGACGGCGAGGCTGAGCCTCCCGCCGAAGGCGATGAGGCGAAATCTGCCGATGGCGATGAAGTCGGTTCTGTGAAGAGCGAGGGCGCATCGGGTGTTAGCACGCCCGCCCCGAGCACTCCCGTGCGGCCGCTTTCACCCGAAGCCGCGGGTGCCACGCAGCCCGTCGCACGCTCGGCTCCCGCCGTTGCTATGATCGGTCAGAGCAAGGTTGTGATCTTTGGCGGTGAGACGGAAGGCGAGGACGGAAAAGTTAGCCTCGAGGACTTCCTCACCGTCGACCTGAGCGCCGGTAGATTGAGGTGGAACGAGATCCCGGTCGAGGGAGATATGTTCCTGCCCCGCAAGGGCGCTGCGATTTGCACCGTCGGTGATGTTGTTTATATCTTCGGTGGCATTCACAAGGACGAGGAGGAAGACAAGGAGATCGTTCTCGAGGACTTCGTGATGCTGAAGCCTGAAGGAGATGTGATGGTTGCGGAGTTGATTCCTCTCATGGGATCTGCCATCCCTGATGCCCGCGCATTTGCCATGATGGAATCTATCAGCGATTCTTCCCTGATGCTCTACGGAGGCGTGAACGAGGATCCGCTCAACGACGCGTTCATCTTCGACTGCAACAAGCGTCAGTGGAAGCTGGTGTATCGTGCGGACCCGTCCACGTGCGAGCCCACTGGCGCTCTGGCGACGATCCACGCCGGGAAGCTTTTGACCGTTTCATCCACGGGTGGCAACCGATTCGACGTCGTGGCGACACTGGATCCTGACTTGTCGGACAACTATTCCTTCGCTAGCTGCATGAAGAATGGCGTGTCCAAGCAGCTCGATCATCTGGAGAAATTCTTCAACATGACCGAGGGTGCATTCGGCATGGCCGATGACGCCGAGAAGTTGAGTGAATCTTTCGACGTGCTCATGAAGGTCATGGCGGCTTTGTTCAATGCCAGGTCGCGCAAAGAAGCAATCGAGCTCGAGCTTGATTGCATTGAGGAGACCCTCTTCATGCTCAACAAGTCCAAGATACCGACAACAGCGAACGATAAGCGCCTCGAGGAAGCCAGGGTGCAGTGGGAGACGATTGCGAATCTCACTCCCGAAGTCAAGGAGGCTGTCACGCCCGTCCAGGAGGCCCGCTCTGAGGGCATCAAGAAGCAGATCAAGGAGGGCACCGAAAAGGCGGCCGCCTACCGCAAAGAATTCCTCGAGAGTCCCATATTCAAGTACGAGACCGGTTTCAAGGGTGCATATCCATTGCTCGACGCTGCTCACAGCAAGCTGGGCGGTTTCGATGAGAGTGTGAAGGAGCTCACTCACCTAGCCAACATGTTTGAGTTCCCCGAGGCTGTCGAGGATCTGACCGCCTGTGTGGCTGAGTGCCACGAAGATCTTCGCAACGCGAAGGACGTGTGGGACTTCTCCTCTCTCGTGGAGGTGCAGTTTACCAAGTGGCGCTCGACCCTCTGGGACAGCATCAACTGCGAGGAGATGGAGGACCAGACCAAGGGGTTCCAGAAGGACTCCAAGACGCTTCCGAAGAAGATTCGCGACGCCGACTGCTACAAGGGCCTGGACGATGCCGTCAAGAACTTCCTCACCTCCGTGCCGCTTGTTGCCGACCTGCGCTCGCCGGATATGCGCGACCGTCACTGGTCGTCTCTCATGAAGGTGACCGGCAAGGAGTTCACCATCGACGAGAAGTTCAGCCTCGACAACCTCCTGGCGCTGGAGCTGCACAAATTTGCAGACGAGGTTGGCGAGATTGTCGACTGCGCCAACAAGGAGGCCAAGATGGAAGTGTCCCTCGCGAAGCTCGACCAGGTTTGGGCCAAGGTGGAGTGGGTACAGATCAAGCACAAGGATACCGACTACAACACCATCAAGCTCGGCGAGGAAGACTTCGAGGGCCTCGAGGACAACCAGGTCATGGTGCAGGGCATGATGGCCAACAAGTACATGAAGACCTTCGAGGAACCCATCACCAGCTGGAACAAGAAGCTCATGATGGTCGCGGACGTCAACAACATCATGTCGGAGATCCAGCGCACCTGGGCCTACCTCGAATCGCTCTTCATCTACTCCGACGAGGTCAAGAAGGAGCTCCCGGAGGCCGCGGCTCGATTCAAGAAGATCGACACGATGATCAAGAGCATCCTCAAGGAGGCGTGCGCTACCAAGAACGTCGTCGAATCCTCCTGCAAGGAGGGGCTCTACAAGGAGCTCGAGAACCAGCAGGGCGAGCTCGAAAAGTGCGAGAAGGCTCTCGCCGACTACATGGAGTCCAAGCGACGTGCATTCCCGCGCTTCTACTTCGTGTCCACCGCTGATCTCCTCGATATCCTCTCGAACGGAAACAACCCGGTCAAGGTTATGATCCACATGAACAAATGTTTCCAGGCGATCGAGAAACTTACCTTGGACACTGAAAACCCCGGAGCGGGCAAGCGTCCTAAGGCAAAGGCTATCATCTCTTGCGTCGGCAAGGAGACGATCCCCTTCAAGAGCGACATGGGTCTCGACGGCAAGGTTGAAGATTACATGAACCTGATCATCGACAAGATGAGAAGCGAGCTCAAGCTTCACTGCTTCGACTCGATGCAGGCGTACAACAACCCGAAGCCTCGACACGAGTGGTGCTTCGACTGGTCCTCCCAGCTCGGTTTGGTGGTTAACCAGATCTACTGGTGCTCGGAGGTCGAGGAGGCTTTCGACAAGATGGCTGCGGGCGACGCGGGTGCCATGAAGAAGTACAGCGAGCAGCAGGTTCAGCAGATCACGGACCTCATCGCCACCACTCGTCGCGACCTCGACAAACCGTCTCGACAGAAAATCATGAACATGATTACGATCGATGCGCACTCTCGCGACATGGTCATCAGTATCGTCGAGAACGGCGAGAACAGCAAGAAGTGCTTCAAGTGGATGTCGCAGCTGCGCACCTACTGGGACGCGGATATTGACGATTCCGTCATCAAGATCTGCGACGCCTTTTTCCCTTACGGTTACGAGTACCTCGGTAACGGTGGTCGCCTCGTCATCACGCCGCTCACTGATCGAATTTACATCACCGCCACACAGGCGTGCTGGCTGTCCATGGGCACCGCACCCGCCGGCCCGGCTGGTACCGGCAAGACGGAGACTTCGAAGGATCTCTCCGCTCAGCTCGGAAAATCGATGTACGTGTTCAACTGCTCACCCGAGATGGACTACCGCACCATGGGCGACATCTTCAAAGGTTTGGCCGCGTCCGGCTCTTGGGGTTGCTTCGATGAGTTCAACCGACTTGTCCCCGAGGTGCTCTCGGTGTGCTCTGTCCAGTACAAGTGTGTCACGGATGCGCAGAAGCGGAAGGCTAACATGCCCGGCCGCGGTCTCGAGTTTATTGACAAGGAGGGCGTGAAGCACGAAGCGATCCAGAACTACAAGTTCATCGCCGCAGACGGCGTCGAGATGCCTCTCGAGGAAGGCTGCTCGGGCTTCATCACCATGAACCCGGGTTACATCGGTCGTGCTGAGCTCCCTGAGTCCCTCAAGGCCCTGTTCCGGCCGATCACCGTGATGGTGCCGGACCGCCAGCTCATCATGGAGAACATGCTCATGGCTGAGGGTTTCGTCGAGGCGAAGATGCTCGCGAAGAAGTTCGCTTCGCTCTACTACCTCCTGGAGGACATGCTTTCGCCGCAGACCCACTACGATTGGGGTCTCCGTGCGATCAAGTCCGTGCTGGTCGTCGCCGGTTCTCTCCTCCGTGCGGAGGAAGGCCAGGACGAGTCGGATGTGCTGTTCCGCGCCCTGCGTGATTTCAACATCCCCAAGATTCTCGCGGCGGATATGGTCATCTTCAGTGGTCTGCTGAACGATCTGTTCCTCGGCGTCGATCCCCCTCGTAAGCGCGACATGACCTTCGAGAAGGTTATCGAGGAGACCGCCGCCGAGATGGGCCTCACCGTGGAGGATGATTTCATCCTTCGCGTCGTCCAGTTGAGCGAGCTCATGGCGATTCGCCACTGCATCTTCTTGATGGGCGTGACGGGAGGCGGGCGCACCGAGGCGTACCGCGTCCTCGCCAAGGCCATGCAAAAGGGCGTCAACCAGCCTGAAAAGGATATCATCAACGACTATCTCCGCCCGAACAACAAGAAGAAGGTTGTGATCCGCGACATCAACCCCAAGTCCATCTCTACCCAGGAGTTCTACGGTTATGTGAACCTCTCCACCCGCGAGTGGAAGGATGGCATGATGTCGTACTACATGCGCGAGCTTGCCACCATCCCCGACGAGGACCCCAAGTGGATCATCCTCGACGGTGATCTCGACGCGAACTGGATCGAATCCATGAACTCCACCATGGACGATAACCGCCTGCTCACGCTGCCCTCCAACGAGCGAATCCGTCTCTTGCCACACATGAAGCTCATCTTCGAGATTCGCAACTTGAAGTTTGCAACGCCGGCGACAGCTACTCGCGCGGGTATCCTCTACATTTCCGAGAAGCTGCAGTGGAAGAACATGATCACATCATGGACGAAACGCGTGGTCCCTGATTACGCCGTGAAGGCGAAGTTCAAGGACCCCACCCAGCCTGTGCAATGGCTCACAGAGCTCGTGGACAAGTACCTGCCCGACACCATCTTCGAGATGAAGAAATCCTTCCAGCATATCACGCCGCTGGAGACGATGAACTTCTGCACCACGTTGGTCAATATTCTCGAAGGAATGCTCAAGCCGGAGAACCTTAACGCCAAGGCTGACCAGGAGGCTTTCGAGACCTACTTCGTGCTCGCCTGTGTGTGGGCGTTTGGTGGAGGACTTGCGCCCAAGGACGGTATCGATTACCGCAGGAACTTTGACAAATGGTGGAAGAAGAAATGGACCACGATCAAGTTCCCCCAAAAGGGCACGGTGTTCGACTACTACATCAACGCCAAAACGGGAGCATTCGCCCCGTGGGCTGACCTGGTGACGGACGTGGCGTACGACTCAAAGCTCACCCCGATGACATCTGTCTTTGTGCCCACTGCCGAGACGTCCTCGTTCACGTATTTCCTTGACATGATGTTAGAGCTACGTGCGCCCATCATGTTCGTTGGCCCCGCCGGTACTGGCAAGACCCAGTTGGTGAAGGGTAAGCTCGCATCGCTGCCAGAGGGGAACATGAGCCTGAACATCAACTTCAACTACTTCACCGATGTCATCTCTTTCCAGAAGATCCTGGAGTCCCAGCTGGAGAAGAAAGCTGGCGTCAACTACGGGCCCCCCGGAAACAACAAGCTCATTTACTTTGTTGACGACCTCAACATGCCCAAGCTGGACGCTTACGACACCGCGATGCCCATCTCTCACATTCGCCAACACCTCGGCTGGGGACACTGGTTCGATCGCGCGAAGCTCTCTCCCAAGGTGATTCATAACACGCAGTACGTCGCGTGCATGAATCCCACCGCCGGTGCTTTCGTCATCAACCCGCGCCTGCAGCGCCTGTTCATGACCCTGGCGGTGGACATGCCGGCCCAGGATTCGCTCATGAAGATCTACGGCACCTTCCTCAACGGGCACCTGAAGCATTTCAGCGCTGATTGCCAGGAGCTTGGCATGAAGCTGATCCAGGCTTCTCTGGCGAACCACGAGAAGGTTGTGCAGAGCTTCCGCAAGACTGCCATCAACTTCCACTACGAGTTCACTGTCCGCCACCTCACGAACGTGTTCCAGGGTCTCCTCTTCTCGACCCCTGATAACTTCAATAACGTTGCGAAGCTGTCCAAGCTGTGGCTTCACGAGTCTGAGCGTGTATACGCCGATCGTCTGGTCAGCCAAAAGGATCTGGAGACTTACAACAGGAACGTTGTGCAAATCGCCAACAAATTCTTCAAGATCCCCGGCATCGATGACTTCTATGCTCGCGAAAAGGCCAAGCCTCTCATTTTCTGCCACTTTGCCGGTGGTATCGAGGAGAAGATCTACAACGACATCGCCGAGTACTCCAAGCTGCAGAAGATCCTGGAGGACACGCTCGCAGAGTACAACGAAACCAACGCCGTGATGGATTTAGTGTTGTTCGAGGACGCTATGAAGCACATCTGCCGCATCAGCCGCATCATCTCCAACCCCGGTGGCCACGCGCTTCTCGTCGGTGTTGGAGGTTCGGGTAAGCAGTCGCTCTCGAAGCTCGCTGCTCACCTGTGCGGCATGACGACGTACATGATTGTGATTTCTGGATCCTACAACGTCAACTCCCTCAAGGAAGATCTTCAGAAGATGTACAAGCGCGCCGGTCTCAAGGGTGAGGGCATCCTCTTCCTCTTCACAGACTCGCAGATCACAGATGAGAAGTTCTTGGTCCTCATCAACGACTTGCTGTCGTCGGGTGAGATTCCTGACCTCTTCCCCTTGGAGGACAAGGATGAGATCATCAACTCGATGCGCGGCGAGGTGAAGGCGGCGGGGCTGAACGCGGACAACCGCGACACCTGCTGGGACTTTTTCATCCAGAAGACTCGCGAGAACCTGCACATGGTGTTCACCTGCTCGCCCGTCGGCGAACAGTTCCGCACCCGCGCGCAGCGCTTCTTGGCTATGGTCAACTCCACTGTCATCGACTGGTTCCAGCCTTGGCCGGAGCAGGCGCTGCTCGGTGTGTCCAAACGCTTCCTCGGCGAGCTCGATCTGGGCACCGAAGAGGTTGCCAAGGCAGTCATGGAGTTTATGCCATTCAGCTTCAACCTCGTGGGCAAGGTGAGCGAGAAGTTCAAGGATTCTGAGCGCAGGTACAACTACACCACGCCCAAGACATTCCTTGAGCTGATCAAGCTGTACAAGAACCTTCTCGCTTCCAAGCGCGAGGTGACCGAGGGACAGATCGACAGGCTCGAGAACGGTCTCGAAAAGCTGGTGAAGACCCAGAAGGATGTCGACATCCTCGTTGAACAGGCCAAGGTTAAGGCAATCGAGGTTGCGGAGAAGGTTGCGTCCTCCGAGACGTTCGCCGCCCAGGTTCAGATTGAAAAGGAGAAGGCGAACGTCGAGAACGAGGCGGCTCAGGTTGAGGCCGAAAAGTGTGGGGTTATCCAAGAGCAGGTGTTGGCCAAGCAGGTATCCGTGCAGGGTGATCTCGATGCAGCTGAGCCGCTCGTCGATGCCGCGCTTGCGGCGCTGGATACCCTCAACAAGAAGGATCTCGGGGAGGCGAAGTCTCTCAAGAAGCCTCCCGCTGGTGTCGACGACATCACAGCCGTCATCGTTATTCTTCTCCAGAACAACCCGAGGGATAAGTCATGGAACGCGGCCACCAAGATGATGAACAACGTCGAGCGATTCATGGAGACCCTCAAGGGTTTCAAGGCTCAGATTGACGATGGCAAGGTTCCCAAGAAAAACGTGGACGCGTGCCGCCCTTACCTCGAGCTGCCGCACTTTAACAGGGACACGATTTACAACAAATCTCGTGCCGCCGCCGGTTTGTGCGAGTTCGCCATCAACATCGTCAAATATTATGACGTGATCTCGATGATCGAGCCCAAGCGTAAGGAGCTCGCCGATGCAAACGATCAGCTCAACGAAGCGAACGCAACTCTTCAGGCTGTGCAGGACAAGGTGGCAGGACTCAACGCCCTCGTTGCCGACCTCGAGCGCCAGTTCAACGAGGCCGAGTCGGACAAGAACGCCGCCATCAACGAGAAGGAAAGGCTCGAGGTTAAGCTCGGCCTGGCCACACGTCTCGTGAACGCGCTCGCTGCGTCCGGAGAGCAGTGGAAGAACGACGTCGCCCAGCTCAAGATTGACAACGATCTGCTCGTGGGCGACTGCCTGTACGCGGCGTCATTCGTCACGTACAACGGACCGTTCACCGCGAAATTCCGCACCGAGCTGAACACCGCGTTCGAGAAGAGACTGATGGAGCACAACATCCCCATGACTGAGGGAATCGATGTCCTCAGGGTTCTTGTCGACCCCGCGACGATCGCCGGCTGGGTCAGTGAGGGTCTCCCCTCTGACCGCACCTCTGTCGAGAACGGCACCATCACGTGCAACTCCGAACGCTGGCCACTCATGTGCGACCCGCAGCTACAGGGTATCGCTTGGATCAAGGAGCGTGAGTCCAAGAACAACCTTCAGGTTGTCCGTATGGGCGCGGCAAAGACTGCCGACATCATGGAGAAGGCGATCGAGGCTGGCCATTCCGTCCTCATCGAGAACATGGGTGAGAGCATCGACGCGGTGCTCATGCCGACGGTGACCCGATCCACGTACAAGAAGGGCCGTGCCCTTTTCGTGAAGATGGGTGATAAGGATGTGGAGTACAACCCCAACTTCAAGTTGTTCCTTCACACCAAGATGTCCAACCCTCACTACCCTCCCGAGATTCAGGCGGAGACCACTCTCATCAACTTCACGGTGACCCAGGATGGTCTCGAGGATCAGCTCCTTGCGCTGGTGGTGAACAAGGAGCGCCCGGACCTGGAAGAGACCAAGACGGCCCTCATCATCCAGAACAACGAGTTCACCATCAAGCTCAAGGAGTTGGAGGACACGCTCTTGTTCAAGCTGGCGAACGCTGAGGGCGATCTCACGGAGGATGTCGAGCTCATCGAGTCCCTGGAGGAGGCGAAGCGTGTTGCCGATGAGATTGTTCTCAAGGTGGAAGAGTCCAAGGAGACGGAGGAGAAGATCAACATCTCACGTGAGAAGTACCGCGTGGCCGCGACTCGCGGAGCGTTGCTCTTCTTCATGCTGAACTCCCTCAACAAGGTTCACGCCTTCTACGCCTTCTCCTTGAACGCCTTCGTGACGGTGTTCTCCCGTGGTATTGATCTCGCCCCCGGCGGGAAGAAGCGTGCGGCCAAATTATCGTTCCGCACCGTCGCCAAGCGAGTCATGGGCAAGTTCGACTGGAACATGGACTTGCTCAAGACGCTCATCCCGTCGGTCAAGGGTGGAGACCCCAGGAAGTCTGAAACATCTGAGGAGCCGTCGGATGAGGCGATGGCCAAGCGCCTCAACGCGCTCCTCGAGACGACCACGTACACCGTGTACAACTATACCCGCCGTGGTCTCTTCGACAAGGACAAGCTCATCGTGTCCACGCTGCTGACGTTCTCCATCATGGTCAAGGATGCACTCCTCGAGGGCGACGAGTATCAGGCTCTCCTCAAGGGCCTGAAGTCCATGAGGGGCACGCCCTGCCCGGATGACCTGGCAGTCTGGATGACTGACGCGCAGTGGGCAGGACTCTGCGGCGCGGAGGAGAAGCTCGCTGCTTTCAAGGGTATCGCTCGTGACATGGAGAAGCGAAACGAGGAGTGGGCAGAGTGGGGCATGCACGAGCTCGCCGAGACCGAGCCGCTCCCCGGCGAGTGGAACAAGAAGCTCACCGAGTTCCAGAAACTGCTGCTCATCCGAGCCGTTCGCCCCGACCGCATCACCTCCGCCCTCTCCCTCTTCGTCGAGAAGACCATGGGCTCGGACTACGTCAACCAGGAGGCGTTCGACGCGCGGAAGATGTACGAGGAGTCTGGACCGTCCACGCCAATTTTCTTTGTCCTGTTCCCCGGCTACTCCCCGTCCAAGGACATCGAGAAGCTGGCGAACGAGATGGGCAAGTCGTCGGACAACGGAAAGCTCACCATCATCTCAATGGGACAGGGTCAGGAGCCCATCGCCGAGGCTGTGCTGGACAAGTACACCCAAGAGGGTGGTTGGGTCTTCTTGGACAACGTCCACCTCATGCAAGGTTGGATCCCACATCTCGAGCGCAAGTTGGAGATTGCCGCAGAGTCTGCGCACAGGGATTTCCGCTGCTTCTTCAGCGCGGAGCCCATCAACGGCGCGCCCTTCGCCAAGATTGTGCCCGAGTCCATCCTGCAGACGTGCATCAAGATTTCCAACGAGCCTCCCTCGGACCTGAAGTCCAACATGCGCCGCGCCCTCGCGCCGTTCAGCCAGGACGTGCTCGACCGCTCCACCACCGACGAGAAGAAGACGGTTCACACCGCCGTCCTCTTTGCGCTGTGTTTCTACCACTCGCTGCTGCTCGGCCGCAAGAAGTTCGGTGTCGGTATCGGCATCGGCCTCGGGTCCGGTCTCGGTTACTGCCGCGGCTACTCCTTCAACATGGGCGACCTCGTCAACTGCACGGAGGTACTGTTCAACTACCTCGAGGGCAACGACAACGTCCCCTGGGAGGATCTCCGGTACATGTTCGGCGAGGTGTTCTACGGCGGACACATCACCGATGCCATGGACAGGCGACTCTGCATCTCCTACCTCGATGTGCTCGTCACCCCGGATCTTCTCCCGGGTGCCGACGGCGAGGCGCCGACCAAGCAGCTGGCTCCCGGCCTCATCGCCCCGAACCCCACCAGCTACGACGAGCTCAAGAACGTGGTGGAGACCAAGCTGCCGCAGGAGACCCCGTCCATCTACGGTCTGCACTTCAACGCGCAGCTCTCGCTCCTCACCGCCGAGGGAGAGATTCTGTTCAAAACCATCGACGACGTGCAGGGCGGCGGCGGCGGTGACGGCGGCGGCGCCGTGGACATGGATTCCATCGTTCGCAGCGGAGTCAACAACATGTACGACTTCTGCCCTGAGCCGTTCAACCTCATCGACATCGAGAGCCGCATCGAGGATAAGAACCCCTACGTCGTGTGCGCGCTTCAGGAGGCGGGTCGCATGACTGACCTGCTCAACTTCATCAAGCGCTCGCTGGAGGAGCTGACCCTCGGTCTCGACGGCGCCCTGAACATGTCTCCCGCGATGGAGGAGGTTCAGAACGGCATCTTCCGCAACAGCGTGCCGCCGAGCTGGATGAAGCAGATGTGCACCCGCGTTCAGGAGGTTTACACCCTCTCTC
>Ga0115572_10000751_pt1 | contig 26886 bp, 20 predicted proteins | sample COGITO_mtgs_1206_FD_88681 | JGI IMG/M metagenome (GOLD analysis project Ga0115572, IMG submission 88681) | Pelagic marine microbial communities from North Sea - COGITO_mtgs_120607 | ecosystem: Environmental > Aquatic > Marine > Epipelagic | place: Germany:Helgoland, sampling site Kabeltonne... | reverse complement strand
GCACCCGTGCGCCGGTCGTCAGCGGATTGCAAGCAATCCCTGTTACCCCTCGACTTGCATGTGTTAAGCCTGCCGCTAGCGTTCATCCTGAGCCAGGATCAAACTCTTCGTTGTTGTTTCTTATCATAAAGTAACAACCCCTAAAATTGACTCGGTCAAAATGGTTCTATTCACTTGTATCTCTCGATACGCGCTGTCATTCTTATTATTTTGTTTTCAATGAACTTAAAACTAATACAATCACCTAAATCAATTCCTAAAAATCATTTGGGCGTTTTAGCGGATGCAAATATAAAACCCTTTTTCTTACTAACAATGAGTTTTTGAATTGTTTTTCTAAATAAAATTGCCGCCTGCTCTAATCCCAATGAAATCAATCATTCAGATAAAAAATCTACTCGAAAAAATTCCAAATTAATCCTACTCGGAGTGAAAGATCTCGATAGGGTGTAAAAGGGGCAGCATAATAGTCGTAAGGAGTGTCTGGGAAAATCAAATGTTCGATAGGAGCATTGATGTTTTCGAGCTTGACAAATAAACGCGAACTTTTGATTTTAGCATTAAAGAAAAAATCTACACGAGGATATTCCCCTATTTTAGTATTATTCTGTGTTACAAATTCTGCAATAAGAGGATTGTACTGGTCCGCATAGTAATCTGTAAAGAAGACAAAGGTTGCGCCAGACTGGAAAAATAGTGCCCTATTAAACATGGAGGAAGTCAACATCAGGGTGCTGCGAACCAACCATTCAGGTACATTCAATGCCTGTGGTCCTGAAAGAAGTTCATCGGGATTCTCCTCCTGTGTAGTCTTTTGATATTGGACATTGTTGATCCATGAGAATTTGCCAAAATTGAGCCGCTGATTAAAACGCGCTTTAAAGTAATCGATTTTTTTGTCGAGCTGGAGTACCTCTAGTTTGAATTTCTTATTTAAGTCTCGTAAACGAGTGGTATTATTAAAAAAGGTATAGCTGTCAATTGCTGTCCATTCTCCAGAAATACTTCCCCATTTTGGATGAGAGAGCACAAGACTTTTCGTATTAAATTTTTGATTTAACAAATCAGGATTGTGCCAATCGTATTCTCGATAATCACTTCGTAATAAATAATAGTTAAAATTCAATGGCTGGGAGCGGTCTCTATAACTCGCTTTTAAATGAATATCTTTAATTAAAGGTCTGCTTGCAGTAATATACCATGACTTCGTTCCGTAGTCTTCCTTAAATGAATTGTAAAATCCTGCCTGAGCTTGAACCCCCAAAATGGATTTGGACCAATTCGCCTCCATTGCCAACTGACTGGCATCTATTCTATTAGGTAATAGGGTATCTTTTTCGTATTCGTTTTCCGCAAAAGTGTAATCCCACTGTATTTGATGTAAATCAACCTTTAACTTACCTAAAAAGGTGTTGTCAAATTTTGCGTAAACTGAATTTTCGAAAGTAGTATGGTAGGTAGTGTCCGCCACAGTTCCATTATACGTCTCGAAGAAATAACTGTTAACTCTTTTCTGACCAAGTTGGTAATTTTTATTCTCGTAGTTGGCTCGATAGCCAATAGTCATCCCATAGGCTGTAGTATCTTTTGCGACGGGAAACATACGGTATTGGTGGTCCATAAGGTAACGCTTACCCTCAAGAATGTTAGTTCCCTGTGTCTGAGTGGGTAATTGTGAACGATCTAAAAACCCATCGTAAAAAACAAACTCTTCTTCTCCGTTTTCATTGAGTACTGGTTGTCCGGATTCATCTGCAACAACGTAATTTGGGGCATTCTCAAAAAAGTAAACACCGTCATTGTTTAACCCTCCATTAAAATCATTTTCTAAAGACTGCGTGGTTTGATGAAGTCTCAATCTGTAACGATGATTATAGGTTTGGTATTGGCTACTTAGCCTAAATTGGCGGGATCTGCTAAGAGATGAAGTGTATTTTCCTTCTGAACGAAATCCCTTGAAAGAAACAGCTATATTAAATTTTGGCGAAGTGTTGATCGCTAATGTGGCATCTAGATGTTGGCCTTGCTGAAAAGTAGTTTTAAAAAAAAGTTCTGTATAGGCAGAAGGCATTTCGTAATAGGGCACATCTTCCTTTTCGAAATAACCGAAGTGTTTTACCCGAGCCCCCATCTGAGGGGTAAATGATTGTTCGTGGAAATCATATCCCAACTTGTTAAAACCCTCTCCCATATTGGGTAAGGGTAAATATTCAAAATAGTCCCTTCTCAAAAAGTTGAAGCTGTACTCCCCCTCTATGGAAAGAGAAGTGTCTACCGATTTTTCAGTTTCGTCCAAGTAAAGGATTTTATAATCCGAGACTGTAACCTCATCCATTGACTTGATGTAAGGGATATAACGTTTCTTTTTGGGCTTTTTAGGCTTGGCTTTTTCCATTTGTTTTTGCTTATCTGAGAGTACAATGGAATCAATTTTTTTTTCAGCAGGGGGAGCTGGTGTAAAAAGAGAATCTTTGACTGTAGTTCCCAAAGAAGTTGCAGCAGGTAAACTATCTTGTGCCTCTACAACTAAATCTTGGCTGTAAACCAACACAGAAATTAAAAAAAAACTTACCGAAAGGCCAATGCGCATGCCTAAATTATTTGTTTGCGAAGTTATGATAAATGTGAGTAATTTGTTCTACATGAAGCCAAACTTAAATCAGTTCGTTTGAAAAGACTGGAGAGACAACTTTCCCAATTGCTTGAAGCTGGCACAGATGAAGCTGGTCGAGGCTGTCTAGCAGGTCCAGTTACTGCTGCTGCGGTAATCCTTCCTGAGTCTTTTGAACTTCCTTATCTCAACGATTCCAAAAAACTAACCGATAGTCAACGTTATGCTTTACGTCCGATGATTGAGGCTGAAGCATTGAGTTTTGCAGTTGCCCATGTTTTTCAAGGTGAAATAGACGAAATCAATATTCTAAATGCTTCCATCAAGGCTATGCATCTTGCCCTCGATGAACTCAATCTTAAACCAGCGTTCATTGCAGTAGATGGTAATCGGTTTAAAACCTACAAGAATATTCCTCATGAATGTGTGATTAAAGGTGATGGAAAATATTTAAATATTGCAGCTGCATCCGTCTTGGCAAAAACCTATAGAGATGACTTTATGAAGGAATTGGATTTAAAACATCCACAGTACCAATGGAAAAAAAATAAAGGATATCCCACTTCGGCCCATCGAGAGGGGATTCAAAAGTACGGGATTACAGAGCATCACAGAACATCTTTTCAATTGCTCCCAAAACAACTCAAGTTTAATTTTTAAGTTCAAATTAGTGTCAAGGTAGTTGATAACATTTACGAAAAAAATTAAAAAGCAGTCCAGAGTTTTTTAATTTTGGACTCTATGCGATTCGTAATCAAACTAGCTTTTATCGCCGTGTTTTTTTCTTGCAGTACTGCAGAAAAAAAAGCCCCAGATTTGTTGAGTTGTGTTCCTCAAAACACTTTGGCTGTTGTTCAACTTAACGATCAAAATATGCTAAATAGCGCACTGTCAAGTGCTGAGTTTTTAACGCAAATTTTAGCACTTGAGTCAACCCTCTACTCCGAAACCCTAAGTCTGTTACCAGCTCAATTTCCATCAAAAGCACTTCTGTGCTTTACTCCGGAAGGCAAATCAAGTATGGGAGTAAGTTTTTTATACACTGTTCAACCTCAAGACAGTATCAAACTGCCAGAGGGCGAGACTTTTGAATATGATAAAGTAAAAGTCGCCGTTGCCGAAGTCAATAGTAAAAAAACCTACCACACCTTAAACAAAGGGATTTCAATAAGCAGTAGTTCCAGACTCATATTGGAAAACAGCATACGAAACATTCAAAATGACCGCCCAGGAATACAGGAAGGTATTCTTTATGATTTGGCAAAAATCAGCGATGAAAATGCTGCTTCAAACCTTTTTATTCGTCAAGGTTTTGACCAAGCTTTAGCCCAACTATTCCCTAATACATCGCTATTCCCCTTTTTGGGATCCAGTTGGTACTCTTTTGATTTCAACACCAAAAAAGAACCTTTTACGCTAGATGGAGTGAGTTTTATAAACGATTCCATTCCTGATAAAATTGCCCTCTTAAAAGGGCAAAATGCTCAGCGCCTCTTAAGCCCCCAGCTAGTCCCTCAAAATTTTGATGGGTACTTGGGACTTTCAATTGCAGACTATAAAGCATTGGAAGACCAGTTCAAAAAATACAGTCGTCACCTCAACATTCCATTAAACCAGATCAACTTTGACTTACTAAGCGCAGTAGATGAAATCGGCTGGATTCAATTAGAGGAAAACCAAACGGTACTTTTCCACCTCAACAATACAGAAACGATTCATCCTAAATTATTTTCAACAGATGATCCTCAAGGAAGTTTTCGAGAGGTGACAATTTTTAGACATGAATTCCCTGAAGATTTGGATGTTCTTTTGAATGCAATTGGATCTTACACCAATGCCAAATGGAGTGCACAACTAGACGATTTCCTTTTGTATTCAAATTCTCAGGCTCGACTCAAGCAGATTATTGGAAATTATCTAGACAACAAAACATTATTTAATGATCTGGATTTTAAAACCTTACGTGAGGATCTCGCTGACAACAGTACCTTTCTCTGGTTAGGAAAAACCACTAACCTTACAAAAAAATGGGGGGCGGTTTCAACTGAACGAAGAGCTGCTTGGGAAAAAATCAAACTCAGTGACTTTCCACTACTTGTCCTTCAAGGGGTCGCTGAAAGTAATTTTATTCAAACTCGTTTGACTGCTCAAAAAAAGAATACTACACCCCAAAAAAACAGTGTTGTTAGTCAGTACAGCTTTTCACTTGATGCTCCAGCTTCAAGAGCACCTCAATGGATAAAAAATCACAGAAATAAAACCATGGATGTGGTTGTCCAAGATCAAAATAACGTACTCTATTTATTTTCAAATACGGGGAAATTATACTGGAAAAAACAACTTTCAGGACAAATCATTGGTTCCATTGAACAAGTAGATCTTTATAAAAACAGACGGCTCCAAATGGCTTTTAGAACTGCTGACCGTTTTCAAATATTAGACCGAAACGGAAAAGTTGTTCCTCCTTTTGACATGAAACTGACTGGAGAAAGCCCAAAACATTTGGCAGTATTTGATTACGATCTAAACAGAAATTACCGCTTTTTAATTGTGGACGGTAAAAAGATTAGAATGATTGATAATCGAGGTAAAAACGTAAGCGGCTTTCGATTAAAAACACTAAAAAATGGATTGATGCATCCTCCAAAACACATTCGATTTGGTTCAAGGGACTACATAGTACTTCAATCTAAAGCAGGACGTGTTAGAATCCTCAACCGCCAAGGGACTGATAGAATCAAGCTAAAAGAAGCTGTCAAAACATCAAATAATCCAATATTTGAGTACCGCAATACTTTCGCTGGCACAACCGAAAATGGAGATATGTATCAAATAGATTCCAAGGGGAATATTCTCAGAAGCAGTTTAGCGCTGGGAGAAGATCATCAAATAGACATGAGCGCCAAATCTTTGGTCACTTTAGATGGCAATAATCTTATCATTAAAGGGATTCCTGTAACACTTCCTTTTGGTCGCTATACCAGTCCTAAAATTCACTATATCAAAAACACCATTTATGTTGTCTTTACTGAATTGGATACTCAAAAAATTTATGCTTATTTAAGTAATGGTAGTTTGGTAGGTGGTTTTCCTGTTTATGGAACTGCAACCCCAGATTTAAGTAATGCTGATGCTGATGGTGCTGTGGAAATGGTAGTACAGTCTGAAAGTGATGGATTTATAATCTACGAAATGAATTAATCCTCAGTCCAATCTGCCTCAAATAAACGCCCGAGATGCGTTTTTAATTTTTCTTTGACTTCTTCTAAACCAATTTCCCTCCTCAATTCTTTTGATAGAGAGGTAACTCCTTTCCCTTGAATTCCACAAGGCACTATATGGTCAAAATAACTCAAGTCTGTATTGATATTAAAAGCCAGTCCATGCATAGTTACCCAACGACTCGCTCGTACTCCCATAGCACATATTTTTCTCGCAAAGGGTGTCCCTACTTCTAGCCAAACTCCAGTTTCACCTTGACTTCTTGAGCCGTTTAGCCCGTATTCTTTTAGGGTTTCAATTACAGCCTCCTCTAAAAAGCGGAGGTATTTATGAATATCTGTAAAAAAATTATCCAAGTCAAAAATGGGATAGACTACTAATTGACCTGGACCGTGAAAAGTAATATCGCCTCCTCTATTGGTTTGGTAAAATTCAATTCCTTTTTCAGCTAAGGCCTCCTTATCCACCAATAAATGCTCCATTTTCCCACTTTTCCCAAGGGTAAAGACGGGAGGATGTTCCACCCAAAGTAAATAATTATGGGTAGGTTGGGGATTGTCCGTTTTTCTATTGGACCGTTTTAAGCTAATGGTTCCGTTGAAATAGTTTTCTTGGACCTCAAAACTTTCACTGTAGGACTTGTGCCCTAGATCGATAATTTTAATCGTCTTATTTTTTCCCATTTAAGTCTTTATCTGTTGGAGCTCCAACGTTCAGGATTATTCAAAATCACTAAAGCAGCAATAACTCCAGGAACCCAGCCACACAAGGTCAGGATGAAGACAATGAATACCGAACCACATCCTTGATCAATGACGGCAAGAGGGGGAAATAAAATAGACAACAATACGCGAAAAAAACTCATATAAAATGCTATTGGTACAAAGATATAAAATTTGACTCCTTAGATTTTTTTAGTCTGCTTATCTTTGCGACAAATACCTATTATATGGCAAAGCTTTCCGAACAGGAACTTATTCGAAGAGAAAAACTGGAAGAACTTAAAAAACTAGGAATCAACCCTTATCCCGCTGCACTTTTCCCCGTAGATTTTTATTCTAACGACCTCCCTGTTCAATATCAGGAAGATAAAAAAGTGGTATTGGCTGGACGCCTAATGTCTAGAAGAATTCAAGGAAAAGCAAGTTTTGCTGAGCTACAGGATAGCCAAGGTAAAATCCAAGTCTACTTTAATCGAGATGAAATTTGTCCTTCAGACGATAAAACACTTTACAACGAAGTGTATAAAAAATTACTTGATATCGGTGATATTATTGGAGTTGAAGGGACTCTTTTTACTACCATGGTTGGAGAACAAACGGTAAAGGTTAACAAGTTTACCCTTCTAAACAAAACCATACGCCCACTTCCTCTCCCAAAAACAGATGCAGATGGGAATACTTATGATGAATTTAACGATGCTGAACTGAGGTACCGCCAACGCTATGTGGATTTGATTGTCAACCCACAGGTAAAAAATACCTTTATCCAACGCTCGCAAATTACCACCAGTATTCGAAACTTCTTAACTGAAAAAGGGTATCTAGAAGTTGAAACTCCTATTTTACAACCTATTCCAGGTGGAGCAGCTGCACGTCCTTTCATGACCCATCACAACGCACTCAATATTCCGCTTTATTTGCGTATTGCAAACGAATTATATCTCAAGCGACTCATTGTCGGAGGTTTTGAAGGAGTGTTTGAGTTTGCTAAAGATTTTAGAAATGAGGGAATGGATCGTACCCACAATCCAGAATTTACCGTTATGGAATTGTATGTTGCATACAAGGACTACTTCTGGATGATGGATACTACCGAAAACTTATTGGAAAAGATCGCTTTTGATTTGAATCAAAACACTCAGGTTCAAGTAGGAGAACACACTATCGACTTTAAAGCACCCTACCCCAGAGTTCCAATCTTGGAAGCAATCCAAACGCATACAGGAATTGATGTTTCTAACATGAACGAAAATGAATTGCGTAAAACAGCCACAGATCTCGGTATTGAAGTTGACGAAACCATGGGAGAAGGAAAACTAATCGATGAAATTTTTGGTGAAAAATGTGAACACCATTACGTACAGCCAACATTTATTATAGATTATCCCAAATCCATGAGTCCATTGACTAAAGAACACCGCACTAACCCCAAACTCACTGAGCGTTTTGAATTAATGGTAAACGGAAAAGAATTGGCAAATGCATATTCTGAGCTTAACGATCCAATCGAACAAAAAGAACGTTTTGAAGCTCAATTGGCATTGAGTGAGAAAGGCGATGATGAAGCCATGTTTATCGATCATGACTTTATCAGAGCACTAGAATACGGAATGCCTCCTACTTCTGGAATAGGAATAGGAATTGACCGATTGGTCATGTTAATGACAAATAACAGCTCCATACAGGAGGTGTTGTTTTTCCCTCAAATGAAACCAGAACGCCAATCTGTAGCTCTTAATCAGGAAGAAAAATTAGTGTTAGATACCATAAAAAAGTCTGATTCAAAGGAGTTAGTAGCAGTTAAAACAGCAGTGGGCTTAAGTAATAAAAAATGGGATACTTCCATAAAAGGACTCACCCAAAAGAAAGTGGTTAAAGTTGTCAAAAATGAAGAAGGCCTCTTTATAGAAATGTTAAATTAAATTCAATACTTTAAACCATTAGGTGTTTTATTTATCCAAAGAGAAAACAAAATACTTAATATTATGAGACATTTAATTTTCTTTTTTGCCCTTGCCCTACCGTTAATCGGAACGGCACAACGCCTTCATCAGAACAAAGAACTCTCTCAAGAAGAGCGAATCACACTTCACGTCAAGAAAATTCAATTGGCTTTAGATCTTACTGAAGAACAAAGCAAACTACTCACAAAAATTTTTAAAAAAAATCAACGTCCCCAACCTCCAAAGAAAAAACAGGATATTACTTCAGAAGAGCATTATCAAATGCGTCTCAAACATCTAGATCATCAGATTGCAGTACAAAATGAGGTGAAAACCGTCCTCAATGAGGAACAATTCGCTGCTTGGAAAAAAATGCAACATTCCAAAAAACGGCGAATGGCTCATCAAGGAAAGCAATCTAAATCACACCGCAAGCATATGCACTCAAGAGGAAGAGAAGAAGCTTCTAAAGCTAATAAAAAGCAATTTTAGTCAGAACTAGAACACCTTGAATTCAGTTCGTCTATTCTCTTGATGTGCGGCTTCTGAACAATCTGCTCCATCGGCGCAGTCGTTTAAAAGTTTTGTTTCTCCGTAGCCTACTGCAATTAATCTGTCTTGTGATATTCCTTTTGACATGAGGTAATCCACGACAGATTTTGCTCTTCTTTCAGAGAGGCTCATATTGGATTCCGCACTTCCTATGAAGTCTGTATAAGAGCCGATTTCTACGGTTGAATTTTCATCTTTGAGCATTAATGATAAAATATGAGTATCTATAATTCTTCTAGAATCTGAAGTTAGAGCTGCACTTCCAAGCGCATAGTGAATTGGAAGAATAATTCCTCTTTCAGGGATGTCGCAAGGGACTTGTCTCCATGCTGTCATCCCTCCTTTTTTTACCAAGACTTTTCTCATTACTTCTGTATATTCTGCAGCTATTGTTCTTTCTTTAGTAGTCTCGTCTTTTACCAAAACTCTTCTCTTTATAGATCTTTTTTTCGCAGGGATTTCCTCTTGTTTTGTAGTTGCAGGGCTTATCTCAACTTGACGCTCAACGAGTCTGTATTTTCCGTCAATTTTTTCTGAGGAAGTTCGACTTTGTTGAAGTACTTTTTTAATTGGAACATCTCTGGTGACCGCTTCATTTTCTATATAATGAAAAATTCTACAATCTGCTGGATCAATGGAAGGGCAATCTGGATCTTTTTCACCTGCAACCCAAGCACCTGTTTTAGGTTTGATCTCTACGGATTCAAATTTGTCTGAAAAGGATGCGGGAAGAATGCTAAGTTTATTATAAGGTTCCACAGTCCAAACAGTATCGTAAACAGTTCTATAAACAGCAGGAACATTTGAATATTTAATTGAAGTTGGCTTGACTATTATCTCTTCAGTTTTTGTTTCATATTCAGCAGGTATGACTTCCAAAACAGTGTATTCAGGTTTTGTCATAACACGGACAACTTCTTCACGGTATTCATCTGGGACCACACATTTCGCAAAACAGACGTTGGGACCCGGATTTTCTGGAAGACTTTCAAAATACTCTTGTGCTTGTGTCGCAAAAACGATGCATACACATACCAAGGAGAGGTAGAGGTTTTTCATGATTTTAAGATTTGGTTAGGATATTAAAAATATAAAAAATATCACAATCCAAAAAGGCAATCAAGATATCTAAAAGGCTATAGTTTTTTTACAATGACCGCAAGAGCGTCAACAGTTTGATCTATGTCAGAATTAGACAATGCATCGTTTAGAAAATAACTTTCAAAAGCACTGGGGGGAAGATAAATTCCTTGTTCGAGCATACCGTGAAAATACTTTTTAAATCGATCGTTATTCCCATAGGCTGCACTCTCAAAATCAGTAACTGCAACTTCAGTAAAGTGAACCGAAATCATGGATCCCAGTCGGTTAATCTGGTAAGGCAAACCAGCGTCTTTAAGAACACTATCAAGTCCCTTATGTAAACGTTCAGTTTTTTTTGCCATACGGTCAAATAATGCATCATCTGAATTTAAGGCTTGAAGCATGGCTAATCCTGCTGCCATAGCCAATGGATTACCACTTAAAGTTCCTGCTTGATAGACAGGGCCCTCTGGTGCCAAATGACTCATAATTTCCTCACTTGCAGCAAACGCACCGACGGGAAGACCCCCGCCAATCACCTTACCAAAGGTGACAATGTCTGCTTTTACACCTAATAATTCTTGTGCTCCACCTTTTGCCAAGCGAAAACCCGTCATCACTTCGTCAAAAATCAAATAGGACCCAAACTGATCACATAATTTTCTCAACCCGTCTAAAAAACCCTCTGCGGGAGGAATACAACCCATATTTCCTGCAACGGGCTCGATGATGATTGCAGCAATTTCATCTGGATACTCCTGAAAGAGTTGCTCAACAGCTTCAATATTGTTGTAGGGAGCTAGTAAAGTATCTTGAGCTGTTCCTTTGGTTACTCCTGGGCTGCTTGGGCTACCAAATGTTACTGCTCCACTCCCTGCTTGAATTAAAAAGGCATCGGAATGTCCGTGATAACAACCGGCAAATTTGATTATTTTTTCCTTTCCACTCGCTCCCCTTGCCAAACGCACAGCACTCATACAAGCCTCAGTACCCGAATTGACAAAACGGATTTTATCCATATTGGGAACCATTTCAAGCGCTAAATTGGCTATTTCAGTTTCCAAGGCAGTGGGCATACCAAAAGAAGTTCCTTTATCTGCTCTTTGTTTCACTGCATCAATTACTGGAGTAAACGCATGGCCTAAAATCATTGGTCCCCAACTCGAGATGTAGTCAATGAGTTTATTTCCATCTGCATCATAGAGGTATGCACCCTTGGCACGTTCAACAAAAATTGGTGTTCCTCCTACTGATTTAAAAGCACGAACTGGAGAGTTTACCCCTCCTGGAATTACAGCTTGGGCTTCTTTAAATAAACTACTACTTCTTTGATATTGCATGTCTAGGGATTGGAAGGAATGTTAAGGGATTGCCCCAAATAAATTGTTTGGTTTTGAATTTTATTTAACTCGATAATTCTTTCAACAGTTACGTTGTACTGCTTAGAAACCGAGTAAAGGGTATCCCCTTTTTTTACAGTGTGAACGCGCTGAATTTCAGTTTTCTTTTTTGGTTTTTCAAGCATTCGATATTTTTTGTCAAAACGAATCAAATCAAAACGTTCGATGAGACTGATCAGTTTGTCGGGGTATTTTGGATCAGTCGCATAACCTGCCTTTTTTAGTCCTTTTGCCCAAGCTTTATATTGACTGGTCTTGATATCAAATAAAAAGGCATAGCGGCTTCGATCCTTTAGAAATAAGGAGTGGTCTCTGAATGAATTTTCTACTTTGGCATACACTCTAAAACATTCCCCTTTTTCATCGTCATCGTGATAGATACGCTTACCGTTCCACCCTTTATGACATTTGATTCCAAAATGGTTATTCCCCTCTACAGCAAGTCGTCCGTAACCCACTCCTGATTCTAAAATACCTTGAGCCAAGGTTATACTTGCGGGAATTCCATAAGATTTCATCTCCTTTTGTGCTATAGGGGCATAGCGCGCTACATAGGCATTGATCTTGTCTTTATTCGTCATTACTTTGACTGGGGCTACTGACTGTTGACTTTTCTCTTTAGTATTCACTTCTTTGGAGACTTCTTTTTTGACAGTAGGTTTTTGTCTTTCTTCAATCACTTTTTTAGAACCTCCACATGATGTCAAGGATATAACTGCAAGTAAAAAAGCGATCACTCCCCATAGTGTAAAAGAGGGAGCCTCTTTTTTTTGAGCTGAAGATTCATCGGTTCGATTCCCTGAAGTCCTCCACTGTGAATTACTAAAATATTCTTGCCCCATGACCATTGCTTGCTTTTAATCAGATCAAAAATACCAAAAAGCATTTTTCCAGTGTAGATTGGATCCAAAGGAATCTGATATTGTTGATAAAAATTATTCATAAAAACTATTAACTCCTCTGAAACCTTGGCATAACCACCAAAAGTATAGTTGGAAAATACACTCCAATTTTCTTTTTGAGTAAAAGCTTTAATCGTTTTACTTACCTCAGAATTGTTTAAAGCATTAAACCCAAGTACAAACTGTCGATTAAAAGTGCTGTTGACTAATCCAGCCATAGTACCTCCAGTTCCAACACAGCAGCAAATTGCATCAAACTGCTGATCTGCTTCTGTCAGAATTTCTTCACATCCTTTTACAGCTAACTCATTTGTGCCTCCTTCAGGCAGTATGGCTAAATTTCTCATTTTTGACTGAAGCTCTTTAACTAAAGAGCCCTTTTCTTTTTCTCTGTAAACTGCTCTGGATACAAACCTTAAATCCATACCTTGACTTCGACAAAAATTCAGTGTTCTACTCCCTTCAACTTTGTTCTCCCACTCTTCTCCTCTGACAATACCTATGGTCGGAACATTACACATTTTTCCTGCATAAGCAGTGGCTGCTAAATGATTTGAAAAGGCTCCTCCAAAAGTCAAAACAGACACCTTATCATTCAAGAGATAATCTTCAAAATTGTATCTTAACTTTCTAAATTTATTCCCTGATACCACTTTATGGATTAAATCTTCACGTTTTACGGTAATCCTGTAACCTTCTAGAATGTCAAGCGATTGATTTATAGTACTTTTAACAGCATTAAAAAAAGTCATGCTCAAAAATACATTAAAATGACACAGAGCCTACCTCCTTTAGAAGAAGGTGACTTTTATCTTTCCGAGGAAGGGTACAAAGTTTTTACAGAACAATACCATTTAAAAAGAGGTTATTGTTGTCAAAGTAATTGTCGTCATTGTCCTTACGGATACGATCCTAGACAGGGCTAAATTTTCGGCATACTTTTTGAGTGCATAATTAACAGATATAAATTAATTTGATATGAAGTATGTAGTTTTCTTTTTTGCGATTGTACTATTTGTCTCCTGTTCTTCTATTCGAGTATACTCTGATTTTGACAGCAGTGTGGACTTCTCTCAATACAAAACCTACGCTTTTTTTAAACCACAAATTGATAAAGTTGATATCTCTGATTTAGACAAACGTCGAATTTTAAAGGCCATTGATAATGAGCTTAGCTCCAAAGGATTGTCTAAGTCTGAAACACCCGATATTTTAATTGGATTTACCACTCATGCAAAAGAAAAGATTTACGTCAACAACATCAGCAATTGGGGCTGGGGTTGGGGCTGGGGTTTCAATCCGTGGCTTTGGGGACCTACAAACAATACTGTAAGTACACGAACAGAAGGGACCCTTTATATCAACGTGATTGATGGCGTAAGCAAGCAACTTGTCTGGCAAGGAAAAGGTCGTGGCGGGATACAAGAAAACATGAAAAACAGAGACGAAAGAATCGCTCTTTTTGTTCAGGAGATTATTGGGAATTACCCTCCCATTTCACCTCAAAGTCTCTAAGTAAAACAAGCGTCACGTGCAGCGGCTAGGGCAGCAGTAATACCCTCTGGATTTTTGCCTCCAGCTGTTGCGAAAAAGGCTTGACCTCCTCCTCCTCCCTGTATATGCTTCCCAAGATTTCGAACAATGGCACCAGCATCTTTTTGTTGATCACTGACCAATACTTTTGAAATATAGCAGCTCAACAAGGCTTTTCCTGATTTTTTGGAACCTAAAACGACTATTGCTCGTTCAAGTGATCCACCCAATTCAAATGATAAATCTTTCATTCCTTGGGCATCGAGATCAACCTCTGCAGCAACGAAAGATACACCCTCAACCTCTTCAACTTTAGATTTGAGTTCATCTTGGAGTAACTTCCCCTTTAACTTGGAAAGTACTGTGATTTCTTTCTTTAATTCTGTGTTTTCAGACTGAAGTGATTCAATTGCCTTTAAAGGATCTTGACTTTGCTTGAGCAGTTTGTTGACCTTATCTAACAATTCACTCTGTTTTTCAAAATAGGTTTTTACTGCATCGCCAGTAATTGCCTCTATACGTCGAATCCCAGATGCGACAGCTCCCTCTGAAATGATTTTAAAATGCCATATTTCTGAGGTATTTTTTACATGCGTTCCACCGCATAATTCGATAGACTGGCCAAATTGAATAGTTCGAACGGTATCTCCGTACTTTTCTCCAAAAAGAGCCATCGCACCTTTTTCAATAGCTTTATTATAGGGAGTATTGCGATCTTCCTCCAGATCAATATGCTCTTGAATCCTGGCATTGACGAATTGTTCAACTGCCTTTAGCTCGTCACTACTTAATTTTGAAAAATGAGAAAAATCAAATCTGAACATCCCAGAGTGCACCATGGATCCCTTTTGCTCTACATGGGTTCCTAAAACGGATCGCAAGGCCTGATGCATAAGGTGAGTGGCTGTGTGGTTACAAGAGGTTCTCTTGCGTTGTTTTTCATCTACTACAGCACTAAAGCTAGCATCTAAATGATCGGGTATTGTTTTTGTTTGGTGAAGTATAAGATTATTTTCTTTACGGGTATTGAGAATATAAAAAACATCACCATTAGTCGATTGCAAGTAACCTTTGTCACCTACTTGACCTCCTCCTTCAGGGTAAAATGGTGTTAAATTAAAAACCAATTGATAAAAATCACCTTCTTTAGCCGAACTCATTTTTCGATATCGAGTAATCTTGACTTGGGTCGTCAAATGATCATATCCGACAAACTCTTCTGTATCATCTTCTCTTAAAACAACCCAATCTCCTGCTTTGGATGCTGCAGCAGCTCTGGACCGTGATTTCTGGGTTTCCATAGCCGAATCAAATCCTTTTTCATCTACCTCAAATCCTCTTTCACTAGCAATTAGTGCAGTCAAATCGAATGGAAAACCAAAAGTATCGTACAATTCAAAGGCTTTTGCTCCGGGAATCGTTTTGTTTTTTGCGTTTTTAAGAATGCTCTCTAAAAGAAGTAAGCCCTGGTCTAAAGTTTTCAAAAACGAACTCTCCTCTTCTCGAATCACATTAAATGCCAATTGCTGTTCTTTTATAAGCTCAGGAAAAGCACTCCCCATTTGCTTGCTTAAAGTTTCTACAAGTTTGTGAATAAAGGGTTCTTTCTGATTTAAAAAAGTAAAGCCATAGCGAATTGCTCTTCTAAGAATTCTACGAATCACATAGCCTGCTCCATTATTACTTGGTAATTGACCATCGGCAATCGCAAAATAAACAGTTCTTAAGTGATCAGCTATTACTCGAATTGCTCGATTTGTATTTTCAGTTTTACCGTAAATAGAATTGGTCAAGGTCTCTATCTCACGAATTAAAGGTGTAAACACATCAGTGTCGTAATTGGAGTTTTTGTCTTGAAGTACCATGCAAAGGCGTTCAAAGCCCATACCTGTATCAATATGCTTTTGGGGGAGTTTTTCAAGGCTCCCATCGGCTTTACGGTTGTATTCTATAAAGACTAAATTCCAGACTTCAACTACATGAGGATGGTCCTTATTTACCAATTCTGATCCAGGGGTTTTACTTTTTTCCTCTTCTGAGCGAATATCTACATGGATTTCAGAACAGGGCCCGCAAGGGCCTTGATCACCCATTTCCCAGAAGTTGTCTTTCTTGTTGCCCAACAAAATCCGATCTTCAGGTAAAATTGCTTTCCAAAAGTCGTACGCTACGGTATCCTTAGCGATATCTTCTTCTGGGGCACCTTCAAAAATCGTTACGTACAATTTTGAAGGGTCAATTTTATAAACTTCGGTTAGCAATTCCCATGCCCATTCTATAGCTTCTTTTTTAAAATAATCTCCAAAACTCCAATTTCCGAGCATTTCGAAAAAAGTATGGTGATAGGTATCTATACCTACCTCTTCAAGGTCATTGTGTTTCCCAGATACACGTAAGCACTTTTGGGTGTCGGATATTCTATTCGAGCTAGGCTTGGCATTTCCTAAAAAATACTCCTTAAAAGGGTTCATTCCTGCGTTGGTAAACATCAAAGTGGGGTCGTCTTTAATGACCATAGGCGCGGAAGGAACGATGCTGTGTGCTTTTGAAGCAAAAAAATCTAAAAATTGCTGCCTTACTTCGTTGGATTTCATGCCTTTACTCCTATAAAATTAAAGTTGCTTATCTTTGCAACGGTTTATAATTGGTTTATCTCTTTCAAAATTGATAAATTTGAGAGAGTATTTAAATTGATACTGCAAAAGAAAAGAAAATTTATAAAACTTTATGAGTAAAGTTAAATACTATTACGATCCTGAGACGCTTTCCTATAGACCTATAGAAATTACCAACAAAAAGCGAATCTCGAATGTTGTACTATTCATTCTCGCTTCTTTCGTATTTGGCTTGAGTTCTCTGCTTATCTTATTAAATTCTGACTGGATCAATACTCCAGCAGAAATAAGTCAAAAAAGAGCTCTTGAGAATTACGAGCTTCAATTTGAAATTTTAAGTAAAAAGTTAAATCAAATTGAGGCGGTAGTTGAAAATATAGAGGAAAGAGACAATAACATTTACAGGGTTTATTTTGAAGCTAGCCCAATTCCCGAGGAACAGCGAAGAGCTGGTTTTGGTGGTGTCAATCGCTACAAAAACCTTGAAGGTTATGATAATTCTGATTTAATTATCAATACAACCAAAAGACTTGATGTTCTATCTAAGCAAACAGTAGTCCAATCTCGGTCTTTAGACGAGATCGAACGCCTGGCTGAAAATAAGGCTGAACTTATCGAAGCAATTCCATCCATACAGCCGATTAAAAATCAGGATTTGACCCGAATGGCTTCAGGTTATGGCTACCGCACTGATCCCTTTACTAAAAAAAGACGTTTTCACTATGGTATGGATTTTAGTGCACGCAAAGGGACTCCCATTTACGCAACGGGAAATGGTGTAGTAAAACGTGCTGACAACCGTTCCTCAGGATACGGAAAACATATTCGAATAGATCATGGCTTTGGATATATCAGTCTATACGCTCATTTGAGTAAGTACAATGTTAGAAGAGGACAAAGAGTAAAACGGGGAGACATCATCGGTTATGTTGGAAATACAGGAAGATCTGTTGGCCCTCACTTACATTATGAAATATTTAAGGATAAAAAGAAAATCAATCCTTTAAATTTTTACTACGGTAATCTTTCCCAAAAAGAATTTGACGCGCTTCTTACCCAGTCTAGACTAGAGAACCAATCCATGGATTAAAATGCATATAAACCTTCCTGATAAAAGATATTATTCAATCGGTGAGGTTGCAAAAGCGTTTAATGTTCAGCCTTCTTTACTTCGCTTTTGGGAAAAAGAATTTAAAGAAATTCAGCCTAAAAAAAAGACCAGCGGTACACGAAAATATACCCCAGAAAATATTTTAACACTCCAGTTTATTTACCACTTGGTCAAAGAAAAAGGCATGACCCTAGAAGGAGCAAAAAAACAATTGCAATTGAGGTCTAAGCCAGGCTCTAAAGAAGAGCTACTTGCTAAATTGGAAGGGGTAAAAGCTTCTTTAATTCAGTTAAAAGAAAAGATGTAAACTATTTTTTTCTAAAAAATATCTGTATCGGAATTCCCTTAAAATCGTAAATCGATCGCAATTTATTCTCTAAAAATCTTTTATAAGGATCCTTGACATATTGAGGAAGGTTACAGAAAAAAGCAAACTGAGGATATGGCGTTGGTAGTTGAGTACAAAATTTAATTTTTACAAATTTTCCTTTGTAAGAAGGCGGTGGAAATTTTTCGATTATGGGAAGCATCTGGTTATTGAATTCTTTGGTAGGAATTCTGTAGGAGCGATTTTTATAGACATCTACTGCCGTTTCTACAGCTTTAAAAATTCGCTGCTTGGTCAATGAGGAAATAAAAAGTATTGGGACATCTGTAAAGGGAGCAATTTCCTTTTGAATTGCCGCCTCAAATTGCTTGGCTGCGTTGGTGTCTTTTTCCACTAAGTCCCATTTGTTAACCAGTATAACTATCCCCTTATTATTTCGGTGAGCCAGCCAAAAAATATTTTGAACCTGACCGTCAAATCCTCGTGTCCCATCAACGACTAATAGACAAACATCAGCATTTTCAATGGCACGAACAGAACGCATAACGGAATAAAATTCAATATCTTCCTTTACTTTAGACTTGCGTCTAATTCCAGCAGTATCAACTAGTTTAAAGTCAAAACCAAAACGATTGTACTGAGTATCTATGCTGTCACGAGTAGTCCCTGCAATATCTGTAACTATATATCGGTCTTCTCCAATTAGTGCATTGATAAAAGATGATTTCCCAGCATTCGGTCGTCCGACAACGGCAAATCGAGGGAGGGCATCTTCCTCATTCTCTTGCTCTTTAGGAAGGCTTTCAATGAGGTCATCTAATAATTCTCCACTTCCGCTCCCGTTGATGCTTGAAATGGGGTAAAGCTGCTCAAATCCTAAAGCGTAAAATTCTAAAGTGCTTTCCCTATGCAGAGCATTGTCAACCTTGTTAAGTACAAGAAAAATTGGCTTTTGTGCTCGTCTTAGCAGTTGCGCCATGGTTTCATCCATACCTGTGACTCCATCAGTAGCGTCTACCATAAAAATGATGGCGTCGGCTTCATCAATTGCCAAGTTGACCTGTTTGTCAATTTCTTTTTGGAAAATATCATCGCTGCGTTCTAAATATCCCCCAGTATCGATTAAAGTAAAGACACGTCCATTCCAGTCAGACTTCCCATAATGGCGGTCGCGGGTAACACCACTTACCGCATCAACAATAGCTTCACGCTTTTGAATCATCCGGTTAAAAAAGGTGGATTTTCCTACATTGGGTCTACCTACTATGGCAACAATACTGCTCATATACTTTATTTGAGTGCAAAAGTACTTTATTCTATGCAAGGGTTTGATTCAAATCATTAAAGATTTTGACAGCTCCAGTAAATAATGAAAATACGCCCCATAAATTCTAAGGTTAATGAAGTTGCACAGCAAGTGATAAAGTTGTAAATTTGCATTTCAAATCGCGAGGTAGAGCAGTGGTAGCTCGTCGGGCTCATAACCCGAAGGTCGCAGGTTCGAGTCCTGCCCTCGCTACTAAACCCTTCAAACATGAAGGGTTTTTTTTGCCCCATGAATGAGTTTGTCGTTTACATATTGCACAGTGCTCAGCATCAAAAAATATACATAGGGTATACCTCAAATTTGATTCAACGATTTTATTCGCATAATTTCCTAAGTAAAAAAGGATATACCTCCCGGTTTAGACCTTGGATAGTAATTCACGTAGCTATTGAAATTTAATTCAGTTGTCATCAAAAGTTAAGGCTTGAAATAGAATTACCTCTTATATTTCTTCTTAAAAGAAACTTACTGAATAAGCATATTAAACTCTTTTTAACATTAAAAGCCTAAAATCCATTAATTCTTTCCCTGTCTTTTTAATGCCTTTTAACTTCAAGGTTCCCATTCCTTTTTTTAACTTAATTTTTCCAACATTTAAAGGTCTAAAGTCTTTAACATAAGATTCTATTCTTGGAGAACGATCTTGGTTTTTTCCGTATTCTTCAGGATCGTGAGAATTATTAATTTCACCTATAAGTTTAGATTCCCCAAAAGTTAATTCAAATTGAGAGCCAATTGCATCTTCTGCACAGCTATAATAAATAACCACTTCAAAATCTCCATCCTCAGCAACTTCTACTTGCCAAGTAATTGAATCATTAATGTCAATCCAATTCGTCATAAAACTGCAATTTGGATAATAATTTGATCTCTTAATGTTTCCATTTGCGATTGCATCTCTCGCTGGAATTTGAGTATACAGCATTTTAGGATGACCTATTATAAATGGTCTTTCATCTTTTTCTGGAAGTTCGTTCCAAACTGTTTGTCTCCATTTTATTTTTTCATTCTTCATGGATTGAAAAATTTCAGGGAAAACATTAGAGACCTCTTCATATTGATTTGGATCATTCTCCATATCAAAAAGATTATCGTTATGGTCAAGTCTAAATTTTTGTTTTCTAAGACTTAATCTTCCTCTCCAATAGTTAAAAATAGTTCTGTCTTCCGTAGGGATATCTTCTCCATAAATTAAACCTTTAAGACTCAATCCATCTAATTTATTTTTCGGTAAATCATTGATATTGACCAAATCTTTTAAAGTTGGTAATAAATCGATAGCTGCACTGATTTTTTTTACAATTTTACCCTTAGGCAAGTTTCCCTCCCATTTAATGATTAAAGGTGATCTTACGCCTCCTTCATCTGTAAATCCTTTTATCCCTTTCATTCCGTCGTTCCACCTATTTCCATTTGGTCCATTATCGGATAGAAATACAATGATTGTATTTTCTAAAATTCCCAAGTCTTTTAATTTTTTATTTATTCTTCCAATATTCCAATCAATATTTTCACACATAGCCAGCGCAGCCCTTGTGTGATTTAATCTATTGATCGTATCAATCCCACTATCTTTGGAACTGTTATAAATTCTTGAGTCTCCACTTTGAATGAGACTTTTTGCTTCAAACTTTTTCCAAAATTTATCAGGAACTTGCATAGGACTATGAGGAGTGTTGAAAGGTAAATAAAGGAAAAAAGGATTCTCTTTATTGTATTCAATAAATTCTAATCCTCGATTAGTGAAATCATCTATTATAAATCCTTCTCCTCTCACGAGTTCGCCATTGTGTTCTAAAAGTGGATTGAAATAATTTCCCCAATGTCCAGAGCAAAAGCCGTAAAAATCATCAAAACCTCGAGTGTTTGGGTGATAGGGTGCTTGCATCCCATTGTGCCATTTCCCATAGGCTGCTGTTTTATAGCCATTATTTTTAAAAACCTCTGAAATGAGTTCTTCATCTAAATCAATTCTCTCTCCTCCTTTAGAAACATCAAATACCCCTGTCCTAACGTGATGTCTTCCTGTCAGAATTTCAGCACGCGTTGGAGAACAAACTGGGCTAACATAAAACCTATCAAAACGAACTCCATCAAACGCTAACTGATCTATATTTGGAGTTAATAAATCTTGATTCCCATTTATGCTCAAATCTCCCCATCCTTGATCGTCTGTTAAAATCAAAATTATATTTGGTCGTGACTCATTTTCAGTCACCGATTGACAATTGATCAGAAAACCAAGAATGAAAATGCAAATGATTTTTTTCATTTTGAAATCTATTGGAAAGTTTACATACTTATAAAATTAAACATTTTCAAATCATAAAAAGTGAAATAACTGCCCAAACAATGAGTTGTAAATCTTGTCAAGCTAAGTTCAACAGGTGAAATTGAGTAGGAAAATATTTATGTTAATGATCAAGGTGGAGATTGGGCTGATGAAGCCATTGTATTGTCTGGCGATGGTGATGCTCTGGTGACTGAAGATAATGCTTCCTTTAGTTTTTTAATAAATCAGTTCATTGTAAAAAGATTTGATAGAGTGGAAAATCTTCTTACTTTAGACTAAACATAAACCATATATCCAATTCCAATGAAATTATTTTCTTCAATTTTTGTTGCTGCTCTACTTTTAGTTGGTTGTAACAGCAATGTCAATTACCAAAAAAACTTGGCAACTGCCCAAAAAACATTTAGCCTATTTGAATCAGAAAATCTAGAGGAACAGATGGGGTATTTTTCTGAAGACCTCGTTTATTCACCGCCATCTTATGAAATGAGTCCAATGGGTAAAAATGAGTTTCAAGAGTTGTTAAAAATGTATCACAGTTCTTTTGAAGCTTTGAAGTACACCCCAGAAGTTTGGCTTCCCGGCACGGACGCTAATGGCGTGCTTGATGGAAGCGTTCGGACTTATGGAACATGGAATTCTGTGGATTCCAACACTGGAAAAAAAACCAAACCTCTTAGAACCTATCACTTTTTTAACTTCGACAATGATGGGAAAATTATTGCCCAAGGCGATTTTTTTGACGCCACAGGGTTAATGAATTCTATCGGTGTAAAAAATACTTTGGCAGTAGAAAATGACAATTCATCCGAAGTCACTTTCATCATTGAGTTAAAAACTAAAAGTTCAAAAGATAAAATCGGTGAGTTTACTCAATACCTTTCAGATTTTATAGTCCAAAGAGAACCTTCAATAGTTTACGGATACTACATTTCAGAAGATGGGAAAAAAGTTACCCTTATAGAGCGTTATAAAAACAGTCAAGATGCCACACAACACGGGATAGATTTTATAAACGGTCCTAATTTTGAAACCTTTTTTAAGATGTTTGAAATTGAACGCTTTATCACCGTTGGAAACCCAACTGAAGCCTTTAAAACCTTTGCCAAAGAAAATGGTTTTGTAATTGAATACAGGACTTCTATTGGTGGATTTGTTAGAAGGTAATCAACTAATTTTAAGTGCTTTGTCTAAATAAGAATTGTTTAGTATCCCTTGTGGATCCAACTCTTTTTTGAGGGATATAAACTCTTCAAACTTTGGATATCGAGCTTTTAATTCCTCAGCTGGCAGTGTAAAGATTTTACCCCAATGCGGACGGGCTTCAAATGGTTTAAGGGCAGCTTGAATCTCTGGTAAAATGGCAAGCACCTCAGGCGTATCAGGCTTCCATGTGAAATGGATGGCTACACTTTCTCTTTGGTAAGCTGTACTCATCCAAAAATTGTCCGCTGCTATACAGCGTATTTCTGTAACAAAAAGTAGTGGGGCAACTTTGTCATGAAGTGATTCTATTGCCATAATGGCCTCATATGCATGTTCTCGTCCAACAAAGAATTCGGATTGCAGTTCATCGCCATTACTGGGAGTAAAATCCATTTTAAAATGGGGTAATCGCTCGTGCCAAGGTCCTGGTACACCCATTTGAGGAGTACAATTGACCGGTGAATTAACTTTAATCGGGTGTAAATCTGCTGTCGCTGGAGTAGCTCCATAAAAATCAGAAGGGATTTCCCCTAGTTTATCTTCTCTTGATTTTACCCAAACTTGATTGATGTTTTTATCCAACCAATGTGTAAAAAAACTAACGCTATAGCCTGCACTCATAATGATGTCAAAATTTTCCTTTAGGGTATCCATCGGCAAGTTTTCGAAGACTCTTTGAGATACCTCGAAGGTTGGTTGAATGGCTAATTTTACTTTTGTCATGATCCCTAAAGCTCCCATACTTACCCCTCCAGCATAAAATAAATCTGCATTTGTTTCTGGATCTACCCAAATCAAGTCTCCGTCTGGAGTTAGTAATTCAAATCCTTGGAGTGCAGTTGCTAAATTTCCATTTTTAACTCCAGATCCGTGGGTTGCTGTGGCACACGAACCCCCAACAGAAATATGGGGCAGGGAAGCTAAGTTATGAAGTGCCCAACCTTTACTGTGAAGCTCTTTTCCTAGATCCCCGTATTTAATCCCTGACTCTACAATTACAAAGGAAGATGCTTGGTTGAGCTCAATAATTGAATTTAAATTTTTAGTGCTCAATTGCATTCCTGGAGTATCTGCTATATCGTTAAAGCAATGCTGAGTCCCAAGAGCTTTACTCTTGGTTTGTGACTTTAAAAGTTTCGCTAATTCTTCAATTGTCTGAGGATACCGAACCTCATCTGCTTGATAAGTATAATTCCCGGCCCAATTCTTTAAGCCTCTTATCTTTTGAGCTTGCTTCTGGACACAGGAAATTAAATTAGGAGCCAAAGCTGCTGCAGCAAATGTTATTCCTATTTGTGATAAAAATTTTTTGCGATTCATTTTGATATAGATCTCCCCTAAGGCTTACAGTTTCAAATAAACTTACAAAATTTATTTAAAGAGATAAAGGAGGTTAATTTTTTTTAATTCAACGAAGTTAAGTTTAGTTAAAGAGATGGAATCCATCAAAATTTTAATTAAATTGAAATAATGTAAATTAAAAGATTATGATTTCACGTAGAAAATTCATCCAAAGCACAGGTATCAGTGCAGCTTCGCTTCCATTGATTTCAAAATCTCATCCCTTTTTTGAAAACACCTTTTCATCTCAAGACGATACATTACTTCGGGTAGCTATTATGGGATTAGGCAGCTATGCGAACAGAGTGGCAAGAGCCATGGAGTATTGTACTCGGGCAAAAATAACAGGAGTAGTGAGCGGAACTCCCTCCAAAATAACAGACTGGCAAGCACGTTATGGTATACCGGATAAAAATTGCTATAACTACGATACTATTGAAGAAATTAAATCAAATCCAGACATAGATGCAGTTTATATCATTACACCAAATGCATTGCATTGTCAACAAGCTATTCAAGTCGCAGAAGCGGGCAAGCATGTGATTTGTGAAAAACCCATGGCAATCAATGCTGAAGAAGGTCAAAAAATGATTAATGCTTGTAAAAAAGCAAATGTCAAGTTACTCATCGGTTACCGTATGCATTTTGAGCCAAAGACATTGGAAGCTATTAGCCTTAGAAAATCAGGAGCCTTAGGTAAGATTATGTTTTTTCAAGGCTTGTCCGGTTTTCGTATAGGTAATCCAAACCAATGGCGCCTTAATAAGGAACTCGCAGGTGGAGGAGCCATGATGGATATAGGGATTTACTCAATCAACGGAGCACGCTATATGATTGGAGAAGAACCTGACTGGGTAACTGCCCAAGAGACAAAAACAGACCCAATAAAGTTTAAAGAAGGTGTGGATGAAACCATACAATTTCAAATGGGTTTCCCTAGTGGTGCAGTGGCCTCGTGCCTTTCAACTTACAGCATGAGAGATTTAGATCGCTTTTATCTCAATGGGACTAAAGGTCATGTAGAAATGCAGCCCTCAACTGGCTACGGCCCAATCATGGGGAAAACACATCTTGGCCCTTTAAAAGGAGCAATAGTAACACATCAAACTGTCCAAATGGATGCTATGGCAGGAATCATCTTAAATAATGAAAAAGCACCTGTAGCAGTAAATGGGGAAGAAGGTCTAAAAGACATGAAAATTATAGACGCCATTTACAAGGCTTGTGCATCTGGGCAAAAGATAATGCTCTAGAACTTTTATTCCATTGATGGTCTTCCAAAAAAAAATTCAATTAGTAGCATATTCAAGAGGTTTTCACTTGATAAGCAACGTGGTAGTTAAAGAACTCCCCAAAGTAACTGGAGTGGTTCAAGTATTTATTCAACATACTTCAGCGAGTTTAACAATTAACGAAAATGCTGATCCAACTGTAAGAAGCGATTTTGAAATGTTTTTTAATCAACTGGTTTCAGAAGATAATCCCAATTTTCTACACACTGATGAGGGTCCAGACGACATGACCTCACATATTAAAAGCAGTCTTTTGGGCAGCAGTGTAAGTTTTCCGATTGACAAGGGGATTCCCCAATGGGGCATATGGCAAGGAATATATTTGTGTGAACATCGAAATTCTGCAACAAGTAGAAGTCTTGTTATTACTGTTATTGGTGAATAAAAAATCTATAACAATATCTTAAAAACGCTGAAATTGAGTCCTTTTCTTATATTTATGAATTAGAGCTTCTACAATTTGAAGTGAATCTTATACTATGATATCCTTTAAAGAAATATTTTTTACTACAAAACTTCATTGGGCTGTCTTTCTATTTTTAACAACTTTATTTTTTTGCCTAAGTTGTGAATCGTCAGCTCCAAAATACAAGAGTTGGGAGGTATATGGAGGCTCCAAAGAAAATATACGCTACTCTGCTTTAACCCAGATTGACACTTCAAATGTCAAAAAACTAAAACCAGTTTGGGAATTTAAAACTCAAGACCATGAAAAATTTACCCAAATTCAAGCCAATCCTATAGTTATTGACACCGTTTTGTATGGGGTTTCTCCTAAGCTTAAACTATTTGCTTTAAATGCTAAAACTGGTAAACAAAAGTGGTTGTTTGATCCTTTTAATGTAACTGCTAAATCCGTTCAAGGAACTGGATATTTTTCTATGAATGTTTGTAGAGGGGTAACTTTCTACAGCGATGAGAATTCCAAAAGAGTATTCTATGCAGCAGGATCAACCTTGTTTTGTATCGATGCTGATACAGGACTTCCTATTGAAGGTTTTGCCAATAATGGCAAGCTTGATTTGCATAAGGATTTAGATCGTGATACTTCTCAAATGTATATCGCGATGACCACCCCTGGAATAATATTTCAAGACTTGATAATCGTAGGCTCACGAGTAAACGAAGACGCTGTTGCTGCCCCCGGGTATATTAGAGCTTATGATGTTTATACTGGAGCCCTAAGGTGGAAGTTTCACACCATACCAAAACCAGGTGAAGAAGGCTATGAAAGTTGGGAAGATAAAGAGGCTTGGAAAAATATTGGTGGGGCAAATGCTTGGGCTGGATTTAGCCTTGACGAAAAGAGAGGCATCGTTTACGCCCCTATCGGATCCGCATCTTACGACTTTTATGGTGGTAAAAGAAAAGGTGACAACCTATTTGCCAACAGCTTACTTGCTTT
>Ga0115572_10000749_pt1 | contig 26949 bp, 20 predicted proteins | sample COGITO_mtgs_1206_FD_88681 | JGI IMG/M metagenome (GOLD analysis project Ga0115572, IMG submission 88681) | Pelagic marine microbial communities from North Sea - COGITO_mtgs_120607 | ecosystem: Environmental > Aquatic > Marine > Epipelagic | place: Germany:Helgoland, sampling site Kabeltonne... | reverse complement strand
ATTTTTTTGTTTAGCTGTTGAAAAACAGCTTTCATTACAGGGAAATTTATGATACTAGAAAATGCTCTTTGAAAGAGAAGTTGTTCCAATTCTTTTTTGGTGTCCGGGAGTTCCAAAAACAGCCCCACAACCCATTGATTCAACTCTTCTTTTTTCATTGCTTCCAATTGCCTCACATCTTGTAAAGCTTTGCTTTTAGGGTCTTTTTTTAAGGCTGGAGAAGGGATTTTAATAGAGGGCTCCAGTTCTAACAAGCGTTTGATTAATTCCTCTTTAAATTGACTCGAATTGAGTATATTGGGTTTCATCATTAAAAGGTCAAAAGCCACTTGGTAGATCCTGAGAATCTCTTTTTTATCGAAAGCCAATGCGTACTCTTTAATGAGCTCATCAATGAGTTTTACGATTGAAAAATTTATTTGTGATTTTACTCGTTTAAAAAATCGCTCCAATAGGGAGGCATCCAAATAAGCTAAAAGAGAGCGTGGAAATTGAAATTGTTTTAAATCGTCGGTAGTATCTCGAAGCTGAGAAAAGATACTCAACAAGAAGTTAATACGATCTTGAACATTCATTTTAGAAACTTCGTCTAGTTTAGAGAATCTTTCTCCAATCCGTGTTTCGGCAGATTCAGTGGCCATTGTATCCTCCCCTTTTCGAACAACCGTGTCCAAGGCAGATGAAGAAGAAGAAGAGAAAAGGGCTTCAAAAAGACGATTGGAAGCCTGATTGTAATTCTTTTTATCACCCATCCTGTAAAGTTCAAGTAAAAGCTCATTTCTTTCTATGGAACCCGTTTTAGTGTACTCTTGTATAATCGTATTGACAAAAGTAGAACCCGCTTCGTATTGTTCTTTTCTTCTGAGAAGAGCAGCTAAAATTGCTTTGCGAAAAAAAGTTTGTGAAAATATTTTCGCATCGTAATAGGCAAGTGCATCTTTAAATTCTTTATTAGAAAAAATCTTTCTTAAATCCTCAATTATGCCTTTTGCTTCTTTGTCCGTATCGAGCCAATCCGTAAGTTGATCTAAAGAGAGATTGGAACTTAAAGTGGCAAGTCGTTCCATTTTAATTTTTGACTTCAAAAAAACAGCCGTACTCAAATGTTGGATAAGTCGTATGCTATTTGACCGGATAAGGAATTCAAACTTAATTTTATAATCATTAATTACATCAAAACTATTCTCGAAAATTCCTTTTTCTAAATATTGGAGTACTGCATTAAAAAAAGGGTGGGTTGAAGTTTTAGAGCCTGCCGATGAGCTGCTGCTTCCCATAATGGAAAATAAACTGTTTTGGTTACTGGCAGTATTAAGAGAAGGAATATCCTTCCATTCTTTTTGATCTATTTCCTGCTTTTGGCCAAAAAGGGTATTCAATGCTGTTTTTATTTCAGAATCTAGTTTCGCTACATCAAGTTTTTCGGAAAGCATGGAAAGTAAGAAAGCCAGTGGTATATTGAACGTTTTGGATATATACTCCATAGCACTGTAGAAAATTCCTTGCTTATCAACTTGTTTTAAAACCCCCATTTGATGAATCATATTATACTCAAAAGCCCTCAGTTGAGAAGTAGAACTCTCTAATTGAGAAGTTATAATCTGACTCGTTTGAAGCGCAATAAAAAAACGAATTAAGGACTGAAAAAAATTATGATTTGATCCTAATAATTTGTTTTTGAAATTTTTCTTTGCCGCAGGTTCTAATGCGTCTACTAAACGAAAATATTTTTTTTGATCTGAAAAAACGGTTGCAAGAAATTGATCTGAAAATGTTGTCGTTGCCTCTAGGTCAAGAACAACTGAATTAAATCTCTGTCTATTGTTTATCCACCAGGGATAGTACCCCTTTTCAATAAAGAATAAGAGTGCCTGCTCTTGTTTCTTTGATCCTACTGGTTGGAGCTGTTGTTCTTTTTTTTGAAAAAAAAGAAGGAGTTCCTTTTCAAATACTTTGGTAAGTGAATCTAAATTATTGATATCTATTAGACCAATATCAATTTCTAGTTTATCTAATACTAAATCCTTTTGGCCTGTTCGTTCAGCAACGTCTTCGACTATTTTTATCAATTTAGTTTTGGTCAGCTCAATGAGGTGATCTCCTAAATCATCGAAGATTTTCCTGTCATTTAGAGATAAATCGAACCGAAACTTCCTAATATTCCCATTAACTGGCATTTATTCTGCTTTGTAGCTTTTCAATAGCTGAATAATTTGAAGTGCAAAGGCATCCAACTCCTCAAAGGCGTTCTTTTTTTTTCTGTCCAACCAATTGAAATAAGTGTCTTCAAAAAGACTAAGCTGGTTTAGGTTCAAGAAATAGAAATCATAGCTAAAATGGGCGGGTACATAATGATCAATCATCGCTTTTAAATATGCCTTAAATTCTGTATTCTGAAATCGGAAAGGCCAATCTGGAAAAATGAAACTCAAGTGATTCGAATAACTAAAGTCGGAGGGAAACTCATGACTATTCCCTTTATCGATGTTAATCTCACTAAACTCTTCAATGGGGTTTTGCTCTTCCATTTTTTTGAGTAAGATATTCATCACTATTTTAATTTCTCTGTTGGCTGCAGCTTTTGATGTAAAAGCCTTAGGAGATTTAAAAATTGGTTTATTGAAAATATCGAAAAGAACCAATTGGAATTCTTTTTTACCCTCGCTTTTAATAACTGAAAAATTATCTTTGTTAGTCCCCAGAATGAAAATGTCGTTTCGAATATCATTTTGGTCTTCAAAGTTCCCTACTTCAAAACTCACCAAAAATTGGGTTTTATTCTCATCTAAAAAGTGTACAGAATAATCTGTAGTAAGTAGGGGCCGAAGAAGTATGTGTTCTATCAGGAAAAATCCTTCGCACTGTTTGTTTAAGTGAGCAAACTTCGCCATTCCCTTATTTTGAGCCTCCAGACAAGCTTGTTCAGAATCGGCTTGAAACACCTCTACAGGATTCGCTAGTCCGGGTGCGCTAAACAGCAGATGGTAGGATTCTTTTTTCTTAATAGAGCGTGCCACAATCTTATAACTTTTAGATTTAATGGCGTGTTTGAATAAGGTGTTGAATTCCGCATTGGTTTTAGAAAAATAATTCAATTCTTCTGTCCCTTTATCATCGGAATTTGACGCCCTTAGGACTTCCAGTGTGGTGCCACCTTTCAAATTCATTACCTCTAGATTCCATTCTTGCTGCTCCTCTATACGCTCATAATCATCTACTAAAGAAGTTACCAAAGAACGAAAACTGAGGTTTTGATTTCCCATTAACAACTTAATCCTCTTTTCTAGGCCAGAAGAGTTTTCCGTATTCCAAGTGTCGATACTGTAATTAAACCCTACCCCTCGATGTTTGCCGCTTGCTATGATATTTTGAGCATAGCGCACTTTGGCTTCTAAGATTTTCTTTTTTACTTCAGCTTCTGAAATTGATTCTGATTCGATTTTCATTAGCTTTTGCAATGTTTCGGTGTCAAAATATTCACTGAATCGGGCGAGAAGGTGGTTTATTATCTGGTTTCTCCTCTCAAAAAATTTAGTTTCAGATTCAGAAATTGTTTTCAAATAGGCTTGATATTCCTCTTGATTATTAAAGTCAACTAATTCTTTTAGTCCAGGTATAGCCTCTGGATTTTGAACAAAAAAGGTTTGGCTAATTTCTTTGTCAATAGAGAAAAATTGATGAAAGTTAGCTAATTGACTTAAATGATTGGCCATCAATTGCTCGAACAAGGTCAAAAATCCTCTGAGTTGTTTTACTTGGGCAATACGCTTCTTATCAGACTTGGATGGAAGTTCATTTTCTCTGAGTCCATAAACCGCAGGAAATTCGTTTTGAATTGAATAATATTCTTCTAACTCCTTTTTACTAAAACGTCCTTTTAAGTCTATTTTTCTAGGCTGGACTGTTTTGTAATAGTTCTTTCTATCAGAAAGACTTAAGGAGTCGTAAAGTTGTGAGAGTATCACCGTATCGATTTGATAGAAATTACTGTCACGATATAACTTAACCTGTTCCGAAGCAGAGGCATAATCACTAATGCTTTTATTTAAAAAAGGGAAATAATCCTCTCCAAATGTAATTTGGTCTTCAAAAATTTTAATCCCGTTTTTAAAAACAAAGAGCTCTTCAACTTCTATAACCCCGTCAATTTTTTCAATAATTTCCTTCAGTTCTGAAATATAGATTTCACTCGTTTTTAAAGAAAAATCTTTAGGATTAATGTAGCCTTTTAGAGGTGCAGGGCCTGAAAAAATTTCTTCCATGGGAATCCCTTGTTGATGGGTGGCATGAATATCTTGAAATTTGATGTTGGGATTTAATATTTTTTCAATTTGAAAATAAATCTCAGATAAAATGGTTTCGCCCAGAACAAAAGAGTCTACTTTTATTTTAGCATCAATACTGATGTTATCTTTTTTGAGGATTTGTAGTTTTTGAAAATCCGTCCCTAAAGACCTATTTTCCATTAACAGAGCAAAGATTTTTTGACGAATTTGATCTTCTTCCAAATCAAAATTAATGTTATCATCACACTGTACAAAAACATTGTAGAGTCCATTTAAGCCCAAGAGGTTGTCATCAACGGGATATACCCACGCATTCTTTACCTCATCCACTTGTTCTATAAGGAGCTGCTGATAATCTCTAGAAGTCAGTGGAGAAGAGGGTAAAACTTTATCAATTGGAAAAAATAGGTTCGTATTTTCAAGGTCTAATTCTTCTTTTTTTCCAATTAATAAGTCCTCTACAGAAAAATTGGTTCGATATCCTAAGTCGGTTAGAGCATAACACAATTGCTCTAATAAGGTAACTCCAGGGTCATGATGGTTGTAATCGGTCCAAAGTTCGCCACTGTACCCTTGGGCCAGAGCAATTCCCTTTTCAAGAAGTAAGTCATAGTTTTGACTGTCACTTTTGAATTCGGGTTTTGTAAAATTAACAGGTTCGATCATTTAATACTATTCAGAAAAAAAACGACTTAGATTAAATTTAATTTTATAGGGTTGCCCATCAGCTTCGTTCACACCATAATGTCTTCTTGTTCGGACTTGTAATTCATAGTTGTCCATTTCTCCTACCCACCGAAAAGAAAGCTTATTGAAAAAGTTTCCGTAATAGGCATGGGTACATTTGATTTTATTCCTAGAAGAGCGACCCCCAAATGCGGATAACGCTATGGCGTGTGCCAAAGCATAGCGTCCACTTCCTTTTTTTCCACGAATAGAAGCAACGAGTTCAAACCCATTGATTCCATCTAAATTAGATACAATGGTTTGCCAATTTCCATCTCCATCCACTGCTCCTACAGCATAACTCCCTATTTTAGATTCAACCCCTAAAACCCCACGTACATCAAAATCAAATTTTGGTTCGTTTGTATGTACTCCGATTTGTTGTTTGTCATCAAATTTCATTAATGGGGCTCCCTCTTTGGCATTGATTGAAAGCCCCTCAATAGTGTCATGCCCCATATGAACAGAAAAATCAGACTCTTTTTGGGTAGCTTTTTTGAAGAAAGACATCAACCGTGAAGATCCGCCAAGTGGGTTGAGCTTCAGGCCTTGTTTTTGATTTATAGAAATGCCATCATCAACAATATTTAAAGAAGAGTCAATCAGGTCAACAAAATGTTTTTCCGTAGCAAACCCTCCTTTTTGGAAGTAATTTTTTAAAGTTTGTCTGTTAATTAAAGCCATACTATAATTTAATTTTAATTACACTTAAATTTTTTGAGTTTTGGGTTTCATCTGTAGTCGTCTCTGCTTCAAAATCTAAAGCAGCTGATGAATCTTTAGAATTAATGATAAAATTCCCTTCGATATTGAGCTCTGCATAATCAATGGGTTTAGGTGGATAATACTCAGCCTTATCTACAATTTCTATTCTATTGTTATTTCTTGGTACAAAAATGGACCAAGGGGATCCGGGTTGAATGAGCTCTTTCTCCTCGTTTTCAGTGGCACTATCATAGGCCACAACATTGCCATCGGGTAGGGTTTTAAAATGAATTATAGAAAGCCCCGTTACATAAGAAACATAGGGCCTTGTTTTGATAAATTGAACTATTTCAGATTTCTTAAATAGATTTCTTATTTCCCCTTTCCCATCGATCCAAGGGCATATATACCTAAAGAAATCCTTGTTTAACTGACCAATCGCTTTTCCCCCAGAAATGTTGGTAAACTTGATTTTACATTTGATTAAAAGGTCTTCAAAAATGGGATTTATAATTTCGACATTTAAAAAAGGGGAGCTGTATTGTTTGAGTACTTTTTTAATCTCTACAACATCGGCACCGTTCAGTTTGATTTCATCGATATTTTGTGTACTGTCAATTTTTTTGAGACATAAAATTTTAAGTTGCCTTTCTGATAAATCTTCATCTAAATTTTCTGAAATACACTTTACATCTAACAACCAATCAAATTCTTTGAGTAAAAATTTTTCAATATCCCATTTTGTAATGGGACGATTTTTGTGCCTTAGCATTTGACTAACCCGATTGTAATACTTGAGGTCATTTTCTTTTTGAGCCCCTCCAAAGGAACCCATCGGTTGGTTGATTTTTATAATCCCCGAAACAGGAGTATCTAACTCCTGAACCGAGTTAGGTTCTATGGGGGTAGATGCTTCGATTTCACTTTCTGAAGATACTATTTCTGTTAAGGACAGACCATTGGTGTGTACCGCTTTGATAAGGCTAAATTGATCTGCTTTATTTTTAGAAACCGCTTTAATATAAAATTTATTGTCATTGAAATATTCAAAGCCATTGCTCATGTCTTGGGGGAGACTAAGAGAGATCACCCCGGATTTCATCAATGAGAGTGTTTCATCATAAAGAATTTGACTGGCTTTAATTTTTTTCCATCCATTTGCGCTGGCATAATACCAATCCAATTTTTGACTGAACTCGTAACCCGTATTTTCGCTTTTTTTGACTTCTATCAGTAAATTTAATGATTGGGGCGGGGTAATATTTTCTAAGCCAATTATAAATTCTCCTGCAAAATCAAAAGTTGGAATGAGAAAGCTACTCAACACCTCTTTATTTGAAAAAGTCTTTCGGGTTCCTTGATTCGATAGGAGAAAAAATGAATTTTGTTGTTCATGATCATTCTCACTAAGAAGAGATTGGTTGAAATACAGTGTGCTGCTAGAGGTGTAATCGAGAGAAAGTGAGTCTACCATTGGAGCCCAAGGCTGGTTTGGGGGGAGGATTTCCTCTCCCTTTTTTTTGGTCGTAGCTTTTAGAACGGCTTCATTGTAAATAGGGGTAAATACGTCAAACCCAAAACCAATTTTTGGATCGGTTAGCTCTAATTTTAAAAAGCCCGTTTCAAGTTCTTTTGAATACGATTCGATCGCTTCAAAATCTAAGTCGTATTTAGGCGTTAACTTTAGTGCGTTAAGATTAATGTCTTTGAGTTCAAAGTTTTCATTGATTTGAGCCTCGTCATTTAATTGAAACATTTCAAACCCTATATCCTTACTTCCTGCCCGCTTAAATGTAAAATCGGATAGTGCTGATAGTTTTAACTTAAAACTGTGGTTTTTGATTTCTCGATTGTAATTTTTATAATACTCCTCTAAATCGATACTTTCTGGCGGAAAGTTTTTGTAGTTCCATTTAATATTTAGTGAATTTAAAGGCTTACAAAACAGCTCATTTGAGCCAATAAAAAGTGTTGCGCCCTTTTTAGGTGAAGCCCCTAACAATTCAAATTCGTTGTCTAAATCAACATACCCTTGTTTGTTTAAAGCCGTTAATTTATTTAAGCCTTTTACAGAAACATCAATTTCTATTTTGGTGAGTTCCATACCTGCTAAAAAGGAGTAAGCGTGGTAAAACTCTCCCTCATTTAAAGTGAATTCAAAAACAGGGAAAGGTGTATTGTAATTATTTTGATGGGATGTAGCTTGATAATTATCAACTGAAGGCATCCTTCTATCCAGTATAATTTTTACACTTATCTCACCTTCAGACCAGTCCTCTGGGTAGAGAACCGAATAATCCGACACAGGAATCCATCCCTCCTCATTAGTAAATCTAATATTGAACATCCGATCAAAAATTTCACTGAAAATATCTTCTTCACTGAGATTCCTATGATTTGATATGTCTATAATTAAATTGGTTAACGATTTTAAAGCATTTGGAGTGAATTGAATTTTAAATTGTAATTCTCTTTCACTTTGAGCAAGTTTTAAAATGGGTGAAGAAATGGCAAAACCTACCCGTGCGGTATCCATCGTTTGATGCGCTACTGTTTTTAAGAACTGTTCCTCTCCTAAACTAGAAAAAACATTTTCATTTTGATTGAATTCTAGTACTTCGGAATTTGTTTTACAGTGGGTTTTACTAAATAAACCAGACACTAACTTAAAAGAAGAATTATATTCAAATCGGTTACTTTTACTAATGAAAAAAGTAGACAGATTCGCAATTTTAATATTGTTTAGATTGATTTCATTGTCCGTAGAATAAAGAATATTGTTGCCCGTATCATATTGTCCGACTTTGACCTTCGCATCAGCAGGCAAATTGACTATTTTTAATTTTTGGTTAATGTCAAAGTGAACAAACATCTTTTTCGGAGTTACCTCCTTCGGATATTGCATCAAGATATTTTTATAATAATAGTCCAAATGCTTTTTAGAAAGAGAGTTGATGTCGTCTTGAACGCTTTTAAAAAGATTAAAAAAAGAAAGAATCAGACCCATGTGGGCTTTGTGAATACTTCTTCCTTTCAGTGATTTTTCAAATAAGGGCTTGGCACTTGATTGAATCGTATAAAGAATATTGTATACGGGATTGTACAGGAGTATTAATTTTTTTAATCCACTGCTTAGGGGGTCTTGCTGCTGGTCTATGTCGGAAAATATATCTGAGGCTTCAATTTGATCTAAACGCCAAATGGAGTGGTATAATTCAGAGTCAAGTTGCAGATTGAATTGATATTTTTTTTGTTTTACTAACCCTTGGTGGTATCCTGCGAAAACATGAAAAGCAGCTCTCAATTTATTGTTAATAGCTTGTTCTAATTCCTGTTCAATGGGGGAGCTTTCTACGGAGGTAATGTTTCTAGTGGCCGATATATACCATCTATTTATAGATTGGAAATAGTTCGATATCAGGTTGAAAAGTTCACTAAAAAAAATTTCTTTGTCTTTTTGAGAAGAAAAATTGTCGAGCTCTTGAATAATGTTCAAACGCTTTTGATCATAAAACAAAAGATCAAATTGAAGAATTTCAGCAATTAAAAAAGTATCATCAAGTTCAATGAGACTATTCCAATAACCTTCTTTTTTATTTTTTGAGTTGTAGAAATTGATTTTCTTAGAAAGATCCAATGCGAAAATGATTAAATCCTCGACCTTACGATCGTCAATTTTTAAATTATCCGGATTTAATATTTCTAGAATCTGTGATCTCAATCTTTTATTTTTTAATGTTGGTTCCCTCGTTTAAATAAAATGGAAAAACAATATTGGTCCGATTATTAGTGGCTCTTATTTCATAAGAAATGTTAATTTCTATCAACCCTTCCAGGCTGTTTGACTTTGAGGCCGTTATGTCCAAAATAGCAATTCGAGGTTCGTATTGATTGATGTTGAGTTTCAACTCGTTGGCAAGCCCTTGGATCAGGTTTTCATTAGCCAGTTCAAATACTTGATTGTGAAGAAAACAACCGTAATCTTGCCGCATAATCCGTTCTCCAGGCTTAGTCTGAAAGTAAATCTCTAAACTTTGCCGGATGTCCTCTTCCATGGAGACCATTTCGACATCCCCTTGCTTTTTGTCAAAAGCGGGAGGAAAAGACCATCCCTTCCCTAAAAATACTTTCTCTTTATTGTCCATCCTATCAGTTCATTTCAATGGCTCCTGCCTTTATTGTCATTTTACTACCTCCATCGGCTTCTATTCCTTTACTTCCACTTAATGATAATTTTCCATTAGCAGTAATGGTGATATCTTTATCACTAGAAAGTGCTATTCCATTTTTAGAGGTAATAATTGTATTGTTGTTTGTGTCGGAAATTTCGATTCCAACTGCATCATCGGTTTGCTTTATTTTGATATAATTGTCATCGCTCGAACTTATCGTTACTACTTTCTCTGTATCGTCAAATTCTAAGGTTAATTTTTCTTTGGAGAGAAATGCCTTGAATTGATTTTCGGGCTCGATGGTCTGGTAGGGCGTGGTCGTACTGGTATAAAGACTTCCCAAAATCACGGGAAATCGAGAATCGTTCGAAAGAAAGGAAACAACAACTTGCGTATCCACTTCTGGAATAAAAAAAGACCCAGCCTCAGAACTTGTATAGAGTGTGGCCAGCTTTGCCCACAATCCTTCTCCCGTACTCTTTAACGTGGGAATATTTACCTGAATGCGGAATTCACTTTTGGGATCAGCATCAATTTTTGTGACTGTACCGATATGCAGACCTTCAATTTTGGAGGTGTATTTTTCTATATCTACCCCATTCTTTATTTCTAATGGGTTGTATCTCAATCCAAAACCAATAGTAGTTGTAAATGACCCTCCTTTAAACTCGTGTGATAAATAGGTGACATAGGCAAGGCCGCTAAATCGTGTCCCAAACCCTAACAAGGTAATCACAGAGCCTAAATCCAAGTTGGTAACCCCTTTAACACTTACTTTGCCTACCAGCCTACTCAAACGAGAGCGCATTAAGTAAGCATCTCCAATATTCTTTGCCTGCGCAGAAGTTAAAATGGAGGAGGTGGATAATTCATTTTTTGTAGGACTAACGTCCTTACTAATGGTTGAACCATCCAAATTGCCAGTATCAATCAAAGAAGGCTCTTGGCTAACACTTGAAACACTTTCCTCATTGTAGGGGTCATAGCTGCTGATATCAAAGGTGCTGTACTGAGATCCCGCATTAACCTCTGCATGAAAATCAACCATACCTTTGCCATAGGTTACAGTGAGTTCGGGTAGGGTAAGTAGAGGTTTGGGTTCTGTAACGGTGACCTTATTGTCTGAGTTTAGAACTACCATTCCATTTAACTCTGCGCGTTGAAGAATAAAGTCCCAATCACTGCAGTTGTATTTAGGCAAAAAATCGTTCATAACTGAAGTGAATGTAACACTCTTAGAAAGACCCGAAACAGAAGAGAGAAGGGAGGTGATGATGTCACTGTCCAGCTTATCCTCATAGATTTCTGTTGTATAGGTGTTGGTGAGTTTTATAGCTACATCAACACATTCTAGAACTAATAAATTATTTGATGTTGTGGTTTGAAACCCCTTTTTTATTTTGAGACTGTGCTTCGAGATAATACCCTTAAAAACACTGACATTCGATTGTTCATAGCCTAGAGAAATTTCAACCGTATTTCCCGTGGCAAAAGTACTTGATTCACTTTCTTCAAATTCGTTTTCTTTAGGGTCTCCACCAATAATTTCTACGGTAGCTCTACTTAATTTATTGACTTCCTTAACCGTACTGATTCGAAAAATTTTGTAGGTATTCTCAATGGTAGTTCCATTAACTTTTACAGAAAATGAGGCTATTTGGTTCAGAGAATCTGAAGGAGAAGGAAATAGTAAGCTCATTATTTCTTTATTGGGGGGAACTCTATATTAGTACCCGTTTTTAATTTTCTAAAGGAGGGCAAATTGTTGTGCTCTGCGACCTTCATATAGTAGTTTTTGTCTTTGTAATACTTTTCACAAAAATCAACCATATTATCGCTCTCTTTTACTTTTGGGATTCTTGTTATATCTGGACTACTAAAGTAATCCCACAAAGTTGGTGCGGGCACCTCTTCAATTAGAAGACTGCAAGAAGCCCTCAGAGGAGCCCCAAGACCAGTAAAGAAAGTATACTCATAATCAAACTTCTTCACACGCCCAAAGATGGTAAGCGATCCTAATCCCCAAATTCCTTTGATGTATTTTCTTGAGTGAGTATCGTCGTCTGGATCCACAAAAAGGTCATTAAAATAGCTGATGGACGGACCTATGGAGAGCCCAGGCGTTACTATGGGAATAGATGATGGCGGTTGGGAAGCAATTGCACCTGTATTATCAATTGTGAATTTTACATCCCAGGTTTTTAAACTAAAAAGAGGTTCGGAACTTTCAACGATCTGACCGTCGGCTGATGGTAATTCGTAAGTGAGATTCCCTTTATTTTCAACAAAACCAACTTTAAATTCTTCTGGGTTTAGCTGGAGCTTGTAGCTACCTGATGGGAAGAAGGAGGAAACGTCCTCAAAAGCTAAAAAAGTCATGTTCATAATCTAATAGTCTAATTGCTTTCTGATTTCTTCGAGTACTTCTTGGACACATTCATCAATCAAACTCACCTTATCAATACCACACTTAAGTTTCGGCATTTTGGCAAGTTTGTCTTCTATGAGTTTCACTACATCAATGTTTTCACCTTTTTTCTCCCCGTCAACGGTTCCTTTAACAATAAGTTCTTTAATCTCTATTGGCATGCTCTTGTCAACTTTTCTTAAAATGAGAATACGATAGTTTCAGTGTTTCTAACGCCAATGCACCGTTCATTGCATCGAAAGGATCGATATTAATCTCAATGGGATAACAATTATAGAAAGACCACGTAATTAAAATATTATCGCTATTGTTGTCAAGGAGAAACACATTTACTGTCTTTCTCGTTATAAAATAGGTCCATTGATCATTTGTTAAAAAACTATTACACCATTTCCCAATATCTGAATCCTTATTGACAATCCCGCGTTTGAGTTCTAGATCTCCGTATGAGACTGACTCGGGCAGGACAATTTGACGATTATTTGATCCAAGTTCTCCATATACTTTAGTAGCTAATTTAGCACTTATTCCAGTGACCGATTGAAAGGACGCATCAGACTTGTTTAGCTCAAAACCGGTGAGTACTGATGCAGGAATTAAGCCAAAATTAGCATCACTAGACGTGACTCTAAAATTAAACCCTACTGCTGGATAAATGTTTTTATCTACCTCCATATCAATGCGTGTTTTAAACTAAAATAGCTAAAAAAGATCTTCAGTTGAAAACCTAGTTTAGCTAGATTAGATTAGCAAAATGCTAAAAATTAAGAGTAGGCGATTAGCCTACTTCTGCTACCATACCTTCATGAGCTAAAACTAGTGTTTCAATTGCTGCCTCAGAAGACTGAGAATTCATATCCGTTGGAGTCACTTTAAGAGGGAACGCATTGGTTAATGTCCAAGTCATTCTTGGAGTCGCAGTTTCATCTAGAAGTCGAATCACCACAGTTAATCTCTCATAAGTGTTTAATGAAATCTGTGACATCCATTCAAAGAATTGGTTGTCATCTGCAAATACACCTTTTTTAAGTGTAACATCCGCATATTTTAAAAGACCAGGCATTTTGATCTTCGAGTGATTTGGACTATTGCCATGTCTGTATTCTATCATTTCAGTTTCTACTTCTAAACCACTGACCTCTTGAAAAGGTAGGTCAGTCATGTCTCCTATATCAACTGAGAAATAAAATTTTGGCATGGGCCAAAACTGGTCCTGTTCTGCTCCTGTGCCTGCTGTTGGAAGTGCCATATTCTATAATTTTTTAATTAAATGGTTATGATTTTTGTTGTTGTTGTTCGAACGTGATGACAATAAATTCAGCAGGTCTTGTGATCGCTACTTTTACTGTCATTTTCAGAATTCCGTCTAGAATATCGTTGGGTGTCATGGTGGCCCCCAAGCCGATTTCGACGACAAAGGCATCATCTGCAGATTGTCCAGCGAGAAGGCCAGACTGCCATTGATTGGTCAAAAAGCTCGAAACTGTTGCTCGAAGTGTTGACCAAGTCGTTGAATTGTTTGGAGCAAATACAAAAGCCTCTGCTGCCATTTTAATACTTTGTTCAAGGAAGGTCATTGTTCTTCTCACACTGATGTAACGATAGTCTTTAGAGTTTCCTTCTAAAGTTCTAGCCCCCCAGACCAAGACTCCCTTGCCTTGGAATGTTCTTATTGCATTTACAGCCTTACCATTGAGGGGTAAATTCAATTCTTCTTGGTTGTCGTTATTGATGTTCACTGCGGGTGCAACCACAGAACCTAAGCTGATATTCGCTGGAGATTGAGCTACATTAGCCTGAGCGTCAACCATTGTATAGGCTCCTGCCATTGCTGGACTAGGCGGAAGTAAATTTAACATATCGCTAATTTCAGCAAGAACCAAATTCAATAAGGGACTAATTACAGTTAACGTAGAGTTTAGAGAAGAAACCGCATCAGATTCTGTAGACTCAGGAATTTTGTTAATCTCTGCTGTAATCCCTTCTGCTCGCGCTGGCGTAATGTTATCAGCTTCAAGATTGTCTGCTACCTCTTTGGAGAGAACCTCAACAAGACCGTCTAAATTCGCTATTCGGGTAAAATCTACCTCAGATTTGCTTACAATAGTCGTATTAAGGAATGGATAATAAGAGGCGCCCCACTGCAAGAAGTTTGCTCCTACACCGTTTCTAAATTTATCTATCGCATCGTCATCATCGAAAGTTCGCTCTTTTACTCCTTCATAAACATCAAGTATAGCAAAACGATTTTTTAATTTATAACCACAGTGTTGCAGCATTTGTCCTTGGAGTGAATAGCAATCATTTTCGTCTAGAAGAATCGCTTCAGGAATTACAACAATTGTGGGCTCCATGAATTTTTCCAACGCTGCTAATCCACCTCCTTTCGGATCATTGAGCTGGGCAGCATCAATTTTATCACTGTATGAACCCACTGAGACAATGTAACAGTCTGCTCCTCCATTCGCATAGAATAATCTCATGGAACTGTGGAGAAGATATTTTGTGTCTTCAACAAAGGATAATTTAAATCCTACATCAGAATCGTCAGATTCAATATTGAATTTGGTTCCTGGTGCTCCGCCAAAGAGTTCCTCAAATTGTCCAAATGAAGAAATTCTAGTGGGCACGTTTGTAAGGTCTTTCGAGCCCCGACTCGCTTTTTGTGTATATCCGATAAATGCAGGTACTGCAGTTTGAACTGGCACTACTGAGGAGCCAAACGAACTCTTTTCTTCGATATAGACACCTGGGGTTGCTAATGTTGTTGCCATAAGATGTTATTTTGATTTATAGTCCATGCAATATATATATATAAGCGAATAATTCCTAATCTATTTTTATGAAATTTTCTAAATAGAAAACATTTGCTTCAGATTCAAATTTTAGATTTTGAGCAATGGGGTGAGAGAGGTATCTATTGAACGATTTGTTAAACTCATCTTCCTTTTTTAAATATAATTTTTGTTTATAGCTTTCACACATTTTGAGCTCTTCCTCTACTACAAATGAAAAAACGTTCATGCCATTTTCAAGAGTTCGTTGAAAAAAGGTATTGTACTGTTCATTTGCAATTTCATCATAAATAAAGAAATTGCTAAAATCTAATTGTTTCCCTACAGAGTAGAAATTATATCTGAATTTAATAGTCCTCGAATTGAAACGAGCAAAGAATTTTTTTGGTGGTGCCGGTTTGTCCTGCTCTTCATAGCCAAAAAATTCGTTGTTTTCATTAATTGCTATTTTGATTTCAGCAAAGACTCCATTTTCATCCGTTTCCTGAGAAATATTTGGATCCACATAGGTCATTGGATGTAATCTTCCTTCATTGTCATCGGAGGGCTCTAGAACAATTTTTTGCTGGTATCCAAAAGGAATGTCCGTAATGTTTAAAAACAGTGGATCGTTAAACTTTAATCTAAAAACCAACTGTATGGGTCCGCTAAAAACAAGGTTGTTTAAGTTTGAGTTATTATTTTTAAGAAAAATAAAGCTGTTTCCTTTTTTGCGTTGGAGTAGGTTATAGTTTTTTAATAATGACTGTGTTTCTATATCTGGTATAAGGTCAATAGCGACCAAACTAGTATCCCTAAAAAACTCATGATAAAAGGAAAGCTCTAATATCTTGCTGTAGTCACTAGTGTAATCAAATCTGTTATTCATGGATTACGCGCTACATTATTGTCGATATGTTTTCAGAAATTGTATTCCCATTGTAAACAATGTGTTTCACTTTATAGGCCACGGAGGGTATATAATTTGTTCCAATGTTTGACCAAAGTTTCCCAATGTCTTCAAGCCCTATATTGGAGAGTTCTATTGATAATTTTTCTACGGAGTTGGACAACAAGGGTGTGTTTGAAGTAGAAAATGAATTCTGAGATTGAAAAAACTCTATTACCAAGGAAATATAGCGTAGGGATTCCATATAATTGAAGTTTGGGAAATAGGCAGCAAACATCAAATAAAGATTAACAGTGGTAGGGGGGTTCATTCCAGGTGAAGATTGAAAGTGTCCATTTTTTGCTGTTCTTTCTTCTTCGATATTAATGAGGAACATTGAAATTTTATTTTCAATGTCAGGGTTAATGTTTCCTTTCAGATCTACGAGACTGGATATGATTACGGCTTCATCCGAAAGAGAAAGCGCATTCATTACATGCTCGTTTAGTCGATAGCCAATTGATGCAACTACATTGTGTATCATAGTAATGTTTTAAATTTTTTTCTTTATGAATGAAACAACTACCCGAACTATATATACTGAAATAAACGACACAATACACCCTATAATGTAGAGCTGCAAGGTGAAAAGTTTTTCTAAAGAATTTAATTCCGGTTCTGAAGAACTTAGTGCTAAAAACTCTAGAAATAAAAAGGACGCTACTAATGAAATTAGAAAGCTAATGACTAACCAAAATAATTCTCTAAGTATTAATTCTTTCATTTATGGCCTTTTTCTGGATTTTATATTTAGGAATGAGGAAAGATAAATCGTTAATGCCCCTAAAATAAATACGAGATAATATTTCCAATCTGACTTCAAGAAAAACAATTCGTTTATCAAATAAACTAGCGGAGTTAAAAACACAAATATTATCATCACCATAATAAAGCGATGAAATTGGTTTTTGACAATCGAATCGCGTACTTTCCAATCTAAAAGGGTTATTACAAAGCCTATCATTACTGCAAATAGAAAGAATAAAGAACTTACCAGGAATAAATCTTTTTTCTTCAAAATAAAATTACTCACTCGAATAGGATAGCCTTCAATCTGGCCTACCGGATCTTCAACAGGAACGGCATCTGTAGCAAATTTATTTTCTATAACATCCCAAAGCTCATTGTATCCATTGTCATATCCCAATGCCCAAATACCAATTCCCTTTAAATCTTTTGCTAAGGCATAGTCATATTTCTTTCCGAGTGTGTAATCATCGTCAAACCAAACTTCTTTTGTGGTATTGTCGGGATAGGTCAAATTAAAATAGTTGGTCATACTTTGACGTTCCAACACAGGGCTTAGATTATTTTGAGTGACAAAATCTTCATTGAACAGCGATCGAACTTCCCTGTAGGTCACTTTTCGTTCAAAAAGGGAGGTGGTACTGCCATCTTCACCCAAGGTCCCTTCCCACATACTACCGTAGTAGGGCAAGGCTAAGATTGTCTTTGAAGGGTCTATCCCCAAATCAAGATAATATTTTAAGGTGTTATTTAGACTAATATCTTCTGTCTCATAAGGCAGCAGAGGGGCCACGGCACCCTGCAGTTGAGGTCCTGTATTGTAGTCATATCCCATAATCAAGAACAAATCCACAAATTTTTGAAGATCAATTACATCATAAATCTCTCTACTGTTTATAGCAGGAAGCGTCAATGAAATGATGGGGGTTTTATTTCTGATGTTTTGATTCAGCCTTTTTCTCAATTCTTCAATAAACCGATTAAAACTTCCTCTTTTTAAGTATGGTAATCCTTCAAAGTTGATGTCTACACCGTCAGCATCCCGGTCGTTTAATATGTTGGTTAGGGAATCTATCAATACCCCCCATTTTGATTGATCCCCTAAAAAGAGGTTGTTGTTTTTATACCCAAAGCTCGATACGGTTAACAAGACTTTAGTCTTTTTAACCTTTGCAGAATCTATCATCGCTGTAGTGCGCCATTCTTGTATTTGTTCCGGATTCAAATAAGACCCTGTCCTAGGATCCAACTTGTAGGAAAAATAAGAAACCGTAGAGAGCAGCTCAAAAGGATAACTTTTCCATGCGCTCCCCATCCAATAAGGGTGCCAGCCGAATACCTCATTTTCTGGCTTGATTCTGCTGTATTTTTTATTCCTTACGTAGTAAACTTTCTGGATCGAATCCCAATAAAAATTTGAACTATTGATCACATCATCTGAACCATTGATGGCGTCATAAATGTAGCCGTAGGAAGTAAATATATTTTTTTGGTCAATCGGAGTGTAAATAGCAGTGTTTAGTGTATCATCAGTACTTTTTTCCTTTGTATCGATTCCTGCGAGGTTTTTAACTTTATTTACATCTCGATTAAAATATCTTACATCATTTTGTGTTTTTCTCACACTAGACCTCAGCCGCATCGTCTCTCTTCTACAAGATGAAAACGCTAACGCAAACAAAATGAGGGCTACAAAAAATCGAGTGTGCTGTTGCATTATTTTATAAGGGATATAGTAATGTATTCGTTTCTTTTATATGAAATTTGTTCCTCTTGAATTTTTGATTTTTTAATATTAACCGCGATCGATTTGAGCGTAATGAGATGATCATATAATTTTGAGTTGTTTTTAATTGTCAATTTGCCTTTGCTTTTATTGGAAAGGCTATCTGACTTGAAAAACCGATAGGTGTCAAAACTATTAAGGCTAAGTGTATCTTGTGAATTATTAAAAAAATTAACCTTTAAATTCTCTACGTCCGAATGCGGTAAAGAAAAGCCACTCGCTGTTTTGGTAAGCTCTGTTTTGGCAAAAAGCAGAAGCGGCTCTTCTGCTATAAGTTCACTTAGCTTTCTGTAGTTTTCCGAGTCTGACTTGTTTAACCCAACCCAAAAACCCCAACCTATGACGTTGTCAAGTTCATTAACTATCAGGGGGATTTCTACTTCATGACCTTTTGTTAAATCCAACTGTGGAGCTAACGTATATTGTTTCTCATCAATCAAATGATACAGGGTGTCCGAAATCTCTCGAATGACCGTTCTGACTTCTTCAATACTATCCTTAGTTCGTTCAACAATGAGATTTGTACCTAAAACTTTTTTGATAGTTACTTTTAATGAGGCCTTAGAATATCCCTTTTTAACAATATTAAATACTACAGGATTATCTGCAATTACCTTAAAAGATCCACTTACTTTGTCCTGTTTTGAAAGATTAAAATGTTGGAATCGGGTTTGTTCACCCTCCAAAAATTCAATGTCTACTCCCCCAAAGACCAATTTAGATAAACCGTTCAAACGCATACATTCAATTTCGAAAAAGAAAATGTCATTTTGAAGGGCATCGTATTGAAAGCTCAATGGAGTACCTTTATTGTTTGTTTCGGTATAGAGATTGGATAAATAAACCGTATCGTTTTTTATATCATCGGAAAGGATGTCAACCAGAAAGTCTTCATATCCTTTAATTTTTACCGTTCCTGAATCTAATAATTTTGTTCGGACGCTGTCCAAATAGTTTTTATAGTAATCTTCTAGATTCTTTTTTTCGCTTTTTATCAAAGCTTCTGCTTCTCTTTTAAACTTAGTATCAGAAAATTCCAAATCCAAATTGCTATTAGAAACTTCAGGTGATGAAATATTGTCCAAGGAAAAAGAAGAAGCGGGGATTTCTTCTCCATCAGTCACAGCAACAAGTGATTTACATCCGAGCAACAAAAGAAGTACAATAAAGCTATATATATATTTAATAATCAATTTTTTGAAATCTTTTTTTCTAAGTCAGCCCGTATTTTCTCATAACGATCGTAAGCATCTTGTTTTACTATGTCTTGTATCTGTTTCTCTTTTGATTTGATTTCAAAACGAGCAGACATTTCCTTTAATTTTTTATTTTTCAAGCGTTCGTGATCCAAGTTATCAAGTGCTTTGAGGTAGTTGACTTCAAACTTTTTTTCGTACTCTAAAATAAGATTCTCGTAGGGCCCAGTACTAGACATTAATTTAGTTAAAATTGGTGCAATCTCAATCATAACAAACATAAATAGGATAAATATAGAAGAGGCCGTCTCCAGACTATTTAGAGCTCTAATTTGATCCAGAAGGCCGTAAGAAAGACTGGCTTTCAGCATTTCTTTTTCATTTTTCATTTGAAGGCGGATACTCGATTCTTCTTCGCTTAGCCTTTTTAATACCTGATTGCGTTTTACTCTTTCCGATTTTAATTCCGCTTGAAAGGTTTCATATTTTTCTTTTTTGCTAAAACACTCAACCCCTCTCCCCTTTTTTTTGGTGCCACACGTTCCATCACATTCACATTTAAAATCTTGATAGTATTGTTCGCGCAGCATTAAGAGCTTGTTGTATTGTTCCTCTTCCGTCTTCTTTTTCTGAGCATTATCCTGAATGAGGTCGAAATATTTTGAGTCTACTTCAGATATTAATTTTGAATTTTCAATTTTTAAAAAAGAGTCGATCTCTGATTTGAAAATTTGAATTTCCATTGGCTTAGAAATGATTACTGCAATTATCATAGCGATAAGCATCCGCGGAATAGCCTTTACAAAGTCATTCCACTTACTTTCAGAAGAACGCATACTGGAAATAATATACCGGTCCAAATTAAAAATAATCCCCGCCCAGAGAAGGGCAAGAACAGTGTTGACTAGAAGGTTGTCGAAAATGATGGAGAGCGCAAAAAAAGAGGACACAAAAGCAAGGATGGTAGTAAAAACAATGGTCATTCCTATGCTTGAATATTTAGTGATTTCAAAGCGAGGACAATTTTTCAATAACTCCAGACTAGCTCCAGAACATTTTATCAAGAATCGGTTTATGATATTTACCTTAGTAGAAGGTTTCATTTTTTAAATATTTTACTGAAAATATCTTTCACTAAGAAAAGAAAAATTTTAAAAAAATTATCTCTTTTCATGGTTTTTGTTTCAGTAGGTTCGGCTTCTTGCTTAAAAATTTCAGGGTTTTCGAAGCAATGAAATGTCAAATGTTTATGTTGTTCATTATTTATAGATTTAAAAATGAAATTAAAATTTGTTTGAGTTGAAATTTCAAACTCATGGAAGCCTACCATTGGTAAGTTTCCCAACTTCGATTCCAGAAGTTTGCCCAACATCTTAATGTCCCATGAAATTTTAACCTTTTGACCTATATAAACTGCATAGTCATAGGATTCAGCATTGATCGGCAGAATGGGAATATACTCTTTTAATACAGGATCAAAAACTTCTGTACCAAAGGTGATTTCTTTAATTTTTAAAACCCGAACAAAAACACTCTTCTTTTGAACACCCCCTTTATTTTTTGCGACCAGAGTAAATTTTATGTTTTCATCAATACGAACGGCTTTTGTCCCACTCTCAGCTAACTTTTCTTCTAAAGGCTCGATCTCAACTTCATGAGCATTTTTTACTTCCCATTTTAAAAACACTTCTTCACCTGGATACACAATACTTCGATCCAATTCTAAGTCAATCTGAATGTCCCCATCAAACATGGAGAGCTTTTTTGACGCTAGGGTCAACCCATTGAAGAAGTCATTTTTAGAGCGAACCAAACTTTCAGGGTTTTCAAAATCTTCCTGTTTCTTTTTGCACACCAAATATTCTTTATCAAAAATGGCAAAATAGTCTTCCTTTACAAAAAGATTCTTATCGACCTTCCAATAAATTTCTACATTCATATCGATCAGTCGTTTGCAGAGATTGACAAGTTTCATTGATTTTTTATGACTTGTAGAGACGACTACAACCTCTGCGGTAAGTTCATTAGAAACCCCTTCAAATAATGCTTTTGACAGAAGGAAAAGGTCATACTCATCAATCATAAGCTGAACCATCTTATGATCTCTTTGAAGTTCTTTCTCCAGTTCAGATATTAAATCATAACTATAGTAAAACCTGAACATTTACAATTTATTTATTCCTTAAAAATACAATTCCAATTTGAAATTTTGATAAATTTGAGAAGTTAAGCGTTATTATGTCAGAAAAAAAGAGCCTTATCGGATTAGTTCCTTATCAGGAAAAAGATTCCTCTGTTTTTTTTGGACGTGAAAAGGAAGTTGAAAACCTCCTTCAAATCATTCAAAAAAACAAATTGATCACTTTGACCGGTCCTTCAGGTTCTGGCAAATCTTCATTGATTAATGCAGGTTTACTTCCAAGATTGAGAAAGGGTTTTTTGGGCCAATCTGGAAAAGAATGGTCCATTTGTAAATTTAGACCCGGGGTAAGTCCCATAGACAATATGATTGGAGCCCTAACGACCTCCGGTGTTTTCAATAAAGACCGCAGATCAAACACGGAGGATTTTTTAAACTATAAAAAAATCATTGAAGAGGATCGTGCCCTATCGCTATCTAAAATTTATACGAACTCCGAAATCTACAACAATCAAAATTTATTAATTATTGTCGATCAACTGGAGGATCTCTTTCTCTTTAATACTTTTGAATCTTCAAAGCCCGGTGAAGACCAGTTGCTGTTTGAAATTATTTCGCGGACAGCGCGGATGAAAGAAACCTCGATTTATTTCTTGATTTGTCTGCAAACAGAACACATTTCTGGCTTAAGCGCTTTTAGCTCAATTCAAGAACTGTTCAATAAATCTCAATATGCCATCCCAAACTTTGGTGCTGAAGGGTTAAAAAAGAACATTAGAAAAAATTTTACGGAAAGAGGTATTGGATTCGACTCCGATGCCTACCAAGCCCTACTCGATCCCTTGACGACCGATTTAAGTATTCTTCCCAATATTCAGTTTTTACTTTATCGGTTGTATTGTGAAGAAACTGATCTAAAATCTATAACCATACAGACCCTAGAAAAATTGGGTGGTGTCAAAAATGTCATCTCCAATAAATTGGAGGAAATCTATGGTTCGTTATCTGATGCGGATCAAGAAAATTTTTCAAAAATCTTTCGGGCTACAATGAATTTTGAAAATCCCAACACAAATTTTTATGCTAATGACTTTGAAAATATTGTCGAGGTTAGCGGAGTGGAAAAAGAAGACGCCAATCGTCTTATACTTCATTTTCAAAATCATTTTGGGAGCTTCTTCGATATTATGGAAAAAAAAATTTCTGGTATTGAAAGTAAGAAAAATACCCGTTTCCTTTTGACCCATATTTTATCTTTTAAATATCAAAACAATATACATTGGCAACGAGAACAGGCTTGGAAAAAGCATGAGAAAGCTATGTTGTTAAGTTATATTGACTACGCAAATCTTTCAAACAAACACGCAGTTGGCGATATCGGTTTAATGTCTTCACCAGAATTAGATGTAGCTATTCAATGGAAAGAGGATGCAGGACATGATGAAAACTGGGCTAAAAAATATGCGTTTAATTATTCAAAAACTATTGAATATATTAATAAAAGTCAAATTACTTTCAATCGGAATAGAGAAAGAGAAGAGTACAAAATAAAACGAAAAAAACGAATCACTAAAGTTGTAATTTCAATCATTAGTGTACTAACTGTTGTTGCTATAATTATGGCTATTGGAGCAATTATAAACAAAGCAAAAGCAGAGAAGAATTTTGAAGAAGCCAATATGGCTAAAGAATTGGCTGAAAAAAAATCAATCGAAGCTGAAAACGAGAGAGTAAAGGCAAGTGAAAGTGAGCAAATTGCTTTAGAAGAAAAAAAACTCGCAGACTCTGCAAGAGTAATGGCACAGATTTCGCTTAGAAAAGCCCGTATCGCTCAACGAAAAGCGGTGGAGAGTGCTAAAGAAGCAGAAACGCAAAAAAAACTAGCGGAAGCCTCAGAAAAAGTGGCCACAGAAAAACAAGAAGAAGCGTTAATTCAGCAAGAAAAGGCAAATATTGCGAAAGATCAAGCGGAAAAATTAAGACAAATAGCACTTCTAGAAACGGAGTTTTATCCGCTTATGCTTCAATTGGAACGCCTTGTTGAAGACAACTCGTTTCAAACCTCAAAAAATTTGATTATCGCCACTATAGAAGAAGCTTTGGTAAAGTATTATCAATATAAAGACCTTATTACGGAAACCAACTCAGGCAAAATCGTGACCGAAGGTCTTTTTGGTTTACTTCAAACTGCCTTGCGAGTCTTGGAAAATAAAAATACCTACAGTGACACGTCAATGTTGATCAAAAAAATCAATCCTAACGCATCTATCAGATCGGTTAGTACCTATAAAAACAATATTATTGCTTTGGGTGGAGATGACCAATACCTCTACGTTCTTAATGGTGCAACGAAAGCTGAAATTCCGAGAATAAAAATTAATGGTCGCATTCGAAAAGTAGAAATTGTAAATGATAAAATAATTTATGTGGGCACTTTTGAGGGAGATGTCTATCAAATTGACCTTAACGCAAGAAACGCTCGAGATCAAAAAAGACGTATTCACCAATCCGACACCCCAATTAAAGAACTTTTCTACAATGCAAATCGAAATCAATTTTTTATAGTTGCTTCTAAAAAAGTTTTTCGATTTGAAAATGGAATAAGCACGATTATCTCTGAAAATAACGAACTTACAGCAAGCACTTTTCTTCCGAAAATAAATGCGCTTCTCCTGGCTTCAGATCAAGGGTTAATTAGTAATACAGGAGAGAAAAATAATTTAATTCCCCTCAGGGAAATTGACTTTACTAGTGAAAAAATAACAGCCCTCTCTCTAGCAGGAGATCGTCTTTTTGTGGGAACTAGTTTAGGCCAAATTTATGTTTACAACGTGAATCTTTTAACTAGAGATCGGGTATCCTTATCTTTTATTGATAAAATCATCTTACACCGATCTGAGATTACAAAACTCTTTTTTGATCAAACCAATAATAATCTTTATTCTGCAAGTTTTGACAATCAAGTTTTAAAATACAACATTGATCTTGATACTGTCGGAAATATTACCACTTCGGCCATTTCATTTATTGGACATGAAAAATGGGTTTGGGATATTAACCTCATTAAAAATGCTGATGGTGATGATTTGATCATTACCGCTGATGAAAATGGAAATCTACTTTCTTGGTTTGATACCTCAGAAAAATTGGTTGCTAAAGTGGAAAACCTCATCAAACTCAAAAAGCAAGAAAAGTAAACCTCCTAAGCATGTCCTATGAAAATAATACTCATCAGTACTACAGAGGAATCTCAACTTTATCTTCTAAATACGATAACGCAAAGCTTAAGTAATCTTGTATTTGAAAAACCGCTAATTCTTGACCTAGTCTTGATAGCCAAAAAACCTATAGAAGATAACTTTTTATTCTTGCAAAATCAATTTCATCAAGTCCATTACAGTTTTGAAAAAAAAGAATTAAAAGGCTTGAAAAAGAACAGTTATGACTATTTGATCGCACAAGAAACAACCTTAAAAGGACTGTACTTAAGCCGTTTCTTTACTGCTCAATCTAAAGTGAGTTTTAATCGTTTTTGTGGCTCTTTATCCTTTAATCAAATTTTTCCAAGGGCTACAAAAAAAAACGTCCCTACACTCCAAAAGATAGATATCAAAAATTTGATGAACGAACTATTTGGAGTGACTAAAGAGGTCATCCCTTCTTTTTTTTTTGATGATGAGTTCGTTCAAAAAAACAATCAGATGGCGTATTGGATTTTTAAAACCAGTCACTCCTTTGAGCTCGATCAAGAAAAATATATTCTTTTGGATTTTTCATCCTCAAAATACCTTAAAAAAAGTCAGTTACTCCTGATTGTAGAAATTTGTAATCGTTTGTTAGAGACCTTCAAAAGAAAAATTGTTTTCGTTTCCAGCCAGCCGAATTTATTTGATAGAGTGAATTCACTTCTTTCACCAGATAACCGAACTAATTTTTTATACACGCAGCAGCGTCATATAAATGTCATGTCTTATTTTCCTCTTTACAATCATGCTCTTTTGGTAGTTACAAATAAAAAAAGGCTGTTTCGTTTTTTTGAATTAATGCAAAAGCCCGTTTATTTATTTATTAGTAAAAAAGACAGCCTAGGGTCATATTTTAACTTCATAATTAACCCAAGAAAAGAAACTCAATCAAGGATAACCCAAACCGTAGGTGAAATAAATTACATTCTCAAAAGCCTCCAACTAAATAAATAATAGCTTATGGATTACAAAAAAAGAATAAACGAGTTAGAGCTGCGTCTATTTACGCTTGAAAAGAACTATAGTTTAATAGAAAAGAGAATGAACCAACTAAAAGAATCCATCGATTTTCACTATGAGGAAATTGACAAAGAGCAAGAAGAATTTGATCGGGAGCATCTTTTAAATACTAAAGAAGCGTGTGAAATTCTTAATATTACGGAGACTAAACTCAATGAATGGGTCCAGAAAAACTTAATTGTAGAAAGAAAAATAGGAAATGAAAACTATTATGATAGAGAGGAGTTAAGAACACAATTCAGAAAAATGAGGGTCAACAATGGCTAGCTAATTTCTAATTAATATAAAAGTTAAATCTTTTTTGACTATATAAATCATTTAATAAATTTATTTAAATCTCGTGCTTCAAATCCTAATATTGAAGTAGTAGAAAAGTCGGAATTTAAGAAGCTTATAGCCCGCAACGACGTTAAAATCATTGACGTGAGAACCCCTCTTGAATTCAATAGAGGACACATTGAAGGTGCCTCTATTAGTAATATTTTCAATAAAAATAAATTTCTAAAGGACCTCAAATCCCTTAACAAGAAAAACTCTGTGTGTGTATTGTCAATCGGGTAACAGAAGTAGAATGGCTTCAAAAATTATGGCTGATCTTAGATTTGAACTTGTCTATGATTTAAAAGGAGGCTATGCAAACTGGGTTCTTTAAGGTTCCTGCTCCTCATTAAAATCCATCAATTTTGGTGCTTCTTCTTCCGCTTTCGGAACCTCCAATTGTTCTACATTTTTTAATTTTGATTGCATCATGCGCGTTCGGGTGCCGACAAGATTT
>Ga0115572_10000746_pt1 | contig 27120 bp, 23 predicted proteins | sample COGITO_mtgs_1206_FD_88681 | JGI IMG/M metagenome (GOLD analysis project Ga0115572, IMG submission 88681) | Pelagic marine microbial communities from North Sea - COGITO_mtgs_120607 | ecosystem: Environmental > Aquatic > Marine > Epipelagic | place: Germany:Helgoland, sampling site Kabeltonne... | reverse complement strand
CCATGCTTGCTGTCCAAGGGTGAGATAATAAATTTTATCGTGTTCTATTAAGTATAAACCTTAATTGCAGAGCTGCTTGATTGAAGGCTGCTTAGGTCTGATAAAGTTATCTGACGAGCAGCCAAACCAAGGCAAGTAGACACTAGATACATTATGTCACATAGTTAATATTTACAATGTAAAATATCAATAAAGATCTAATTGGCCATAAAAGATGAGATGTATCTATTTACTGGCTCGCTAAGCTTGCTATCCTAGCTAATAACTAGGTAGTTATATAGAGAGAATGTTATGAATAGCAAAATATTAACGCGTGAGAATATGTTGGCGGAAGCTGCAAGCCAGATTACGGTTATCGATACTGAGAGAGCGGAAGAAATGCTGACCCAGGAGGTTGTCGTTCTGGATGTTAGAGAGACTGCCGAATTTCAGGCTGGGCATTTACCCAAGGCGATTAACGTGCCACGTGGAGTACTTGAGTTTAAGGTGGCTAACCACCCTGACCTAATGGACCCACAGCAGCCAATTTTGATTTATTGTAAAAATGGTGGACGCAGTACATTAGCTGCATTGACCTTAAAGCAAATGGGTTTTACTCATGTAGAGATGTTAGCTGGTGGCTTTGATGGTTGGACTGGTGCGGTTCAGCAAATTGAAATTGATCCAAGTATTTACTAGTTGAAGTTGAGGGTTATGAATATCGTCATTAGCCGCAGTCTCGTTAGGGAAGTTATTTGTATAAGGAGGCTAGCTTTATGAAGAACCATTTAGCAGGATTCTTTGGGTTGTCAGGTGTTGATAGCCATGAAAACCGACGTGCGATCAAGGTGGGAAGGTTATTCGAATGGCCAATGATCCTGATTGCTTTTTGGATAATTCTGGAATGGTATATTGATGTTAAGGGAATGGCGCCATTATTAACACTTTACAGTGACTGGATAATTTGGGGCTTTTTTGTCATTGAAATTCTAGTATTGAGTTTACTGGTTGATAATAAATCTGCTTTTTTAAAGAATAATTGGGGCGGTTTGGTGATTATTATCTGGGGCTTGCCTTGGCTTTGGGATGTCTTTCCCATGGCAGGGGGGTTCAGGATTCTGCGTTTATTAGTTTTGTTTTCGATGTTATTTAGCATGTCTAACTCGGCGAGAAAAATTTTAAGTCATAACAACCTTGGCACGACCCTTATGGTCAGTTTTCTCGTTGTTGTTTTTGCAGGAACAATCATGGCAACGGTTGATCCAGGTATAGAAACACCTCTGGACGGTATTTGGTGGGCTTGGGTCACTGTCACGACAGTGGGCTATGGAGATATTGTACCGGTAACTACGATCGGTAGAATCTTTGCTGGTTTTTTGATCTTGTTAGGTATTGCATTGTTTTCAATGCTTACGGCAAGCTTTTCTGCATTTTTTCTTTCTGAATCAGAAAATAAGTTAACCGCTAAAGAGATTGAAAACAGTCAGAAATTAGAAAAACTCCAAGAGAAGATATCGTCTTTAGAAGGCAAGATAGACGAGTTATTGGCTAAAAAGTAATTTTCTTCTGTTACTCATCCACGTTCAAGCCTAGATGGTCTAGAGTGAAAGGATAAGACAGAGGAAATATTGTATGGCAATTGTTAATCACATAAACAACTACTATGAGCAAGTTGTAGCACAAGAAATACATCGACAGTTGGCAGATCAGCCTAAAGAACCTAGTTTAGACTTTATGGCTGATGTTGCGTGCGTAGCATTAAATAGACTGCCACCAAAATATTATCGTTATGAAGTCGATATGGCATTTTATATGTCACCGAACGAGTTAAATGAGGTTAAAACCAAAGTTGAGGATTCAGTTAAAGAAGCAATAGCCTTCGTGGTTCAGCATGGGCGGTTAGATTAAGCCTACGATTATTTGAGACCTGTGAACGATCTTTTAGCTTTAAGTGTTTAGAAAGTGTAAATATCTATTGCAATAACTCTGGATCATTATTTAATGGAACAAAGGAATTGCTAGGCAGGAAATAATGAAAATTTTATTAGTGGATGATGATCAAGAACTTTGTGAGTTGTTGGTTCGATATCTACAGCGCGAAGGCATTGAAGTTGATCAAGTCCATACAGGGGCTGATGGTTTACGACAAGCGTTCACATACCCTTATGATGCAATGGTATTGGACGTTATGATGCCAGGGATGACAGGGTTAGAGGTTCTAACTGAGTTGCGTAAAAAGAGTCAGTTACCCGTTGTTATGCTGACTGCTAAGGGCGATGAAATGGATCGAATTGTTGGCCTTGAAATAGGGGCAGATGATTATTTGCCAAAACCCTGCAACCCGAGAGAGCTGATTGCCCGTTTGCGGGCTGTATTTCGCCGCGCTCAGTCGGAACCGACCACTAAAAACTCTGATGTGATTCGCATTGATGAACTTGAGATCGATCATAGTCAGCATCATGTTTTGAAAAATAATGAACTCCTTGAACTTACCGTTACTGAATATAATATTTTAAATACTTTGGTTTCTCATTTGGGTACAGTTGTTGAAAAAAATCAGTTAGCTGAAGAGGCTATGTCGCGATCATTAACCTTATTTGATCGTAGCTTAGATATGCACTTGAGTAACCTTCGTAAGAAGTTGGGTGTTCATGATGATGGCCAAGCCCGAATTAAAACAATTCGTGGTGTTGGTTATATGTATGTTACTGCGCAGGCTTAATACTACTTGATGTTTAATTTGCGTGGTATTTATTGGAAGGTTTATTCTGCTTTTATCTTGACCAGTGTATTAGCGATTCTGGTAACGCTTGCTTATGCTGTTTTTTATCGGCAATTGTCTAATGAAACTAATAACATAACTGCCCCGACAGAGGGTTACATATCCTCTGCCGAGCTTATGCTGCAGCGCGGAGGAGAACCATTATTAATTGAATGGTTGCTCACCTTTGAAGCCCACCCTAATGTAAACGCTTATGTTTTTGATAATCGTGGCGTCAGTATTCTGGGAAGTGAACTCCCTAAAGCTGTCATTGATTATGCATTTTCTGTTAATGAGCTTCACGTTAAAGTTCAACCCCTTAATCGTAGTGAAATATTAGTTAAAGCACCTTTAACCTCTTTTGATGGTGAGTTTTACTTGCTAGTGGTTGAATTTCTGCATCCTTTTGCTGTGTTAGATGTCGAAAGCTATATCTACTTGGGTCTGAGTGTCGGCATCATTTTTTTTGCGGGTATTGGTTTTTTACTGTCTGGTTATTTATCTTGGCCTCTGCAAAAGTTACAGAGAACGGTTAAGGCAATTGCTGGTGGTGATTTGAGTGCTCGTTCTGGCTATTCCTTAAATCAGCGTAAAGATGAAATTGGTGATCTGAGCCGTGAGTTTGACGTGATGGCTGATCGAATTCAGACCTTACTTGCTGATCAGAAAGGTTTGTTGCGTGATATTTCCCATGAATTACGCTCGCCTTTAGCGCGTCTTCAGATTGCAAATGAATTAGCAAGAATGGATGCTGAAGGGCCGGTAATAGAAAACTTAGATCGGATTGATCTTGAAACCAATCGAATCAATGAGATGATTGCTGAAATTTTACTCCTAGCTAAGCTGGATGTTGAACGTCACCCAGAGCAGTGGCAGGCTACTGATCTTATTCAGGTTGTGAGACAAGTTGTTCAGGATGCACATTTTGAGCAGCAATCTGAAAATATCACAATAGATTACCAGGAAAAAAATTGCTTGGTGATGGCCAATGATAAATTATTGGGCTCTGCGATAGAAAATCTTATTCGCAATGCTTTATTACATACTCATAAAGGTACAAAAGTAGAGATTACGATCAGATCTGTTGATCATACATTTGCGCTTGTTATCAGAGATCATGGGCCAGGTGTTCCAGAAGAGCATATTCCAAATCTAACTAAGCCTTTTTATCGTGCAGAGCAATCTCGCGAGCGTATTAATCAAAATGTTAAGCAAAATAATGTGGGTAGCCGAGGTTATGGTTTGGGTATGGCGATTGCGAATAGAGTCATTGAAAGTTTTGGCGGTCATATGAATATTCAAAATCACCCAGAAGGTGGTTTAGAAATAAGCTGTTATTTAAATAAGTATTAAATAATGTTGTTGCAAAAAGTATGTTTAATATTTACCGAGCATTTACGGTTCGTGGCGTGACATTTTAGCTAAACTTAGTAGACTATATTCCAGTTAGTTTATTTCAAATATTTGATTTGACGACTTTAAATAATTTTTGAGTAAGCGCGATTATGCGATTTTTTATTACTGCCATTATGAGTGTTTTTCTCAGTAGTTTTACTGCTGCTGATATGACGAAATCATTCCAGGCGGTAACTGATTTGTCTGAATTTTCACGTAATTCTAAATCAAACCATATTGAGTGGAGTAATCAGCGCCCAGAGCAAAGGCATGCTCTTGATCAGTTTTATCAATCAGTTAATCAAGCAGCGGCGACTCAGTCAGGTAATCCTGAGCCTTCGGCTCAGCGTGAGATACAAGTACAGCAAATGCGTACAATGAATCCTCAGCAACGCCAGCAAATGTTTTTAAATTATATTCAGCAAAATCGTTAGAGCTCTATTTCCTCCATCTTTCCTTCCTACACATCAATTTATTTAGCCTTAATCTAGCCTAATTTCGCGATAATCGGTAAAGTGTGCATCATTTTTTGATCTTGAGGCTACTGTGAAAACTGCTATTACTGAATTATTAGGCATCGATATGCCGATTTTATTACCAGGAATGAGCTGGATTTCAACGCCAGAACTTGTTGCAGCTGTTTCTAATGCTGGTGGTCTGGGTATTCTGGCCAGCGGCCCATTAACTCCCGAGGAAACGAAGGAAGCTATTGTTAGAATTCGACAGCTAACGGATAAGCCTTTTGGTATTGGAATTACATTATTGATGCCTGGTTCGGAAGCTAATGCGGATGTGGCGATTGAAGAGAAAGTCCCTGTTATTAACTTTTCTCTGGGTAAAGGCGATAAGTTGATTGAGCGTGCGCATGCCTATGGTGCGAAAGTTATAGCGACGGTTGTTACGGAAAAACATGCGATATCTGCCCAAAAAAGCGGTGCTGATGCCTTATTAGTAACAGGACATGAGGCAGCAGCTCACGGTGGTGATGTTACTTCATTGGTGTTGGTTCCTGCCATTAGCCGAGCTGTGAATATTCCTGTTATCGCGACAGGCGGTTTTGCCGATGGGCAAGGCTTGATGGCTGCATTTTCTTTAGGCGCCGCAGGCGTTGCCATGGGGTCGCGTTTAGCAACAAGTTCTGATAGTCCACTGCATCAAAATATGAAAGATGCTGTTGTGAGAAAAACAGAGCAAGATACGATTTATTCTAAAAACTTTGATGGAATTTATGCACGAGTAATGAATACGCCAGAGGGTGTAAAGGCGACTAAAAAGCCGATGAATTTCTTTCTAGCTTGTATAGAAGCAATGAAAGCTGCAGCAATGGTCAATCAGCCGATTTGGAAAGTTCTGATCGGAATGCTGGCGATGGTTAACCAGGTAAAACTGTTGGCATATTTTGGTGCGGCTGTGCCGCGATTAAAGGCTGCGACGGTTGATGGGGACTATAAAAAAGGTGTGCAATTTATTGGCCAAACTCAGGGCTTGATTAATGATCAGCCAAGCGTTCAGGAAATATTTGATCGTATTCGGAAACAGGCTAAAGACGTTCATAATAACAACAATCAGCTACTGCAGGATTAGTTTCAGTAGCTTGTTTGATTTATGAATCTTCAGTAGCTGATTGAATATATGTTTTATAGAAATCAGCTACTGTTAATGGCTTACTAAAGTAATAGCCTTGATAGCTATCGCATCCCATAGATTGTAGTAATGAGAGTTGTTGTTGGTTTTCGACTCCTTCCGCAATAACCTGAAGTTTGAGTGTTTGGCCCATTGCAATAATTGCTCTAATAATGGCCTCATCATCGCTATCATCGGTAATATCATTAACAAATGAGCGGTCAATTTTGAGTTTGTTGATAGGGAATTGTCTTAGATAGCTAAGAGAGGAGTATCCTGTTCCGAAATCATCCATTGCAAAACGAACACCTTGTTGGCTTATATTTTCAAGAATACGAACATTCTCTTTAACATTATCCATTAGCATACTTTCAGTAATTTCTAATTCTAGGTAATCGCTGCTAAACCCTGAGTCTTTAATAATCTCTTGTACTCTAGAAACAAACTCATCATTTAGTTGAACTGCTGATACATTAACAGCGACAGTTAAATTGAGCCCTGCCTCTAGATTCCATTTTTGAAATGTATTGCATGCTTGATCAAGCACCCAATCACCGATGTCTTTAATTAATCCTGTTTCTTCAGCGATGGGTATAAATTCAATCGGTGAAACTAGGCCTGCTGTTGGGTGAACCCAGCGTATTAAGGCTTCAGCACCTTCAAGTTTACCTGTGTGTAAATTAACCTGTGGTTGATAGTGAACTTCAAATTCGTTTTCTTGAATTGCTCGACGCAATTCATTTTCAATTGTTAAGCGAGAATTAACTTTTTGATTCATCTCGTCAGTATAAAACTGATAACTATTTCCGCCTTTCGCTTTTGCACTGTACATTGCGGTATCTGCATCACGTAATAAAATATGAGACTCTGAGGAATTTTGTGGGTACATGCTGATACCAATACTGCAGCTTGTATTGAGCTTGTAATAATCGATTTCGTAACTTTTATTAATTGCAGTATTTATTGATTCGGCAAGTTTTTTAACGGCATCTATATTTGAAGGATTTTTCATCATAATCATGAACTCATCGCCACCCAAGCGTGCAAGTACATCATTATCATCAACACAATCTGTTAAGCGTTGAGCAACAACCTTTAGTAATCGATCTCCAACTTGATGTCCCAAAGAATCATTAATGGTTTTGAATCTATCAAGATCAATAAATAATAATGCGATGCTAGTATTATCACGATGGCGATCAATATGATTTACAAGTTCGTCATTAAACAGATATCGGTTGGCCAGCTCGGTTAAAGGATCTCTTGTGGCTAAATACTCAACTTGTTGTTGAGAATGCATATGTTCAGTGATGTCGACTAAAATACCTTCTAAATAGCCATGGCTGTTTTTATCGCTATTGTTATCGGGCTGTTTAATGGCACGACCTCTATCCATCACCCATTTGACTTCGCCGTTGGGGTTATTAATACGGAATATATGCTCATATCTAGGCTGCTGGCCATTCATGCTATTAGCATGTTTTACGAGTAATTCTTGGTCATCTTCATGAATATCATCAAAAGGCGTTTTTTGCCCCGATAAATAAACATTGGCAGAGTAGCCAAGAAGCTCGTGACAGCCTTCGGTAATAAAAAGAACTTTATAATCTGGTATTCGCACGCGGTAAATAATACCGGGTAAATTAGAGGTGAGTAGCTGCAGGGTATTCTTTTGCTCTAAATTGTTTATTTCATTTAATCGCTTATTCTCTTTAAGTTGTTTAGATAAACGAATGGAGACATTTACAAAAATGTAGTTCACGGCAAGAAACGCAAGCAGCATAATAAATGGAATAGATATTTGTTTCAGCCAAGCTATTATTTTTTGTGTGATAGGCGTCGAAAGTATAATAAATAAGTTTTGCTCTTCTAAATATCGAATAACGCCTAAGCGCCGGATATTATCTAAGCCAATTTGATTGTAAAAGCGATCGCTGCCTTGTTGTCGTATTCTGTCAGCGCGAAGCTCTTGGTCAATGAGCTGTGTTTGAATCTTTTTCCCTAATAAGGATCGTTTATGCATGGGCAATGGATCAGCATAAAGAAGTTTGTAATCTCCCGATATAATTCTTATCGCCGTGTTATGAGCATGGTTGAAAGCGTGCCAATTAAATACTTTATTTTCAATTGAGATGGCTAAACATAAAAGGGGGGAAGTTGGATTTTTTATCACCTTGCAAATAGGTAAATATTGACTGCTATTGGAATCGCCTAGGCTAATTGTTGGGGCAAAGCTAACTCCCTTCTTGGATAATAGGTGCTGCAAGGTTTCGGCTGAAAAGAGTGGTTTCGTTAAATTGAATTGAAAAGTAATTTCATCGTTAAAAGTTGATGTGATTATCTTTCCTTGGGTATTAGTCAAGAAAATATAGTCATAACCTATTTGCTTTGTGTGCTTTATGTTACGTAAATTAGAGTTATTGTTTTGTAGTTCATTTTCTAGGCTATTAAGGTCAATATATAGCTTGTGGGCTTGTTGCTGAGTATTGATCATGATGAGCTGACTTAGGCTTTCTAAGTTAGTCAGCAGGCGATCTGAAGCTTGTAACCACGCATGAGCTGAATACATTACAAATGTAAGTATTAAAAGCCCCCATGACGCACAAAGGGTTCTACGTATGGTACTTCTGGATAATAAGGTTTGTAGCGATTTTAGGTACTTCACAAATTCGCATCTCTCTATGCTTGCTCGTCTAGCAAAGTATAGTCGCTATAATTGATATCTAGTGAGCTTGGCTTATTATTTTTATATTTTTTATGCCTTTTTGCACCAACTTAAGCATGATTGTCTGTGCTGCTTCTGTTGGGTGAATACCATCAGCTTGCATCATCCCATCAACACCTGCAATACCCTTCAGTAAAAAGGGCACTGAGGCTACACCTTGTTCATTGGCGATTTGTGAATACTGATCTGCAAACATTTGACTATACGTCTGACCATAATTTGGTGGAATGCGCATGCCTAATAATAAAACATCAGAGTTTGATTGTTTACTTTGCTGTACCATATAGCTCAAATTTTGTTTGATAAGTTTAATTGGGCTACCGCGTAAACCGTCGTTCCCCCCAAGTTCAATGATAACTAAGTTGGGCTGGTGTTGTTTGAGGAGTTTAGTGATTCTATTCGCCCCCCCACTGCTAGTTTCACCACTGATGCTGGCATTAATAATGCTGTATCGAGTATTTTCTTTTGCTAATGCTTGTTCTAGTAAGGCAACCCAGCCCTTTTGTTTATCGATACCAAAGCCAGCGCTGATGCTATCGCCCATTATTAGAATAGTGTATTGCTCAGATGGGCTATTTTCCTGAGCTTGGGCTTGAGGTAAGCTCAAACTAAGTATTAAGAACAGTGTAACCGTGACTAGGTAATGTATACGATGAACTCTAAGGTTGAACATGAGCTTCAAGCTCCTTTATTAAGTCTGAAAAATGTTATAAAACAGGTGAAAACGGGCGCCGATAACCTGACTATTCTGCAAGGCTTAGACCTACAGATCAAGCACGCAGAAAGTTTAGCGATTGTTGGTGCCTCTGGTAGTGGTAAATCGACCTTGTTGGGTATTATGGCGGGCTTGGATCAGCCAACGTCTGGAGAGGTTTGGCTAAATGACCAGCCTTTGCATCAGTTAGATGAAGATCAGCGTGCAGCGGTACGAGCAGATGGCGTAGGTTTTGTTTTTCAGAACTTTCAATTATTACCAGCATTAACCGCTTTAGAGAATGTACGCCTACCGTTAGAAATGAGTAATCGTTACTCATTGAAGCAATGCCAAGCGCTTGCTAAGCAATGGCTGGATAAAGTGGGATTAAGCCAGCGCGTTGAGCATTATCCGACTCAGCTTTCGGGAGGTGAGCAGCAACGTGTTGCTATTGCACGTGCGTTTGCGTGTGAACCTAACGTTTTATTTGCTGATGAACCCACAGGTAATCTAGATCGTAATACAGGCAAGCAAATTATTGATCTGTTATTCGAATTGAATCAGCAAAATAAAACCAGCTTAATTTTAGTTACTCATGACGAACATTTAGCTCAGCGTTGCCAGCGCAGTATTCAAATTCATGACGGCACTATTTTTAAGGATGAACAGCGTATAGAAGGTGAGCAGCAGGACTTAGCTGATGAAAAATAAAGCACAATTGCTGTTGTTGAGTTTAAGGCTGCTGATGGCGGAAACTCGGGCGGGTAAAATGACCGTCATCCTGTTAGCACTCATTTTGGCAGTGACTTCGGCAACGATTATCAGTGTATTCAGCCAGCGGTTAGATAGCGCTATGCTTAATAAAAGCACTGAATTACTCGGTGCTGATTTACGCATTCGTTCCCGCGAGGCGATTCCCCAAGACTGGTATCAGCAAGCGGCTGATCTCGGCCTTAAAACTGCGACGACCTTAGAATTTCCCAGTGTCGTATTATTAAATCAAGACATGGCACTCGCTGCAGTAAAAGCGGTGGATAATTCTTATCCGCTAAAAGGCCAGTTGGGAATAAAGGAAAATGCGTCGATCACAAAAGGTCCAAGTAAAGGGAATGTATGGTTAGAAACGCGGTTATTAGCCCTATTGAATGCCAAGTTAGGGGATGAGGTTGAAGTTGGCGCGATTAAATTAACGATTAGCGCAACGATTGTTAATGAGAGTGACCGAGCAGGTAATTTTTACAGCTTGTCTCCTCGATTAATGATGAACTTGGCAGATGTTGCGGCCGCAAATTTAGTACAACCTGGAAGCCGGGTTAGCTATCGAATGTTGGTTGCTGGAATGCCTGAAGCACTAGAAAGATTGCAATTAAATCTAGAGCCGTTATTAGCGAGTCATCAGCGCTTTGAATCTCTCACCGATAACAATCAAGCCTTAGCTGCCTCATTGGCGAAAGCTCGTAGTTATTTATCATTGGCATCTATGTTGGCGATTATTTTAGCGGGCATTGCAATTGCAATGGCCGCACAAGACTATGCCCGACATCATTTTGATAGCAGTGCTTTATTAAGAACCATGGGCGCTAGCCGCAAGTATGTAACTCAGCTTTATCTGTCTCAATTACTGTATCTTGCTTTATTTGCCAGTGTGATTGGGCTGGCCTTGGGATATTTTGGGCAAGAGCTGCTTAGTGAATTATTAGCGACTACCTTAAAACAAGGTAATACGGAAGCGGAACTTCCTAGTGCTGGATTATCTGCTTGGTTAATTGCCAGTTTAACGGCGCCGATTACATTAATGGGCTTTGCTCTACCGCCTTTGCTACGCCTTGGGCGCGTATCACCGTTAAGAGTACTTCGGCGTGAGCTTGAACCCATGGCTTGGAATAGCTGGGCGATTTATTGTTTGGGCTTAGCTATGATGTCATTGTTAAATTATTGGTTTAGTCAAGATTTAACAATGACCTTGATAATTATACTAGGTGGTTTTTCTGTACTACTCATTCTTCTCTTTTTATTACAATTGCTGTTATTCCTAGCAAACAGGATTCTACCAAAAACTAAGCTTTCTATGACGATGAGGTTTGCTTGGCAACAGATAAATCGTGATCGTTATCGCACATCGATTCAAATATTAGCGTTTGCGCTAACAATGATGGTGATGTTGATTATTGGTATTGTGCGGAATGATTTATTGCAAGACTGGCAGAAGAATTTGCCTCAAGACAGCGCTAACTTTTTTGCTATGAATATTCAAAGCTACCAGGTTGATAACTATCAACAGGATTTAGAACGAGCGGGTTTTACTACTTCGACGGCTTTTCCTATGGTGCCGGGTCGGTTAATTGCGATTAACCATATCTCGGTTAAAGACGATCAGCGTTATTCGCAAGATCCGGCTGTGCAACGAGACTTAGTTTTAAGTGGCGGTGATGCTTTACCTGTTGGAAATACTGTGACTATCGGAAAGTGGTTTAACCCTGAATCTAGTAAATCCGAGCTTTCTATCGCTGAAAATTTATCGAGCCGCTTAGGCTTAAATATTGGTGACGAATTAACGTTTGATGTTGCTGGGCAAAAAATAACCGCTCGAATTAGCAGTGTGCGTAAAGTCGACTGGGGAAGCCTGAAACCTAATTTCTTTATTATATTCTCACCAGATATTGTCGAGCAACTTCCGTTGAATTATTTGACCAGTTTTTATGTTCCAGAAGATAAGAACAATGAGCTCACACAAATAATTCGGGATTATCCAGGGATTACTTTATTAGATATGAGCCAAGTATTAGTTCAAATTCAAGGCCTACTGGGACAAGTAACTCTGGCTGTTGAATATCTATTGGTCTTAGTCTTGTTAGCAGGAGTGCTAGTTTTACTGGCTGCGCTACACTCCAGCTTAGATGATCGTTTACAGCAAGGTGCAATATTACGTACTTTGGGTGCTAAACGTCAGCAGTTGCAATTAATGCAATGGCTAGAATTCATGCTTTTAGGTGTGTTGGCCGGTATAATAGCTGTTGCTGGGGCTGAAGTTATTTGTTGGGTATTGTATGAGAAGTTATTTCAGATGCAGTATCCTTGGCATCTTAACTATTGGTTATGGATTCCTCTTTCATCAGGTTTTTTGATTGCGCTTTTAGCAAATCGTAGTTTAACCACTGTGATTAAACAGCCGCCGTTGGTGATTTTACGTAAGTTATAAAGAGCACCTTTGTAAAGCAGTATGTCTCTTTTGAGATGATTTTTATTATAGAAAGAATAAATAAATAATGACGAACAAAGTTGCCATCAATATTGTTATGGGTTTTCTAGGTGTCGGTAAAACCACGGCAATATTACATCTTCTAAAGCAAAAGCCTGCGGATGAAAAGTGGGCTGTTCTAGTCAATGAGTTTGGTGAGGTTGGAATAGACGGCGCGATTTTATCTGCCGAGTCTGGAATGACTGTGAGTGAAGTTCCCGGAGGATGTTTATGCTGTGTATCAGGTATTCCTTTCCAAGCAGCGTTATCAAGCCTTATTGCGCAGCAGCAACCTGATCGTATATTAATTGAGCCGACAGGATTGGGGCACCCTAAAAACTTAATACGCACATTGACCAGTGAAAGCTATCGAAGTTATGCAGAATTAAAAGCGTCTATCTGTTTGCTAGATGCTAGGCAGTTGAAAAATCCTAAATACCAGCAGCATGAGACCTTTAATGATCAGTGCTTGCTAGCTGATGTATTAGTTGCGAATAAAGTAGATTTATCGTCAGACATTGATGAGAAGAACTTTTATCAATTCGCAAAAAAAATGTTACCTAAAAAGAGTCAGCTTGGCTGGGTAGAAAATGGCCAGATTGATCTTGCTTGGCTCGATATTGAAAGTGATCAGAGTCGCCAAAGTATTACGGCTCATAAGCTTCATTCACACTTTAGTTCTCATTCGCATGATCATGCCCATCAACATTCTGATGCAAACACCGATACATCCTCAGAGCAGTTAATGAAACCTGTAAAACTGGAGGAGGGTCAGACACATTGTGCTTTTGAAAATGAAGGGATGGGCTATTTTTCAATTGGCTGGCTGTTTGCACAAAACCAAATATTTGATCATCAAACCTTAAGCCAATGGTTAATGACTTTAAACGTTGAACGTGTAAAAGGGCTGCTAATTACAAATGAAGGCACGCGCGTAATGAACCTGCGTGATCAAGTATTCAGCGAAATGCCTACTCGAGCATTATCACAAAGTCGTATTGAAATTATTCATAGTGACATTTTAAATAAACAAACCTTAGAGCAGGGGCTATTAGCCTGCTTATCTCATTGATATGATTACATTTAACAGCATAGAGGATTTTTCATGGCGCTAGCCAATATACTAGTCGTAGAGGATGAGCAAGCGATTGCTGAGATGATAATGACCAGCCTAGAGATGGCAGGCTACCAAGCCAAGCGTGCAGCAAATGGTCAGATTGCCTATCAAATGGTATTAGATGACGCACCGGATTTGATATTGGCAGATTGGATGATGCCAATGATGACAGGACTTGAACTCGCTAAGCGTTTGAAGCGAGAAGAGAATACTGCCGAGATTCCCATTATTTTATTAACGGCTAAATCGGATGAAGACGACAAAATTAATGGTTTTGATGCTGGTATAGATGATTACGTTGTTAAGCCTTTTTCACCACGTGAATTACTTGCACGAATTAAAGCAGTACTACGTAGAGGAAATGCAGACATTGAAGGTAAGGGCTTAACGGCGGGTCAGCTTGTACTCGATAGATCGGCTAAAAAAGTTCAGCTAGCTAAAGAAGAGATTAATCTCGGTCCTCTTGAGTTTAAGCTATTAGAATTTTTCATGTTACACCCTGATCGAGTATACTCAAGAGAGCAGCTACTTGACCGTGTCTGGGGTGGTAATGTCTATATAGAAGATAGAACGGTTGATGTGCATATTCGTCGTTTACGTAAAAGTATTTCAAGATTGAATCATGACTCTATGATCCAAACAGTGCGTGGCGCTGGCTACCGTTTTTCTGTCGAAGGACTTAAAGAAGAATAGGTCCTTAGCTATTCTTAAATATTAAAGGTGTAGGTTTTGCAACAAATAGCTTGGCAGCGTGAGCTTTTACGCATAATAACGATTGTAGCGATATCAAGTGCTGCAGGAATGACGTTTGATAAGCCTTTTTGGGGGGCTTTGATTGGTCTTGTTGTTTCTCAGGTACTTATGTTGAAGCGCTTAAATGAGCTTTTTCTTTGGAGTAACAAGCAAGGGCCAGCACCTATAGATAGTGGCTTAGTCGGATACAGTGTTGATGTAATCACTCGACGTGAACGATTTTTGAATAAAACGATTAAGAAGCATAAAAAGCAACTTAAGCGTATTACCCAAGGTATCGAATCTTTAAATGATGGTATTTTGATCACAAATCAAGCAGGTTTTATCACCTCTTTTAATCGTGCTTCCTCTCATTTATTAGGGCTTCGAGTAGATACTGATAAAGGCCAGCATATAACCAATCTTCTTCGTACACCAAGTTTTGTTAAATATTTTAAAAAAGGTGATTATCGAGAGGTCATTGAGTTTAAAAGTCCCTACCGAAATAATCTTATTGTACAAATTCAGGTTACCCAATTTGGTGTTGACCAGAAAGTCATCATTATTCGAGATGTCACTGAACGTCAGCGTGTTGAGCAAATGAGGCAGCATTTTATTGCTGATGTATCTCATGAATTAAGAACACCTTTGACTGTGATTAGTGGTTATTTAGAGATGTTAGCGGATGCGGATGTAAATCCAGGCGTCATGCGAGCAATTCGCCAAATGGGTGAACAAAGTGATCGTATGAAAAGTTTGGTTAATGATTTACTGCACCTTTCAAAATTAGAAAGTAATAATGCAGGCGTAGGCAGTCAGTGGTTTGAGCTTCAATCGTTGTGTGTGCTTGGAGTTGATCAGCTAAGAGGGTATATACCAAAAACATTAACGGGTGAAGAAGTCCCTGAACCCAATATTGATTGTGATTGCGCTTCAAATATCGAAGTTCTTGGTTTTTCTGAAGAGATTAATTCAGTGCTGACTAACTTAATGACCAACGCCATCAAATATGGAAGAAAGGAAGGGGAAGCTGCTCAGATAAAAATTGGCGTTACTTCTTCTGCTAAGGGCCTGGAAATTGCTGTATCGGATAAGGGAGATGGTATTGCACCGAATCATTTGTCACGCCTTACAGAACGCTTTTATCGTGTTGATGAATCACGTGAATCAACGGTAGGCGGTTCTGGTTTAGGGTTAGCAATTGTTCGTCATGCACTTGAACATCACGATGCTCAATTAAAGATTGAGTCAACGGTAGGAGAGGGAAGCTGCTTCAGTTTTGTTATACCTGCTGAACGTATTCGTATTAAGGGTAGCGAGTGATTAGATTAAGCCATTACATTATATAAATTGCTAAGTAAGACGTTAATTTGATACATAAAAAAGCGCCTCTGGTTTTTCAACCAGAGGCGCTTTTTATTATACGAATATACTAACCGTATAGTATCGAATTAGAATTTATATTCTAAGCCAACACCGTAGTATTCTTTACTTGAATCGTCACCGAATGCTTCGTCAGTAACAAAAGCAAAAGCTTTAGCGTTCTTAGCTAGCTTATAATCAGCGCCTAAGCTGTAAGTTTCAGCATTGTCTTTAACAATATCAGACTCACCGTACTGTGCTTTCAATTTAATATCTGAGTTCAACTTATAAGAAGCTGAGTATACCCAACCTTCTTTTTCGTTATCAGAACCTTCAGTATTATCTTGTTCCCATAAAGCACCAAATGTGAAATCAGATACAGAATATTGAGCAACAAGACGTAATGCATCAGTAGCATCTTCTACATCAGTGTCATAAGCAATTGCTGCGTAAACATTCTTTTGAGAGAAAGTTAAAGAGCTTGAAGTACCGTCGTTTACTGTTTCGTCTTCAGAAGCAATATGAGCAACTGTTGCAACTAAGCCAGCCATTTTAGGAGTGCTGTACTGGATAGTATTTGATGTGCGATTGTCATGAGCTGAAATTGCACTTTTGATATCACCTTCAAGGTCGTTGAAAAGGTCAATTTTTTTCTGGGCTTTCTTAAATGGAGTATCAAATTTACCTACGATAACTTGACCAAAGCCACCTTTAACACCAGCAAAGATATTACGCTGGCTGAATGTTTGGCCGCTTTTATCGCCATCATCAACTTGAGTTTCATATTCAAGCTGGTAGATACCTTCTAAGCCATGGTTAAGTGCAATCTTACCTTTAACACCTAAGCGAGAAGCGTTAGAAACAAGCTCAGAGATGCTGTCGTCACCTTCTTGAGTGTTTTGTACAGATACATTCACTTTACCGTAGAAGTTAGGCATTTCAACTTCAACTTTTTCTGCATTGGCGAAAGCTGGCAATACGGCTGCGATGGCTAAAGAAAGTGCTGTCTTTTTCATTTTAATCTCTCACTAGTTATTTTTATAAAGCTACATTCAACGTTGCTTTAAATTTCGAGTTGATTATGTTTCACGAATGTTACAAAAATATGACATCATTACAGTAATATTTCAATTTTTTTAAAGTTTAATTAATTTTACATTAAACCAAATAAAAATCGGATTTATTTTATATTCAGTTATAGCTTATCTCATAATTATTAAATAACAGTGACGATGTTAACTACTATCTCAAATAGCACAAAGCCCACTATAAAGTGGGCTTTGTGCTATTTGACCTTAGCTCTTTTAAAGCAGTGGCTATTAAGTGCAGTGAGTACTTAGGTGTTAGCCTGAGGATCAATCTGTGCTTGCTCTTCCATTTCAGAAAGGGAGCTATGTCGGACATCCGCACCACTCACCAGGTAAATAACCTGTTCGCAAATATTACGAGCATGATCACCAATACGTTCAATTGCGCGTAAGATCCATAAGATGTTAATTGCCTGGCCAATAGAGCGAGGATCTTCCATCATATAAGTACTTAATTCACGAATAGCCGAAGCATACTGCTCATCTACCATTTTATCACTGCGTACTACATTGATTGCACCTTCAATATCGTGACGAGCAAATGCATCAAGCGCCTCTGAAATCATCTCAATAACGGCATTGCCCATGTGACGAATAGATTGATTACACATCTTAGAGCCAGCTTGGTTACCGTTCGCAACTTCTAAAGCGTGAATAGCAATTTTAGCGGCTTCATCGCCCATGCGTTCTAAATCACGAACAACGCGAGAAACTGCAAGCACCATTCGTAAATCAGAAGCTGCTGGTTGGCGACGCACAAGAATGTGAGTGCATTCGCGATCAATGTTTATTTCCATTGCGTCAACGTCATCTTCACGTTGAATTATTTTATCAGCAGAGCTGGTATTGCCCGTGCAAATAGCTTCAATAGAATCGGCAACTTGACGCTGTACTAATCCACCCATCGCTAGCATTTGATTGCGAATGTCTTGTAAATCCGCGTTGAATTGCTGTGATATGTGTTGGTTGAAATTCATGTCCATTATTTTATCCTTACTTTTAAGACTGGCCGGTGGTCATTAGGCCTTAATAAAAACGATCGATTCGAGCGCTCTATCCAAAACGGCCAGTAATATAAGCTTCCGTCAATTCATGTTGAGGGGTGGTAAAAACTTGCTTAGTTGGATTCACTTCGATCAACTGACCTAGGTGAAAGTAAGCTGTGCGCTGTGACACACGAGCAGCTTGCTGCATTGAGTGAGTTACGATCGCGATGGTGTACTTTTCGCGTAATTCATCAATAAGTTCCTCAATTTTTGCGGTAGCAATTGGGTCTAGAGCAGAACAAGGTTCATCCATCAGAATCACTTCTGGATCAACTGCAATTGTACGTGCAATACATAGACGTTGTTGCTGACCACCAGAAAGACCAGTACCAGGAGCATGTAAACGATCTTTAACTTCATTCCATAAGCCAGCGCGCTGTAAGCTCTTTTCAACGGTCTCGTCTAGCTCTACGCGGCTCTGTGCTAATCCATGAATACGTGGGCCATAAGCAACATTATCATAGATTGATTTAGGGAATGGATTTGGCTTTTGAAATACCATGCCAACACGTGCGCGCAATGGCACTGTATCAACGTCAGCACCATAGATATTTTCATCATCCAGTAAAATTTCACCCTTAATTTTACAGATATCAATGGTATCGTTCATACGATTCAATGTGCGTAAAAACGTCGATTTACCGCAACCCGATGGTCCAATTAACGCAATTACTTCGTTAGCGCCGATATCTAAGCTTACATCAAAAATTGCTTGCTTATCACCATAAAATACATCCACATTGCGTGCCGCTAGCTTTGGATTTTGGCTTAGTGGAATGCCTGTGGTTATGTGGTTTTCAATATGTTGCATACTTGTGCTCATGTTCAATTCTCTCTTTCAGCTCTTGCTGTAAATTCTATCTGATATAGTCGTTTTAGTTCAGACTGCTTTGTTTACCAGCGGCGCTCTAAGCGACGACGTAAAATTACAGCAGTGGTATTCATCAATACTAAAAATGACAATAAAACCAAAATTGCTCCAGAAGTACGTTCCATGAAGGCACGTTCAGGGCTATCGGACCATAAGAAAATCTGTACCGGTAAAACCGTTGATGGGTCATTAATAAAACCAGGTACGTCTACTACAAAGGCAACCATACCAATCATTAATAGCGGGGCTGTTTCACCAAGTGCTTGTGCCATACCTAAAATAGTACCCGTTAGCATGCCTGGCATTGCTAATGGTAATACGTGATGGAAAACAACTTGGTTCTTTGAAGCCCCTAAGCCATATGCCGCTTCACGAATTGAAGGTGGAACCGATTTAATTGCTGCGCGAGCAGAAATAATAATGGTTGGCAGTGTCATTAGTGTTAATACCAATCCGCCTAATAAAGGAGTTGATCGAGAAACACCAAAAACATTAATAAAAATAGCCATACCTAGTAAGCCAAAAATGATCGAAGGTACTGCCGCTAGGTTATTAATGTTGATTTCAACAATTTCTGTCATGCGGTTGCGAGGAGCAAACTCTTCTAAATAAATCGCGGCAGCAACACCAATAGGGAAAGATAATAAAAGCGTAACCATTAATGTTAATAGCGTACCTTTAATTGCCCCATGAATACCTGCAAGTTCGGGTTCACGAGAATCCCCGTTGGTAAAGAACAATGTATTGAAGTGAGTGTCTAATCGACCTTCTTCAACCCAGTTGTTTAACCAGCTTAATTGCTTGGTAGAAAGACGATCATTGGTTTCATCAGTACTTAGGTCACGATCATGCTTAAACCATTGGTCGACATCATCATCCATTAATAGCTCAATGCTAATTGTGGTATCAAGTACTTCAGGGTTAGCTAACAATGCTTCCTGTATTTGCCAAGATGCCCCAGGGCTAATTAATTTAAACAATTCACGGGTTTCTTTACGACCACTTGGCTTAAAGTTTTTAGCAAACTGGCGTTTGATTAGACCTTCAAAGTTAGCAAAACGAACTTCGTCTACCTTGCTATCTTTTGTAAGACCCAAATAACTGCTATCCAAAAAGATCTCAGTTTTTAAGCTAGTTTGTTTAAATGCCGCTGTGCCTTTACTAGCAATATCGGTAAATAATACCACTAGGCATAACATGCCAAAGAAAACAGATGCCATGCCGTACATGCGAAAGCGAGTTTCAGCAGCACGTCGACGGCTTAAACTTAGTTCAACCTTTTGACGGGTTGTTAGCTGTGTCGGTTTCATATTTTTCGACTCAGTTAGAGTGTTTGAGTTAGTTGTTTTTGAATCAGTCATATTGCTCTCGATACTTTTGAACAATTTTCAAAGCAACAAAGTTTAGGATGAGTGTGACTAGGAATAGCACTAAGCCTAAAGCAAAAGCAGCCAGTGTTTTCGGTGAGTCAAACTCTTGGTCACCTACCAATAGAGTTACAATTTGAACCGTTACTGTTGTCACGCTATCTAATGGGTTTGCTGTTAGGTTTGCGGCTAAACCGGCTGCCATCGCAACAATCATCGTTTCACCAATGGCGCGAGAAACAGCCAACATAACGGCACCTACAATCCCAGGCAATGCGGCAGGAATGATAACTTGGCGAATAGTTTCGTTTTTAGTAGCTCCTAAACCGTAACTTCCATCACGCATTGATTGTGGTACGGCGTTAATTACATCATCAGATAGAGAAGATACGAAAGGAATAATCATCACGCCCATTACCAAGCCAGCAGCTAATGCGCTTTCGGATGAGACCTCTAATCCTAAGTCTGTTCCTAGCATTCGTATAAAGGGGGCGACTGTTAATGCAGCGAAAAACCCGTATACAACCGTTGGGATTCCGGCTAATACCTCTAAAGCAGGTTTTGCATATTTACGTACACTACTGCTGGCGTACTCAGAAAGATAAATCGCAGCCATTAGGCCGATAGGAACAGCAATAACCATCGCTATAAGGGATATTAATAATGTACCCGCAAATAATGGTACGGCGCCAAAGCTACCTGAAGAACCGGATTGATCAGCACGTAAAGCCACCTGAGGTGACCAAGTTGTACCGAATAAGAAATCTATTGGGCTAATTTGTTGGAAGAACATCCAAGCTTCAAACAACACACTTGCAAGGATACCAACGGTAGTAAGTACCGCAATACCTGAGCTAGATAATAATAGAAGATTAACAATGCTTTCCATCTCTGTACGTGCGCGTAGCTTAGGCTGTATGCGACGATAGGTGATAACAAAACAAACCAGGCATAAGCTTAAGGCAATACCAGAATTTAATATTGCAGTACGTTCGTTAAGTGCTGCTAGGTGTTCAACTGCTGGCATTAAGCTTGGGTCAGCGGTTAGGCCTGAACTAGAAGCTAGGTTGTATACTTTACTAATAGCCAATTGGATTTGAGCAGAATCAGCTGCTTGAATTTCGGCTGGTAGTTGAGCTATCAATAAATAATCTATGACTGGGGCTTCTAATAAATGCCAAGTCATTAATAGAATAAGCGCAGGTACACCGGTCCATAGGGCCATTAATGTACCGTAGTGATCGGGCAAAGAATGCATTCGCAATCCTTGATTGGATATTGCTCGTGCGCGGTTGCGACCTAAAAAGTAGGCGCCTCCGAGAACAATAATGACGATGATGAGCAGGCTACTAAAGTTCATGTGCTTATTTATTTACCCGTAGTTTAATTTTCTTTTTAATACGCAAAAGCCGAGACCTATTCTAATTCAGAATAGGCCCCGGCGATCAGTACTACTTTTTGCTAATTTACTTCTTAACCAGAGGAGTCAAGTTCTTAACAGTTTTTAGCACGTTGTTACGTTCTTCAGCAGTCATTGGGATCATGCCTTTCTCAGCCAAGTAGCCGTAGTCACCCATAGCTTTCTCTGAAGTGAATTCTGCTAGGTATTCTTCGATACCAGGAATCACGCCAATGTGAGCTTTTTTAACATAGAAGAATAAAGAACGGCTTACTGGGTAATCACCTGCAGCAATGGCATCAAAAGTCGGTAGTTTACCATCAATTATAGAACCTTGAACTTTTTCAGAGTTTTGCTCTAAGAAGCTGTAACCAAATACACCCATTGCAGAAGGGTTAGCAACCAACTTTTGTACGATTAGGTTGTCGTTCTCACCTGCTTCAACATAAGCACCGTCTTCACGTACTGCGTGACAAACTGCTTTATACTTCTTCTTGTTTTGCTTTTTCATTGCTTTAATGAAAGGGAAAGTCTTACAACCACCTTCTAAAGCAAGCTCAGCGAATGCATCACGAGTACCAGAAGTTGGTGGTGGACCTAATACTTCAATTTTAGATTTTGGTAATGATGGGTTAATTTCATTCCAAGTCTCGTATGGGTTCTCAACTAAAGTCTCGCTGCCATCTGGGTTAGGGATGTTTTTAGCAAGAGCAAGGAAGATCTCGCGACGAGTCAAAGATACTTGCTTAGCTTCAGTTGTATTTGCTAAAACAATACCGTCATAGCCGATTGTTACTTCGATGATGTCTTTAATGCCGTTTTTAGCACAAAGCTTAACTTCAGAGCTTTTGATTGCACGAGAAGCGTTTGTAATATCAGGAGTTGCGCTGCCAACACCAGAACAGAATAATTTCAAACCACCACCAGAACCCGTTGATTCAACTTTAGGAGTAGCGAATTTAGTCGACTTACCAAAGCGTTCTGCTACTACTGTAGAGAATGGATAAACGGTAGAAGAACCAACAATGCTGATGTAATCACGCTGAGCGTTAGCTGACATGCTGATTGCAGAAGCTGCAAATGCAGCGCTTAAGGCTAGAATTTTTTTCATTATTACTTCCTATTTATATAGTCGCCATTGCTTAGGTCATTCTAAGTAAGAGCATATTTTTTCGAATAATTATTCAGTGATGAGAAGTATCTAGGAACAATGTTACAGAAATATGACATTAAATATGAATTTTTTAAGAATTTTATGTTAAATCGTAGAAAAGGGTATGGTTCCTGCTCTATCCCTATAAAGTGCAGTGCTTAAAGCACGGTCGTAAACGATTTTTTAGAGGTGGTTATGGGCGGAATACGTGGATTTATCACAAGGAATAGCTTGCCCGAGCATTATTTACAGCAAGCATCAATTTGGTTTGACCCTATTGTTGAAACCCTAATTAAGCACCATTATAGTGCAGGAAGAACTTTAGTGGTGGGTATAAACGGTTGTCAGGGGTCTGGAAAGACAACGCTGGCCGACTATTTATGCACCTGTTTAGAAGATAGGGGACTGAAAGCGGTTGCTATTTCTATCGATGACTTCTATTTAACACGCAAGCAACGACAGCAACTCGCGAGTGATGTACATCCATTGCTATCAACCCGAGGTGTGCCGGGAACGCATGATTTAGAGCTGGCCTTAGAGACATTGCAACAGCTCTCTCAAGAGAGCGGTGAAGTTAAGATACCCAAGTTTAATAAAGCTCAGGATGATCGCTTTCCTAAAGAGCAGTGGTCAGAAGTCGAAACACCACTTGATATCATTATTTTAGAAGGCTGGTGCGTTGGAATTACAGCAGAAGCTGAAGAATCATTACTTGAACCTGTTAATGAATTGGAATCTCTACAGGACTCAGGCGGAGAGTGGCGCAATTACATTAATCAGCAGTTAGTAACCAATTATCCAGAATTATGGCAGCTAATTGACCGCTTAATTATGTTGCAAGCTCCAAGTTTTAGCAGTGTTTATAACTGGCGCTTAGAGCAAGAACAGAAGCTAGCTCAAGCAAGTAAGGATAAGAATAAGAGCCATATTATGTCTGCAGAGGAAATTCAGCAGTTTATACAGCACTATGAACGACTTACACGCCATAGCCTCAAATACCTTCCGCAAAATTGTCAGCATTTATTTCAATTAACTAATAAACGGCAGGTTGCGGCCTACCAAACGCCTAACCCTTTGCCTGGCGATCCTCGCTTTGGACTACATGATGTAGTATTAAAAGGATCGTCATAATGGAAGAGCATATGAGTAGAAAAGTTGTTTTTACCGACCTTGATGGTTCTTTATTAGACCATGACAGTTACAGCCATAAAGCTGCTGATGCGTTATTAGAGGAGTTAGAACGCGATCAAATCCCTGTTATTTTAACAACCAGTAAAACACGAGCGGAAGTCGAAGCACTGCGTTTAGAATTAGATAACCGTCATCCTTTTATTATTGAAAATGGTGCTGCGATTTATATCCCTAAGGGCTATTTCCCCGTTAAACCAGAAGCTTGTATCGAGGTTGAAGATTTTTGGATAGCCGAGTTCTGTGAAACAAGAAGCCACTGGTTGTCGCTTCTTGAACAGGCTAAGGAACTATTTACACATAAGTTCAGTCACTTTGCCGCGATGAAAGAAGAAGTTATTGCGCAAGTTACAGGCTTGTCGCTTGAGCAGGCTCAGCTGGCTAATAATCGTGAATATGGCGAACCGATATCATGGCTGGGTGTGGATAAAGGTAAGCAAGAATTTATTGAGTGGCTAACAGAGCAAGGTGGCCATGTTTTACAAGGTGGTCGCTTTTTACATTTAAGTGGTTTTTGTAACAAGGGTGAGGCTCTTGCTTGGCTTGCAGCAGAATATAAAACACAATGGAATTTAAGCGAGATAAAGACCATTGCTATTGGTGATAGTGGTAATGATGTCGCGATGTTAGAGAAGGCTGATTTGGCACTTATTATTCGCTCGCCAGTTCATGCGCCACCTAAATTAAAGCGGCTGCGGGGATTTTTTATCTCTGAAGAATTTGGACCTCGGGGTTGGAATTCAGGCTTGCGTAAAATTTTATAGAATAGATGTATAAGAATTCAATTAATTATTAACAATTTATTTAACATAAGGAAATATCATGGCTGATTTTTATCAAAATGGGATCGTAACGACTTTACATAATTTAGCCCATAGACCAGTTGAAGACATTGAAAGTGAATTAAGAGCGTTTAGTAAGAAGCGCCCAATGTCATTAATTCTTCCGTCATTGTTTTCGGAGCTTGAAGGTGATGCACTGCCTAATATCGTGAATCACTTAAAAGGTGCAGACTATTTAAGTGAAATTGTTATTGGTTTAGACCGAGCAGATGAAGATCAGTATCGCCATGCACTAAAATTCTTTGGTGAACTTCCACAGCATCATCGAGTTTTATGGAATGAAGGGCCGCGACTACAAGCTCTGGATGCCGAGTTACAAGCGCTTAATTTAGCACCTAAAGAACTTGGGAAGGGCCGTAACGTTTGGTATTGCATGGGCTACACTCTTGCCTCTAACCGCTCTGAATCTGTTGCTTTACACGACTGCGATATTGTTACTTACGATAGAGAGTTATTGGCACGGCTTATTTATCCTGTCGCTAATCCTCAGTTTAACTATGAATTTTGTAAAGGGTTTTATGCTCGAGTGGCTGATGGAAAAATTAACGGTCGAGTTAGCCGACTACTAGTAACGCCATTATTGCGTGCATTAAAGAAGATGTTTGGTGAGATGGAATACTTACAATTTATGGATAGTTTCCGATATCCATTAGCGGGTGAGTTTTCATTTCGAAAAGATGTATTAAATGATATTCGAATTCCAAGTGATTGGGGCTTAGAAATTGGTGTGTTGTCCGAAATGCACAGAAACTATGCAAACAACCGTTTATGTCAGGTTGATATCGCTGATGTGTATGATCATAAACACCAAGATTTATCATTAGATAATGATCAAGGTGGATTATCTAAAATGTCTATCGATATCTCTAAGGCATTATTCAGAAAGCTGGCTACTCATGGTAAAACGTTTAATACTGAAACCTTCCGTTCAATTAAAGCAACCTACTTCCGAATCGCTTTAGATTTCATTGAAACCTACCACAATGATGCGGTTATGAACGGTTTAACCTTAGATATTCATGCCGAAGAAAAAGCCGTTGAATTATTTGCACAAAATATTATGAAAGCCGGAGAAGCCTTTTTAGATAAGCCAATGGAAACCCCATTTATTCCAAGCTGGAACCGAGTAATTAGTGCTAAGCCCGATATTCTAGAAAGATTATACGAGGCTGTTGAAGCAGATAATGAGGAGTTTATGTCGAAATGAGTTTATTTGATTCCGCACTATTACAGCGTAGCCAGCATTTGCTGGAATTAATCTATTATCAAACAGAAATTAATATTCCGTTTAATGCTTTTGCAGAGCAGCTTTTAATAGAAATGCGATTAGAAACGGCGAGCCACGAAGACGCCTCTCATGATCCTATGCACCCTTGTGATTTGTGGGATCAATCCTCAACCGTCATGATTACTTACGGTGATAGTTTTTTATTAGCTGACGAAAAACCATTAATTACGTTAAAACATTTTTTAGATGAACATTGTGAAGGATTAATTAATAGCGTGCATATTTTGCCGTTTTTTCCTTTTAGCTCAGATGATGGGTTTTCAGTAATAGATTTTTCCAGTGTTAATGAATCGCTAGGTGGGTGGGATGATATTCAAAGCATTAGCCAAGATTATCGCCTAATGGCAGATTTAGTTATTAACCATTGTTCTAGTCGTAGCTTATGGTTTCAGAACTTTATAAAAGGTGACGGGCCTGGGCATGATTATTTTTATACGGAATCTCCTACGGCAGATTTATCACAAGTCGTTAGGCCTAGAACCAGTGACCTGCTAAGAGAAACTATGACTAATAAAGGGGTGCAGCATGTATGGTGTACGTTTAGTCACGACCAAGTAGATTTGGATTTTAGAAACCCTGATGTACTTATACAGTTTATAAAAATTATTCGACAGTACTTAGATATGGGCGTTCGCATATTCCGATTAGATGCGATTGCATTTTTATGGAAAAAAGTCGCCTCACCGAGCATTAATTTAGAAGAAACTCATAACGTTGTACGTTTGCTCAGATTGCTGATAGAACACGCTCAACCTGATGCTGTCATTATTACTGAAACGAATATTCCGAATCGAGAAAATCTTTCATATTTTGGTAATGCGAACGAAGCACACTGCGTATATAACTTTGCCTTACCGCCGCTATTAGTGAATACCTTATTGACTGGGAATAGCCATCATTTAAAGCTCTGGTTAATGAGCATGCCGCCAGCGCAACTTGGCACGACATATTTTAATTTTATCGCCTCCCATGACGGTATGGGATTAAGACCTGTAGAGGGCATTTTAGGCGATGATGAAACCCAAGTTTTAGTGGATACCTTACAAGGTTTTGGTGGACGTATTTCGTGGCGCGCCCTAGAAAATGAACAGGGTGAAGCCATTAGAAAACCTTATGAAATTAACATCTCTTTATTCGATGCCTTGCAAGGAACAATAAAAGGAAAAGACAGTGTAACGAATGAAGGAAGAGGGGTTGATCGCTTTATATGTGCGCATGCCATTATGCTTGGCTTAGAAGGTATTCCTGGTAT
>Ga0115572_10000744_pt1 | contig 27183 bp, 28 predicted proteins | sample COGITO_mtgs_1206_FD_88681 | JGI IMG/M metagenome (GOLD analysis project Ga0115572, IMG submission 88681) | Pelagic marine microbial communities from North Sea - COGITO_mtgs_120607 | ecosystem: Environmental > Aquatic > Marine > Epipelagic | place: Germany:Helgoland, sampling site Kabeltonne... | reverse complement strand
TGAAATAGAAGAGAATCCAACTGATTTTGACCCTGAGCTAAAAAAAGTTGCATTATCTACTTTTCTGTTTTCATTATTATTTTTGTTGTCAGCTATAGTATAATAATGAGGGTCATTCCTTTTGTAATTTGATTATTCAATTACTTAAATTGTTTTGAGAAACATATTTATTCTCGAAAATATGAATTAATTTAGAATACACATCACAAAGCACTTGGGTAAATGAAAAATTTCGCATTAATTGGAGCTTCAGGTTATATAGCTCCAAGACACTATAAAGCAATTAAGGAGACAGGGAACAATATGCTAGCAGCTTACGATCCTTTTGATAGTGTTGGTGTTATTGATAGTTACTTTCCAAAGGCAGATTTTTTTACGGAATTTGAAAGATTTGACCGCCATGTGGACAAGTTGAAAAGAGGTGGTAGTGGTATTGATTATGTTTCTGTTTGTTCGCCTAACTATTTACACGATTCCCATATTAGATTTGGTTTGAAAGCTGGAGCTAATGTTATTTCAGAAAAGCCTCTTGTGCTTAATCCTTGGAATGTTGAGGGATTAATGGATCTTGAAAAAGAAACTGGAGGGAGTGTGTATAATATACTACAGTTAAGGCTGCATGATAGTATAATTGCGTTAAAAAAGAGAGTTGATGAAGCTCCGAAAGATAAAATTTTTGATTTCGATTTAACGTACATTACCTCAAGAGGTAAGTGGTATTACACAAGTTGGAAAGGTGATGCTCAAAAGTCTGGAGGTATAGCAACTAACATTGGTGTTCACTTCTTTGATATGCTTTCCTGGATTTTTGGAGATGTAAAGAAAAATGTAGTTCATCTTCATACACATGATAGAGCTGCTGGATATTTTGAGTTTGAAAGAGCGAGAGTAAGATGGTTTTTGAGTATTAACAGTGATACTCTGCCTGAGCATATTGCTAAAACTGGAAAAACGACCTTTAGAAGCATGATGCTTGAAGGTGAAGAAATTGAATTTAGTGCTGGATTTACGGATTTACACAATAAAAGCTATCAAGATGTTTTAGATGGGGGAGGTTTTAGGATTAATGAAGCATTGAATGCCATTCAGATTGTCCATAATATTCGTAATTCAAAGCCCATAGGACTTAAAGGTGATTATCACCCTTTAGCAAGTGATAATTTAGTTAATCATCCCTTTTCTCATTTGAAATGAAGTTAAGTAGGTTTTTATTTAATGGACTTATATTGTTGCTTTTTGCCCTAGTATATTGTCCGTTTTTCGCGAATTTCGTACCTTTTATTGACTATGATTCCTTCCTTTATTATTTAGTTGTAGACGCTTGGAGTAATGATTCAATGTTACTCGATTTAATTACTTTAGATCTACCATTGGGGTATCCATACTTTTTGTTTGCACTTGAAGAATTTGGTTTTTCAAAGGTGATAATTACCATTATTCAACTTCTAATTTTTATTACCCCATTTTTTTTACTGTTAAACAAAATATTTTCTAATAATAGGATAATTGCTTTTTGCACTTTATTCTCATCATTTACTCTATTCTTTAGTAATGATTGGGTTGTTCATTCAGTAACCTTTAAACCAGATTTTTTGTTTACTGCCGTTATCCTCTGGATAAGTTACTTCGTTTACGTTACTAAAAATTGGGGACGTAAAAGTATTATTATTTTAAGTTTACTTATCGCAGCGGGTATTTCTATTAGAAGTAATGGACTTTTACTCTTTGCTTTTTATTTGATACCGCTTTTGGAGGCTAGGGATCTTTTTAAGGGTAGATTTAAAATTATTTTAGTGAGTGGTCTATTTATAAATTTAGTTTTAGTTTTAGTTTCATTTTCTTTTGTTGGCTATCCATCGCATGGAAGTTTGCTGCGATTGTATCAAACATTCACGAATCAAGATATAGTAAAGAAGAGAGCTCAGGTAAGAGAGCCTAGGTTGGATATAGCCGATAAATATTTTAATCCATTAAAAAGTAAGCAGACGTACTTTTACAACACTGAAATCCGTAATTTGATGGGCGTGATTTATTTCGATGGTCATTTTCAAAGTGAAAAAATTGTTGTCCATAGGAGTAAAGGAAATAAATACTTTCCCCTATCTACTGTAAAACTAACAATTGGATCAGAACATTTATTGAGTACTGTAAATATGAATGTTCTAAGGGAACGACACGAGTATCTTTCTCCTTTAAACACGATAGATTTACCAATTAATCACAAGTTAGCAATTAAGCTACAGCAATATCAGCGGTACATGTATCCTGTTTTAAAGCTTTTGTATTCGCTACTAATCGTAGTTTCTATCGTTTTTTTAATTAGGCAGTATTTTTTTAATCGTATTTATAATTGGAAAAGTAACAAACTTTTATTTTTACTTACTTTTCATTTATTTTCTATTATCTTCCTTATTTTTTTTCACCCAAGATTTGTGATGCGATATGCAATGCCAACAGAAACTGTTATGTTTCTGTTGGCACCTCTGATGCTTTTTCAATTAATAAAAGACTTTAAATGCTTAAAAATAAAACAGTAGCTGTAGTAGTTCCCTCCTATAATGAAGCTTTGCAAATAGGAATGGTGATAGAAACAATGCCTACTTTTGTAGATAGAATAATTATTGTAAATGATAAATCGAAAGATGCAATGGATCAGGTTGTTTCAAAGTATTGGGAAACGGCTTTTAACGACTCTAATGTTGAGGTAAGTGATAATACCCTAAAGCCATTTCAAAAAGACCAGTATAACTATAACCACGCTGACTTTTTAGTTTATCAAAAGAACGAAGAGGAAAAAGTTAGGTTCACTAAAGCTGAAGTTGCAAACATTAACCAATATACAGATCGTATTGTATTGATTAATCATTTAGACAACGGAGGTGTAGGTGCTGCGATTGCAACAGGTTATAAATGGTGTAAAGATCACGATGTTGATTGCACTGCTGTAATGGCAGGTGATGGGCAAATGGATCCAGCTGAATTAGAAGGGTTGTGTTTGCCTGTGATAGAGGAAGGAGTTGATTATGTTAAGGGTAACAGATTAAAGCATCCCAGTGCATGGTTTGCTATTCCTAAAACACGATTTTTTGGCAACAGTGCTTTATCTATTATGAATAAATTAGCTTCAGGTTATTGGCGCATTTCTGATACACAAACAGGATATACAGCCACTTCTTTGAAAGCTTTAAGAGCAGTACGACTTTACAAAATATACCCTCGCTATGGTATGCCTAATGATTTTTTAGTGAAGTTAAATATAGCTGATTGCACTTTACGAGAAATTGTGATCAAGCCAGTTTACAACGTAGGAGAGCAGTCAAAAATGAAGGTTTTTAAGGTTATACCTAAAATTTCCTTTTTGTTATTAAAATCTTTTTTTAAGAGGCTATGGATTAAGTACTTTTTTAAAGATTTTCACCCTTTGTTTTTGTTTTATAATTTGTCATTTCTTTTAGGTAGTGTAGGTTTTGCTTATGGAGTTAAAATTGCTTATCTATGGATTTTCCGAGTAAGAGAAATAAATACTTTAACTATACTTGCTTTTTTATTTTTAAGTATTACTTCACTGCAATTGTTCTTTTTTGGTATGTGGATGGATATTCAGGACAATAAACGGCTATACAAGTAATGAAAGATTTCACTTTAAGGCAATACGAACGCTACTTAAGAGCGATTATTAATGCTGGAATACCTTTTTACAGGTATGACGAGTTTTTGGAGCAAAACATTCATACAAATCAAAAATATTGTTTGGTAAGGCATGATGTGGATAGGAAGCCCAAACTAAGTTTGGATATGGCCAAATTGGAACACCAGTTAGGAATTAAGTCCACCTATTATTTTAGGATAAAAAGCTGCTCCTTCAAACCCGAAATTATGAAGGGAATTGCCGCGTTAGGTCATGAAATTGGTTACCATTACGAAACATTATCCGACACGGATGGGGACGCTGATCAGGCTTTTGAATTATTCAAATCAAATTTGCAAAAATTTAAAGCAATTTGTCCAATAAAAACATGCAGCATGCATGGCAGGCCATTCAAGCCATACGATAACCGAGATATTTGGAAGCATAAAGATTATCACGCTAAATTAAAAGCAGACTTAGGCTTACTTGGAGAAGTGTATTTGGATATTGATTACTCAGGTATAGCTTACATAAATGATACTGGTAGAAACTGGACATCAGGAAAAAGCAATGTGCGCGATAAAGTTGATTCAAAAATCGCAGCTGATTTTGAAAGTGGTGAAGACTTACTTAATTATTTGAAAAATCCGCATCCAAAAATGGTTTTCCAAATTCACCCTGAAAGGTGGAGTGATGACTTCCTCACGTGGCAAATACAATCTAAGAAAGATGTAGCAATTAATACGATTAAAAAAGTTCTTAGTTATTTGAGATAACTTCCATTTGTATGAAGATTATAATAATAGTTTCAACAGGAAGGTGCGGCACTACGAGGATTACGGAAATCTTATCAAAATACTTACCCAGTAGTTATGCTGCCATTCATCAAGGAGAAATATCACGATTGTGTAATGTTTTAGGTACATTTATGATGAAACATGGCCAAGTAGAATGGCTGAAAAAGTTGCTTTTTAAAAGTCTTCTTCCTAAAGATTTAGATGGTTTTGTTATTACAGACCCCTTAATTTCCCTGGTTATACCCAAGGAGTATGTTTTGTCAAGAAAGGTAGCTATTCTTCATTTAACAAGGGACGGAAAAGATTTTGGTAAGTCTTTTTACAGGTTTACAAGAACAAAAAAAAAGAGTTTCATAGCGCACAATTTCATCCCGTTTTGGCAACCTGAAGTGTTTTTGTTTGAAAATATGATAAAGGGGGAGAAAATGATGAGCAAATATGAGCAAGTGGCCCAGAAGAAGAACAATTATTTCCAAAAAATATATGCGCAAAACCCTTTTTATAAAAAGCTTGATATGAATGTTGCTTTCACAACCAACGAATTAGAAAATTTTACAAACACTTTTTTAAAAACTAGTATTACAATACCCCTTAACGAGTTTACTCAAAAGTCCAATCAGTCTAAATAATGCATAAGATTGAAAATAGATATTTAGGTTTACGAATTTTAGAACTACTTTTTTTCTGGCTTCGTCCCCTGTTTTACAGTAGAGCTAAAGGCGTTGGTATTGTATATTTAATGTATTTTTTTGCACCTCAAAAAATAGTTAGAATAAATGGGAGGGTTCAATGGCCTGTGCATTTTACTTCTAGAATTAATTCTCGAAAAAGAATAAAAGTAGGTAACAGATCTTGTCCTGGAATGAATGCAGGTTGTTATATTCAGGCTAAAAATGGAATTGAAATAGGTCATAATTTAAGGATGGGCCCTAATGTAGGTCTCATTAGCGCTAATCATTTTTTAGAGGATTATGATACCTGGGAGGTGACTACGCCAATAAAAATAGGAGATAATGTCTGGTTGGGTATGGGGGTTGTTGTTTTGCCTGGCGTTGTAATAGGTGACAATGTTGTAATCGCTGCCAATAGTGTGGTAAACAAAGATATTCCTTCCAACGTAATTGCTGGTGGTATTCCATGTAAAGTTTTAAGGGAGAAGGATACATATAAGGGTTTTGATTATTCAACCTTATAGAAGTCGATTGTGTTCTGTTTCCTTAATATAATTTAAAGATTGAATGAAGCATAAGTTTAAAATACTGCTATATATTTCTTTGGCTTTTTTAGCTGTCTTCCTATATCGAAATGGGTACTTGACGGTTCCAAAAATTGATAATCCATTTTTTTTGGTACTTTCTTTTTTGTTTTTGTTTTGCGGCATGTTGCTTCAATCTGTTAATTGGAAAGGAGTGCTGAAAGCTATTGGTGTACAGATTGGTTTTAAGGATGCTTTGGTTTCCACAGGGTTGTCTGTTTTTATGAAGTATATTCCAGGTAAGGTGATGGTGATTTTGGGTAGGGCAAAGTACATTAGTGATATATATGGTGTGAGTGTGTCAAAAACATCCGCTGCATCATTTGTTGCTCAAATAATCACTTTAATTACAGGAGCCTTTTTAGGAGGAGTTATTTTTTTTGAGGGTTCTATTGATCGGAGTTGGGCAGTTTTTACAGCATTTGCAATGCTTTTCCTCGTGTTAATTTTAGTGTTTTTTAATTTTTTCAGAAGATGTATGTATTGGCTTAGTCGCTTTTTTAATAAGAAAATAATTTTACCAAAAGTTAAGTCCATAAAATTACTAAATATTGTATCCTCTTTTTTTTTAACATGGCTTTGCTTTGCAATAGGGTTTTGGTTGCTTGCTAGTAGTCTTTTTTTAGAGGTGAAAATATTGGTGGGATTTGTTTTTCCATTGGCAGCAATTTTAGGTGTCGTCTCTATAATTGCACCCGGTGGTTTAGGTGTCAGAGAAGGTGCGCTCACGATTTGTTTAACAGCAATGGGACTTGCATTAGAGGAAGCAACAACACTGGCAGTTTTTAGTCGTGTATGGTTTCTGGCTGGTGAGGTTTTTATGTTTGTTTCAGCAGTTTTAGTAAATCAATTATTAAAAAGTAAATAATACCTTTCTAATTGTATTATTTACTTTTTGTTTTACATTCATAGAGAGTGGGATTCTAGTAGGTTATGAAAAATGGTTGGTTAGAAGTTCGGCAGCTTTCATTTGATTTAATTAGAGATTAAAACTGTTAGCATCAGGGCAATTTTTTTTAAAAAAAATATATGTGCAAGTTGTCTACAAATGAAAACCTGAATGGACTCATTAGGTAATGTTTTAAAAAGAGATCCGACTTCTAAAATATAACAGAAAAAAACCACTAGACATACAAATTAAGCTAAATTTCAGCCACAGAAAGAGATTTGAATATCAAAGACCTATATTTGTAATTGAAAATTATTGTTTGAGTAAGAATTAGAATTTAGCGTGTTTTAATTTGGATGAATTGTTTTTTTAATTAATACATCTAATGTTAATTTATATATGAATATACCTTTCAATAAACCATTTATTTCAGGGAACGAAATAGAGTATGTAAAGAAGTCTGTTGAGCTGAAGAAAATCTCAGGTGATGGCCATTTTACAAAAAAGTGTAATGACTTTTTTATAGAGAAATATGGGTTTAATAAAGTACTCTTAACTACGTCTTGTACGGATGCACTGGAGATGACTTCTATTTTGGTCGATATTCAACCTGGTGACGAAGTAATTATTCCATCATTTACATTTGTATCAACGGCGAATGCATTTGTATTAAGAGGGGCAGTTATTAAATTTGCAGACTCTTATGTTGATCATCCAAATATTGATCATACAAAAATTGAAAGTCTAATAACAGAAAAGACAAAGGCAATAATTGTTGTTCATTATGGAGGTGTAGCTTGTGAAATGGATGAAATAATGGATATAGCAAAAAGGAATAACCTTATTGTTATTGAAGATGCTGCTCAAGCAATTGATTCGTATTATAAAGGTAAACCACTTGGCAGTATAGGTCATTTAGGTACTTTCTCATTTCACGAAACTAAAAATATAATAAGCGGTGAAGGTGGAATGTTAGTGGTGAATGATGAGTCATTTGCCTTAAGGTCCGAAATCATTAGAGAAAAAGGAACCAATAGGAGTCAGTTTTTTAGAGGGGTAGTAGATAAGTACGGTTGGATGGATATAGGGTCTAGCTTTTTACCATCCGATTTAATTGCAGCATTCCTTTTTGGTCAGCTAGAACAATTAGACAACATTCAAAATAAAAGAAAGCTTGTTTGGAATAAGTATTATCAAGGTTTAAAGAACCTTGATAATAAAGGGTTAATTAGAATTGCAGACGAATCCAAAGTTGAAGGGAATAACGGTCATTTATTTTATCTAATTTGTGATTCCAATAACGAGAGATCTCGGTTGATTGAAGTACTTAAGGAAAAAGGAATTATGTGTGTTTTTCACTACTTAAGTCTCCACAAAAGTCCTTTTTATGAATCTAAGCATGATGGACGAGAATTACCAAATGCGGATGAATATTCAGACCGCTTACTTAGACTACCATTGTTTTATGATATTACAGAAGATGAAGTTGATTTAGTAATAGAAAATATTCAAGAGTTTTATGCATAAAGTTTTGTTTTTTGTAACTGAGTTTTGGCAGGCAGGTGGTCAGAGATATACTTATGAAACTGATCAAGCTCTTGATAAAAGTCAATTCGAAAGCCATTTTTTATGTTTTCGAGACTTAAACTCTCATTTGGATTGGGAAGATCATTATTATCAGAAGCATGTAGATTTAGGTAGTGCAGTTCATTTTTATTCCAAGTTTGATGAAGAGCATTTACTTTTAAAACCTTCTTCTCTAAGAGGTGGTTTGAAAAGAAAAAAAAACTTTACAAAACTGAATTCGTTTTTAAGTGAATTCGATACAATATTAATTCAAGGAGAGTGGGTGTACAGTAAGTTTAAAATGGCTATTTCATCCACTAATATGGAAAAATGTCATATTTCTATTCTTAACAGTATTTCTCAGTTTCCTGAAAATTATAAGCAATTTGATAAGAATGAACCTTTAAAGTTCATTTCAGCATTTTCTGATGAGGCTATTAAATATGAATTAAAAGATTTCACATCATCTTCTCATTTTCACTTTCCGCTTGCAATTAATTTAGAAGGGGGAAATAAAAAATGGGATGCTTCTTTTTTGAATAAAAAAAGAATTGGAATATTTACTAGGCTAACCAAAACAAAACCTATAGATGCGTTTTTGTATGCTTTTCAGATTTTAAAGTACTACGATCCTGAATTTGAATTGTTTATTTATGGAAACGGAGACCCGGAAGCAATTGGCTTAACTGATCATATAAGATATTTAAACTTAGGAGATTCAGTTAAGTTTTTAGGACATCAAGATGATATCTTAGAATCTTCAGTGAGGGATGAAATTGGTTTAACTTGGTTTTTAGGCTTTCATGGAATGCCAGCTGGATTTGCGGGTTATGACATTTGTTCGATTGGATTACCACAATTGTTTTGGGATTTAAAGCCAGGTTCAGAAGTTAACAATAGCGTGATTCCTATGTTTAATCAAATCATCGAGCTTGCTGAATATTCAAATGAATTATTTAAGAACCCTAGTGAGGCAGTTCAATTAAGTGAAAGGCAGATTAATTATGTTTCTGAGGAAAGGAATATTTCTAATTTCATTAAAGAATTAGAGCAATATTTAATTAAAGAAAGCAGTAATGATTAATAAGTTAAAAGCTAAATATCACTCTTATAAAAACGCAAGTTTTTTTAAAAAGATGGTATCTAATTATCAAAGGAATAATATACCTGAAAATAAAGTGAATGAAGATCATTTGCTAGAGCAGATTAAAGAGTTTAATACTGATGTTGCTCGTGAGTTAGATACAAATGATTTACAAAGCATAAAGGAATTTAAAGAGTGCGTAGCAACTACTTATTTTATTCTTAAGAAGGATCCTCAGTTTGGAATGGTTAGAAGGGTTCCTGATATTAAATATATCGCTCCTTGGTATGACTCAATGAAGAAGATCGATGGGTGTGGAATTATTATTCATGATGGATTAGAGAAAGAGTTTATTGAAAAATACACTACGCCAAAAATAAAATTTGTAAAGTTTAACTACGGAAGCTATTCCATTTTTGAAGAAAGATGGATTGGCTATTACCTTCTTTTGAAGCATACAAATATTGAGAAAATATTCTTTACCGATTGTAACGACGTTTTTATTAGTTGTAATCCATTTTCTAACCTAGAAATTGATGCCGAAAAACTATACGTAGGTCGTGATCAGGCTGATAGGTTTGGAGATTCAGGTTGGGTACTCGATGAATTAAACAAGTTTCAAGAAGACTCAGGATTAACCGCTCCAGAAACTTTGGCTTATCAACCCTTATTTAATGCCGGTGTAGTAGGCGGTTGTAAACAAATTCTAGTTCCTTATATTGCTCAAATTTTGAATCTATTGTTTCATTCAAAGTCTGACGATCACAAGGATATGACTTTAGTGAATTGGGCTATTCATAACATGTTTTTAATGCCTTTAAAAGATCAGAATGATGGTGTTTATGTAGATCTTGAAAATGATTTCGCAAAGCATTGTGAAAATGTAGTTACTGGTTATCCATTAAATAGTCCTTTTAAGTCCTATCAGCTTGATTCAAATGCCGTTTTCATTCATAAATAACTAAGTATTTTAATTAAACTTCAATTTCATTAGTATTAATTGTATTTTCGCACAAGTTATGAAAGAGAAAAGCTCATTAAAGTATAACGAAATCAAACCTAAGAGGAGGGTTTTAGATATTAATATAGGCGAGGTTTGGGATTATCGTGATTTGTTGTTTCTTTTTGTGAAAAGAGATTTCGTATCTACTTATAAACAAACTATTCTAGGTCCGGTTTGGTTTTTTATACAACCGATTTTTACGACTTTAATATTTTCAGTTATTTTTGGACGTTTAGCTGAGTTACCAACTGATGGAATACCCCCTTTTTTGTTTTATTTGGCTGGAATCACATGTTGGGGATATTTTTCTGAATGCTTAACGAAAACATCAAATACATTTGTTTCTAACTCGGGATTATTTGGTAAAGTATATTTTCCAAGACTAATTCTTCCTTTATCAACAGTGTCTTCTAATTTATTGAAGTTTGGAGTTCAGTTCTTCCTTTTTATATTGTGCATGTTATACTATGTATTTTTAAAAGGATTATCCATCGAAATGAATTATTTAGTATTGTTAATGCCTCTACTCATTTTAATGATGGGTGGCTTAGGGTTAGGCCTTGGATTGATTGTTTCTTCCATGACAACAAAATATAGAGATTTACAATTCTTAATTGTTTTTGGTGTTCAACTTTTTATGTACGCAACACCTGTAGTATATCCTTTGTCATTGGCAAAAGAAAAATTAGGTGATTACGACTGGGTGGCATCTTTAAATCCAATGACTTCAATAATAGAAACGTTTAAATATTCATTTCTAGGAAAAGGAACTTTTAATTGGGGAGACCTCGGTTATAGTGCAGGGTTTATTGTGGTAATTTTAATTATAGGTGTAATTACCTTTAATAAAGTTGAACGTTCATTTATGGATACGGTATGAGTTGGCAAATTAAAGTTGAAGATTTAGCAAAGTTATATAGGCTTGGTGAAGTTGGTACAGGTACTCTATCGCAAGACCTAAATAGATGGTGGCATTCAGTAAGAGGGAAAGAAGACCCCTACTCCAAAGTTGGACAGGTAAATGATAGATCTTCGTCTGCCGAATCCGATTTTGTTTGGGCTTTGAAGGATATTAACTTTGAAGTCGAATGTGGAGAGGTATTAGGTATTATTGGAAGAAATGGGGCTGGTAAGTCTACGTTATTAAAAATCCTTTCAAAGATTACGTCACCTTCTGAGGGTGTAATTAAGACAAAAGGAAGAATTGCATCTTTATTAGAAGTAGGGACAGGAATGCACCCTGAAATGTCTGCCAGAGATAATATTTACCTTAACGGTGCTATTTTGGGAATGACCAAAAAGGAGATCACCGATAAATTTGATGAGATTGTTGAGTTTTCTGGTTGTGAAATGTATATAGATACTCCTTTAAAAAGGTATTCTTCTGGAATGAGAGTTCGACTTGGATTTGCCGTTGCTGCTTTCCTTGAACCTGAAATTTTAATAGTTGATGAAGTGTTAGCTGTTGGTGATGCTGAATTTCAATCTAAAGCGATTGGGAAAATGAAAGAAATTAGCAAAGGAGGGAAAAGAACTGTTTTATTTGTGAGTCACAATATGGCGGCGATTAAAAGTTTGTGTACGCGTGCAATATTACTTGAGAACGGAACTGTGAAATGTGAAGGGTCACCTGAAGAAATGGTAGACATGTACACGGCACTAAACTTAAGCGAAGATATATATGAGGTTGATAGTGAAAAGAATGATTTAAACTCTCATAGAAAATGGGATACTATCTACCTTAAATCAGCAAAAGTATCTACTCCAAAATTAAAGATTGATGAGGAGTTTTTCTTAGAATTTGAGTTTGACCTTACTGATGCTAATCAGGATAATATTACTTTGTCTTTGGATTTTGTAAGTAAGGAAGATGTAGTCTTATTTGGGTCATCTCATAAGATTAATAACCCCGAATGTAAAACTCACAATTTAAAATGTGTTGTTCCAAAAAATCTATTAAATAATATACCATTGTACATCAACTTCTATGTTTTAGATAAGAAGATGAAAACTGTTTATAGTTATCAGAGACTTCTTTCTTTTAAAATTGATCAATCAGCTAAGGATACTAATTATTTTGAGAAAGTTAATGGGTACTTTAGACCAGAATTAACGTGGGAAAGTTAAAGATGTATTAATTTATTTTAAAAGAAACTTTTCCAATCTATTAAGTAACTCTTCAGATAAATATACATCATTATCATTGTTTCGACCTTGGTTTTTGTTTTTTGGATAAACACTTTTTCCAATAATAGGAGTGTAGTTTAGTTTAAATAGCTGTGCATAAAACCAAAAGTTTACATTAACGTATTCGTCATCAAAAATTTCAATTAGGTTTGTTTGCTCTTTACAGAAGATCAAATTGGCCATTCCTGCACCATGAATTCCTACAATGGTTGAAGAATTATTAAATGTAGAGATTTGTTCTTTTATTGATAATCCAGAAAGGGTTTTAAACTGAAAGTTTTTGTGACTTAATTTGGCTTTTAAATCATCTTCATTTACGAGTCTACGATACTTCGCATCCTCTCTTGATATGTATAGTTTTTGATCAAAAGGAGCTCCCTGAAATTTGAAAATATCCTTTAAAAACTCGTGTCCTAATTCATGAAAACGGATTCGAGGCACGAAAAACAAGAAATCACACTTAAAATGCTGATCTTCTTCAGCGAAAATAATTTTTTCTTTGGGTAACCCTGCTAATTCAAGGCATTCAATTTTGTATTTTGTAGAAGGACCATTTACTAAGAATTGGTCAAAAAAATCAATAGAAATATTTAGTTCTTTTAATACTGATAGTTTTGCTGTTAACCTGGTTAAAACATGAAAGTAGCCATTGTGGGCACCATCTGTAGCTAGGCTTAGCGTATTCCCATTAAGTTTAATCTCTTTAGCTACTTTGTTAATTGAAAGAGATTGATGAGTATAAGAGTCTTTAAAAGGATTGTAATAATAGGGATGTCTTTGCGCAGAATCAATTATCTGATTATTACTATCTATTATAGTTGGTACAAATGAGTGTTGAATATATCTACCTCCTTTAAGTGAAGCAAATAATACATCTTCTACAGGGAAAGACTTATTTATTAGGAAATAAGGGTGTCTGAAGTCATTTAAATACGTTTTAGGCTCTTCTAAGTGGAACTCATAACCTTTGGCTACAACTTTGTATTGATTGTAAGGTATCTTGTTTTGAGTAGGTCTTAGTATTTCTTGAAGAGGTTTTGTATTACAACTCTTAGGTCGGTAACCTAAAGATGATTGAACGCTCCAAGGTAGTTTATCAATGATCTTCATTGTTATAAGATTTATGGTAACCGAATAAAGTTTTATTGAATTTAAAATCAAAATATGAATATATGTTAGCCATATTCGTATTTGAAGTCGAGATTAACGTAGAGATTTTACGAATTCCAGCCTCTTTATTATATGATATTATTTCGTTCCAGAGAGAAAGAACATATAATTCAGCACCTTTTTTACAGCCGCATAAAATTAAACTAACTTCCTTTTTTAAAGGGTTAAATTTTTGAATATTGATTCCAATAATTTCATCATTTACTTTAGCTACTTGAATTATTACTTCCTGTTTAACTAAGTCGTCAATCCAGTTTTCATACCTAGCTTTAGCAAGATCAAGATCTATATACGGGTCTTCATGAAATCTACTGAAATCGAAAGATGAATTAGCAATTTCCTTAATGTGTGGGATGTCACCTTGTTGAGCAACCTCAAGCTTTAACGCAGGTAGCTTTTTCGATTCAAATTTTTGAACTTTTAATTTTGAGATTTCAAGACTTGATTCTGCGAAATAAAAGTTTTTTTCGAATAATAATTTTTTTAAACGAATATCATTTGAGTTAACTCTCGTATAGCAGAATTCAATAGTTTCTTCAGCTAGTTTTTCCTCAATTTCATTGAAACGTTGGCTTATTTCTTCATAGGAGTATACCTTTGTTTCTTCAAAAACAATTTCAGCTGTTTTAACCTTGAAAACAGCACTATCCCATGGAGTTAAAATGTATGAAATCACTAATTAATGCTTTTTTTGAATCTAGTTGTATGTTCTAGCCCGTGCGTCATGTTAATTTTAACAGGGCGTTTGTATTTATCTAAATTATTTTTACAAACTAATTTTATTTCCTTCTTTAATTGAGATAAATCGGTGTTTTCTAAAGCTGCAACATTTACACAAACCATTTGGCCTGTAATTGCGTTTTCTTTTGCAAATACAGTACAGTCGATAACTTTTTCAATTGAGTTTATGACATCTTCTACTTCAATTGGTAAGACTTTTAGTCCTCCAATATTAATAACCTCTTTTAGTCGACCAACAACTTTAAGATATCCTTCCTCGTCCACTTCAACCAAGTCACCTGTAGCGAACCAACCATCAGATTGGAATTGATCACTGTCAACGTCCTTATAGCCGTTAACCGAGGTTTTTGATTTTATAAAGAGTTGATTGTTTTTGATTTTATATTCAATGTCTTCGTCAACAATTTTAAAGAATAAACTTGAAGATGATTTACTTTTAGTTTTTAAGATTCCTGTTTCACTTGTCCCAAATGTTTGTAACAGTTTAACCGCGGGAACAGCCTCATGAAGTTTTCTTAATAATTCGGGAGGCATTTTTTCAGTACCGTAGGTAACAAGTTTCAGACTTGATAAATCTCTTTTTTCAAAGTTCGGATCCATAAGTAGTAGGTTCAAAAAAGTAGGGCTGGTAGGTAGTACTTGAACTTTATGTTTTTCAATAATGTCCAATACTACACCGGTGTTCCTATCATGAGGCAATACTACCGGTGAACCGTTGTTAAGGCAGCTAAGTAATGTGTTAAGCCCTCCAATGTGATCAAATAGTAAGAATAGAAGGAATTTCAAACCTCTTTGTTTTCGAGGCTTCTTGAAACTCTCAATTAATACAGTGAAATTATGCACCATTACTTTCGGAACACCTGTTGTCCCACTAGAAAAGAGCACAATTCCACTATTTTCCTTTGAAACGATTTCAATGTAATTATTGTAGGTGCTTTTCTCTTCGCTTAAAACCTGAACATTTAGTGTCGAATCAGATTCAATGCTAATTATTTTATTGGGTTCAGATGCTTGGATTTTATCTTTAAATTCCTGTTCAGTGGTTCGTACTATAGGTATGATTACAATTGATAATTTACTTAAAGAAAGTAAAAGAACAATTGCATTGAAACTGTAATCAGAATCAATAACAACAATGTCTCCAGTAGTTATTCTTGTTTTTAAATATGAATCGTAGGCATCAATTTTATCATTTAATTGATCAAATGAATAAGATCCATTTTGATCAATAATTGCGTCACCCTCATAGTCTTTTAATTGCGCTAGATTCATAGTCCTCCAAGATATAATATTTGTCCAGTTACAAAATTACTTTTGTCAGACATGTAGAATTCAATTATATTTTCAATATCTGGATATTCTCCAAGTCTTTTAATTGCTTGCTTTTCTAAAAGCTCATCAATTTTTTCTTTTGGAACCGTCTTAATTAAATCTGTATAAATAGGAGTTGGTCCAATGCAATTTACAGTAATGCCATTAGGAGCAAGCTCTTTGGCCATTATCTTTGTCATTTTTTCAACAGCAGCTTTACTAGAAGCATAAACCATTTCTCCATCCAAATTCATGGGAACAGCTACAGTTGAAAAATTGATGATTCTTCCTTTTTTTTGTTTAAGCATAACTTTAGCGACTTCTCTGCTAAAGAAAAAACTACCTGAGAAGTTCGTTGAGAAAACTTTCTCAACAGTCACACCAGGTGTTAATAGGGAGTGATTTAAAGATGCTATACCTGCGTTGTTGATTAGTATCTCAATCTTTCCAAATCTTTTCTTCCCTTGTTTAACTACGCTTTTAACCGCCTTTTCATCAGAAACATCACAAATGAAATGAACATAATTAGGGTGGGTGAAATCTGATTCGGATCTACTACATCCTATGATGTTGTAATTTTTATTTATGAAATATTTGGTCAGATGGAGTCCAATTCCTTTTCTATTCCCTGTAATTAAAATTGTAGGATTATTATTCATTAATTCTTTCAATTATGTAAGTTGATAATGACTTTACGTTTACAAATGGACTAGTTCTTCTTGACATAGCTTTTTCATCTGCTAAACTTATTTCAATATCGAAGGATTCTTCAATGTTTTCTTCAAGCTCAACAATAAAATTAACCAAATCCATTGAGTCAAAAACTCCAGAGGAACCAATTAGTCTTGTCTCTAATCCAACGTCATTTAATTCAATATCGTTATCATCTGAAAACTCAGTTATTTTCTCTATTACAAAAGATTCTACTTTATTTTGATCCATATGAACAATTCTTAATTTTAAGATGTGCTTTTTGATAACACAAAAAGTCATAACCTTTTCAAAAATAGGAAAAGAATTCATACATTAAAGGAAAATTACATATATTTGTCCCCTTAAAAGTGTAACATATTGTTGCATTTTTTGCGTTTAAAACACAAAATTTATTGATTCATGGCGAAGAGTCCAATTGTAATTTCAGGATCTCCAAGATCGGGATCAACATGGTTGGGTAAGGTGTTGTCAAATCACCCTGAAACAATTTATATTCATGAACCTTTTAATATTGGAATTAAAAGGGATGATAGTCCTTTTAAATATTGGATTGAAGGTGTTTTTAATGAGCAACCAAAAGAGCATCAAAAGGAAGTTAAAACCTATTTGAAAGAATTTTATTCGCTTACACCTAGTTTTTTAAAGAAAACGTTTGAACCTGTGAAAGGGTTAAAAACTTTGAGAGACTTTCGTTGGTTAGTGAATGACAGAAATAGAAAAACCACAATATTAAAAGATCCAATTGCCTTTTTTGCACTAGAATGGATTTACGCAAATATTACGCCTAAAATTATTGTTTCAATTCGTCACCCTGCTGGAGTTATTTCTTCATTATTAGCTAAAGAATGGGGGTATGATTTTAACGATATGTTAGCTCAACCTGAGTTAATGGAGAATTATTTAAAGCCTTTTGAAGAAAAAATAAAAGAATTTGCAAAAACACCACCTTCATTATTGGATCAAGGAATCTTGTTATGGAACTGTGTTTACCATACTGCTTTTATTTACCAAAAAAAGCATGCTGAAGATTGGTTGTTTATAAAGAATGAAGAGTTGTCTTTAGACTCTATGGGTGCATTTAAAAAAGTACTTAGATTTAGCGACTTGAATTTTGATCCGCTAGTCAAAGACTACATAGAAGCTACTACAAAGCCTAAAGATAACGTTGAGTCTGAGTTTGTTCGTGATTCGGCAAAAAATGTTAAATCATGGCAGTCTAGATTGACGTCAGAAGAGATTGTTTATATCAAGCTAGAAACAAACGATGTTTGGAAGTTATTTTACACTGAAGAAGATTGGTGATACTAAGGTTAAGGTTTAATGAGTCAGGTTACAATTATAATAACTTCTTACAATAAAGATCTTTACTTAAAAGAAGCAATTGATAGTTGCGTAGCTCAAAACTATAAAGATTTTGAGTTATTAATTATTGATGATGGAAGTACTGATAAATCCATTGAAATAATTGAATCTTATTCTGAGTTACCTTTTGTTCGAATTCTTAAACAGGAAAATAAAGGTGTGATTTTTACGCGTAATCGCGCGATAAGAGAAGCAAAAGGAAAGTTTATTGTTCAAGTGGATGGTGATGATAAATTAGGGCCTGACTTTTTATTGGATACTGTTCCCATTCTTCAAGCAGAAAGTAAGGTGAGTATTGTTTATTCAGGAACGAAGTTTATAGGCGAAAAAAGTGGGGTTTGGGATTTAGGTGAGTATTCATTGCTTAAACAACTAACCACAAACTTAATTGTTGTGACCTCTCTTTTTAGAAAAAGTGATTACCTTTTGACAGACGGTTATCGAACTGAATTTAAGGGTGGCTTAGAAGATTGGGATTTTTGGCTTTCTATAATTGAATTAGGCGGAGAAGTTCGTCAAGTGAAAAAGATTAATTTTTTTTACAGGATTTTAAACGATTCAAGAAATCATTCAATATCAAATGAAGCTATATTGAAGAAAAGGATTTTCGAAAAACATACTAACTTATATTTAGAAAACGGGTTAGATTCAACAAACCTTTTGTGGCGATTAAGAGAGAAAGATGAGGTTATTTCATCTTTAGAAATAGCCAAGCAGAGTGCCGAATACAGAATCGGGAAAATTATAATGTCCCCATACAGGTTTATTCAAAATTTACTTCGATAATTTCATGCTTTTATTAAGTCCTTAATTGCTTTAAGTCTTTACAAAAGTAGCCTAGTATGAAAAAAGGGGCGAAGTAAATAATTCTATGAAGGCTTAATAGTTTTTCTAGTTCATTGGTAAGCCCGTTAATAATCGTTGCTTTTTTAGAAAAGTATTTTGAGTATGGAATTAGTAGTCGCCAAATAAAAATACCTATTAAGTACCAGGTTTAGTGAGTTGGATGTGACAAGGATAGTGATGCGAAACCTAAATGAGTGCTTTTTTGAAACCTAAATTTAATCTTTCAAATACAACGTATGAGTCTATAATTTTGTTTGTTTCAACTTACCTTGGACCACTAATGTTTCGAGAGAGAAGCACTGAAGTAAAATAAATAGAACCATACGAAAGGAGTAAATGACCTTATTTATCCAGGCCATTAAAGAGTCGTTTCTATTCAGATTAGTAAAATGTCCGAAGACAACGAATAGAATTAATACGGATTTAATATTGTCTAAATAAACATCTCTCCCCTTCATCATTAGTTTATAAATACAGATTAATGACTTCGTTAATTTTTTCAACGATAATATAAGGGTTATCTACGGTGTCGATAAATAATTTTTTGTGTTCGCTTTCTACATGGTTTTGTAATCCACTATTATTACCAGCAATACAAGGCACGCCTAAAGATAAACTTTCTAAAACAACTTGACCCCAACTTTCAGAGTAAGAGCAGTATAGGTTAATGTGCATGCTGCCAAGAACTTCCAGAAATGCTTTTCGATTCAATTGATTATGACAAACAATTCTATCTGGATTAAGTAAGTATTGGAATTCATTTTCACCAATAATATGAATGATTGAATTATTAATCATGGCAGCTGCTGCAACCTGTGTATGTCTGTTTTTATTGTAAGAGTTATTACCAAAAATACCAATGTGAACTTTACCGTCATTATGCCTTTGAATGTTCAAGTTCTCAGGCATTCGTAAAGTTGGGATAATCCTTTCTGATTGAACTGAAGTTAGCTTGGTGAATAGCTTATCCAATCCTTCTTTAATGAAGTAAAGTTTACTCAACTTCCCTTGTTTTGCATATTCCAAGATTTCAGCCATCTGGATTTGCTTATTCTTATTTTGATTTATTTCAGCTAATCCACCGTGATATAAGAACTCAACGTTTATCCCCATTTCATTACAAATGTGAATTATTTTAAAAAAGTAATTAGGAAATCCAGAGAGTAAAACTGTGTTTCCCGCTTTACTTTTAAAAGTCTCAATAATGAATTTGAGATCAGTATCAGTTACAATTTGGTTACTGTATTCTTGAGGAATTACAAATGTTTGGGAGGGGAAAAGATCTAAAGTTGCATTTTTTATGCCTAGCCAATTGGGGCCAGTGTTTTCGGGGCAAATGACTAGTTTTGATTTTGCTTTAGCAATATTTTTAACGTGAATAATTAAAATGTCGAGATTGTATGCCTGATTAAATCTAGCGGATATTTTCCTTTTTAATAGGTTTATAAGTTTCAACGGTATGCCTTTTATAGTTAGTTGGTAAAATTAAACTATTCTACAAGGATAAAAAATAGTTGCAGAAGTTTGAAGAGTAACAATCCTAATACTTAAATTTGCACCCTATAGCTAACTTAGGTTTTTTTTAATAAAAGTAGATGATTAATATAAGTATCGCATACCCTAAAAGAAAACTTTCAAATCTTCAACTTCAACTTGAAAGTGACACGAAAGATTATACAACTTTTTTTAATAAAATAGGAATAGAATCTAGAGGTGTTTGTAGTGAAGATGAAACAGGGTGTGATTTGGCCTTTGAAGCTTGTTGTGACATTTTAAAAAATGAAGATAAAAGTAAAATAGATTTTATTATTTATTGCACACAAACGCCTGATTATTTGTTGCCTACAACAGCCTGCATTTTACAAAGTCGGTTAGGGTTGTCGGAAAATTGCGGGGCGCTAGATTATAATCTAGGGTGTTCAGGGTATATTTATGGCTTAATGATAGCAAAAGGTTTAGTGGAGTCCGGTATAGCTAAGAAAATTCTACTTGTGACAGCAGAAACTTACAGTAAATTATTAAAAAAAGAGGATGTAAATAATAGAGCAATTTTTGGTGATGCGGCATCTGCTACAATTTTTGATGCCACATTAGCGTCAAAAATCGGCTACTTTGATTATGGAACAGATGGTGGTGGTGCCGAAAAAATTATTGTTCGAGGTGGAGCTAGTAAAACAGATTTTAATAAAACGTTGACTGATGAAGACTATTTTTACATGGATGGACCTAAAGTTTACAAGTTTTCAATCGAACGAATTCCTAAATCTATATTTGAATGTTTAAACAAAAATAATTTATCGATTGATGAAATTGATTATTTTGTATTTCACCAAGCAAACGAACTTATGTTGATTAAATTGAGGGATAAATTAGGTATTCCTTCCGATAAATTTCATTTAAATGTGAAATTAAAAGGGAATACAGTTTCAAATACAATTCCGATTGCTCTTAAAGAAAGTTTTGAAGGGCATAAAGTAAAAAAAGGCTCAAAAGTGTTGCTTTGCGGTTTTGGAGTTGGTTTTTCTTGGGCAACTACTGTTATTAGGTTTTAAAAATAATTAGTTTGTGATGATTGAAAAAGAATATGTTATTAAAAGACTTACTAAAAGTAGATTAAAGGATGTTTTACCTCTTTTTAAGCTAGCGTTTAATCTAGAAATTAGCTTAGATGAGTTCAATGATAAATATTCAACAGGAAAGTTACTTGAGGATTATATAGGCTTCTGTGCTTATTTGGATGATGAGTGTGTCGCGTTTGTTGGAGCAATTCCGCATCGTATTCAATTTGAAAATCAAAATTTGTTAGCAGTACAAATTGGAGACGTTATGACTAATCCAAAGCATTTAAGAGCTGGATTGTTTGTTAAGTTAGCAAAGTTGAATTTTGATTATTGTAATTCTCTTGGTGTTCAAATTATATATGGATTTCCTAACCTTAAATCGAAACCAGGGTTTAAAAAAAGATTAGGGTGGAAATTTGATGATGAATTACACTGTAGGATTGTAAATGTAAATTGTATCCCTTTGCACTCCGTGGCTTTACGATTTCCGGTATTCAATCGAGTAGTAAGTAAGTTCAGAAAGTTTATTTTGTCAACTTTTTTAGAAACTGAAATTAGAGGTTTTAAGTCGATAGCGTCTGAAGCAAATAACTATGGAGTAATAAAAGATGAAGATTATCTGAGTTATAAAATAAAAAATAAAAAACAATTTTTTATTTCAGTTTTAAATAAGATAGTGTGGGTGAAACTTACTGAGGTTTATATGTTAGTTGGTGATATTGAAGATTGTTCAAAAGATGAATTTCATGAAATTTTATCCAAATTAAAAAGAATATGTTTTATACTTGGAATTCCTCACCTAAGATTTAACGTGAGTGGTAATTCTAAATTTATGAATTATTTGAATGAGGTAACTCAAGATGACCCTAGAAAATACGCAATAGGATATTTAGTATTCGATGATGAAATTGACATGAAAAAAGTAGCATTCACTCTGGCTGATAACGATACATTTTAAATGATCTCAAAATTAAAGGCCGCAATATTAAATCGATCAAAATGGTTAACACGCAAGTTTCTTAGTGGCGAGGGTCATGTTTTGATGTTACATAGAGTATTACCTCAAAAGGATCGCGAGAAATATTCCTTCAATAAAGGTTTAGCCATTAGTATTGAAGGCCTAGAAAAGAAAATAAAACGGTTTCAGGAATTAGATTTTGATTTCATTTCAATGAATGAGGTTGAATTTAGGTTGAGGAATCCATTGAAAAAAAAGTGGATAGCCTTCACGTTAGACGATGGATATGCTGATAATCTAAGCTATGCCTTACCTATTTTTGAGAAATATAATATACCGTTTACGATTTATGTTTCTAACTGTTTTCCTAATGACAAGGCTATTTATTGGTGGTATGATCTAGAAAAGTATATTCTAAATAATGACTCTGTTAATTTAAATCCAATTAATATAAACTTGAAGGTTTCAAATCAGTCAGAAGAAGAAAAAACTAAGAATTATAAAACAATCAGAGAGCTTTTGAGAAAGGGAGATTTGAACTTGCATAAAAGCTTTTTGGTTAATGTTGTTGGAGCTTCTTTAAATGAATATTTTTTAAAACATAGTAGTATAAACCTAACTTGGGAAGAGTTAGCTAGTTTGAATAAACACCCTTTGGTTACTATTGGAGCGCATACTTTAAATCATTTGAGTTTAAAAAATCAGAATGATGAGAATGTAAAGGTTCAGATTATTAAAGGCTTAGAGGAGATGGAAGCAAGGCTAGGCTGTAAAATAAGTCATTTTGCATACCCATACGGATCATTAGATGATGTTGATTTAAGGTCTGTTCATGTTTTAAAATCTAAGAATGTTAAGTCTGCAGTACTGAATCATCCTGGTGGAATATTTAAAGAGCATATTAATTACCCTTATCAATTACCTAGAATGGGGTTAAGCGATGAGACATCAGCTGAACGTTTAGATGATTTTTTATCAGGTAAACTTCACCTTAATTTTAATGGTGTGGACAAAGTAATTAAGTTATGACTGAAATCGATGTATCTATAATTATAGTTAATTACAAAACGCCTAAGTTACTTTTTGAATGTATTAAAAGTATTTATGATTTTTCGAATCAGTTTACATTTGAGGTTATTGTAGTTGATAATGATTCAGATGATAATTCAGAAGAATCGATTAAATCGAATTTCAAAGAAGTTATTTGGATAAATGCAGGTTCGAACCTAGGTTTTGGAACTGCAAATAATATCGGAATCGAAAAATCAAAAGGAGAATTTACATTGTTGCTGAACTCTGATACAGAATTATATGAGAATGTTATTTATAAGTCAATTGAGTTTTACAAAGAAATTTCGTTAGAAAAAAGAATTGGCTTGTTAGGGTGTAGAGTAGAGCATCGAAATAAAGAATTACAACCTTCTTGTAATTATTATTGGGCAGGTATAAAAGAAGAGTTTCAGGCAAATCCAATTGCTATTTTCTTAAGAGAACGGATTTTAAACTTGAAAAAGTTACGAGGTATAAACAAGTATGAAAAGCTCAATGTAAATCATGAAATGACTTGGCTTGGAGTTCCTTTTGCTTTGATTAAAACCAATATTATCAAGGAAAACCAATTTGACCCCAGCTTTTTTATGTATTCTGAAGACGAGGAACTGAATTTTAGATTAAGTAATAAAGGATATAAATCATATTATTATTCTGATGCTGGTGTTTATCATATAATAGGAGGAAGTTCTAGCGATAACTTTAAAAGAAATCGGCAAATTTTTGCTTCAAAGCTTCTTTTTATTCTAAAAATCAGAGGTAAAGCCTATTTAAAGCTTTACATATTAATACTCAAGCTTAACATCAAACTTGACAACCTTTTGAATCCTAAGAATGAAGTATTAATTAACCAAAATAAATTGAAATTATCTTGGTTGAAAAAATACACTAAAGTTATTCTTTCTAAAGAGTTTACAGTGTTGAATACCTACCTAGATTAATTTTTGCTATTGTGTTTCTAATTAGGCTTAATTTTATTTTCTGAAGAACCTTTGAAATCTATGAAATACAAAATAACAAAAAGAAAGAATGGTAAAAAGGGTATTTTGTATCGAACTAAGGCTCCGAAATTAGAAGTGCTCAGTCCGACCCCAAACGCTAAAATTAACGTAAATAATATACAAAAGATCAAGAAGGGATCAATTCTAATCTCTTTTAAAATCCTTAAAGGTCTACTCAAGAGGATAAATATAAATAAGAGTGCAAGTATCGTATTTTCTATTGCTGAAATAAGCATTGTAGGAGATCCCGTTTCCCAAAGATAGGGACGGAAAACAGCAGCATTTACAGCTGGGAAAAATTTCGCTAATACACCATTTAGTGTGGGCTCAAACGCACCAATACTAAAAGAATTTGAACCATATACGCTCCTTTGGAGATCAGCGTTTTGAACAGCTGCTTCCTCTAATAGCTTATCGGCAGAATACTTACCGAATAAATCATTGAAATCAAAAAATAATGTATTTGCAATGAATATTATTCCTGAAATGGATATGGGTATAATTATAATTTTAACGAAGGTTGATTTAACCATTTTAAGTCTTTCGAAATTAGCAAATATCAGTAACCCCGGAAGAAGGGCAAACATGATGTAGGCTTTTACGGTAATTATTAGGTAGAAGGATAGAACTAATTGGAGTATAACTGTTAATGTTCTGACCTTTTTAATAAAAAAATGATTTAATCCAAAAACAGCATAGCATGTAGCCCCGAACGCAAATGTATCTTTCATTATACCACTTCCCCAAAAAACTGTTGAAGGCAGGTAGAGAATTGATATGTTAACAGCCAGTTCTTTGTGTGGATATCTTTCGATCATGAAAGAATACAGTTTCCATACCCAGCGATAAATAAAGGTTGTTAATAAAATTGTTGTTGGTAAAAAGCCACCCAAAGCAGGGATACTAAACAAAGATGAAATTTTTATGACGGTATAGGTTCTCGGGTCCTTAAACATGTAACCTGGAACATAAGACTTTACTTCATAAAAGGCATTTCGAGAGAATGCATCATATTCATGGAAAAACAGTTCGAAATATTTGAAAGGATTGTTTTTAAAAACTTCAAACATTGCATGAACTCCTTGATAATAATTAACGGTATCACCACCTTTATAATATAATGCGTAGATTAAGCAAAAAGAAACGCCTCCCAACATTTTTATAAAAAGACCTTTTTTGTAGACTTTGTAGTAAGGTTTTGACGCAATGTTTTTATTAACAATTGAACTCGAAAATCCAATTATTATAAAAATTAAGATAATTGAATAAATTATGTCAAAAGGTGTTAGTAAATTTAAACCCATGGGAAAAAATAGAATTCTCTTTATTTCTTACGATGGTTTAACTGATCCACTTGGTCAGTCGCAGGTATTACCTTACTTAATCCACCTTAATAGACTAAATTATGAAATTCATATTCTTAGCACAGAAAAGAATGAAAATTTTTTAAACAATAAGAAAGTAATCGAGGAGATTATTGATGCGGAGAATTTAAGGTGGTTTTATGTAGAATACACAAAGACTCCACCGATCCTATCAACGATTAAAGATGTGCGAAGTTTAAATAGAGAAGTTCGAAAACTTCATAAGCAGTACAACTACTCATTTTTACACTGTAGAAGTTATATCTCAGCCTTAGTAGGTTTAACTATGAAACGAAAGTTTGGATTGAAGTTTTTGTTTGATATGCGAGGGTTTTGGGCGGATGAAAGAATAGATGGAGGAATTTGGAATCCTAAACTTCTTCCGTTTAAAATGATCTATAATTTTTTTAAAAAGAAAGAGAAGCAATATTTATTAGAAGCTGATCATGTAATTTCATTAACCTACAATGGGAAAAATGAAATGAGAAGTTGGGATTTCCTTAAAAATAAAAATGATAATATTTCCGTCATTCCTTGTTGTGCTGATTTAGATCATTTTAATTATGAGAATTTAAAAGTAGACTTAGCTTTAAAAAAGAGTTTGGGGATTAAGGAAAGTACATTTGTTTTGTGTTATTTAGGATCTGTAGGGACTTGGTATATGCAAAAAGAAATGTTGGATTATTTTAAAGTTCAACTGAAGACTATTCCTGATTCTGTATTTCTATGGATTACAAAAGATGATCCTTCAATTATAATAGATGAAGCAAAAAAAATAGGAGTAGAGGATTATATGGTTATTAAACCAAGTGAGCGAAAGGATTTACCAAATCTTTTATCCATTTGTGATGCTTCCATCTTTTTTATAAAACCACTTTTTTCAAAAAAAGCAAGTTCGCCAACTAAACAAGCAGAGCTTTTAGGAATGGGAGTCCCGTTGATTTGTAATGCAAACGTAGGAGATACAAATGAAATTTTAGAAAAAGAAAATGTAGGATTGGTAACAAGTGATTTTTCAGAAGAAGGTTATCAAAAGATAGTTGAGCAACTTCCTAGTATAAAAATGATTGAAAAGAGCCATTTAAGAAATGTTGCAATTAAGTATTTCTCTCTTAAAGAAGGGGTTAAAAAGTACGACGCAGTTTATCAAAAATTGATAAACTAATGATGGTATTTTTCGCCTTTTGTTATGGTGAAGCCTCTGTATAATTGTTCCGAAAAAATAAGTCGAACCATTTGATGCGTAAACGTCATTTGAGATAAAGCAATTTTTGTATCCGCTCTTTTATATATGGCTTCACTAAAACCGTAGGCACCACCAATTAAAAAAACAAGTGATTTTGTGCCAATCATTTGATGGTGCGATAAAAAGGCTCCGAATTTCCTTGATGTATATTCTTTACCTTTCTCATCAAGCAAGATTAAAAAGTCACTTCTGTCTAACTTATCAAGAATAAACTTTTCTTCTTTTAATTTAGTTTCTGCGGGAGTGGCATTTTTCCCCAGTTTAGCAGCGGGCAGCTCAAGGTATTCGTAGTTACAATATTTAGTTAACCTTTTATTGTAATCCGTTAATCCAGGAATAATATAAGTATCAGTTGTTTTTCCAACTACCCAAAATTTTACTTTCATGCTCTAAATTTCGTAAATTAGCTGAGCAAATTTACTTTTAATTTCACTTATGTTTGAAAAGAAT
>Ga0115572_10000741_pt1 | contig 27301 bp, 27 predicted proteins | sample COGITO_mtgs_1206_FD_88681 | JGI IMG/M metagenome (GOLD analysis project Ga0115572, IMG submission 88681) | Pelagic marine microbial communities from North Sea - COGITO_mtgs_120607 | ecosystem: Environmental > Aquatic > Marine > Epipelagic | place: Germany:Helgoland, sampling site Kabeltonne... | reverse complement strand
TCACGATGTCTCGGACCACAAGTATAATGGAAGTGATTACGAGCTTGGAGGAGCCGTTGCAAGAGAATGGAATATGGACGGAGGGGGAAGTGATGAGCTGGCAAATCAAGTTTATTTAATTGTACCTAAAATTTCATACAAAGGTGCGAATGTCGAGGATCAGAAGTTGCCTATTGAAGGGCAAAGAGTAAGAGACGCCGATCGACTTGATGCGATCGGTGCGATTGGTGTAGCTCGGGCTTTTGCATATGGTGGTAGTAAAAATAGACCTTTATTTAACCCAGATATCAAACCAGTGATGCATGATTCAAAGGAAGCTTATTTAAACGCTAAAACACACACGGTAAATCATTTCTATGAAAAATTACTGAAGATAAAAGATAGAATAGAAACGGCTTCAGGAAAAATAATCGCAAAGCAAAGACATGAATTTATGGTTTCGTTTTTAGAACAATTTCATAGTGAATGGAATATAAAAGCTTCTTATGACGATTGGTTCAAGAGCTGATCAATCAAAAGGTTCTGTTTTTCAATCCATTCTTGATGCTTTTCGCTTTCAGTTGTGTTTTTATTGATTTCCTTATGTCTTTTAGCTTTGTTGAGTTTAGCAATCTTTTGTGAAATTTCACTGTTACTCTTATTCAGATATGCTTGGTCAAACAAACTCCAAACCTCATTAATAGCTTGGTCACTAGGATGAATTAGATCTGTATTAAAAAATCTATAATCTCTTAAAACATCGTTAATAAATTCAAATGACGGGAAGTAGCTAATGTTTTTTTTTCTTTCTAAAAGCTCAATAGCAGCGGACAATCTGGATTTACTTCTATTGTTTGCTACCAAACCATCTTTGATATGACGGACGGGACTTACAGTAAAAATAATATTTAGTTCAGGGTTCCATGATTGTAATTCTTCAATAATTGCTTCCCAAGATTCATACATCTCATCCATTGAAGTAGCCTCCTTATTAAATAATTCTGAAGGTTGCTTGTGACAATTCGCAACGATTTTATTAAGCGTTTTATGCCTATAGCCTATTGATGTGCCAAATGTTATAAATAAAAAGGCATGTCCGGATATTTGCTGTTTCAGTTGTTTTCGTTTAGAAATCACAAGATCTTTATGGGCTTTAGCCGAAACAGATTGTAGTTTATGAGCAGAACCCCAGTCTGTAACATATGTATTTTGATTTAAAAGGTTTAAATCAACTGAATCGGTTATGCTTGCCCTTAACATGTCAATTATGGGTTGTGGATGAAATGTTGTCCCAAATGGATTGGAAAGAACGTTAAAACCATGCTCATGCGCTAAATGACCGATATGGTCAGAAAAACAGCTACCGAGAAAACATAATTTGTCTTTAAAGTCTATATTGAAATCAGCGGTGTATTTCGGATATGGTAAATGAAACTTTGACATTAACTCATAAGTGATTTGGCGGTTGCTAAAGCGGCTTTGGAGACATCTTCTCCGCTCATTAAACGTGCTACCTCATAAACGCGTTCCTCTTCATTTAAATCACGCACGTAGGTTTGTGTAAGTTCTTCTCCCTGTTTTTTCTCTACAACGAGATGTGATTCAGCTTTAGAGGCTACTTGAGGAAGGTGAGAAATTACTATAAGCTGTGATTGTTGCCCCATACTTTTTAACAATACACCTATTTTATCTGCGACATCACCAGAGACCCCTGAATCGATTTCATCAAACAGAATGGTAGGCATATTCTTCTCCTCTGATATTTGTTTGAGTAATGCTAGCATTAATCTTGAGAGCTCTCCTCCACTTGCTGCATTTTCTATCTCAATCATTTCATAACCTTTGTTCGCAGAAAAGATCATGCTAAGGTTTGTAATACCTGTTCGCTTTAAATCATTTCTTGAAATTTCAAAATCCAATTTCGTTTCAGGAAGTTTAAGTTTTTCTAGTTCCAATTTAAGCTTTGAAGTGATGCTATTCTTTCCATTTAATCTATTTGAATGAAGTGCTTCAGCCCTTTTAAAGAGCTCATCTTTTAGTTGAAGAAATTCCTTCTCTGATTTAACGATTGAATTATTTAATTCTTCTAGGTTCTCTTGTTTTTTAGAAAGTGTGTTTTGCAGCTCTAATAGTTCTGTCTGATCTGAAAGCTTATGTTTTATAAGAAGGCGATTATAGTCATCCCATAATTGTAACACAATGGTTTTACGTTCAGGATCCTCTTCCATACTATCAATGTAATAGGAAGATTCTGAAGAGATATGGCTTAAATCATTCTCTAAATTATGTAATCTTTCTAAAATTTCCGTAAGCGCTTTGTCTTTAGAAGCTAGTTTATCTAGTTTAAAAATGTACTGCCTAATTTGTGCATAAATACCATTTTCTTCTGTGAATTGCGTCGTTTGACTTAAAATAGCACGAATATCATCAGCATTTTCTAATTTGAACAACTCAGCTTCTAATGCTTTATAATTGATTTCTTTAAGCTTTAACTCACTAAGCTCTCCCTGTAAAAAAAGATGATAATCTCTGTCTTTATTGGCTTTTTCTAATTTCAGCTTTAAATTATTTAGCAACTCTTTTTGTGATAGATACGCATCGTAATGATTTGAAAAGTCAACAGCCATTTGTTCGTTTCCCGATAACAAATCATAAAGCTCAAGCTGTGTCGTTTTAGATTTTAGTTCAAAGGTGTTGTATTGCGAGTGTACCATAAGCTTTTTGGAGGAAAAAGCTTTCAAAGTGCCCAAAGAAACAGGAGAATCATTAATAAATGCTCTTGATTTTCCATCACGAACAATTTCTCTACGTATAAGTACGGTTTTGTCAAAATCAAGATTGTGCGTCTCAAAAAAAAACTGATCACCAGGTGTTGCGTCAATAACTGCCTCTACGATTGCTTTTTTACCGTACGCACCAACTAGGCTAGAATGTGCCCTTTCTCCTAAAAGTAACGAAAACGCATTAAGTAAAATAGATTTACCCGAACCTGTTTCACCTGTGAGTACTGTAAATCCATCGTTTAAATCAAGTTCAAGGTCCTGGATTAACGCAAAATTGGAAATGCGCAGTTTCTGAATCATAGGTTAATTTAATATCGCTTGGAATTTAGAGCTATTTCCTGGGTCCAATCTTTTTAAAAGATTTACGAAATCTGTTTTTTGCTTCGTATCTGATTCCGAAAGTAAGCTTTTGAGCTCATCAGTTTTACAATAAACAAAATTAATAATATTCACAGTGTTCGGTCTAGTTTGAACAACAGGCTTAAGTTTAAGTAGTGCCTTGTAAATTTCTTTTATCCCATCCTTTTTATCATCATAAAGCTTATCAATCCCTTTTCTATGATAGGCATACATACAATCTCTTAAAGGTTGAAAAAGCTGCTGTAGGGAATTGTCAACGAGCCAATACCTATTTCTCTTTCCAGTTTCACTTGCCTTCCAACCCGCAGCACCAGAAGTTTGGGCGTTAGAAACAATTTGCTGTGCTTCCGTGAAATAAGGAGTGCCAGCATTGGGGCTGAACGTATCATAGTCTGTACCTATCATAAATAGGGCATAAAAAGAAAGTATAGACGACAAGTTGTCTCTAAAAGCATTTTTGGCATAATACAGAGGTGTGTTTCTTGAATAAGAAAAAACAACATTTTCATCCATAAAATTAAACACCAAAGAATTGTAGCTAGAATTAAAGGCTGGTCTACTCATGAGCACCTGTATTGAGCCACTAAAGGTGCCCATTGTCGGTATATTCTTGATCTGAAGCTGAATGGAGCAATTGATACGCTCTTCAATATTAAATTTGTCTTTTGTCCATTTCGTACTATTCATGAAGTCAAAAATAACTTCTTCTAATTGCTCTAAAGCTTGTTGCTCTGTTGTAGTCACCTCAAGTTTGGCATCCGTTATAATTGAAACCTGACAGTTTAATTCTTGGGCATCGTAAAATTGAGTAAAGCCTGTAATTAATATCAATAATAGTATTCTAAGCATCTAATCCTTCTATTAAGTCAATAAGTTGAATAGCAATTTTAAACTTATCTTGAAGCTCAAATGTTTCAAGCTTCCCAGTATTACCAAAGACAGTAACTTTATTCTGTTCGCCCCCGAAGGTCGCTCCTTCATCTTTTGTCGAATTTAAAACAATCAAGTCTAAGTTTTTTTGCTTTAATTTTATTAACGCATTTTCCTCTTCATTATTTGTTTCAAGCGCAAATCCTATTACTTTTTGCACTTTATTTTTATTAGAAGAGGCCCATTTTAATATATCCGGATTTTGTTCGAGCACAATTGTCTCAATACCATCGCGTTTTTTGAGCTTAATTTTTGCTGTATTTTGAGGTTTAAAATCAGCAACTGCAGCAGTAAATACACCAATTGAACTTTGATGCCAATGCTTTTTAACTTCACTAAGCATATCCTCCGCTGTTATGACATCTATCCTATTCAAATGAGGATGTTCTAGAATTTCTTTTGATGGCCCTGAAATCAGATCTACTTCGTATCCCCTTATTAATGCTGCTTTGGCTATTGCAAATCCCATTTTCCCTGAGGAATGGTTCGAGATATATCGTACGGGGTCAATTGCTTCTTGTGTTGGCCCCGCAGTGATACAAATTCGTTTTCCATTAGTTTTAGTCTGTTTTTCTAAAAATACAGCTATAAATTCAGCGATTTGTTCAGGTTCAGCCATTCTGCCCTCCCCTTCTAAACCGCTTGCGAGTTCTCCCGATTCTGCTGGGATTAACAAGACCCCATCTTTAGTTAAAACATCAATGTTTCTTAGAAATGACGGATGTTTATACATGTCCAAATCCATAGCAGGAGCAACAACAGTTTTTCCTTTCATTGAAAAATATGTAGCCAATAAAAGATTGTCGCAAAGACCATTTGCCATTTTGCCAATGGTATTCATTGTGGCAGGTGCAATTACCAACAAGTCAGCCCATTCCGCGTAAGCCACGTGGTTATTCCATGCCCCAGTTTCTTTATTCCAAAACTCAATAGCAACGTCATTTTTTGATAATGTGGAAAGAACAAGTGGACTTATAAAAGCAGAAGAGGCAGGAGTCATTATGCATTTGACTTCTGCCTCTTGTTTTTTTAATATGCGAATTAGGAACGCAATTTTGTACGCTGCAATACCTCCGGTGATTCCGAGAAGAATGCGTTTTCCGTACATGTATTATTTTTCCTCTTCTTCTGTATGCCTTACGTATATTTTATCATCTAAAAGCTCTTGAGCTGCAATAGCAGTAGCTTTTGGAAGACCTTCGTAATGCTTAGAAATTTCGATTTGCTCTCTGTTTTCAAAAATCTCCTCTAAATTGTCAGTATTACTTGCAAATTCTTGGAGCTTCGAGGTTAATTCCTCTTTAATTTCAGAGCTTATTTGATTTGATCTTTTCGACATTGCAACAATTGACTCGTAAATATTACCCGTCTTATCTTCAAGATGAATTGTATCTCTTGTTACAGTTGTTTTTTCAGCAACGACATTCTTATAGCTCATTCTTATTTTCTTTAATTACTAAGTTTATTTACCAGCTGATTAAGACTTTTTATCTGATCAGAATCAGGGAAATTGGCCTCAAATTTACGCATTCTTTCATTAGTTTCATCAATTCGAGCGCTTTTTTTACGTTCAACACTATTGATAGTAAGGTAATAAGAGTTTTTTACCATACTTGAAAATACAGTTTCAGCGTATTCAGATGTTGGATATTTCTCCAGAAAAATTTCTGCTGACGTTACCGCTGCTCTATATCTTTCAGTATTTGAATAGAGCAAAACATGATTCATTTCTTTTGACTCAATCTTAAATCTAAGTTTATCAATAATCTGATTGCAGGAGTCCATTAACTTGGTATTGGGATAAAAATCTACAAATACCTGAACTGCATTAATTGCCTCTTCTGTTTCTGACTGATCTAAAGAAGATTCTGGTGAATTCTTAACCTTACACATTGCGGCAAGAAACATGAGCTCCTCGTTTTTTGTGGAATAGGGAAAGCGTTGAACATACGATGAAAAATAATAACCTGCCATGTAATAGTCTTCAGCATTATAATAGCTTTGCCCAAGTCTGTAATAAGCCAACTCACCCTCTCCTGACTTTGGCGCATGCTGGTATATTTGCTCGTATAAAACAATTGACTTTAGAAAATCTTCATCATCGTACAAAGAATTGGCTAGCTCAAATTTCTTCACATAGTCGTCACCTTTAATAACTTCATTATAATTTGAACATGCTACTAAAACACAGCTGAATAATAAATAAATTATATGTTTTTTTTGCATTTTATTTCACCCTTAAATTTTGGCCTATCTGAAGTATTGAGGTAGTTCTGAGACCGTTGAGCTTACATAACGTATTTACTGAAGTTCTATTGCGTTCCGCGATTGCAGATAAGGTATCCCCTGAGCGCACTTTATAGTATTTTTTAGCAACATATTCAGTGCTTCCATTAGGTTTCTTTTTCCATTGATCAGAGGGTGTGACTCCAGGTCGAAACATTGTCTTATGTAGTAGTAAGTTCGTGTTCTTTAATTCTTTCTTTTTAAAATCAATAAGCTCCTCAGGGTTCATTGAAGAATCATAAAACCTCACTTCGAAGTGAAGATGTGAACCAAAAGAATGTCCGGTGTTTCCACCGAGCCCTAAAACTTCACCTGATTTTATTTTTTGCCCTGAAAATGCCAACAACTTACTTAAATGCGCATAATAAGTTTCCAATCCATTATAATGCCGAATAATTACTAAATTACCGTAACCACCGGAGTTCTTCCTTGCATAACGAACGACACCGTCGAAAGCTGAAACAACGGTATCTCCCGTTACAAGATCTAAATCGATACCATTGTGAAATTTTCCATTCCGATACTTATATCTTGACGTAACGGGGCCATCAATTGGCATGGTAAACTCACCTAAAGAATCACCGTCTAAGCATAGCCATACTGTATCCTTCATTTTAGTTAAATCATTGGCTCTAGAATAACAATCGTTATCATCCCATTTCATGACGTACGGACCGCCAATCTCTTTTGAGCTCATAATTTCATGAATAGCAGGATTTAAAACACCATCGAAAGAGGAATCTTGTATCAATTTCCATGATTGATCGGAATAGATAATCATCCTACCTTGCTTTGTATCAATTGTGTCAATAGCTCTTTGAGCCAATAAATTCCCCAATAAAGATGTCAGAAGAAAGAATAGAATTGTTTTCATTTCAAAAGTTCAAGTTGCAAAATTACAAATAATGGGCTTTACTATTTAACCTCAAGTATTTTGAGATTGTAAAAAACTTTTTCATTAGGACGCACTAAATCCATATATCCCTTAGCTCCATATGCAACTTCTGCATCAAGTATTACAAATAACTGCTGTCCATTTTTTGCATTATTTAACACCTGTCGCAATCCTTTTGGATAATTTTTCTGTCCCGGAGTGTATGTAACTGGGAAATTAGAGGCGTACGTATTAAAAATGTTTGATCGACTTTCAGTCGAAGCAATCATATGAAATTTGACTTTTGATTCTTTATTCATTTTATACTTTTTACCAGAACGAAGCTCCCATGTTTTAATCCCATTAGAATCGGAACTTGCAGATACAACTCCATGAACTTTTACAAAAAGCCAATTCTCACTATTTGGAGGAATTAGATCTCCGAGACCTTTCTTACCATATGCCAATGCAGAAGGTATTTTAATTTGAGCTATATCACCAACAGAAAGATATGACAGCGCTTCATCCCATCCTCGGTTTTGCATATTAAATCCCAATACGAATGGTAAATAGGGCATTTTCATTCGATTGTTTCCATCTATAATTTTACCGTCTGGAAGGCTCAACCGATATTCTAGCATTAAGAGCTCACCTTTCTCTACACTTCTTGTGTCTTTTTTTTCAATCCAATTTATCAGTATACCACTTGGAGTCTTTAATTGCCCAACGAAATTAAACTCATCTATAATATCATTAATGTTAACGTTAAGGTTAAATGCAGTATCTATTATTTGATTTTGGAATAAAGAAGAATCGGATAATTTTTCTAGGGTATCTGTTTTAATTTCTTCCTTATCTGTATCAATTTGATTCGGTAATCTTTTCGATTCAACATTTGATACTGGTTCCTTTTCCACAATATCACAGGCGAAAATTAAAAAAAGCGCAAGAGAAAAAACTCCTATATTTTTTATGGTCATTATTGTAAGCTTATCAATTCAACATCAATTAATAAAATAGATTGGGGTGGTATTATTTCAGAATCACCTAACAATCCGTGCGCTAAATAACTAGGTATTATAATCTTTGTTTTTTGACCTGCGCTCATTAACTGTAATACTTCTTGAAGACCTGACTCCTCATCGCTTCGCCCCAGTACGAATTGGTCAGGAATTGAATCTGTCTCATAGCATAAGGTTCCATCCAAAAGCGCAATCGACATATTTACGGATACTTGGTCTCCTAATTTAGCGTTGTCGCCCGTTCCTATTCTGTTTTCTGCAAATTGATAACGCACGCCTGTACCTGTCTCGATCATTTTTAGATCCTTATGATGTTCTAAATATATTTTAATAGCTAATTCTTCCCTTTCATGTAGTTCTTGGTTAAAGTCAATTGAATGCTCAACGGACCATTTTTCCTTTTTGACTTCGGACTCAGGATCTTTTACATCACAAGCAAATAGTATACAAATTGCTAAATAAACGTATTTGGTCATTTTATAAGTTTTGAGCTTTCTGCCGTAAGCTTTTGAATCGTATTATGAATATCATCATGACTAAATCCACCTGCTGCATATTTATGCCCACCTCCATTAAAGTATTTACTAGCAAATTCGTTTACATAAAAAGAGCCTTTTGAGCGAAATGACATTTTAACTTTGCCTTCTTCGTTTTCCATCATGAACACAGAAATTGAAATACCCTTTATACTTAATGGAACATTAACGAGGCCTTCTGTGTCTCCTTTCTTATAATTAAAGCGCGAAAGCTCTTCCTGAGTTAAAGAAATGTAACCTATTGGCGTATTTGGGATTTGATGAAATTTATTTGAAATCGCATAAGCTCTCAATAATACCTTTTCTTTAGAGCTTTCGTCAAAAACCTTTTCATGAACATTATGTGCTTCCACCCCATTCTCTAGTATTTTTTTTAACACATCATGTGTTTTTGAACTTACGCTTGGAAAACGAAACGAGCCTGTATCTGTCATAATACCAAGATATATCGCCTCACTTGCATTTTTATTTAAGTGATGGCTCAATTTGCATTCTTCTAAGACTTCAAATAAAAGCTGAGCAGTGGAGCAAACTTCTGGTCTTGAGATTATGACATCACAAAATTCAGTAGGGTTCGGATGATGGTCTATCATGACTTTGGGTATCGACCAATTTGCAACAATAGCCTCCATGTCCTCACCTACCCTATGCGTATGATTGTAATCAAGACACATCATAAGGTCAAATTCACTTTCATTTTGATGAAATTCATCATAAACAACATAAGGAATGTCTTCAAGAAAAGAAGAAAGATTTCCTGCGGGTAAATCAGGTAATAGAACAAGACATTGCTTGCCAAAAGATTTAAGGAAATGCGCAAAAGCCACGGAGCTGCCTACAGCATCACCGTCTGGTGATTTATGAGTAGTAATTAAAACCTTGTTTGCCTTTTTGAGCAACGTTACAAAAGCATCATTCATGCGTTAAAATTACTCTTTCTTTTGCATTTGAGCATCTTCTTCAGGGTCAGGAGGAAACAGTTTTGGTAGATCTTCAAAACCTTGTAACCTATCTAGCATTTCTTCAAGTTGTGATATAGATATGCTTTTAGCAATAATTTTTTTGTCTTTATCTAAAAGAAAGACTTTGGGTGTACTGAAAATATCATACGTATTCTGATAATTCAGCGATTCAAGTGTTGTTGGCTTGTTGGGTTCTCCGGGGTACAAAGGCACAAATTTCTCAGGAGTTTCTTTTGCATCGGTATATAATCGGTCAGTAATTGCAGCATTGATAAATGTAAGTTTGTTTTCACGAATAAACTTTTTCCATTTTCCAAAGTCATCACCAATTGCTTTACCAACAGAGAAGATTTCAATATTTCTAGCTTTGAATTTTTCTTTGTATAAAGTCTCAAGTTTCGGTGTGGTTTTTTTACAGTGGCCACATTCCGGATCCCAAAAATAGAGAATCGTATAATCGGAATTCAAACTATAAAAATCGACCCATACTTGATCTGAGGTGTCTTTTAAATATAGGTTGAATGGTTTTGAGCCAATAGTAAGTCTAAGCTTATTTTTCAGATTGTCACACAAATCATCAAACTTATCTTCACCTACCCAAAATGCAGGGGATTCCCCCTCTAAATTATCCGTACAATAATATCTATTTAACATTTCAAGATAAACCTTATCCATACCCATAATCTTACTTTTCCCAAAAGAAGAAGTGATCCAACCCACACTATATTCAAACATTTTGGAAGTTGGATTTAGTCTATCACAAAATTCAAAAGCAAATTTTGTAACTGTATCCCAATGTTGAATCATCATGTTTTGTCCAAAAAAATATTCCAGCTTATTATGGAAAATTGGGTTGTTCACAAGTGCATCGTTTGTTAAATCGACGTTATCCCAAAAATGCTTTCTGTAATACGTGAATCGAAAATTTGAATCTATGATATCTCCATTGGAATCAACAGGCGACTCCGGTATAGGAACTTCTGTTGACATTTTAACGATTTTCGATACAAGTTTCTCGGCGTGATTGTTAATTATGTTATTCTGATATGCGACAACTCCTTCATTTATCTCGTTAATTTGAGTTGTTAAGGCATTGTACTCCTCACTCTCTGTATCAAGACTTGCTCTTTGTTTACCAAGCTGACCCATTTTAGATTTTTGAGAACCTATGAATTTAATATATGGAATAAAAACGTTGTTTTCATCTGATTTTTGTATCCTTAAATTACCCAGGTAATCTGGCCCTTCTGTGGTGAATTCAATATCTTCGTTGTTATATATAAATTCAAAATATTTTTGACCGGGCATTAATAGTCCAAGTATCCCATTCGCCTGCTTACTTCCGTCAAACTGAACAACTCCATTTTTCAACTCACCGGTGTCGGCATAAAACTTTTTTGTTCCAAAATATTTAATCAAATGAACAGTAGTGTCTTTTTGATTTTTTATAGTAAACTTTAAATTCTGGGAGAGTGTAATTCCAGAAAACATAATGAATAGAAATAAGAAAGCTGATTTCATGTTTTTTTTTGATTAATTTAATTCATTTGATTTTGCCTCGCTCATTTTTTAATTCCTTTTAACAATTCTTTAACCATTAAATTTAAAAATGAGCCCTTATTCGCACAGTTGCATTGTAAAAAATAGCACCAACAAAAGTAATAAAGACGATGCAAAGCGCCAATATGCTGTAAGCTGAGACACCTGGCTCTAGAATAATCCCAGATGCAACGAGCTTATTTTCAATTACTTGGGCGAGGATGTAAAATGTAATTAATGAGATTATTGACATTAATAGAAATACAATAGAGAAATAGCTTAGAAAAACATTTCTGATTTTATCAACAGTATGACCTAGTCTAAGCATAACGGATATTTCATAGGTGCAATTGGATAAAATCAATTGTAGATATTGAATCATGAGCATTAGTGATAAGAGTAAAGTTAAAATTGCTAAGGATACAACTCCCATAATTCCTGCGGACAGGCCACTTTTTAACCTTTCAATAAACAATTGTTCGCTTGAGCTTTCAAGTCCGTTTTCTTCTAAATATTTTTCAAGAAGACCAAAAAAGCCCTTCTTTGCTTTTACGACAAGTTGACTTCGCATATCTTCTTTTTCTATAGTGTATTTTCCATTGGCCCAATTCAAGAATTCTTTTGGGGCCAATATGGATGAAAATGAATTGGTAAAACCAATTATGGTGGCAGGATAAACATCACGTTGTCCTTTCTTACCTATCAACAAATTCATTTTCACACTTGTAATTAAATCCTCAGATAATCGAGGTAATTGACTTGCGGACAAAAAAGTATTTAGCATAATCAAAAAATTACGAGGCATGACAATTGGCACAACTTTTTCAGAAGTGTCCCAAGAGAATTTCTCAGAAGGAATGTCAAGGTATTCACGTTCTACAGACTGTAAATAAATATTAGAATTAAATGACGGTATTATCGGGTCGTCAATTTGAACCAACACCTCGAATTTATTAGAAAGTATTGCGCTGCATGAAGCAACAAACTCGAGATCTTTAATTTGTTTTATCTGCAAAGATGTAAAATTTGGTTTTCCAATACCAAGATGCGCACCTCGACCAATTTTTTTCTGAACGACGAGTGTATTGTCATCAAGCAGCTCAGAAGCCTCACCGTAGTTTTTAGACTTATTAAATAGCTGGACTGCGAGAAGCATTAATGTCAGTCCTAAAACCACACCAATTAAGGCAATAATAAATTGCCATGTATTTTGATTTTTAAAAAAGAGTCTTTTCATTAAAGATTTATCGTTTTAAGTCCCATTTCTTCCTCTCCATCAAGACTTGTTATAATTATACCTGCTCGTTCCTCATCTAACCTTTTTAATATTAAAGCTCTACAAAGCCTAGTGTTGGCCTCGTCTAAATGAGAAAAAGGCTCGTCACACAGCAATAACTTGAAGGGCTTGCACAATGATCGAATAATGGCTACCCTTTGTTTCTGACCGAAAGAAAGCGTTTTAACTTTTTCATTCCATTTATCTGCAATACCTACTACCCTTAGCATATCTCTAATTAAAGCTTCATTGTAACCGTCAGCATACTCAGGAACAAGTCCAATATTTTCAGCTACACTAAGATGGTTGATAAGTTGTAAGTCTTGGAATATTGAGCTTATTTTTCTTTTACGCAAGAGTACCCATTCTTGCTCATTTATTTCTGGTATTTTTTTTTGATTTAAATAAATTTCTCCCTTATAATCAGAACGTAAGCCTAATAAGAAATATAAAAAAGAGGTTTTACCTTTACCGCTTTGAGCCATGAATTGGTATCGTCCTCCTTGATCTATACGCAATGAAGTATTCCAAACTTCGCTTTGAATATCAATGTCTTCGAAAACGTTTGGACACACCCTATTGAGTTCTATTTCTACCATAATTAATTATAAGTGTTTCAATAATTGTTCCAAAAGACCAATTTCATGTTTCGGATTTAAACAAATCAAATCTTGATATCGCTTCAGCCACGTTTCTTGTCGTTTTGCGTAATTTCTGGAGTTTTTTTGAATCTTCAAAATTGTATTTTCAAGACTTTCTTCTTCTTTTAAGTAACCCAACCACTCTTTATATCCTACGGTGTTTTGAAGTAATAAATTATCCAATAATGGTAATTTTTTAACCTCTTCAAGCAATCCAGCTTCTAGCATAGTCATTACCCGATCATTTATCTTGTTATAAAGCGTGTTCCTTTCCCATGAAATACAAAACCGAATGGTAGGATATCCGATACCGTTCTTAGGAATAGTTCTGATTTCGTTTAAGGTTTTACCAGAGGCACGTATAATCTCTAAGCTCCTTAAGATACGCATAGGGTTCTTTTGATCTATTCTTCGAAATGTTTCCTCATCCTTATCTTCTAACTCTTTTAAAAGAGGTGATATTCCCTTATTTGTCCATTCTGAATGGAGAAGGGCTCTTATTTTAGCGTCACTAGGTGAAGGATGAAGTCCATCAATCAAAGCATCAACAAACATTCCAGACCCTCCACAAACAATGATGTTTTCATGTCCTTCTTCAAATAAGTCTTTGATTTTTGAGCGGCCAGCCTTCATGAAACCGGCGCTTGTTAAGGTTAAATCATTTATGGAATGAGAATTTATAAAGTAATGCTTTGCAATATTAAGCTCCTTCTCAGAAGGTTTAGCAGTACCTATGGAAAGTTCCTTATAAAACTGTCTTGAGTCAGCTGAGACTATCGGTGCATTTATTTTTTGGGCTAGCGCTAAAGCCAATGAAGATTTTCCTGAGGCTGTTGGTCCTTGTATAATTATAATTCTACTCATTCTCTCGCCATAACATGTATCGCGAATATATAGATTTTACATAAGTTTTTGCCGGCCCTCTATATGCGCCGTATTTTACTGGAGTTTTTCGGTAATAATTTGGATCGGATAAAAGTTTTATCATTAACTCCACGTTTTCATCCCATATAGTTGGATTGTATCCAAGTTTTTCTGCCAATCGAACAGCATCTTCAACATGGCCTTTCCCCGCGTTGTATGATGCGAGCGTAAATTTGAGTCTTTGCTCCCTGGATTCAATATTGTCCCACGCATTATAAAGCTTGTCTATATATTGCATGCCTGCATCTATTTGCACCTCTGGGGGTGAATCCGGATAAACATTGAAACTAGGACCCGTATTTGGCATAAACTGCATCATACCGTATGCACCTCCAAAACCTCGTGCTTTTGGGTTGTATCGGGATTCCTGATAAGCAATAGATGCTAAGAACCTCCAGTCCCAATTTCTTTTCAATGCAGACGCTTTAAACATTTCATCATAATCAGACAAATGTATATCCTCATTGGTGATTGTATCTTTTTGACGAATGAAAAAATCTGTTTCTTCCATGTAGTCGAAGTATTTATTTCGCAAAACTTTATATGCTTCAGAATAAAGAAAGTCATCTAAAAAGTAATCTAATTTTTCTTTAAGTAATTTGTCTGACTTTCTAAGACCAAAAGCGATATTCTGCCTAACCGACAATAGAGTTGATATATCTATATTCGTTACACATGACTGTTCTATTCTTGCAGTATTTTCCATAGCAATGGTATAATCAATTTCACCGTTGGAGACCTTTTCAATTAAATCTTCTGCTATTGGATAGTTCGGGAGTGTTCTAACCTCAATATTTGCGCCAATCTCGTCTTCGAGATGCAATATACGCTTTACGAAAGCCGACTTATTTCTTATATAAAGTGTTTTATTTTGAAGCTCACTGATGTCTCGAATCAAACTATCAGGATTGTTCCGTTGAATTAAAACTTGAAATGAATGGTTGTAGGGTAGTGAAAAAGCATGGAGTTCTTTATCGGACATGGTGATTGGCTTGTTACAAGCAATAATATCCCCTTCGAAAGTATTAAGTTTTTTAACGAAACTTTCTGGGTTTGATATCATAACAACCTCAAGGTCGACACCGATGGAACGCGCAAAAGTATCTAATATATCGTATTCAAAGCCTAAAAATTTATCCTTGTATTCATAAAATGAAACCGCACCATTTTCTGTTAACACACGTAAGGTTCCTCGCTCAAGAATTGCTGCTAAATCCTTTAATGGTTTGCGCTGTGACAAATCTTTTCCATCATTACTTGTGTTGCAAGTAAGCATAAATAATGAGAGTAATACAATTGATCCAATAGAGGTTCGCATAACACCGCATTTAAGGCGGTCTTTCTTTTACGAATTTCTATATGTTAAGTTGCATGAAAATCTTCATTTGACAATTTCCTTTTTTTTTTGTTTATTTATGTAAATCCTAAGCCTATGGGAAACGATCAAAATGAAATTTATTCAAAAGTTGTAAGAGCAGGTAAAAGAACCTATTTTTTTGACATCAAAGCGACAAAAGGAAATGACCTTTACTTGACACTGACTGAGAGCAAGAAAACCTACAATGAAGACGGTGAAAGCTCCTTCCAGAAGCATAAAATCTTCTTATACAAAGAAGACTTTGAAAAATTCAAGGATGGACTCGACGATGTTCTTCAAAAAATAGAAGAATTAAAAAATCAATAATTTTTACTTTACCTATCGGTTTTCTAAAATATGTATATATATTTGCACTCGAAATTGGGCGATTAACTCAGTTGGTTCAGAGTGCCTCCCTTACAAGGAGGAAGTCGGGGGTTCGAGTCCCTCATTGCCCACAAAAAGAAACCTGCTCCTAAGAGTGGGTTTTTTTATGTAGTCATTATTTTCTTATTCACGTTCTCGTTATTACAAAAGTGAAGTGTATTTAACCTGTGCTAAGCCTTTTGTTATTTTTTTGAAAATCCGAATTCAATCTTAGTTCCGTCGTTTTTTTTTGAATACTATGTTTGATGCCTGGAGATAAGGTTTCTAAATAGATTTCAGTAAAGAAATGCCTTAATTCATTCATCAATTCTGGATACTTCAATGAAAGTTTGTGAAGAAATAAATAAGCATAATATCTAGTTCCCGGTTTTAAGCTTAAATCTTTCCATATGACAATGCATTGATCATATAAAGCGCTTTCTTGATTGTCAGATAGTTCATGCTTCATGATCAACCTAATGAGCTCACGTTGGTGCCCACTTTTTTTATTTTCAATCCCAGATATTAAATCAGACAAGAACGGTTTTATTCTAGGATCATTTTTTTTGGTTCCTTTGAAAAGCAACCAAACAATTCGAAAATTGTATTCTTTATTGTCAGATGTGGCAAGTTCGATTAACGCGTCAATATTACCAATATTGGAATTGATAAATGTTCTTATTTCATTTTGGGAAAGAACACTCCAGCATTTATTGCTTTTTAAAATATTCATTAAATGAGTAGCCATAGGTGAAAATTATAAATTAATTCAACAAAAACATCTATCAAGTTAAAATGATGGTAAGATGATTTTGTAACTTTGTGGCGTCTAATTGATGTATGGAAAAATTAAAAAAGCGCTGGGGAATATCCTCTAACATTCAAATTATCTTAATTGTACTAGTCTTTGCAGTTAATGGATCATTCGCTACTTGGGTAGCAAAACCTATCACGTCTTTTTTAGGACTTACCTCCTCCTCTATTCACCCGCTATTTTATTGGGTACTTCGCATCCTTTTGATTTTCCCAATATATCAAGTTACATTACCAATTACAGGTTTTATATTTGGTCAATTCAAGTTTTTCTGGAGCTTTGAAAAAAAGTTTTTAAGCCGATTAGGTTTAGGTTTTCTATTTAAAGACAAATAGTCGAACTCTTCCATAAAATATTAAATTTAAAAGTTATGACTTTTGAAATCATAAATTATTGTTGGATTATAATTGCATTTGCAGTACTTGTAGTGCTTATTGGTTTTAATATTCGTGCTCCTTATGGAAGGCATGCCACTAAGGAATGGGGACCAATGATTGATAATAAATGGGGCTGGGTATTCATGGAGCTTCCTGCACTGATTTTAATGCCTTTATTATCGTTCTTTGGCCCTTCACCTAAAACAGATCTCACCTATCTTCTTATTGGTCTTTGGTGTTTTCACTACGTATATAGGACTTTAGTTTTTCCATTTAAGCTTAAAACGAAAAATAAAAAAATGCCAATTGTCATTGTACTTAGTGCTGTTATTTTTAATGGCGTTAATGGTTTTTTAAATGGCTATTTCTTAGGATATATGAATACATGCGCTATTGATCCACATGCATACCATGTTTACATTGGTTTTTTCTTATTTCTTTCAGGGCTTTATATAAATAGGAGCTCAGATCGCACGCTCATTTCTCTTCGTGAAAAAAAAGACGGCTATCAAATTCCTAGCGGAAGATTATTCGATAGGATTTCCTGTCCAAATCATTTCGGTGAGATTGTTGAGTGGATAGGTTTTGCAATTCTAGCATGGAATATATCTGCACTTACATTTGCAATATGGACCGCCTTTAATTTAATACCTCGTGCTTTAAATCACCATTCTTGGTATAATGAATATTTTGAGACCTACCCTCAAAAAAGAAAAGCTATAATCCCTTATATCCTCTAATCAATGACGCAAAATGTACTTCTTACTGGTGCAAGTGGCGGAATTGGATTCGAGGTTTTTCAGCAATTGCTGAATACTGAAAAGTGCAATCTCGCTATTTTTATTAGAAATAGCAGGAAAAATAAAAAGCGCTTCAAGGCTTATGCTAAACAAGTCAAAATCATATATGGTGACCTATCAAACCAGGAGAGTTTGAAACAAATCTATGAGCCGTATGATACTGTTATACATCTTGCAGCAATCATACCTCCTATTGCCTATAAATCAGAATCAAGCACCTATAATGTGAATGTATTAGGAACCCAATTACTCATTCAGCATTTTGAATCTTATTGCCCTAAAGCTTTTTTTATGTTCAGTTCCTCTGTTGCGATTTATGGAGATCGATTAAAGAATCCTGAAATAAGGGTCTCCGACCCTTTAGATGAAGTTGATGCAGACTTTTATGTTCAATCTAAAATTAAGGCAGAGGAAGTCGTTCAGCAATCAAGATTGGAATGGACAATTTTTAGGTTGACAGCAATACTAGGTGTGAACAACCATAAGATAACTGGGCTCATGTTTCATATGCCTTTAGATACACCTATGGAAATCACCACTCCATCTGATGCGGCAAGAGCTTTTGTAAATGGACTAGAACGAAAAAAAATGCTGTCCAAGAAAATCTTTAACCTTGGCGGAGGAAAATCTTTTAGAACAAGCTACAGGGAATTACTTGCGGAAAATTTCAAAATTAATGGTTTGGGTAAATTGAACTTCCCGGAAAAGACTTTTGCTGAAAAAAACTTTCATTGCGGTTTTATGATGGACAGTGATGATCTTGAGGATATTTTGCAATACAGAAGACATACACTTTCTGATTATTATCGCCTGAATAGAGATGCAGTTCCAATTGTTCGAAAATACTTGACCATACCGTTTAGAGGGCTTATTAAGTTCTTTTTACGACAAATGTCGGAACCTTTACGAGCCTCTAAAAGTAATGTAATAAAAGAGCGTGAACGTTTTTTTTAATATCCTTACATTTACATCACATTAAACATTACGTTCTTGATGGAACGATTCTTATGAAATTTGAAAACCTAAAATTAATCCCTTCCATAATTAAAGCTTTGGAAGACCAAAATTACACCCACCCTACCTCAATACAAGAAAAAGCAATACCACTCATACTCAACAACCAAGATGTTTTGGGTAGTGCACAAACAGGCACAGGAAAGACGGCTGCGTTTGCCATACCTATTATACAGCATTTAGCAAAGGATAATAAAATTACGAGTGGCAGAAGGCGGGTAAAATCATTAATTGTTACTCCAACAAGAGAGCTAGCTATTCAGATTGGAGAAAGTTTTACGGCATATGCTAAGTACACACAAATCAAAAACACAGTTATATTTGGAGGTGTGAAACAAGGCGCCCAAGTGAATGCTATGCATAGAGGTGTTGATGTTCTTGTGGCGACACCTGGACGCCTGTTAGACCTTATGAATCAAGGTTTTATTTCACTTAACGATATTCAATATTTCGTACTAGACGAGGCCGACCGAATGCTAGACATGGGTTTTATTCATGACATTAAAAAGATTATTGCTAAACTTCCAAAACAACGACAATCTTTGTTCTTTTCGGCCACCATGCCAAAAAACATCGTTGAGTTGTCAAGGCAAATTCTAAAAAATCCTCAAAAAATAGCAGTCAACCCAGTTTCGTCAACGGCAGAAACCATTCAGCAATTCTTATATAAAACAAATAAGTCCAATAAACCAGCGCTACTTCTGCATATTCTTAAAGATCCGAAGATTGAGCAAGTTTTAGTTTTTTCTCGGACAAAACATGGCTCAGATCGTATTGTTAGAAATCTCAAAAAGAAAGATATAAATAGTGCTGCTATTCATGGTGATAAGTCCCAAAATCAAAGACAGCGAGCACTAAAAGAGTTTAAGCAAGGTAAAGTGAATGTTCTTGTGGCAACCGATATTGCAGCAAGAGGAATCGACATTGATAAACTTCAACATGTGATTAATTATGATATTCCAAACGAATCTGAAACCTACGTTCATCGAATTGGACGATGCGGACGAGCTGGCGAAGATGGTGTTTCCATATCCATTTGTGATGCAGAAGAGCTCGCCTATATCCGAGATATTGAAAAATTAACAAAACAAAGCATTTCTATTATTGACGACCATCCTTTTCCACAGACGGATAAACCAATGACTGCTGCTGAGAAGAAACAATTTGAAAAAGAAAAACAAAGGAAGAAACAAGAATTCTTTGCAAATAGGAATAAAAAAAGAGGTGCTCAAAACCCTGGCTTTAGAAGAGGTAGAAGATAAAGTGAATGAACTATGATTCAAAAAATAGAACATAGTAAAAAATCAGAGGCAGAAGAAATAAGTCGCGTATTTCAGGTTTCTTATAAAATAGAAGCACAACTTTTGGGTGCTAAAAAATTCCCCCCACTTTCAAGAACTATAATATCTTATAAAAACTCCAAAAATGATTTTTTTGGATTTTATGAACATAACAATATTGTAGCAGTTATTGAAATGAAACGAGAGCAATTATCCATGCATATTCAAAGCCTTGTTGTAGATCCAAAATATTTTAGATTGGGTATTGCAAGCAAACTCATTCGTTTTGTGTTGAATCAATATGAAAGCAATCAGTTTACCGTTGAAACCGGTAGAGATAACGCTCCTGCGAGAAAGTTATATGAGCGCTTTGGGTTCCGGTTGGTCAAAACATACACTGCCACGGAAGATATTGTTAAAGTGAGATACATGTGTAATTTCTAGTTCTCTTTTTACCAAGCTTGTTTATATTTAAGTTATGCGCCGTATTATTCATCTTTTGTTTTTTTTAATATTTACATTTCCTATTAATGCTCAGGGCAATACGATTACAAGATCGTTGATTGATAATTGGTCCTTTAAAGCATCAAATGATAGTGTTTGGCTGAAAGCATCGGTTCCTGGTACTATACACACAGATTTAATGGCCAATGGTATCATCGAAGACCCTTACTACCGACTAAATGAGCGAAAGATACAATGGGTCGATAAAAAAGATTGGATTTATCAAACGACCTTTAATCTTAATAATCAAGAATTTAATAGACAGAATCACGAATTAAATTTTAAGGGTCTGGATACATATGCCAATGTTTACCTTAATGATAGCATAATATTGAAGAGTAATAATATGCACCGAACTTATATTGTTAATGTAAAAGAATACTTATTAAAGGGAGCAAATGTTTTGCGAATTGTTCTTGAGTCCCCAATAAAAAAAGGTTTAGAATTGTACGATACTCTTGATTATGTCCTCCCTGTCTCGGCAAATGATCAAGCTGAAACAGGCGAAGTTCCGGGAGGAAAACGCATCAATGTTCATACAAGAAAGGCTGCTTATCATTATGGTTGGGATTGGGGTCCGAGATTGGTGACCTCTGGAAAATGGAGACCCATCACAATGCGCTCATGGGATGATTTTAGAATATGTGATTTTATAATAAATACGAGTCTAAATGGAGATGTGGCAACTATAATGGCGCAAATTGAAATAGAATCTAGTTTTGATAACATTAATACACTGCTTGAATTGAAGCTTGACGATACGATAATTAGCAGTTCTAAGCTTCGAATTCAAAAAGGAAAACAACAATACAGCATTCCGATTAAAATAGACAAGCCTGAACTGTGGTGGCCAAATGGTCTCGGTAAACAACACCTTTATAATATTAAAGCAGATTTAAAACGTAAAGAAATAGTGAGCACTGTTTCTAAGAATTTTGGTATTCGAAATATTGCACTCATCTCAGATAGCGCATTACGTCAACCCAATTTCTATTTTGAGGTAAATGGTACACCCACATTTGCAAAAGGAGTTAATTACATTCCTCAAGATGTTTTTTTACCCAGAGTAAGCAATAGTGATTACCAACGTATTCTTCAAGCCGCTAAAGATGCAAATATGAATATGATTCGAGTATGGGGCGGCGGAGTATATGAAGACGATCGTTTTTACGAGCTTTGTGACTCTCTAGGTTTAATGGTTTGGCAAGACTTCATGTTCGCATGTGCTATGTATCCTGGAGATGATGGTTTTTTAGAGAATGTAAAAAAAGAGGCCATTGACAATGTTAAGCGACTAAGTCAGCATCCCTCAATCGCTTTGTGGTGCGGAAACAATGAGGTCCTCGCGGCGTGGAAAAGATGGGGGTGGGAACAAACTGCAAACAAAGAACAGTCTCCTAAAGTCGCTCAGCAAATATGGCATAGCTACGACACCTTATTTCATAAAATACTACCTTCAATAGTACGTCAATACCATAAAGAAGTAGATTATTGGGCCTCCTCTCCAAGTGCCTCCGAGGGCCTCCCCGAAGAATATAGCCACGGTGATACCCATTATTGGGGTGTTTGGTGGGGAAAAGAACCTTTTCAAAATTTCAATACAAAAATTTCAAGCTTTATGAGTGAATATGGTTTCCAATCATTTCCGGAATACGCAAGCTTTAAAAAATATGCCGAGAACCAGGACAAAAGTATCTATTCAGAGGTAATGAAAGCACATCAGCGCTCAAGTATTGGGAATTCAACCATCGAAGAATACTTGAAACGCAACTACAGAATCCCTATTGATTTTGAAGCGCAATTGTACATGAGTCAGCTTTTACAGGCGGAAGGTATTCAGATGGGAATTGAAGCCCATAGAAGAAACAAAGAGAGGTGTATGGGGTCTTTGTATTGGCAGCTGAATGATTGTTGGCCTGGAGCCTCTTGGTCAAGTATTGATTATTATGGGAAATGGAAAGCACTGCACTACAAAGTGAAAGAAAGCTTTGCTCCAGTAATCGTAAGCTATGAATTTGTTGATGACAATCTGCAAATAAGTGTAGTTTCTGATTTGACCACCTCTTTTCAGGGAGCATTGAATATCACGCTTTCAGAGTTTAAAGGCATTGAGGAAATCCTAAACTGGACTCAAAAGGTAAACCTCGCACCAAATGAATCTAAAGTAGTTTTAACCATTCCGAAGGATGGTCTTCCTAAAGCTAAAAACCAACTGTACACCTATCTTAAATTAGCATTAAGAGATGAGAACGGAATTCGTGCCTCAAAAAATATCTATTTTAAGCCCTTTAAGGAACTTGTCCTCCCTCGTCCTAACCTTAGTTTTGAGACGGAATATGATAAAAGTAATGTTCTCTATCTCACGGTTAAAAGCGACTATTTTGCAAAAGGAGTGCACGTGACCTGCGATGGCGATCAAAATTTTTCGGATAACTTTTTTGATATGCCTATCAATGGTAAAAAAACAGTTTCTATTCAGCTAGACCCATTAACGGATATCGATGCAATCATCAATTCAATTCAGGTCAGAAGTCTTTGGAATAGTATGCGGTAAAATTATTTTTAAAGGCAATTTAATTGACGAAACATTACAAATGTTTTCAATGTTGTTAAAACAACAAATAAATAGCCATGAAAAAAAACTTTAATTACATCCTGATTCTATTAACATTCATTTGTACTAAAACAATGAAAGCTCAAGAATCTGTTGATCAACTTGGGGCTTGGTATATGTATTTCTACAATACAACTTTTAAGGACAGTCAATGGGGAGTGCAAGGAGATCTTCAATATCGAAATTGGAATTTTGGTGGAGACTTAGAGCAACTACTAATCCGAAGCGGAATAACTTTCAAGCCAAAGAACACCCAAATCAAATTCACTTTGGGTTATGGGAATATTACTTCTGGAACTATTGGTTCGAGTGATGCAACTTCTGGAGAACACCGAATATATCAGGAAGCACTATATCCCGTGAAGTTTGGAAGTCGAATCTATACCAATCATCGTTTTCGTTACGAGCAAAGATTTGTTGAAAATCAAAACCTTCGTTCTCGTTATCGATATAACCTATTCATTAATGTCCCCCTAAATAAAAAGACCTTAGAAAAGAAGGCCCTATACCTCGCACTATATAATGAAATATTCATTAATGGACAGAAAGAGATTGGAAACGCCAGCACCGTTGAATTATTTGACAGAAATAGAGCTTATGCAGCAATTGGTTATGTGATTAAAAATGGCATTAGAGTTCAAATAGGCGTTATGAATCAAACAACAAATAGCCAAGGTAAGAACCAACTTCAAGTAAGTCTTCATCACAAGTTTTAATCTGGAATCATTTCGGAATACAAAAGTTTATTGAGTTAAGTTACGTTTAACTATTTTTGGAATGACTATTGTTTACAGTAATTGAAAACATATAAAATAAGTTGTATGAAATATATAATATCTTTCCTATTGTCAATCTTGATTGCCGCTCCTTTTAATGCTCAGGAAACTATGAGAATCCAAGATGTCAATCTAGAATGGATTGATGATTATTATTTGGGAGATAGCATACTTAAAAAAAGACTTCAAAATTTCTATAAAGATTTGAATGAGGCATCAAATCCATTTGAAACTGAAGCGCTCTTCTACGAACTTCGAGATCTTTGCGAGTCACTTACTTATGGTATTGAACTAAATGAAGAAGATGATTTCGTGTCATACGAAAATGACATGAACGATGCCATTCAAGTTCTTGGCTCATTCAATTTACCGGGGTTTGATTTTACATGTGCAGGGGAATGCACCATGTTTTATGTTAGACCGCATTATGGACCTATTCTTGACGTTGCGTCATACACGCCAGGACTTCATGATGATATAGCCTTGAAGATTATTACAGATACCTGGGGAGTTTTAGAGGATGAATCGCCGAGCTTTCAAATGATTGAATGTTGTGCATGTCCAGGTTCAAACAGACTCGGAAGCGGCGAGCAATATGCGCTATTAAGGAGAATAAACAAGTTTACGGATAATCATGATCTATTTGTAGATGAACTTGAATCGATTAAATCGACTATGAAAAATTATATCCTTTATAATGATGGCTTCCCTATGGATGAGGCAGCTGTTATAGATGAGTTCAATCTAATTAGAAATGAACTTAGTTTTAACGAAAAAGAGTTAGACATATTAATGAAAAAAGATATTTTTCAGTCTATTACACTAAACTACTCTATTGAACAAGGTCAGTTTTATGTGAATGGTAAGCAAGTTCCGACAGGCTGTATTGCACAACTAAAAACAGAGCTAAATGGAGACAATTCGCAGGCAGTCATATATCTTGACCGGACAAGTCTTAGGGGCTGCATGAATTCCAATATCGCATATCCTGGTGGAAATGAAGAAGCCCTGTCATATACTATAAATGACTCTCTGAGTAATGACACTTATAAAATAACAGTTTTTGAAGCTGTTAATGGTAGTCTTGGAGTTTCTGCTGACAAAATTATTGTTCAATTTGTTAAGCGTGATTACCTTCTAGAGGATGATGAGAAGATATATGTCCTCAGCTTATCTAAAATCGGTGATTGGAAATAATAATTAAAGTTTAACTTTAACTATCTCTTCATATTTTTAATACCTTAGTGTTAAAATGACACTAATTATATATTAAAAATAAATACCCTACACTTCATGCATAACATAATTTCGGGTTCAGGTAGCTATATTCCAAAAATAACTAAAACCAATGCTGACTTTATTAACGCTAGTTTTTATGATGAGAACAAAAGACCTCTGCCCTACGGCAATGATGTAATCATAGAAAAATTCAAAGCTATTACGGGGATTTCAGAGCGCCGTTACATTGGAAATGAACTTCAGAATAGCGATATCGCAACTGAAGCTGCAAAAATTGCCATTAAGAATGCCTGTGTAGATCCTGAAACTATAGATTATATTATTCTTGCTCAAAACTTCGGTGATGTCAGTGCCACTTCAAATCAATGTGACTTTCTTCCAAGTATTGCGTCTAGGGTGAAACATAATTTAAAAATAAGTAATCCGAATTGTGTTGCTTATGATTTGATTTTTGGATGCCCTGGATGGGTTCAGGCAGTAATTCACGCCGACGCTTTTATTAAGTCAGGTTTAGCTCAGAAAATATTGGTGATTGGTTCTGAAACATTGTCTAGAGTTGTGGACCCAAATGATCGAGACTCTATGATTTATTCTGATGGCGCTGCGGCATGTATTCTTGAGAAGTCTCCTGATAAAACTTCTGGGATATTAAGTGCTGCTGCACAAAGCCACACTATTGAAGAAGCACACTACTTGTTCTACGGTCCGTCCTACCATCCTGAAAAAAACACCAACACTAATTACATCAAAATGCATGGTCGTAAAATATACGAGTTTGCACTTAATAATGTGCCCAAAGCAATGAAGGTGGCCTTAGATAAAAGTGATATTGCTATTCAAGATGTTACAAAAATATTGATTCATCAGGCCAATGAAAAAATGGATGAAGCCATCATTCATAGATTTTATAGACAATATGGTATCAAAGCACCGGAAGGTATTATGCCCATGAGTATCCATAAATTAGGCAATAGCTCTGTAGCAACCGTACCTACACTTTTTGATTTGATTGTAAAAGGAAAGTTAGAGGGGCATCATATTGAATCAGGTGATGTTTTACTATTTGCGTCTGTTGGAGCAGGTATGAATATTAACGCCTTTGTTTATCGTCATTTGTAACGAGTTTGAATTATAACTACTTTGGTATGGCTATTGCATTCATTTAAAAAAAACAAAATATGAAAGGGATTTTGCTTATACCATTGCTTCTCATTAGTAATTTTTCATTATTTGCTCAGTATGAAATGGAATGTTATCATCACAACTATTTAGAAAATCAAAAGGTTTATGCATGGAAATATGATGGGGTCAAATTATATTCAAAGCCTAACATTGAATCAACAATTCTATCCATTGTACCTCAGGGAGATCAATTGTTAATTATTGAGCTAATCGAAACTTATTCAGAAGACTTTATTTGTTTTAGTGATACTGTTTTACGCGATCCTTTAATCGTGTTCAGAAGTCCATTTATAAAAGTTAAATACGGGGAAAAAATTGGCTACGTTCTTGAACATTATTTAAATAAAATGAAGCCTTTTAATATTGAAAAATTAATTGATTCGGGTAAAGAAATTTTTCAAGAGGTTGTTGAATGGCCTGGAGATTATTCTCCAGGACAAGCAATAAGACAAGTATTTGACAACGGCATTACTTGCTACACTTATTTTGGTGGTAAAGTATCCTATGATAAATCCTATCTTATCCCTTTTATATCACAAAATAATTTTAATCTCATCGCTCTTCAGTTATTAGGTCAATATGGCCGTAATAAAGAAGAAGGTGTGGAATTCGAAAGTGATGAAAAATCTTTTTCATGGTTCATATCAGATCCAACAGGTGAAATGCCTAGTGAAGAGGTAATATCGATTCAAATTACGCCCCTCGGTATGATATATATGAGGGCGTTCACAGGCTGTTAAACGAAAACATTAAAAAAATGCACAAAGTTGCTATTGGTACAATTTTATTTTTTCAGTCACTTATCGGGTATACGCAGTCTTAAAAGAAATTAAACAAGGGATTAAAAACGATGTTCTTTATACCTA
>Ga0115572_10000734_pt1 | contig 27413 bp, 23 predicted proteins | sample COGITO_mtgs_1206_FD_88681 | JGI IMG/M metagenome (GOLD analysis project Ga0115572, IMG submission 88681) | Pelagic marine microbial communities from North Sea - COGITO_mtgs_120607 | ecosystem: Environmental > Aquatic > Marine > Epipelagic | place: Germany:Helgoland, sampling site Kabeltonne... | reverse complement strand
TTGTTTCAGCAAGATCTAAACGGCGGCTTCTACGAGCATCTAAACCATCAAACTTTAATAACTGTAAACATTCTAAACATACGGTTTTATTGTTGGGCTGGTTCAGTCCTGCCATAAAATCAGCTTTCAGGTGGCGTCGTTTTTGTACGTGTTCACAAGCAGCCAAATGAAAACATTCTTCATCCGACCAATTAAGCCACAGCCTAGTATTTTTAAAGGCGATGGTTTTATCTTTTAATATTTTTAAGCGGCCGCTTTCAATATTAAATGTACCTTGTTCCAGTAACTCTCGCTCACTGTAGGTTATTTGGCGCTGTGGATCGAATAACTCAAAGCTGCCTAATTTTTCAGCCCCCATTGTTTTTCGCAATTGAATAAAGGGCTCAAAATCTTCAAATCCTTTAATCTTCATTTAGTGCACCTTGAATCATTGCACCTTGTAATGTTCTACCTTGATGCTTTTTCATAAATTAAAGCACCTGATCTAAAATAGTGGCAATACGGCTATCGGCATCGGTTCGTACTTTAAATTCTACTCGGCGAGAACGTTCTTTATCTTCATTACCTTGCTCATCGCGAATGACTTTCGCCGATGATAAACCATTGGCAGTAAGATACTGTTTTAGCCAATCTTTATCTTGTTTTACCTCATCCAGACTCATAACAAAGGCTAACGTAGAGCGCGTTCGCGCTTGTGATAAATCCATATTACGAATATAGGCATTATCATCGCTATAAGCGCCAAGCCAGCCACTTGAAGTATGACCTTCAATACGGATTTCTAAAATATCATCGTGATACTCTTCCTGAGTGATGATCTTCATATAACGCGGAAAGAAGTCCGCCAATATGGTTTGAAACTGCTGTTTAAGGTCTGACTTGCCATTATCGAATAAAATTTCGCTATCGTTAAAACGAAAGGATAAATCCTTATCCAGCTCAGCGCCCCATCTTGTCAGGTCATCAGCGAACTCTTCTTGCAAATCTTTATACAATTCTTGGCGTAAGTGATCATACAAAATAGCGACATCTTGAATGCGATTACGCTCAGTTTCCACATCAACCATAAACACCACAGATATGAGCATAAAGATCATCATCAGCCCTGCCATTAAGTCACTTACCGCAACCCAATGGCCTTCTTGATCTTTCGATTGCTCTAATTCATTCTCGTCCATGTATTTCTCTTAAGACTCGGCTAGATTTTTATAGTGCTTTAATTAGAAGATTCTGCAGAACGAATGTCTTCAGCCAGCTTCACCACATCTTGTAACTTTTTAGTGAGTGGTGAGTAGTCACTGACAAATTTTTCTGACAAGGCCGTAAGTTGCATACCAAAGGACTGGAGTGCTTTATTTAATTCTTCTTCCATTGAGTCATCTAATACTGCAACTTGACGCTCTACCTTTTCGGCGATGCGCGTGAGCTGCTGATGAGTTAACTGTTGTTGCTGCTGCAGCTGCGCTCCCGATCGCTCCATAACCTCACTCATTTGCTTATTAATACCTTCTTGGGCATTAGTAATGTGTTCAACAGTCCAGCGCTGCTGTTCATGTACCTGTTCAGCAATACCGGTGGTTAAGGCTGCGATACGTTCTTCTAATTGCGGTAAACCGTCAGCCGCATTATTCACAACCGTTGCTAGTCCGCCTAACTGATCCTCTAAGTTAGCGCGCTGAGCTTCCATTCCGCTGAGCAAGTCTTGTAGAGATTCAGAAATACCATTGAATGCATTCGCGTGCTTTACCATATACTCAAAGGCGTTACTGGCTTCTTTCATTGAACTGGCCGTACGTTCTTGCTCGTCAATCAATTGCTGTAACTGCGCACGGTAGTTATTTTGCCAATCTAGCATCTTGCCGACACTTTCATTTAAGCGCTTAAAGTTATCACCATACTGCTCGTTAATGCGTGTGTTAAAGTCTTGCATTACGGCTTCAATTGCTTCTACCAACGCCTTAGCGTTCGCATCAGCCATGCGTTCTTCATAGTGTTCTAATACATAGACAATTTGGCGCACACCATTTTGATTTTCTGCATGTTGCTCTTTCAATAATGAAGGAACCGATTCGGTATTTTCCGGATTAAATTGATCTGCTAATAACTTCAAAGAAGCATCTAGATCATCAATACTGGCTGCGCGAGTTTGATTTTCAGTTCGGCGATTAGATTGAGCAAAAGTACTGCGGAGTTTTATTGTGAGTGCACCTAACAAGCCTGCAATTGATGACCAAAAAGCCGTTTTCAAACCATCCATAAGCTTGGGAACACTGCCATGAATATCGGTAGTATCAAAACTCCATAATCCCAGCGCCACACCCAAAAAGGTGCCAAAAATACCAATACTGGTAAGAATATTCGGCGCTAGCTCAACCGTTTTGCTTGAATAATTAAAAAAATGGAAATAGATCGTTAAGGCAGTAACGATGCCAATCAGAACCAACGTCCATGGAGAGAACTGCTCCAACATGAAGATATTCCTACAAAAAATTAAAAAACTTACTAATAGACTAGTTCACTCTGCGTCATTCTTCCTTGTTGGAATAAAAAAAGTCATAAAGAGCAAAAAAACTTATAAAAATAAACTGCTTCACTACCAGTCATATTGCGCCAAAGATTCTATAAGAAGACGGTAAAAGACGTCTATATTGCATAAATATCGTTTATGAGAACAAGTAAATAATAATCCCACCTATTAATGAAACATGGTCATTAATCTGTTTGCTTTAAACACACGTATAAGATTGAAGCATTTAACATTTGTTGGTTAAATGTGGGGCGAGGTTCGTTATTGGGTGTCTTGTCTTTTCGCATGTTGGTATTTAGAAAAGGCCCCCCAGTACTCAACACTCCTCTTAAATATAGAATATGCACTTTTCAGCATATCATTCACAAATAAGTCATCACAAAGAAGGGGTCTTCTATGACTACCACAACTTGGGCCGTACTATTAATCATAGTATTAATCGGCTTAGCTTATAAAAAAGCTAACTTAATAGTTTCAACTATTGTAATTGCAGTACTAACTGTCGCAGCGTTCTTTACTGATGCAGCGACTGGTTTTATCGCTACCTCAGCTGTCTTTACTGCTGTATTTGGCGTATTAAGCCTTTCTACTTTCCGCGCTAATACACTCACGCGTCCTATCTTTGCTATCTACAAAAAAATTCTGCCAGAGATGTCTGAAACTGAGTCTACTGCTCTTGAAGCCGGTACTGTTTGGTGGGATGGCGAATTATTCGCAGGGAAACCTAACTGGAATAAACTGCTAGATCATCCAAACCCTCAGCTGCGTCCAGACGAACAAGCGTTCCTAGATAATGAAGTTGAAACTTTATGCTCGATGGTTAACGAATACGAAATCAAAGAAAATGGCGATATGCCGATTGAAGTATGGAACTACATTAAAGAAAATCGTTTCTTCTCAATGATTATTCCAAAAGAGTACGGCGGCTTAGCCTTCTCAGCACAAGCTCAATCAGCTGTTTTACAAAAGCTATCAGGTCTTTCAAGTGCTGTTCTTTCTACTGTTGGTGTTCCTAATTCGTTAGGCCCTGGTGAGTTGTTGCTTAAGTACGGTACTGAAGATCAAAAAAATCACTACCTTCCTCGCTTAGTCGACGGTCGTGAAATTCCATGTTTTGGTTTAACTGGTCCTCGTGCGGGTTCTGATGCAACTTCACTTCCTGATACAGGCGTTGTTTGCAAAGGCATGTGGGAAGGTAAGGAAGTTCTAGGTCTTAAAATGAACTTCAACAAACGTTACATCACCCTTGCACCTGTTGCGACGGTAGTTGGTTTAGCGTTCCGCATGTTTGACCCTGAAAAATTATTAGGCGATAAAAACGATATCGGTATTACTGTTGCGTTATTGCCACGTGAATTAGACGGTATGGAAATTGGTAATCGTCACAACCCAGTTGGCTCTCCGTTTATGAACGGTCCAATTTTCGGTACTGATGTTTTCATTCCTTTAGACTTCATTATTGGTGGCGCTAAGAACGCAGGCCAAGGTTGGAGAATGTTGGTTGAGTGCTTATCTGTAGGTCGTTGTATTACACTTCCTTCTTCTGGTGCTGGCGGTGGTAAATACGCTATTGCAACAGCCGGAGCTTATGCTCGAATTCGCCGTCAATTTGGTATTCCAATTTCTAAATTGGAAGGTGTTCAAGAGCCTTTAGCACGCATTGCGGGCAACTCTTACATCAATGCGGCTGCGGCACGTGTTACTGCAATTTCGATTGATAACGGTGAAAAACCTTCTGTACCTTCTGCAATTTTGAAGTACAACTTAACTGAATCTGCACGTCAGCTATCAATTGACAGTATGGACATTCACGGCGGAAGCGCGATTATGCGTGGCCCGAATAACTATGTTGAATCTGGCTACTCTTCTGTACCGGTTGCTATTACGGTTGAAGGTGCAAATATCCTGACCCGTACCATGATCACTTTTGGTCAAGGTGCTATTCGTTGTCATCCATTTGTTCTACCGGAAATGAATGCTGCGAAAACCAACGATTTAAAAGCATTTGATAAAGCATTATTCGGCCACTTCGGGTTTATCTTCTCGAACATCGCACGTTCTTTTGTTTTAAGTACTACTAACGCTGCTTTCACTTCTGTTCCAGCTTCTGGCCCAACGAAGAAATACTATAAGCAAATCAACCGTTACTCTGCGAGCTTCGCACTATGTGTTGATATGGCAATGTTCTCATTAGGCGGCGAATTAAAATTCCGCGAGTTAATTTCTGCTCGTTTAGCTGACATGGTTTCTAAATTGTATCTTGCGTCTATGACGTTGAAACACTGGGAAGACCAAGGTCGCCAGAAAGACGACTTGCCATTAGTTGAATACGCAATGGCTAAATTGTTTTCTGAGTTCGAAGATGCATTAGATGGCTTCACTAAGAACTTACCAGCACGTCCAGTGGGTTGGTTAGTACGAGCCTTAACAATGCCTCTAGGTCGAAGTGTTGCTAAACCAAATGATAAACTAGTGGCAAAAATTGTTGATTTAACAACGTCTGCTACTGCAACTCGTGAGCGTTTGATCACGGGTACTTACCGTGGCGATAACGGCCGTAATCCAATGTTTAAGTACGATTCATTATTAGCTCGTGTTGACCAAGCTGATCCAATCTACAAAAAAATTGGCGAAGCCTTGAAAGCTGGCAAGTATGACGAGTCTAATTTGACTATTGAAAACCGCATCACCGATGGCATTGCTATGGGCGTTCTAACTCAAGAAGAAGGCGACTTCATGATTGCCTTTGAACAAGATGTGTTAGATATGGTGAATGTTGACCACTTCCCGCTTGAAGGCCTAGGTCCTGTTTCTGTAAAGCATCAGTCTTCAAAAGACAAATCGGCTAAAGAAACTGCTTAAGATTTAGTACGATATTAGTGCGATAAAAGCCCTACTAGGTTGTCAGCAATGATTATCTAGTAGGGCTTTTTTATATCTGCTATTTTACTATTTTATATATTCAAATATTCATCATGGTATCTTCATGGAAACGTTTTACGATATTCAACAACGTGCAGCTAAGCGAAAAGGTGGCAAGGCTGCTTTAGCATCGATTGTGCATAAACCGTTAACAACACCGCAATTAATGAAAATCTCTGATGATGAGTGGTTAGAAGAATTTACACGCAAGGTTTTTCAAAGTGGCTTTTACTGGTCTGTCATCGATAAAAAATGGCCAGGATTCCGTGAGGTCTTTTGGGACTTTAATATTAACAAATTGTTAATGATGCCCCCTGAAATGCTAGAGGAGAAATCCTCTGATGAGCGCATTGTTCGTAATTACAATAAAGTAAAAACAGTTCCTGCTAACGCATCGATGATTCACTTTGCAGCAAAAGATGAAGGTAAGCCATTCCACCAGCTCGTTGCTGAATGGCCATCTGACGATATTATCGGCTTGTGGGCTTGGTTAAAAAAACACGGTGCGCGTTTAGGGGGAAATACGGGAGCTTATGCTTTACGCCAATTAGGCAAAGATACGTTTTTATTATCCCGAGATGTAGAAGCGTATTTACGCGCCAACGAAATTATTGATGGCGGCGTACAAACTAAGAAGTCTTTAAAAGCAGCTCAGGCTTTCTTTAATCAAATGCAGCAAGAAAGTGGTTTATCGTTGCAGGAGATTAGCCAGACGATTTCTTATAGCGTAGGTGATAACGTTGTTTGAACGAGTACCGTCACTCAAGTAGACTACAAATAACTCCCTGAAGCATTAAAGCCAGAATGAACAAGCAAAAACGTACCGAGATTTTCACCCGCCTGCGCAATGAAAATCCGAATCCAGAAACAGAATTAGAGTACACCACTCCGTTTGAACTACTGGTTGCGGTAGCTCTGTCTGCGCAAGCAACCGATGTAAGCGTGAATAAGGCTACCCGAAAACTTTACCCTGTGGCCAATACGCCAGAAGCAATTTATGCACTTGGGGAAGACGGGCTAAAAGAATACATAAAGACCATCGGTCTATTTAATAGCAAAGCCAGAAACGTGATTAAGCTCTGCAAAGACCTTATAGAGCTTCACGGCAGCGAAGTTCCCGAAGATCGTAAAGCTTTAGAGGCCTTAGCAGGGGTTGGCCGTAAAACCGCTAACGTAGTATTAAATACAGCCTTTGGCCATCCAGTGATGGCGGTGGATACACATATTTTTCGTGTGTCTAATCGTACCAAAATTGCGCCGGGTAAAAATGTGGATGAAGTTGAACAAAAACTGATGCGTTTTATCCCCAAAGAGTTCTTATTGGATGCCCATCATTGGTTAATTCTTCATGGTCGTTATACCTGTATCGCGCGAAAACCTAAATGCGGTTCATGCATTATTGAAGATTTGTGCGAATATAAAGATAAGATTGAAATTGATTAATAATCTAATATAAACACGTGCTGAGGGAATTACCATGAGAATGCTACACACTATGCTACGCGTCGGCGACTTGGATCAATCAATTGAATTTTATACCAATGTCATGGGCATGAAGTTACTTCGCCGCCGTGATAACGAAGAATATCGTTATACCCTCGCTTTTGTTGGTTACCAAGAAGAAAGTGAAGGCTGTGTGCTAGAACTAACGCATAATTGGGATACCAGCGAATACGATCTAGGAAATGGTTATGGCCATATTGCATTAGAAGTAGATGACATCTACGCTACCTGTAATATTATCGAAGACCTAAATGGCAAAATCACTCGAGCCCCAGGGCCAGTAAAAGGCGGCAAAACGGTCATTGCTTTTGTTGAAGACCCTGATGGTTATAAAATCGAGCTGATCGAAAAAAAGACAATAATAAATGATTGATCAAGGCCAACTATTTCATACTCCAAACCCGTGTAGAAGCATCTGCACGGTGAATAACAAAGGCTTCTGTAAAGGCTGCTATCGCAGTCGTGAAGAACGTTTTCATTGGAATGAGTTTACCGAGTACCAAAAACACTTGGTCGTTCAGCTTTGTATGGTACGTGAAAAAAGAGTTGAGGCAGCAAGACGTAAAAAATTACTGGAAGAAGCTCAAAATAAAGCCCAGCAGAAAGCACAGTTTGATCTGTTTGGTGAAGAAATTATTTATGAAGAAACAGAAACCGAAAAAGAGACAGTAGAAAAACCACCTCAATTCGATTTATTTTAATGATTAAGACTAAATATTTAGCTTAGCCACACATTTCCAAATTCGTTGCAATCCACTGCTTCCAGCGCAACGTATCTTCTGTATATTTCGTTGGTTTATATTCAGCGCCAACCCAGCCATCATAATTTGAATTTTCAATCGTTTGAAAAATACGTTCGAAATTTAACTTACCTGTACCCGGCTCACCTCGACCTGGCACATCGGCAAATTGAATGTGACCAATTTGATTGCCTAAACGATTAATAATATCGCTTACATCATCTGCTTCCATACGAGCCATGTGGTAAACATCAAACTGCATTTTAATATTGTCGCAGTCACTTTCTTCAACAATATCTAGCATTTGCTGTACGTTATGAATTAAAAAGCCTGGCATATCAGAAGTATTAATCGCTTCAAATGTTACTGTAACCCCAAGTGGCTTAAACATATCAGCTGCTTTATCTAAATTTCGTTTAAACGTTTTTAAATATTCTGAACGCTTACTTTCGTCCATACAGCGTCCCGGTAAAACGTTGACTCGCTTAACACGCAACGATGTCACATAGCTTAAACATTCAACCAATGCCGCAGCAAATTCTGCTTCCTTACCAGGCACAGAAGCAAGGCCTTCTCCCCCTTCCATTAAATCACCGGCAGGTACATTAATTAATACACACTCAAGCTCATGCTCTTTTAATTGAGCTTTAATATCAGCAACGCTTTCAGCATAAGGAAACTGTATCTCTACTGCATCAAAGCCAACCGACTTGGCTGCCCCAAAACGTTCTAATAGTGGTTGCTCGTTAAATAGCAGTGATAAATTTGCTGCGAGCTTCATTATTTACTATCTCTTTTGTTATTCATTTGATTTTTATTCTACTTAGTTTGGGCTTTTTCAGCTTGATATAATTCTATTAGGGTACAAGGATCGCTTTCATTAAAGCCTTTGCTTGCGTGCTGTCGCATAAGTTCAGCACCTAGGCCTGCCATCGGAACAGAAGACAATTTATTTTTAGCTAAAGTATTAGCCATGTCTAAATCTTTTAACAGGGTTTTCACATGCCATTTCACTGGTTCATAATCACGCTGTGCCATTCTTGGCCCCGTTAACTGCAGCGGTATCGAATCGGCAAAACCTCCCTGCAATGCCTGAGGGATAAGAGCACTATCAACACCTGATTTTTCCGCCAAAGCCATCACTTCAGCCATAACTAGTACGTTGCAACTTACAATCATCTGATTGCAGATCTTAGTAACCTGGCCCGCACCAACTTCTCCCATGCGAGTAATGCTTTGACTTAACTCTTGAAGAATTGGACGAACAGAATCTAAAACCTCTACCTTACCACCTGCCATTATGGCCAAAGAACCTTGTTCGGCTCCCGCAACACCGCCCGAAACAGGTGTATCTAGCCAATGGCACGATTTTGAACTTACTTTCGCCGCAAGCTCACGCGTAGATTCAGGATCAATACTTGAGAAATCGATAATTATGCTTCCAGGTTTAAGATACTCAAGTAGCCCATCTTTAGCTAATACGACCTCTTCAACAGCTGACGTATCACTGACACACAGCATGATAATATCAACATTTTCACATAATTGAGCAAGGCTGGTTGCGACTTTAGCACCTTGTTCAGCAGCAATCGCGGTTTTTTCTGGATTACGGTTCCAGACAGTAACAGGATAACCCGCTGTCAATAAACGACGAGTCATAGGAACCCCCATCAACCCCATTCCAACAAACCCAATTTCTACTAATGCCACACCAAATCCCCCAGCTTTTAGTTATTTTTCAATGATATCAAACAAGGCGCTATTAGTACCGATTAGGAGAAAGGCAAATCAAAAAAAATGATGTTTTTTCGATAAAAAATTACGCGTATTTCTGATCCCTATCCTATGCTTGATTTAAAGAACCATAAAGGACGAATCAAGAATGAACATGGCATCCATATTTGAACAAACACAGGAATTACCGCACATCCCTAAAGTCGTGCAAGAGTTAATACAGAGCTTTCAGGATGAAGACATTGATGTCGATGCGATCAGTAAAAAGGTTTCCATGGATCAAGCACTCACGGCAAAAGTTCTTCGTTTGGCGAACTCTGCCCATTATGGCGCTTCTCGCAGTGTTACCAATGCAAATGATGCCATTGTCCTTCTAGGTTTCAATACCTTACGAACCATGGTTTTAGCATCGGGTGTTACTAGCTCGTTTAAATCACCAGAGGGATTTGATATAAATTCATTCTGGAAGCAATCATTTGCCATTGCTGCATTATCAAAATGGGTTGCCGGTTATATTCCAAATTGTGAAGTAGAAACCGCATTTACTTGCGGCATGCTCAATTCAATTGGTAGTTTATTAATCCGTATCGTATTACCTGATGAAGTTAAAAGCATTGACGAAGCAGAAGCTATGGGTGGCAAACGACATAACCTAGAGCGAGCAAAGCTGGGCTATGACGGTGCAAAGGTCGGTGCTGAATTAGCGAAGCGCTGGAAATTCCCTAGTGACATGGTCGTTGCTATTAATGATCAGAATAATGTTGAATATGATCAAGAGTACGGTACTTACGCAGGTATTTTATACATTGCAAAATACCTTCATAACGCACATAAAGAAAACTGGGATGAAGAACGTATCATTTCAGAATTTCCAATAGCGGTTGCACAGGTAATTGGTATGGATGCCGAAAAAGCTTATAAAGATATTGCTGCCACTACTGATCTAGAAACTGGTTTAGATGCACTGCTTGATGGCTAATATCAGATGGTTAATATAAATTGGATTACCAAGATAAAATAACTTTGATGTAGTAACACATTCAATAACATCAAGCACACAAGGTCATTTTTAAAAAGCTCAAATTTATTTTGAGCTTTTTTATGCCCGCCTATAAATTTATTCGACTGGTTTTCTCAGCATCTTTATTCGTCTAACACTTAGCAAAAGTATTACGAATGAAAACAAACTTAAGAAACTAATGCTTCCTCCACCAGAAGATCCACTTGTAGTATCAATAGTCTTATTATTCGATAACGAAAAATACAAGCTTTGAGTTTGTATTATATTGGATATATTTAGTTCAAGTGTATCTGATTCTGATTGTCTAATTGATAACAGTTTTAGTGATTTAAGATTTAAATCAACTTCGTGGCTAAAACTTGCCTGCGTCGAAGAGGCAACTAACACAGAAAGAATATCACTCGTACCATCCCCATAACTCAGCTCTACGACAGGAGGATTTTGAAGCAGATTCTGAGTACCGACGGTTCTTATATTGCCGGTTAAAGTAATAGCAGTACTCGCTTCAGTCAGTACAACATTATGACTGATCGTATTGCTATCAAGCGTAAGAGTTTCAGAATTATAACCACTGGCCGAAATCTCCATTTCATATATTGTATTCGCTGCTAAAACGCTCGTATCAGGTAAGAGGACTGTGAATTCACCATTACTGTCTGCACTGTAACTTGTCGCAAGATTCATTTCTTTTAATAATGTTTCACCTCCTGTTAATCCACCAAAGGCAGTACTCAAAGCCTCGTCATCTGTATTTTTCACACTGAAATCATGAAGTGAAGCAGGGTAAACTTTAACACCCGTTTCAATCACATCGTCATAACTACTTTGAACCGTGACATCCATACTGGATATATCAGTAACAACCGCGCTATCAAGATAAATGAGTGCTGCATTAAATGACGTGGCATTATTCTCAGCCGTCGCGGTTGTAATTGAAATACTATTATCATCAAGAAAAACTAAATCAGCAGATCCTGATTGAACTAATGAATAAACCGTGCCCGATGCACCACCTTCAATAGCCAATGTTTGGTCTGTATCGCCATTTAACAGAGACGTAGCACTCCAGTTTAAATTTAAAGGTCTTTTTAATGTAAGCGTAATCACATCACCGTTACTATCATTAGTAACCGTCAATATATATTCTCCAGCAAACTCACCAGTATTAAGAGACTCAATGGCAACCCCCGCTGACGTTTCATTCAGTAAATTACTAACATCTACACCGTTCAGATCTAATTCTATTGAATAATCACCGCCAATATTAAAAGGTGATGATGTAATTGGTAAAACGATCGTATCGCCATCAGCATAAGATGTACCTTCTAAGCTAATACCAAAAGATTCAGCAATTTCCCAACCAATATCTTTTAGAAGATACAATGCCAACCCCAAGTCGAGCTGGCCTGCAGTGTACTGAGGCTCCATTATTTCATTAGGCGAAGCAGCAGTCGTAAAGTGAGAAACTGAACTCCCGCCTTCGATTGGATTAGGGGCATACATTTGAACTCGATCACCAGACGTAAAAGAGCTAGATGTATCCGCGTCATCATAGCCTGCTGTTAACAACCCGATTGCTTTAGTATTTACATTAGACCCATTCCACAAGAGCCCTGTAACACTGACCGCAGAATCAGCACGATCAGAATCATTTAAACCACCCGCAACTGACCAATCAGCAGAGTCTTGTTTTGAATATAGGAAGTTAGAAAAAATATCATCAATACCAGCAGCTTTGGAACCATCACTGGCATCAGTTAAGCTGGCAAACCCTAAACCATGAGTCATTTCATGTAAAAGTACCGTTGTAAATCCAATATCACTTCCAGACGGTGCATCAAAACCGTAATACCAAAAACTGCCAGATAAACAATCAGAGTCTCCTAAATCGGCATTAAAAGATGACGTTATATCAGATACCCCTGCATCGATATCAGAGTCAGTTATCGCATTCGCCAAACCAATAGGGTAATAGGTATTGCCTAGCAATCCAGCAGTCGCTGCTGGGTAAGCAACATTAGTCGTCGCCCCAGCACTACCAAGTGTTGCACTCGATGCATTACAGCTCATGTCTGAATCAAAATTAGCATCAACAATAATCGTCTGGGTAGAAACAACCTGATCTGCCAAAATTTCAGCCGCCTTAATAAAAGACAGTTTTCGTTGCGCCCCAACAGTCGTTCCGTTATTGCTTCCAGTCGCTGTTACGACAGAAGCATCATTGAAACCATTTTGAAAATTTAATTGCATTACCGACGAGCTACCAGTAACAGTACAATTATCTCCATCAACAGCACCTGCAGAGGTTACTGAAGAAGATGACGGACAAGCCGCCCCAAAAGACAATTGACTAAACAATAAACCGATAAAAACAATAAATGACGATAAAACTGGCATTGCTATTTCCTGCGTAAAATTCGGCTTCACTATCAGACTCGTCTCTTATAGAAAAGAATGCCGTTAACCTAAGTAATTCTTCGTTATATTGAACAGATTTAAATTATTCTGGAAGTGACGAATATTCTTTTATTTGAATAGTGCCATCTGGCATTTTTACAGCGACAGGCATCTGAGTAAAACGACCATTTGAAGGCAATTCAATTCTCCCATCTGGGTGCTTAATTACCTCCTTTGGTCCATGGAAGAATAACTTTTCTCGAATAGCGTCTTTCATGTCTTCCGTTAGCATATCCTGATGGCGAGGCATTGCATCATCATTACTAGAATCATCCGCATTATCAGCATCACCCGCCATATGTGCATGGTCATCTACTTGATTAGACTCATCTGTACTAGACTCATCTGAATAACTAGCGTGGTCATGCAAATCATGATCAGTTTGCACTGGTAACTCTGACTCATCACCTGTGTTATTAAAAACAAGAGCCACTGCCATCAACAGAAGCACCAATAGCGCTAGTACCATAATTAGCACCATAGGTTTATTAAACTTACTCGCTGCCACTTTATTCATAATCAACTTGCCTTTGTCCTTAGCCCTAATAGATGAACGGCCATTCATATAGTAAATATTAATACAATTTGGTTAATATCCCCAATAACTGGTCCTCAAAACATAACTTTAATACCAATGGCCTGATAATTGCTGAGTACTGGTATTCATATTTTAGAGCGTTTAAGATTAATGACACCTGCCAGAGTTATGTTGGTTGACGATACACCCACACGATCCGCAATTTTGGAGCAGGCCTTACTTGATCAAGGCCTTATAGTCGTGTGCCGATTAGAAAGTGCTCAGGGGCTCATCAAGAATGTAGAAATACATCAGCCCGATATCATCCTTATGGATCTAGAGTCTCCAGACAGAGATACATTAGAGAGCATGACCGTGCTAAATGAGCACAACCCGAAACCCGTGATCATGTTTTCTGACGAGGACGATAATCAAATCATTTCTAAAGCGGTGCAAGCAGGTGTAAGCGCCTACATTATCGATGGTCTTGATCCTCACAAAGTCAAACCCATCATGGACGTCGCTATTGCACGATTCCGCGAATACCAAGCTCTTAAAAAAGAATTAAAACAAACGAGAAACCAGCTTGCAGACCGAAAAGTCATTGATAAGGCTAAGGGTGTATTGATGAAAACCAAAAACCTTGATGAAGAAGAGGCTTATCACGCTATGCGAAAAATGGCGATGGATCAAAGTAAGTCAATTGCCGAAATATCTCAAAATATTTTATCCGTGATGGAACTACTAACCCCCTAGTTATGAACAGTTTATTAAATTCACAAACGGAGACGCGCATGATTGGTGCGAACATCGAAAAAAAAGCACTAAAGCTGGGCTATATGCCACTCAGTGATTGCCTGCCTTTATTAGTTGCACAAAAACAGGGATTTTTCGCCGAGCAAGGCTTAGACATTGAATTACAACAAGAAGTATCATGGTCTAACATTCGCGATAAAGTGATTGTTGGTCACCTTGATGGGGCACATATGCTTGCACCTATGGTGCTAGCTAGCACTATTGGCTTAGGAGGACTTAGAAAACCTCTCGTTACCGCCTTTTCCCTAGGTTTGAATGGTAATGCATTCACTGTATCAAACTCGCTACACAAACAACTACGTAAATTAAATACTACGGGGTTTAAGCACGCAAGCACTCTAAAACAGTTAATTGAACAGCGAAAAGCCGATAATTTAACACCCTTCGTCTTTGCAACAGTTTACCCATACTCATGCCACAATTTACAACTACGTGATTGGTTAGCCAGCGCTGACATTGATCCTGATAAGGATATTGAACTGGTCATACTACCGCCTTCTCAAATGGTAGATCATTTAAAACTGCAAAATATTGATGGATTCTTTGCTGGTGCTCCTTGGAACTCTGTTGCAATACTGCAAGGAATTGGGCACTGCTTAGTAACCGGTACAGATATATGGAAAAATGCACCTGAAAAGGTCTTTGCAGTAACTCAAGAGTGGGCAGAGAAAAATCCAAATACCCATCACGCACTCATTCGGGCACTTCACCAAGCCTGTCAGTGGTTAGAAGAAAGTTCAGCAGATGCTATTCCTTTATTAGAAGAACACCTGTCCCTGAGTTCTCCGCTCATCGATCAAGCCTGCCTAACCCCCGCTATTACTGGCGAATACATAGTTGTTAAAAATAAAGAAAAGGTTAAAGCGCCAGGGATTTTAATTTTTAATCGGATAATGGCCAACTTTCCTTGGTTATCTCATGCCCAATGGATATGTTCTCAAATGCACCGCTGGGGTTGGATACCGGAAAACATCAGCCAGAGCGACCTAATCAAACAATGCTATAGACCTGATATTTATCGCGCCGCACTAAGCGACATAAAGCTGCCTGATGATGACTACCAAGAAAACATCATCAGCATACCTCCAAATCATCAATTTATAGCACTCTATAAATAGCTTCCTAGGTATTACTTTACCTATGGGCACTACACTATAAGGGCCACTAATTAGTGACCCTTATTACATTACCCTTTAAAGATATAAACATTAAAGATAGAAGCATTAAAGATAGAAGCATTAAAAATAGAAAGTGAAAAAAACCTTCTAGCTACTCTTTAGTGCATTGTTAGTGCATCGCCTTTTAATTTCGCACTAAAACTAACAGCTTTTTCTAAATTCGCTATTTTTAAAATAAAAATTAAATTCCCCCTGTATAAAAACCAATCAACCGTTTTGCACCAAAAAAAACCATCATTAAGAAATAACAGAAAAATATTGCACCAAATCATTTCATTTCAATTATTATTCGACAATAAACACCAAATTTAATGATTTTTTATAAAGTTGGCACACTACTCGCTATATCTAAGTAAATTACTACTAGCCAAAGAAGGCTTCTAAAGTAATTAATATTTTTAAATTATTGCAAAGACGCAAATAAATACTTTATCCAAAAAATGGATAGAGAATTCATTTGCGTTTTTTTTTGCTTAAAAATTATTACCCCTACTTAAAACTTAAAGGAAGCATCACCATGAAAAATAGTCGCTTTAAAATGAACAAGGTTAGACGCTCTATATTAAAGAGCGCTTTTACCCTTGCTGCGAGTGCTGCGTTAATTGCTACGCCTTTGACCGCAGTTCACGCTGCTGACAAAGTCGGTTTTGCAGAAAAAGAAGAGTTGAAATTTGGTTTCATTAAATTAACCGACATGGCACCACTTGCGATTGCTTATGAGAAAGGTTTCTTTGAAGATGAAGGCCTATATGTAACTTTAGAAGCACAAGCAAACTGGAAAGTTCTACTAGATCGCGTAATCGACGGACAACTAGATGGTGCACACATGCTTGCTGGGCAACCTTTAGGCGCAACCATGGGTTACGGAACAAAAGCTGACATTATCACTGCCTTTAGTATGGATCTAAATGGTAATGCGATTACCGTTTCAAATTCTGTTTGGGCAGAAATGAAAAAGAATATCCCTCATGAAGACGGTAAGCCAGTTCACCCTATTAAAGCAGATTCTCTAAAACCTGTTATTGAAGGCTATAAAGATGCAGGTAAGCCTTTCAATATGGGTATGGTATTCCCAGTATCAACGCACAACTATGAATTGCGTTATTGGTTAGCTGCTGGCGGTATCCATCCTGGTTATTACGCCCCACATAAAGGCGACACATCAGGCCAAATTGATGCCGACGCATTATTATCAGTAACACCACCACCACAAATGCCAGCCACTATGGAAGCAGGAACAATTAACGGTTACTGCGTTGGTGAACCTTGGAACCAACAAGCTGTATTTAAAGGCATCGGTGTTCCAGTTGTTACCGATTATGAAATTTGGAAAAACAACCCAGAAAAAGTATTTGGTGTAAGTAAAACTTGGGCAGAAAAAAATCCTAATACTCATATCCGTGTTGTAAAAGCAATGATTCGTGCAGCTCAGTGGTTAGATGAAAGTAATAATGCTAACCGCCCAGAAGCCGTTAAAATTCTATCGAAAAGTAGTTACGTAGGCGCCGATTACGATGTAATTGCAAACTCAATGACAGGTACCTTTGAATATGAAAAGGGTGATAAACGAGACGTTCCTGACTTCAACGTTTTCTTCCGTCATAACGCTACCTACCCTTACTACTCAGATGCAATTTGGTATCTAACACAAATGCGCCGCTGGGGTCAGATTTCTGAACCTAAATCTGATGATTGGTATAAAGATTTAGCTAAAAAAGTTTACCGTCCAGATATTTATGCAACTGCTGCTAAAGAGCTGATTAAAGAAGGTAAAGTTAAAGCGAAAGATTTCCCAGAGTTTTCATCTGAAACGGGTTTCCGAGCACCTCAAAAGCACTTCATCGACAATATTGTTTATGACGGTACACAGCCAAATGGTTACCTGAAAAAATTCGATATTGGTTTGAAGGGCGACGATAAACTGTAAGTTTTAATTTGCAGTAAATCGACAACTCTCTTAGCCAGAGATGGCTAAGAGAGAATAATGATACTAGAAAAAATATGCGTGTATAAAACGTACGCAGTCGAGGTTTTTATGACAAGCAAGATTCCAACAAGCTCCAATTCATCCAGTGCCGACCTGTCGAGCTCAAACATAAAAAGCTTGCGCAGCATTACAGATGACGTAATGCCACTTTGGTTACAAGATACCATTAAGACGATCATGCTTCCGGTTATAGGGCTTCTATTCTTTTTATTAATTTGGGGCACTGCTGCACAAAGCATCGATACCTCTTTAGGAAAATTTCCTGGACCCACTCAAGCATTTGAACAATTTCAGTCATTAATGACAGAGCATAATGAGGAGCGCGTAAAAGAAGCGGCTTTTTATCAGCGCCAAGATGACCGCAACGCTGCCCGTCTTGAACAAGACCCAACGTATCAAGTAAAAATACGTAATTACACGGGCAAACCTACATTTATTGACCAGATTGGTACGAGTTTAATTACCGTATTAACAGGCTTTATCTTAGCCTCTATCATCGCTATTCCTTTAGGTATAATGATTGGTTTAAGCAAAAATTTATACGCTGCAGCAAACCCAGTCATTCAATTATTTAAGCCTGTTTCACCGTTAGCATGGCTACCTTTGGTAACTATGGTTGTGAGCGCAGTGTATGTTAGCGATGATCCAATATTCGCAAAATCATTTGTTACCTCAGTTATCACGGTTCTTTTATGCTCACTATGGCCAACCGTCTTAAATACTGCCGTCGGTGTTGCTTCGATCAGCCCTGACCTTATTAACGTTAGTAAAGTATTACGACTAAAACCTATGACTCATGTTTTCAAAGTTGTTATTCCTTCTTCAATTCCTATGGTATTTACCGGCCTACGTTTATCGCTAGGGATTGCTTGGATGGTTTTGATTGCCGCAGAAATGTTGGCGCAAAATCCAGGGCTTGGAAAATTTGTATGGGATGAATTTCAAAATGGTAGTTCAAATTCTCTTGGGCGCATCATGGTAGCGGTTATTGTTATCGGTTTAATTGGATTTTTATTAGATCGAATCATGTTAATGCTACAAAAGTTTTTCTCTTGGGATAAACAAGCACTATTACGCTAATCCTAGATCAATCTATCCATCGAATTTTTAGAGAGAATTAATATGAACAACGCAGATAACCCTATCAACCCAATTTTAGAACTTACGGGTGTTGGCATTGAATTTCCAACACCGAAAGGTCCTTTTAAAGCTTTAACTGATGTCAATTTAAAAATTGCCAAAGGCGAAGTGATCTCACTTATTGGTCACTCAGGCTGTGGTAAATCAACTGTTCTTAATATCGTTGCAGGTTTATTACAAGCAACTGAAGGCGGCGCTGTATTAGAAGGTAAAGAAGTTAATGAGCCAGGTCCTGAACGTGCAGTGGTTTTCCAAAATCACTCACTGCTTCCTTGGTTAACTGCTTACGAAAATGTTGAACTCGCTGTTAAAACAATTTTCGACAAAAATAAAACCAAAGCCGAGATGAAAGAATGGATTGAATACAATCTAAATCTCGTTCACATGAGCCATGCCATGCATAAACGCCCTGATGAAATATCAGGTGGTATGAAACAACGTGTTGGTATTGCTAGAGCGTTAGCAATGGAACCAAAAATTCTATTGATGGATGAGCCTTTTGGTGCATTAGATGCTTTGACACGAGCACACCTTCAAGACTCGGTTATGGAAATCCAAAAAGATTTAGGCAACACAATTATCATGATCACACACGATGTGGATGAAGCTGTTTTATTGTCAGATCGTATTGTAATGATGACTAACGGACCTTCCGCAACCATTGGTGAAATATTAAAAATAGATTTGCCGAAACCAAGAAACCGGATAGAGCTGGCTGATGATCCAAGATACAACCAATATCGCCAACAAGTTTTAAGTTTCTTATATGAGAAACAACGTAAAGTTGAACCGTTATCAAACAATCATAAATTGAGCAAAGACAAGGCTAAAACGGCTTAAAAATTAAATAACCATTTATAAAACTGAATAACTATTTATAAAAATTCAATACCGATTTAATAAAATATAAAACTAACGTAACAGGAGTTACAAATGACTATTAAAAAACAAAACCGTTTTGCTACTAAAACAATGTTAGCCAGTGCTATTGGTACAGCGCTTTTAGCTGTGGCAATGCCAAGCCAAGCACAGTCACTCACTGAATTTGTTGAAGAAGGCAAGGTCATTGCTGAACTTCGTATGCGTTACGAAACCGTAGAAGATGATAATGCTAATGACGATGCGACTGCACTAACAGCACGAGCTCGTCTTGGTTATGAAACCGCTAGCATAGAAGGTTTTAAAGTTCTTGCTGAATATGATCATGTGGCTGCATTACAAGATGACTACGAGTCTAAATCATCAACAGGCCCAACGAATGCTGCTACATCTGTTGTTGCTGATGGTAAAGGCGGTGATTTCAACCGTGTACAAATTAGCTATGCCAACGATGATTTAAAAGCAGTACTAGGTCGTCAGCGTATTATCTTAGATAACGCACGCTTTGTGGGTAATGTTGGCTGGCGCCAGAATGAGCAAACGTATGATGCACTTCGTTTGGATCTAACTGCGGTTAAAGATTTGAACGCAACTTACGTTTACATGAACCAAGTGAATGATATTTTTTATAACGATACAGCCGTTAAAAACCATCTTTTAAACGTAGGCTATAAAATGCCTGCAGGTAAAGTGAGCACTTACGCTTACCTTCTAGAAGCCGATGAAAGCGGTGATGAAAGTACTCTAGACACTTTTGGCTTAAGCTTCAAAGGTAAAATGCCAGTTGATGATTTAGAACTACTCTATGCTGTTGAATATGCAACTCAAACAGCTAATGCGGGTACGAGTGGCGCTGACGACCTTGATGCCGATTACTCTTTCATTGAAGGTGGTGTAAAAGTTTCTGGTGTTACATTACTTGCTGGTCAAGAAACACTGGGCGGTGATGGCACTTCTTCATTCTCAACACCTTTAGCAACGAAGCATGCATTCAACGGTTGGGCTGATAAATTCTTAGGTACTCCACCTAACGGCTTAAAAGATCTTTATGCTAAAGCTGTGGGTAAAGTGTCAGGTGTTAAGCTAGTTGCGGTTTATCACGATTACAGCACCGATAAAGACGGTGATGATCTAGGTAGCGAAATTAATCTACTGGCTGCGAAGAAAATTAACAGCAATTTCTCAGCTGGCATTAAATATGCTTCCTACTCTGCTGGAGATACCGGTGTTGATACAGACAAGTTATGGTTATTTGGTGAAGCTAAGTTCTAATCGAGCTAGTTTTTCTTAAATAATTAAAGCGGAGTATAAGGTTCACCTTATGCTCCGTTTTTGTTTACATTAATCAATTTATATTAAACACCTTACTATTTAAGACTTCATTGTGAGAAAAAAATGACAAAGAAACAGCTCGTAATTATTGGCAATGGCTTAGCCACGATGCAGCTTTTAAAAGAGTTAAATCACCAAACTGATTACACCGTGACTGTTCTAAGTGCTGAAGGTGTAGCGCATTACAATCGTATTATGCTGTCTTCATTACTCGCTAAAGAAACAGACTTAAACAGCATTACTCCTTGTGATGACGCTTGGTATAAAGAGCGTGATATTCAAGTATTGCTCAACCACAAAGTCATCGAAGTAGATAGCAAGACACAAACACTCAGCTGTGAAAATGGTCTACGAGTTCAATATGACACTCTCATTTTTGCTACCGGCTCACAAGCCTTTATCCCCCCTATGCCAGGCACACAGATGCCCAATGTACTTGCAGGAGTAATGGGCTTTCGTACACTGCATGATGTCGACTTTATGCAAGAAGTCACCCGCAATTATAAGAAGGCCGTAGTCATTGGCGCAGGGTTATTAGGCATAGAAGCCGCTGCAGGCCTAGCTAAACAAGGCATGGATGTTACCTTATTGCATCGCCGCGATGTTCTGATGAACCGCCAAATTGATCGTAAAGCCTCAGATTTTTTAAGCACTGAATTACAAAGCCGTGGAATAAATGTGGCTACAGGTAATGGCCCTATTGCGCTTTCTGGAGATACCTCATCTAACAAAGTATGCGCTGTAGAGTTGGATAATGGTGATTCACTAGAGGCAGACCTAGTGGTTTTTGCAACAGGCATCACTCCCTCCACTTCTTTAGCCCAGCAAAGCGGGTTGCTTGTTAAAAAAGGCATTTGCGTTAATGCCCAACTGCAAACCTCACAGGAAGGAATATATGCTCTCGGTGAGTGCTGTGAGTTTGAAGGTAATACTTACGGTTTAGTTGCACCGATCTGGAATCAAGCACGAGTTTTAGCGAAACAACTATTACTTATCGCCAAAGACGAAATACTTACAGATAAGAACCTTCCCGTTTATAAAGAAGAAAGCTTTGCCACTAAACTAAAGGTGAGTGGTATTGATGTGCATTCGATGGGGATTATCAATATCGAAGAAGCAGAAGATGCCTGCGAGGTTATTGAGTTTAATGATGCTCAGCGTTCCATCTACAAGAAGCTTCTAGTCAGTGACAATAAAGTCGTCGGCGCTGTTCTTTACGGCGATGTCATCGATAGTCAGTGGTACTTTGATTTACTTCAGCAGGAGCTCGATATTAGTGTTTTTAGAGACGATCTGATTTTTGGCCAAGCTTTTTGTCAACTATAAATTTTCTACTGGCAGCCCTATTTTAGGTCTGCCAGACCATTTTGAATGCTTAATATCGCACTCAAAAAACCCACAACGCACCAGCTTGGTTCAATTAGTTCAAATTTTTCGTATAACCGACGTTAACTTTCCACCTTGCAAGACTTAGTCACTCATTCTTTATAGCGATCACACCTTCATTCACCGATTTTAAATTTATTCCCGACTCTGGCACTCTTCTTGAATAGACCACGGTAAGAGTAACTAAATAGTTCGTGTATAAAAGAGTCCATTATGAATACCGCTTTGAGTGAAACCTGCAAAACAACCTGCCCGTATTGTGGGGTTGGCTGTGGTGTAGAAATGCCTAATGATTTGTCAAAAGTTTCAGGGCTAAAAACGCACCCAAGCAACTTTGGTAAACTTTGCGTTAAAGGTTCATCACTGCAAGAAACAATCTCTATCCAGGGCCGATTACTCAACCCCAAGGTTAATGGTAAAGATACTGATTGGGACAGTGCTCTTGACACTGTTGCTGACAAAATTCAACAAGTTATAAAAGATCACGGACCAGATGCGGTTGCCTTTTATGGATCAGGGCAGCTATTAACCGAAGACTATTATGTTGCCAATAAACTGATCAAGGGATTCCTTGGCACCGCTAATATGGATACTAACTCTCGCTTATGCATGTCGTCAGCAGTATCTGCTTATAAGCGCGCCTTTGGTAGCGATACCGTTCCTGTTTGCTACGAAGATTTAGAAAAAACAGATTTATTGATCCTTATCGGTTCTAACCCGGCTTGGGCTCACCCTATTTTGTATCAACGCATGGTTGCAGCAAAAAAGTCGAACCCTAATTTAAAAATCGTTGTTGTTGATCCGCGTAAAACGGCCAGCTGTGACATCGCAGACCTTCATCTTGCAATCCGTCCTGGTAGTGATGCTTACTTATTCAATGCATTATTTACTTACTTAGCAGATAACGGTCATTGCGATCAAAACTACATTGACCAACATACCAATGGATTTGATGAAGCACTAGCGCAAGCTAAATTAGAGAAAAATACCTTCGCAGACATCGCTAAGGCATGTGATGTTCCTGAAGTAAATATCGCTCAATTCTTCAGCTGGTATAGCCAAACAGAAAAAACACTCAGTTTTTATTCACAAGGTGTTAATCAAAGCTCTTCGGGAACTGACAAGTGTAATGCGATTATTAACTGTCACTTAGCAACTGGCCGATTAGGCAAACCCGGCGCAGGACCTTTTTCTATTACAGGCCAGCCGAATGCTATGGGCGGTCGTGAAGTCGGTGGCTTAGCAAATCAATTAGCAGCCCATATGGATTTTGAAAAAGAAGGCGATATTGATCGTGTCGCTCGTTTTTGGAATACAAAGAACATTGCAACAAAAGTCGGCTTAAAGGCCGTTGATATGTTTGACGCAGTAGAACGCGGAGACATTAAATTCATTTGGATTATGTCAACCAACCCATTAGTCAGCATGCCTGAAGCCGATCGCTTAAAAGCTGCATTATTAAAATGTGAAATGGTTGTTGTATCCGACTGCTTAGAGCATACCGACACAACGGCCGTAGCCGATATTCTTCTGCCGGCCGCAAGCTGGGGGGAGAAAAATGGCACAGTAACAAATTCTGAACGTCGAATTTCTCGCCAACGTAACTTCATTCCACCAATGGGCAATTCAAAACCCGATTGGTGGATCATCACGCAAGTTGCACAAAAGCTAGGCTTTAAAGATGCGTTTAACTATCAGCACCCGTATCAAATATTTAATGAGCACGCAGCACTTTCAGCTTTTGAAAATGGTTACGATAATTTCACTGCCCGTGATTTCGACATATCTGCACTGACAAATCTGACTCAAAAAGATTATGACGATTTACAGCCAATTCAATGGCCAGTAAATAAAGAATATCCACTTGGGCGTCAACGCTTCTTTGAAGATGGTAAATTCTTTACTAAAAACCAGCGTGCTAACTTTGTAAGCTTAAAACCACGTATGCCTGTATCCCTAGCGTGTGAAAAACTGCCCTTAATTATGAATACAGGTCGTATTCGTGATCAATGGCACACCATGACGCGCACAGGAAAAACCGATAAATTATTGCAACATATAGCTGAACCTTTTGTTGATATTCATCCCCTTGATGCCGAAAAATATCAATTGAATCAAGATGACCTGGCCGTTATTAATAATGACAATGGCGAGATGATTGTACGCGTCAAAATTACGAAAGCTCAAACGCCCAATAACATTTTTGTGCCGATGCATTGGACGGGTCAATTTGCAAGCAAGGGTCGAATGGGCACTTTAGTTAACTCTGTTGCTTGTCCTGTATCTGGCCAACCAGAAAATAAACACACACCTGTTTCAATTAAAAAATACGATTCACAGTGGTTCGGATTTTTAATGATGCATGAAAAACCAACATCGTTATCAGACCTTTGTGATTACTGGGCTCATATTCCTTTCAATATACAAAAGCAAGAGAGTGAGCAATCTCAGAATCTGAATAATGAACAAGCTTATTACTATGAGCTGTCAGGTAAACAAGACATTGCACAAGCGTATCAATCACTAAAAACGTTATTGCCAGATGGTGAAGCGCTTATATTCTCTGATGCTAGAAAAGGCACTCACCGAATTGTTATCGTAGAAGATAATCGTTTAATCGCGTCATTATTCTTAAGTCAAAATTTTGATTTACCGAATCGTCGATGGTTGAGCCAAATTTTTAACAGTACATCTCTAACAGATTTTCAGCGCCGCGCACTATTAGCAGGACGTGAAGGAAGTGCAGCCAGCGACCCTGGTACCATTATATGCTCTTGCTTCCAAGTCGGTGACAAGCAAATTAAAGCCGCTGTGGAAGAAGGATTCAATGATATTGATGCCTTAGGAAGCAAACTAAAATGCGGCACCAACTGTGGATCTTGCATTCCAGAATTAAAAACATTAGTCGAAAAGTTTTCACCGTCTGCACAAGAACTTGCTGTTGAAGCAAAAGGTTTATAGAGAGTACTCATTATGATGAATTCAAACGTTATTCTTGTAGGTGCAGGACCTGGTGATCCAGAGCTATTAACCTTAAAAGCTTTGAAGGCTATTCAAAGTGCTGATGCAATTTTATACGACGCGCTTATCTCTGAAGAAATATTAGAGATGATCCCTGACAACTGTAAAACCTTTAATGTCGGAAAGCGCTGTGGCGCTCATAAAATGAAGCAAGAAGAAATTAATGAATTTCTTTACCAAATGTCCACTCGACATAAAGTGGTTGTTCGTTTAAAAGGTGGCGATCCTTTTATTTTTGGACGCGGTGGTGAAGAACTAGAATATTTACAGCAGCGTAATGTAGAAACAAGCGTCATCCCAGGCATCACTGCCGCTGCCGGTTGTGCTGCCAGTTGTAATATTCCATTGACTCATAGAGGTCACGGAAACTCATTACTTCTTCATAGCGGGCATGCAAGTACAGGAGAGTTCGATAATTCACATACCGATAAAGAAAAACAGACACAAGTTTTTTACATGGGTATGAATCAAGCCGAATCGATCAGCAACCATTTAATTGCTGAAGGTCATCACCCAGACACTGAAGTTGCAATTATTTGCCAAGGAACTCGCCCTAATCAAGCATCACAATTAGGAACGCTAGCAACACTGCCAATCATGGCGGAAGAAATGAAACATTTAACGCCCGGATTAATTATCCTTGGTGATGTGGTCAGTCTAGCGTCGAATCAACAACAGCGCCTAAACTCCAAAATTCTAGCGCTAACGGCCTAAAATATAAGTGAATAATTACCTGATACTATGCTCGAGATTCAGTCGCAACGATACTGGATTCTTGAGTAGAGTTCATAGATTCTAATGCTGCTTTAGCATCTCGACAAACGGCAAGGGTCATATCTTTTCGAAATGACATCGATGCTAATAACATAAAGCAATAGCCATTTATTTCTGCAATTTCTTCATAAAAACGAAAATATTCTACAACAATAATTTCTTTATCGAATAAAGCACTAAATGCTAAGCAAACAACCGCTGCCATTAAAAATAATGCGGTAGAAGATAGAATGCTTTTCTTCACAATACTTATATATTCATGCTTAAATTTAAATGCTTTTAATAATAACGGGACCCATATCAACAACATTAAAAGCTTGTAACCTTGACCATCTACAAAAAATATCAACCAATCAACTTCAGTATCTTTACAGCTCATTTCACGAATAATAAAACTAATACTCAAAGCAGCACCTAAGTTCGTCAACAGCATCAAACTAGGTGCTGAATGCTCAACGATAGACCAGCTTTTTTCTCCAATAAGGCGGAAGAAAACAATAGCTACTGCCAATAATATTCCTAATTGAATATCTTCCATCAACTCGTTTTCACCATACAAATACGCTTGATCAAAAACAATCACTTGAACCGCGAATATGATAGTCAAAAGCATCATTAGGGAGAAAATAAAATAACGCATATACAAAGAATGATTCATACCAGAACTCTCTTATTCAATTTTTCGAGAGTATAAGAATGCAGACCAACTTTGATTAGTAATCAAATTTGCAACAGTGTGATTGGATATACCTATTATTCGCTGAAAGCTTATAAATGATGGGCACTATATAAATATATTTAAGATGAGACTATTTGTTTCATTTTTATGACTTGTAATAAATTATTCTTATTCTTGGTGCTTAATATTGATTATGGTTATATTAAACAGAATAAAAGCACCTAAGCCGCATAAGCATTGAAAAGCTCTTAATATAAGTTTTCGATCATGATAGGAACACTATTTACAAGCTACCCTTATATTAATTCAATAACCTTTACTACATGCCTCCATTGGAATATAGTAATAGGAATATAAAAATGCCTTAAATCTGAGAAAAGCCTATGTTTAAGCTGCCAAAACGAACGCAACTCTTACCACAAGCGATTATTAGCCTATTAGTTGCTCATAGCCCTATGATTCTTGCTGCTGATACTCATGCATCAGCATCCAAGCTCACGACGGTAATAACCCAATCGGTTATGCAACCTGATTATGTTCAGCTTGATGGCCGTCTAGAAGCTATCAATCAAGGGACTATTTCAGCGCAGACCTCAGGAGTTGTTGAAGCTGTAAATGTTGATGTAAATGACTCGGTTAAATCTGGGCAAGTATTAGTTGTTATTAATAATACCCAGCAACAAGCCCACCTAAGCCAGCCACAGGCCAATCTTGCTCAAGCGGAAGCCTTAAACGAAGACGCACAAATATTGCTTAAGCGTAATCGATCGCTATTTGCTAAAAGAACATTATCCCAAGGC
>Ga0115572_10000729_pt1 | contig 27472 bp, 24 predicted proteins | sample COGITO_mtgs_1206_FD_88681 | JGI IMG/M metagenome (GOLD analysis project Ga0115572, IMG submission 88681) | Pelagic marine microbial communities from North Sea - COGITO_mtgs_120607 | ecosystem: Environmental > Aquatic > Marine > Epipelagic | place: Germany:Helgoland, sampling site Kabeltonne... | reverse complement strand
CTACAACTCGCCCCGCCGACATGAACACCACATCGTCTGCCAGTGCAATGGTGGACGGCCGCGATGCGACCATCAACACCGTCGACTCAAGCGACGAGCGCAACCGGCTCAGAATCGCCTCCTCGGTTGTTGGGTCGAGCGCTGAGGTGGTGTCGTCAAGAACCAGGATCGACGGGTGCCGAACGAGTGCCCGAGCAAGCGCGACACGCTGACGCTGTCCGCCACTGAGACTGATACCTCGCTCGCCCACCACGGTGTCAAGACCCAACGGCAACGCGCAGACAAAGTCGTCCGCTGCCGCGAGGTGCAGGGCGGCCCAAACGTCGTCATCATCGGCATGGTTGCCGAACGCAACGTTGTCGCGGACTGTCCCTGCGATGAGAAACGCCTCCTGAAACACGATTGACCTGGCGCCCGGAGCGAGGGCCACGATCCCAGACGTCGCAGGAACAAGGCCGACTACAACGTCTGTCAACGTCGACTTTCCACATCCTGTCGACCCAACGAGCGCCGTGATCTTGCCCAGTGAAAGGGCGAGATCGATATCGTGCAAAGCCGCTAGTCCAGATCCCTCGTGGTTGAAACTCACCCCTGTGAGTTGAATGCCGAGGCCGGTGTCAGCCGTACCGATTTCCATAGTCGGGTCGTCAAGCACCACCTCGGTCACCACCGCCTGGATGCGGATCCACGCCGCCATTGAGCGAGGCAACTCTGACAGCGCGTAGCCGATAAGACGGAGCGGCAGCACGAGCAGTGTGAACAGAAAAATTACACTCGTGAACTCTCCGATGGTGACGTTGCCAGACTCAACCCGCGCTGCACCGAGGAGCACCAAGACGATGTTGGCGATCGCCGGGATCATGTCGGTCAGCGCATCGAACCAACTTCGCCGCCCGATCGCTTCGACTCGCGACGCACGAACGCGACCTGCGAGTTCGGTGAGGCGCATTGTCTCGCGGTCCTCGGCGCAGTATGCCTTGATGACTTGTACCCCTTCAAAGCTCTCGTGGACAGCTGCAGAGAAGTCCCCGAGCTGTTCCTGCGCCCGGGTGTAGTACTGCGAGACGGACCGCTCGTACACCACGTTCGTGGCAATCACGAGTGGAAACACAATCAGAGCGACGATGCCGAGCGGAATATCAATGATAAGAAGCCAGATCGTCGAGATCACGATCATCAGCACGGTGCTCGTGGCGAAAGGGATCGGAGCGATCACGCTCACCGTGGTCTCAGTGTCGACACCGGCCCGCGCCACCAGATCACCGTCCTGGTAGCGGCGATGCCAACTGACCGGCTGACGCACGAGACGGTCGAGAACCTGGTTGGTGTAGGTCTCGGCGACTCGCCACATCCCCGCCGACGCAAACGCCCGACGAAACACCACCCCGATAGCACGCACCAACCCGATCCCAATGATCATGCCGATACCGGCGAAGAACGTTCCGACGGCGACCTGACCGTCCTCAAATCGCGGCAGGATTACATTGTCAATCACCCATCGAATCGCAAAACTCGAGACCACCGTCGCAAGAGCGAACACCGCTGCGCCGGCGAATGAAAACACGAACGACCGCGGATGCAGCGACAGCATCGACCGGATCAACGTCCCATTTCGGCGAAGGCGATAGAAATGCCGGGAGCCGATGGTCACGCTGGGTTTCTACCAGCGGGTCGGGGTCATAGCGTCATGACTTGTGGCAACTCCCGACAGCGCACCCGGAGGGAACCACGCTCCGGAGCGTCAGGCGACATATGGTCCCGGGCCTCGCACAGGTGGATCGAAGCCACTGCGGCTTCTCTTCCTACTCGGTGCAGCCATCTTTGTCGCGTTCTGGTTCTGGGCCCTGTTCCTCATCGACAAGACGGCGGTGAACAAGATCGAAGACCGAGCGTGGGCAGCGCGCGCCGAGGCAATCTGCGAACCTGTAAAACTCCAAATTCGACGACTTGACCTCGAAACAGCTGCCGAACTCGAGGGGCGTGCCGATCTGGTGGTCGAATCAACCGACCTGCTGTCGGTGATGTTGGGAGACCTTGAGGCAGTGGAGCCGACGGACGCGAAAGGGCGAGCGATCGTGCCTGACTGGATCACCGACTACCGCACGTTGCTTCAGGACCGCTACAACTACGCCGACCGGCTACGTTCTGGCCAAAACGTGCCCTTCACCGAAACCGGTGTCCAGGGCGTCCCGATCACCGAGCGGATCGAAACGTTCGCCGGCGACAACGAGATGCCGAGCTGCGCGCCCCCACGCTCTGGCGTTTTGTGATTGACGCCCGACGATTGGCCGTCCGCTCAAACGCTCAAAGATGCTTGATCACCCTGGCAGGCACACCGGCAGCCACGCAGTTGTCGGGAAGGTCGCGCGTGACGACGCTGTTGGCTCCCACCACTACGTGGTGACCGATATTCACGCCCGGGAGCACCACCGTGCCGTGCCCTAGCCACGTTCCATCGCCGATCGACACAGGGCGCTCGGGCATCACCTGCCTCGAGATCGGAAGATTGAGATCCTCGTAGCCGTGGTTCTGATCGGTGATGTACACGTGATGCCCGGTCCACACGTCGTTTCCGACACGGATTTCAAGATGTCCGACAATCCCACTGCCTTTCCCGAAGAGACATCGATCGCCTACCGTGATCACCGGATCGGTCACCATGTCCTGCCCGGGCACCATCCCTGCCGACAAGGTGGCCTGCGGGCCGAACAGCGTGCTTTCGCCAATGTGAATGTACTGCTCGTTGAACAACGTGTTCGGTGGAAAACAAATCACGCTGTTGCGGCCGAGATAACCAAAACGCCGACCGCGACGAGTATCAGGACCAATTGCTCCGAGCTCGACCACGAGATCCCGGCCCTGGTGGACGACCTCACCGGCAGCACGTTTGATTCCCGTCATAACCCGTCGCACCAGCGTTTTCGGGACGGCCTCTCGTTCGAGCACAACGTAACGCTACGACGAAACGACCTCCCGGCACCTAGTTTTAAATCGGTGGGGATGAAGCGACGATGATCGGAACGCCGTTCGGATCGGTTCTCGACGTGCCCGGGGTCGGTGTGGGCCACTACCAACGCACAGGATCCGGCTGGCAAACCGGATCGACGGTCATCACCGTGGCCCGCGGCGCAACTCCGGGCGTGGATGTCCGCGGGGGTGGGCCCGGCACCCGCGAAACCGATGCGCTCCGACCGGAGAACCTTGTCCAGCAGATCCACGCCGTGACTCTCACCGGTGGAAGCGCCTACGGTCTCGCAGCCGCCGACGGCGTGGTCGGGCTGCTCGAGCAACGCGGGCTCGGGTTTCCGATTGCGGAAAGCGTGGTCCCCGTCGTCCCCGCTGCGGTCATTTTTGACCTCGGAAGAGGTGGTGCTTTCACAAGCCGCCCAAACGCTTTATTCGGTGAGAGGGCCGCTCGCACTGCGCTCGCCGGCCGAAAACTCCCGGGCTGGGGCTCGGTAGGTGCGGGCACGGGGGCGCGTGCCGGTGGGTTGCAGGGCGGCGTCGGTACGGCGAGCACCACGCTTCAGATCGGCAATGCAGGCGTCATCGTCGCCGCGATCGCCGTCGTCAATTCGAACGGCTCAGCGGTCGACCCGACAACGGCGCTCCCGTGGGAGCGTCATAGCCTCCGGCTCACGCGTCCATCGATCAACGAGCGCAACAGTGTGCGCTCAGTACTAGCAAACCAAGCTGCTGTCGGGCTCAACACGACCATCGGCGTGGTGGTCACATCGGCAGCGCTCGACAAAGCGGAGTGCTCGAAAGTAGCGGCCGTCGCCCACGACGGGCTTGCTCGCGCCATACGCCCTGCCCACTCGATGACCGATGGCGACACCGTCTTCACTCTGGCCACCGGCGATACCAACCTGCCAGCACATGTCAACAATTCGACTAGATTTGCCGCGATCAACCAGATCCTCCGCGCAGGTGCCGATGTTTTCTCAGCCGCCTGCACGCATGCGGTCGTGAGCGCGACGACGATCGGTGACACCCCCGCTTGGCGGGACCTCTGTCCGAATACGCTCGCTGCATGCTGACGATCGAATCCCCCGACGAAATGCGTGCATGGGCGAGGGAGCAGGCCGCCAGCGATCGAACAATCGGTCTCGTGCCGACCATGGGAGCGCTCCACGGCGGCCACCTTGCACTCATCGCTGATGCCTCCCGCCGATGCGACGTCGTCGTCGTGTCGATCTTCGTCAATCCCCTGCAGTTCAACGAGGCCGACGACTTCGGCAATTATCCGCGCCCTATCGACAATGATGTTGCCAACTGCCACGCCGCAGGCGTGTCGGTGGTGTATGCACCGAGTGGCTCGGCCATGTACCCAGAGCACTTTCAGACCCGCGTGATTCTGGGAACGCTCGCCGAGGTGATGGAGGGACCGATGCGTCCGGGTCACTTTGAGGGCGTAGCAACGGTGGTCTCCAAGCTGTTCGGTGCCGTGCGGCCGGATGTTTCGATCTTTGGAGAGAAGGACTTTCAGCAGTTGGCCGTTATCACGCAGATGGCAGCGGACCTTGACACGGGAATCGAAGTGGTCGGGCACCCCATTGTGCGCGACCCCGACGGCGTCGCCCAGTCGAGCCGCAACCGCCGTCTCACACCGGCACAGCGAGCTGCTGCCGTCTGTGTTCCCAAGTCACTTACCGCAGCGCGTATCGCCGCGGCCGGCGGTGCCGAACCAGGTGACGTGATCGCCGCCGCGGCCGCAATCATCGACAGTGAACCACTAACCGAGCGTGAGTACATCACCATTTTCGACGCTCGGACGTTGACCGAGATCGAGCGATTCGAGATCATTAACCGGCGGGCGCGTGCCGTGCGCATCGCAACGGCCGTGTGGTTCGGCAACGTGCGGTTGATCGACAACTGCGACCTCTTCGGCGAATGACGCACCATTCTCGATCAAGTTAGAATTATCCTCAAGTAGCCGGTCGCGAATCCCTGTAAGCAACAGAACCATCACGACGCCGTTGAAGATTGCGTGAGCCACGACCGTCGGACCGATTCGTCTGAGTAGGTACGCCCCAGTGCCGAGCGAGATACCAACGCCCGAGAGAATGAACGCGAGACCGGTGTTACCGATACCCCGAACCGGATCAATATGTGCGACACCGAACAAGAAACCCTGGAGCACAATCGCCGCAAACGCCGGAAGTTTCGATAGCAGACTCCGCATCACGAGTCCCCGGAAAACGAATTCTTCGACGACCGGCGCTGCGATGACGGCGGTGACTACGATCGCAACTGCGTAGGTTCGGTTAGCTGACAGTCCACCGATGTCATCGGTGTTGTTCGACAACGGGATGTCGAATCCCAAAACGATGGCCCCGATAAACATCTGCACGAGGACCGTCGCCGTCCAGATGAGGGGGCCCCACCCGATGTCGCTCCACTGTGGGCGAGCACCGACATCATTTATACGGTGGCCGCTCCCCCATCGTCCGCTGGCAAACCACCACCACGCAATCGACGGTCCGTAGCCGATCACTGCGAGCAGGAGAACGTAAACGGCGACCGGCCAATCGAAATCAACGATTAGGTCGAGGACGTACTTCGATATCAGTAGAGACAGTGTGAGTACGACAAGCGCACCCAATCCGGCTGCGAGGGGCAACGTCGGGTGCTTGGGTCGAGGCGCTTTGAAGCCCAAAGCCAGACCAGCGTCAGCAGGGACGCCAATCGGGGTAGTCGGCGGACCCCACGGTGCGGTCGATTGGGTGTGGTCCACGGTCATCGATAACTGGAGGAAAGCGTATCGGCGGACAACGAAGCATCGAACAAAACCAACGGGCCGTACCCGTTGACGTTACCTGCCAGAGCAATAAAGGTATCTGTGGCCCCAGTGTCGCAACGTGCCGTCCTGTCATCCGGATATCGGCTTGAAGAACGCCTTGTCAGCTCTAGTCGAGTGGAGGGCATGTACGACGACGGCGCCGTCGTCCCGGTTGAAGCCAAAATTTCGCCGAGCGCCGGCTCATCGGTCGAGCCGCTATCACAGCATCGCATCGTCAGACCCCTTGAGTGTCTGAAGGCTGATGCGCTCGACTCGGAGCCACTGGACACATGTAGCGGGGCTTTCCTTCAACCGGATGTCACTCCATGTTTGAGGCACACTGCGTTGCCCAATCATCGGTAGGCCAGCTTGCAAATGAGGAGAAGACGATCGAAGTACTGCATTTGTCCATCTACTGGGTCACCGACGCCGAGCAGCGAACGCCCTGGGTCTCCATGGCGAGGTTCAGCAGATCCTCGCGAGCGCAGGCCTTCACCAGTCGGGAAGATACGGATCCTGACGCGCACGACTTAGCGATGCGTCGTCGGATCGCTGACGATCGCTCGGTAGCGGACCGTGTGAACGCTGTCTCCGGAAAGGATCCCGCCTCGCCCGAGCATCCGACCTCCTTGCCAGTTCGAGAGGCCGAGCTCGGGTTTGTCGAGGGCATACTGACCGTCGACCCACCGGGTGAAGCCGTTCCCCACGAACGGTGCATCGACTGCCTCGTAGAACCGTTCGTGCTCAACCGGATCGACACTGATCAGCGACGCAACGAAGTGTGGGCTGTGGCGGTTGAAGAGGTCGACTCCGTCGTCAATCGCGTCGACGACGACGAGCGAGATCTCCGGGCTGTTCTCCCATTCCCATTCAACAGCGAGATCGGTTTCGGAGAGCACCGATGCCAGCGTTTCGTTGCTTGGCCCTCCAGCCCGGTCAATCGTGACCGAGGTTTCGAAGAGCTCCGCCGGCACGAACTCCTGGCTCCCCTCGACAACGTGAAGCCGTGCATGCGTATTACGGACGTCAGCCGCATCACGAACCGCGTCGAGCGCCACCGGTACGAGCACTTCAGCGTTGCAACGTAGGATCACCAGGCAGTTGAGTGTGTTGCACACCTTTCGATCAAGCGAGTGCCTGACCGCAGCGCGGAGTTCGCTGGGGTCACAGGACTGGCCGGCCATGATCCACGCCCCACCGGTACCATGCAAGCTCACGGGGATTCCCGCCTGGGACGCTACTGCCCCGAGTTGTGCAACCGCAGCCCCTGATCCGCGGGCGACGGCCAACGCGAGGCGCCGGTCGCTGAACAGTGCGTGGCCAGCGCTACGCGCTGACGATTCGACGAGTTGTACCGCTCCAAGCGGCAGCCCCGCTCCCTCCAATGCAGGACGGAGCGCGTGTTCGACGATCGCGCTCGCAGTCCCGAGCGCATCGGAGCCAATTCGGAACACAACAGTGTTCCCACTCCGCAGCACACCACAAGCATCAGCAAAAACGTTCGGCCGACCTTCAAAAACGAAAGCGACCACGCCAAGAGGCGCCCGACGAGCCTCAAGTTGCCAGCCCGTATGGTCGACCATCTCGACGAGGGCGTTTCGGCCGGAGGTGGCACGCTGCCACCCCATGAGTCCGGCAATCATGTCGGAACGCATTGTGGCGCCGACCTCGAGCCGTGTGGTCGACCTCCCCCTACTTCGCGCGGATTCAATGTCATCAACGTTGGCCTCGATGATTGCCGAAAAGACCTCATCGTTGGCGAGAAGGGCGCCGAACCGGGCGAAGAAGTCGCTGATCTGATCATCAGAGCAACGGGCGAGCTCGACGAAACCATCGATGGCTGCTGACACTGCAGCGTCGACCATTCGATACTCTCCGGCCGGAATGTGCAAGAGATCGCCCGTGTCCTGAACGACGATCAGCTGGTCACCGGCCTTAAATGCCGCAGCGAGTTCAGAAGTCACCTCGGCTACTCGGTCGCCACCGAACACGATCGGCTGACCTGCCGCTAGTGTGGTAAGGGGAATCACCAGTCGAATCCATCGAGCTCAGAGAGTTCGGACATCAGCACCGGCAATCCACTGTCGATCGAGCGGTGTGCTGCGAAACCGATCGCTGCTGATCTGAGGCCGTCCATGAGAGTCACCGCCGGCGGCGACCCCGATCGAATTGCTGCCACGAAGTCGACGTGTTCGAGGTAGCTGGAACCGTGGTGCAGTCCGACGTGCTTAATGCCCTCGTGCCGAATCTCGTGCGTGTTAACCACGTGCTGCCCGTCGGCACGCTTTCCGATCCTCAGCTTCGATTCGGTGACCATCGCTTCCATCTTGCCGACATCGCCCGTCACGACGATCTCCTGTTCGTTTACGCTTGCCTCTGCGAACATGCACAGGTCGAGCATGCCTCGCGAGTCATCGTCGAAATCGACTACCACATAGGCATTATCCAAAATATCCGGCGTCTTGCCGTCGTAACGCTCGTCGAGGTGATTCACGGACTGTCCGCCCGTGGCGAAGACTCGCACCGGTCGCGCCTGCGTGATCTGCAACATTAGGTCAAAAAAATGGCAGGTCTTCTCGACCAGTGTCCCGCCGGTGTTGCGGCTAAACCGATTCCAGTTGTCAACTTTCGTGAGGAAAGGGAACCGGTGCTCACGGATAGCAACCATCTTCACGTCCCCCACCGCCCCGGTAGCGAGTTCGGCGAGCAAACACTGAGTCGGGGCCATGTAGCGATACTCCAGGCCCATCCACACGACCCGCTCGTGTCCCGATCGAGTTACTGCCTCGACGGCGTCACGGCAATGCCCGAGCGTTGCGCAAAGCGGCTTCTCCATCAGGATGTGGACCGGATGCGCAATGACGTCGAGCAGGATCTGATGGTGCGTATGGTTTGGTGAGGCGATAACCACTGCATCAACAAGGCCCGAGTCGAGCATTTCGTTGTGGTCGCTGAACTCCTCCAGCAGAACGTCAGTTCCGACTGCTCGGCGAGCCCGCTTGATCGACTCAGGGTGCGGATCGGCAACGGCGGTGACGATGGCACCGTCAACCGCTGCCACGTTGCGGATGTGCTCCACGCCCATCATGCCGGTCCCGATGACGCCATACCGAATGGGTGACTTGTGTTCATCCATTCTACGAAGCGTAGAGCCGTTTGCCAGACTGGAGCAGATGAACGATGACCGTCTGTACTTCCGTCAACTCCTCTCGGGACAAGATTTTGCGTCCGGCGACATGCTCGCCGAGCAGATGGTCAATTTCGTGTATGCGATCGGCGACCGGGGGACCGGCGAATGCGTGCTGGTTGACCCGGCCTACGCCGTCGGTGACATCGTCGACGTGGTCGAGGCGGACGGCATGTCCGTCACGGCGGCCCTGGCCACCCACTACCACCCCGACCACGTCGGCGGATCGATGATGGGCCACACAATCGAAGGTGTCGCAGCGTTGCTTGAGCGTGTCGACTGTCCTATTCACATCCACACCGACGAGTGCGAGTGGGTCACCAAGTCCACCGGTGTCGGCAACGACCACTTGGTCGAACATGTGTCAGGCGATGTTGTCACTGTTGGCACCGTCGACATCCGACTTCTACACACACCCGGCCACACACCAGGGAGCCAGTGTTTCCTCGTCGACGGGCGCCTAGTCGCTGGCGACACATTGTTCCTCGAGGGATGCGGTCGAACCGACCTTCCGGGATCAAACCCTGCCGAGATGGTCGACAGTCTCCGCAGACTCGCACAGATTCCCGATGAGACGATGTTGTTTCCTGGTCATCGCTACTCGGCCGCGTCGAGCGCAAGCATGGCGACCGTAAAGAAGATCAACTTCGTGTTCGACGAACTGTGATTCATCGGGTGTTAGGCACCCGATGAATTCAGCAGTCGTCTTTAGCAGGAATGATGATTTTTTCCCCAGGTATGAAGCGACCAAAGGCCGGGTTATTTGCGTTTGCTGCTTGCAGCGCCTCAAGTGTCACGTCGTATTGCTCAACGAGCTTCAACGGGATGTCACCTGCGACCACGGTGTGTGAACCTGCTTCGCAGTTGCTCCCGGGATCAGGGATGGCTTCGCCGGCCTCGCCGCCGCTGGTCGTTGCGTCTTCCTCACCGCCAGTCGCATCGGTTCCCACTGCTTCGATAGTCCCGCCTGCCGGAATCTTGATGACGGTGCCGGGTCCCGGGAACTCCTTACTCGCGTCAGACCATCCATTGATGTTTTGAAGATCCTCGAGAGACACCCCGAACTGATTGGCCACCTTGATGCCGTAGTCGCCGGCCTGCACCGTGTAGTCCTGTTCGGCCCCAGCCGACACTTCACCGGGTGCGAGTGTGGTGGTAGTCACTGGCGCGATGGTTTGGTAGTCGGTTTCGCCAGCGGCAAGCGTCACAGTTGCACGCGTCGCTGCGTCCGAGTCGTCGCCGCCACACGCGCCGAGCACGAGGGCTGCCACCAATACGGGTCCGACGACTGCGGCGATACGGTACGTAGTCCTTACGTTCATGGACCACAGTGTACGACGTCAGCCGAGCCCGTCGCCGTCACCGCCACCCATTGAGCACAGCAGCCGTCACACTAAGGGTCGCGCTGTTGGCGGGATAGGGGCCGGTAGCTGTGTCTCACCCATAAGGTATTCGTCCACTCCGGCGGCAGCAGCACGCCCTTCGGCGATCGCCCACACGATCAGGCTCTGTCCACGACCCATGTCGCCGGTGACAAAGATGCCCGGTTTGTTGGTCATGTAGCGGTCGTCGCGGGCAACATTGCCCCGTTGGTCGTACTCAAGCTCCAGTTCGTCGAGCCACGACCCTTTTTCGGGCCCGACGAAACCTAGTGCGAGGAAGACGAAATCAGCGGGGATTTCGCGATCGGTGCCCTCAATTTTAGTGAAGGTGCCGTCAATCATTCCGACCTCATGAAGGCGAAGCGCCCTGACGTTGCCATGACCGTCGTCGATGAATTGTTCGGTGTTGACGCTAAATAGGCGATCACCGCCTTCCTCGTGAGCAGAGGTCACCTTGTAGACCATTGCGAACTGCGGCCAAGGGTTGCGCTCGGCGGCGCGCTGCTCAGGCGGCATCGGCATGATCTCGAGCTGCGTAACCGATGCCGCTCCCTGACGATGCGACGTGCCGAGGCAGTCGGCACCGGTATCACCGCCACCGATGATGACCACGTGTTTGCCGCTCACGTCGATCGAGGACTCTTCAATGTCGCCAAGCTGCACTCGGTTGGATGGGGGCAAGAACTCCATCGCCTGGTGGATGCCACCGAGCTCGCGCCCGGGAATCGGTAGATCGCGCCACTGTGTCGCACCGCATGCGAGGACGACTGCGTCATGCGAGGCCCGCAGCACCTCCATGTCAACAGTTGAGCCAACGGCGGCGTTCACGCGGAACTCGGTTCCCTCTGCCTCCATTTGCGTGAGACGCCGGTCGATGTGGCGCTTCTCCATCTTAAACTCGGGGATGCCGTAGCGGAGGAGACCTCCGATTCGATCGGCACGTTCCAGTACGACGACTTCGTGGCCGGCGCGCGTGAGCTGCTGCGCTGCGGCCAGACCAGCGGGGCCGGAGCCGACCACTGCGATCTTCTTCCCAGTGCGAACAGATGGGACATGCGGCGTAACCCAGCCCTCGGCGAACGCACGGTCGACGATTTCTACCTCGATTTGTTTGATTGCAACGGGATCCTGGTTGATGCCGAGTACGCATGCCGACTCACATGGTGCCGGGCACAGCCGTCCGGTGAACTCGGGAAAGTTGTTTGTGGCGTGCAGTCGCTCGATGGCCTGCTGCCATTGATCGCGGTAGACGAGATCATTCCAGTCCGGAATCAGATTCCCGAGCGGGCATCCGTTGTTGCAGAACGGGATCCCACAGTCCATGCACCGTGCGGCCTGGTGATTCAACTCCTCCGCCGAAAAGGGCTCGTAGACCTCTTTCCAATCCTTGAGCCGCACCGGCACCGGACGATGCGGCGGCGTCGAGCGCTCAAATTCCAAGAACCCGGTTGGTTTCCCCATAACGACTATCGATTCCTTTCATCAGTCGATTGCCCCGACAGTGGGGTCCGAAGCAGTGGCTGGCTCGCTACTAACACTTGCCCCGGTACGCCGGGAGTATCATCGAATCTGATACTCATACGCGAGCAGCTTCCATGATCTTGGCGACTGTTTGATCATCGTCGAGTCCAGCACCTTCGCTTTCGACGATCACGCCGAGAACTCGCTTGTAGTCACTTGGCATGACTTTGCGGAACTTCGAGGCATCAACCGCCCAAGAGTTCAGGATCGCTGCGGCAACTGTTGATCCCGTGAAGTCACGATGACGCACGACGGTGTCATGGAGGAATGCCCGATCTTCGTCATTCAGCGGTTCCAGGTCAACCATGTCGTAATTGACCTTCTCAGCGAAGGCGCCATCAGGGTCGTAGACGTACGCGATGCCACCCGACATGCCTGCACCAAAGTTTCGGCCGGTCGGTCCAAGGACGATGACTCGGCCGCCGGTCATGTATTCGCAACCATGATCGCCAATACCTTCACTGACCGCAAGTGCACCGGAGTTGCGAACACAGAAGCGTTCGCCCACCATGCCTCGCAGGAAGATCTCACCGCTAGTCGCACCGTACGCGATCACGTTGCCGGCCACGACCTGATCCTCTGGCGCGAACGGCACGTCCGGGTGAGGGTGGACGATGAGTCGTCCCCCGGACAGTCCTTTGCCGACGTAGTCGTTGGTGTCACCGATGAGCCGCATCTGGATACCGGCTGGAACGAAGGCTCCAAAGCTCTGCCCCGCCGAGCCGGTGAAGGTGATGTCGATGGTTCCATCCGGCAAGCCGACGCCCTTCCACACCTTGGTTACCTCGTGACCGAGCAGCGTCCCGGTAGTACGGTTGATGTTTCGGATTGGGAGGTCAATAGACACCTCAAAACCATCGGTGATCGCCGGCTGCGCTTGGGTAATTAACTCCCGATCAAGCGCAATCTCCAGTTCGTGGTCTTGACCGACCGACTGGATCATCGTCTGGGCGTAAGGGTTCTCAGGAATCTTCAGGATCGGAGCAATGTCCAGCCCTGCCGCCTTCCAGTGATCGACCGCAGCGCGGGTGTCGAGGCACTCAACGTGGCCGATCATCTCGTTCATCGTCCGGAACCCGAGTTCAGCCATTAACTCGCGGACTTCTTCGGCCACGAAGTTCATGAAGTTCACAACGAACTCAGCTTTGCCCGAGAAGCGCTCGCGCAACGCTGGATTCTGCGTGGCGATCCCGACCGGACAGGTATCAAGATGGCAGACCCGCATCATGATGCAGCCGGACACCACGAGTGGCGCAGTAGCAAAACCGTATTCCTCGGCACCGAGCAACGCCGCGATCACCACGTCACGGCCCGTCTTCATCTGACCGTCGGCCTGCACGACGATCCGGTCGCGAAGCCCATTGAGCATCAAGGTCTGCTGCGTCTCGGCCAGGCCGAGTTCCCACGGCCCACCAGCGTGCTTCAACGACGTGAGAGGGCTGGCCCCAGTACCGCCGTCGTGACCGGAAATAAGAACGACATCGGCCTTCGCCTTCGACACCCCAGCTGCGACAGTGCCTACGCCGGTCTCCGCCACAAGTTTAACGTGGATCCGCGCTGCAGGGTTTGCGTTCTTCAGATCGTGGATCAATTGCTTCAGATCCTCAATCGAGTAGATGTCGTGATGTGGAGGTGGGCTGATGAGCCCTACTCCCGGCGTGGAATGCCGAGTCTTGGCGATCCATGGATATACCTTGTGGCCCGGCAGCTGACCGCCTTCCCCGGGCTTCGCGCCCTGGGCCATTTTGATCTGAATGTCGTCAGCGTTGGTGAGGTACTCCGACGTGACACCGAATCGACCGGACGCGACCTGCTTAATCGACGACCGCCGTTCAGAGTCGTACAGTCGCTCGGCATCCTCGCCGCCTTCACCGGTGTTCGACTTCGCACCAAGCTGATTCATCGCAATCGCAAGCGTTTCGTGTGCCTCCGCTGAAATCGACCCGTAGCTCATTGCGCCGGTCGAGAAGCGTTTGACGATCGCGCTCACCGGTTCGACTTCCTCAATCGGGATCGACGTACGCTCGCCTGGCGTCAACTCAAACAACCCGCGCAGCGTCATTAAAGTTTTCGACTGGTCGTCGACCGTGGCGGTGTAGTCCTTAAAGACCTCATATCGGCCGCTGCGCGTCGAGTGCTGCAGCTTGTAGACGGTCTCGGGATTGAACAGGTGAGGAGCACCTTCGCGCCGCCACTGGTATTCACCGCCCAATTCGAGCTTGCGGTGGGCCCGCTCCTCGGGTCGCTTCGGATTGGCAACTGCATGCCGGGCGGCCACCTCCTGCGCAATTTCGGTGAGGCCTATTCCGCCGAGCTGCGAAATCGTGCCCGTGAAGTGCTTGGCTATGAGTTCGTCGCCGAGGCCGATCGCCTCAAAGATCTGGGCGCCGGTGTAGGAGGCAACGGTTGAGACGCCCATTTTCGACATCACCTTGAGCACACCCTTGTTGGATGCCTTGATGTAGTTGCGGATCGCCTGCTGTCGGTCAAGGCCGCCCATGCCATGCATGCCCTCTGCGATCAAATCCTCAATTGACTCGAACGCCAGGTACGGGTTGATCGCCCCGGCCCCGTATCCGATCAACAGGGCCATGTGATGCACCTCACGAGCGTCGCCCGCTTCAATGACTAAACCCGCCATCGTGCGCTGCTTAGTGCGAACAAGATGGTGGTGAACAGCAGCGGTGACCAACAGCGACGGAATCGGCGCATCGACCGAGTCGGCGTTGCGGTCGGAGAGCACGATGATCCGTGCGCCTTCCTCGATGGCCTGCGACGCCTGCTCACAGACACGATCGATCGCAGCCGAGAGACCGGCGCCGCCACTCTCGACGCGGTAGAGCCCTGACAGTACTTTCGCCCGGAGACCCGGGTGGTCGCCGTCATCATCGATGTGGATGATCTTGGCCAGCTCATCGTTGTTGATGATCGGGTTGGGTAGCGCCAGCTGCTTGCACGACTCTGGGCCCGGATCAAGAAGATTCGCCTCGGGACCAACCGTCGACGACACCGAGGTGACGACCTCTTCACGAATTGCATCGAGCGGCGGATTCGTCACCTGGGCGAACAACTGCTTGAAGTAGTCGAACACCAGCCGCGGCCGCTCCGAGAGCACAGCGAGCGGTGTATCTGTCCCCATCGACCCAAGCGCCTCCATTCCCTTCGTCGCCATCGGTGCCACGAGGATCTTCAACTCCTCGTGCGTGTACCCGAACAGCTGCTGGCGACGCAGCACACTGTCGTGGCTGAACACCACATGTTCACGTTCGGGCAGACCTGCCAAATCGACGAGACCCTGATCGAGCCATTCCCCGTATGGATGTTCGGCGGCGAGCGTCGCCTTGATCTCGTCGTCGTCGACGATGCGGCCCTGGTCGGTGTCGATGAGGAACATCTTTCCGGGCTGCAGTCGTCCTTTCGCAATGACGTTGGACGGTTCGAGATTGATGACGCCGACCTCCGATGCCATGACGACCAGGTCGTCATCGGTCACCCAGTAGCGGCTCGGTCGGAGACCGTTGCGGTCGAGCACTGCTCCGATCATCTTTCCGTCGGTGAAGGTGACGCTCGCCGGTCCGTCCCACGGCTCCATTATCGAGGAATGGAAGCGGAAGAAATCGCGCAGTTCTTTGGACATTGTTTCGTCGTTCTCCCACGCCGATGGGATCATCATCATTACGGCGTGATGCAGGGGGTATCCACCCAGGTGCAGTAGTTCGAGGACCTCGTCGAACCGAGCTGTATCCGAGGAGCCAGGCGTGCAGATCGGAAAGGCACGGTCAATCCCCGGGAGACTTGCGCTTTCGAGCATGGCTTCGCGGGCATGCATCCAGTTTTGGTTCCCTTGCACCGTGTTGATCTCACCGTTGTGTGCCACGAAACGATACGGGTGGGCGAGCGGCCATGACGGGAACGTGTTGGTCGAGAACCTCGAATGCACCAGCAGCAGTGCCGATTCGATCCGCGGGTCAGTGAGGTCGACAAAGAACTCACTGAGTTGCGGTGTCGTCAGCATTCCCTTGTACACGATCGTACGTGCGGAAAGCGACGCGAAATAGGTGTCGAGTTCGTCAACAAGCTCGCGGCGCGACCGCTTCCGGGCAACAAATGCTTTGCGATCCAACTCGATGCCGGTTGAACCGGCGGGATCTGAGACGAACAACTGTCGGAACGTAGGCATTGCCGCACGAGCGGTCTTTCCGAGGCAATCGGGGTTGACCGGCAGGTCGCGCCAGCCCAGAACCTCGAGACCGACATCGGCCACCGTTGCATCGATCGCCGACTGCGCCTTCTCGCATGCAATCTCGTCGGCAGGAAGAAAGGCGATTCCCGTCGCGTACGCGCCGGCTGGAGGCAACTCGAAATCGACAACCGACCGGTACAGCTCGTCGGAAACCTGCAACAGGATCCCGGCACCGTCTCCGGTGTCAGGCTCGGCACCCGTTGCGCCACGGTGCTCCAGATTGGTCAGAGCAGTTAGTCCGGTCACGACCAGCTCGTTCGACCGCTCACCCTTAAGGTTCGCGACGAACGAGACCCCACAGGAGTCATGTTCGTTGCATGGATCGTAAAGACCAATCGGTCCGGGAGCCTGGATCATCTGGACACATCCTCGAAGGTACGTCCGGGCGCGAGCCCGAAGGGATTCTTTTCGAACGCTGCGCTGGGTCGTCATTGACCGAGCGGCGGCGCCTCAACGCTGAGGCATCTCGGGTGTTACCCGAGCGGGGTCCCCTAATGCTAGGCCATTGACTCAGCATGAGCGACTTCGTTCGCTCGTGAACGACTCGGCGACCGGCACTAGCCCGGGCCGCGTTCGTCCCAGATCGGCGCTGTACCCTCAGCTAAGCCGGGATTTAACGAGGTCGGCCACGACTCGACCTTCGGCGCGTCCTGCCACCTCGACGTTGACTGCCTTCATGGCCAGGCCCATATCAGCTTTCTTCGTGAAGCCGTTGTCGGCAAGGACATCGCCGACGAGCGCTTCAAGTTCGTCGGCGCTCAGCGCGGCCGGAAGGTACGCCTCGAGCACTTCTATCTCGGCTCGTTCGGCCGCTGCACGGTCCGCGGCCCCGCCGGAGTCGAACGCTTCGGCAGCGTCGAGGCGCCGCTTCACCTGCGACTTCAATACGGCCTGAACCCCGTCGTCATCGAGTGTAGATGCAGCCTCGCCAGAGACCTGTGCCTCTTGAACCGCAGCAATCGCCGATCGCAGCGTGCGTTGGCGAAGCGCTTCCTTGGCCTTTGTGGCCGTGATGAGGTCAGCGCGGATCTGGTCGATAAGCATGTGATCAGTCTGGCCTCAGTCGACGAAGACTGGCGCACGCTTTTCGAAACCGGATAGCACTGCTTCCATCTGATTCGGCGATCCGATTTGTTCGCCAATTGCTCGGCGCTCTTCGGCGAATGCTTCGGCGGCACCGTCGTGGTCAAGGCGGTTGAATAGCGCCTTCGAGCCGCGCACTGCACCGGGACTGCGGCCGGAGATCTCTCGGGCGAGCAGCAAAGCGTCGCGGAGGGGCGTTGCGCTCAGCCGGGTGGCGAGCCCGAGCACGTGAGCCTCGTTTCCGTCAAACACCCGCGCCGTATAAGTCAGTTCACGTGCGATGTCGGGCCGGACAAGCTTGGAAAGCATAAACGTCCCTGTCATATCTGGAACCAGTCCCCAGTGCACCTCGCGAACGGACATCTTCGTATCTGGATGCACGATGCGGATATCGGCGCCAAGGGCGATCTGCAGACCTCCGCCGAGCGCATGGCCATGAACGGCGGCGATTACCGGCATCGGCAATTCCTGCCACACCCAGCAGATCTGTTGACCCAGGTGCGTAATCCGACCCGCCGCCATCTCCCCGGGATTTCCGTCGCGGCGGGTTGCCGCTTGCTCGGCGCCGTTGTCGCCGGCGTCGGCCAGCGCCTGCATAGAGGAAAAATCAAGACCGGCGCAGAACGATGCTCCATCACCAGAAAGCACCACGACGCGCACGTCACGAATCCTCTTCAGTTGCTCTCCGGCATCGGCGATGCCCTGGAACATCGAGTTATCAAGTGCGTTACGTTTATCGGCGCGATTGAGACGGACATCGGCGATGCCATCGCTGATCGAAACGGTGACTCGGTCGGACATCCTCCAATCTTGCCAGATCCGCCCTCCCTATGCCGGGGTCGTGCTACAACCTGCAACATGAGCATGCCGCCACCGCCACCCGCAGGCTTCGAGAGTCTCGACAACCTTGGAGGCGCCCAGACACCGCACCCTCGGGGAACGCTCGTCCTAGTACTCGGCATTCTGTCGTTCTTCATCTGCGGCATCGTTCTCGGCGGCGTTGCCTTCGTGATGGGAAGCAACGCCCTGAGAGAAATCGATCGCAATCCGAGCGCGTATACCAACCGTCGCCTCGTCAGCGCCGGACGGATTTGTGGTGCAATCGGTGCAGCGCTCAGTGTGGCGTTGCTGATCTTCGCCCTTACCTCCAGCTGAGCCACCCCATCCGACCGGACGGCACCGTCCGTCTGAGCCCGACGGCGACACCCCTGACATGCTGAAGTATGCATCTCGATTTGTCCGCTAACGATGTCCTAACCACAACTCGGTCGGTGCGCAAGCGCCTCGACCTCGACCGTCCAGTCGAGCGGGCGATCATCAAGGAATGCCTCGAGATCGCCTTGCAGGCCCCAACTGGCTCGAACAAGCAGGGTTGGAAGTTTGTGATGGTGGAGGACGCGAAGAAAAAACAAGCTCTTGCGGACATCTATGCACGAAACTTCCGGAAATACGCCGAGCTGGCGGCTTCAAACGAATATCAACCCGGCGATCCGCGCTATGACCAGAAGGACAAGGTGACGTCTTCAGCGGTTCACCTCGTCGAGAACTTCCACCGGGTGCCGATGATGATGATTCCGTGCATCGCAGGCCAACTGGATCGGGCGCCGACCTTCCAAGCCGCATCGGCGTGGGGCTCAATCCTGCCTGCGGTCTGGAGCTTTATGCTTGCCCTGCGCGAGCGAGCGATGGGCTCGGCATGGACCACGATTCACCTCATGGACGGCGGCGACGCCGAAGCGGCCGAGATCCTCGGGATACCACATGGCCAAATCACACAGGCCGGGCTGTTCCCTATCGGGTACACCGTGGGCACCGACTTCAGGGTTGCTGATCGACTCCCGCTCGACTCGGTGCTTCATTGGGACGAGTGGTGACGCGTCCGCGCCGTGCCGTTTGGCCATCCGTCGCCGGCGTTGCGGAGACCGTAGAGCGGGGCAAGATCTGCGAAATTGCGCCCGTTATCGCTGCGCCATTCTGGCTCAGCTTCGCCAGGCGACGATCTCCCGGTCGATTTCCGCAATGCTCCGGCATCCGTTGAGCGCCATCGTGCGCTCAAGTCCCTCACGCATGAACGACAGCATCTGGTCGACACCGGCCTCACCTGCTGCGGCCAGTGCGTAAAGATAGGGGCGCCCGATCGACACTGCGTCTGCTCCCAACGCCAGAGCCTTGACGATGTCGGCACCACGCCGAACGCCACCATCACAGATGATCGTAGCCTGCTCCTGAAGCTCCTGCCGGACCGGCTCGACTAGCTCGATCGGTCGTGGCGCGTCGTCAAGCTGACGACCGCCATGATTCGACAGTCCGATTGCATCGACTCCAGCCACGACCGCCTGTTTCGCGTCTGCGACTGTCTGGACACCCTTCAACGCGATCGGACCGTCCCAGAACGAGCGCAGCCAGTCGATATCGTCCCACGACAATGCCTGGTCGAACTGCGTCGCAACCTTCTCGGCGAGGGCAATCGGCTTCGAGCCGTCAGGCACTGAACTATTCTCCAAATTCGCGAACATAATCGGATCGTTCCGCAGAAAATCCCAGCTCCATCCAGGGTGAACTGCACCGTCGAGCAGTGTGCCGAGTCCAATCTTCGGTGGCAGTGAGAAGCCGCGCCGAACGTCACGTTCACGTCGACCAAGCACCGCCGTATCGACCGTGAGCCACAATGCGGTGTAGCCCGCCGCTGCAGAGCGCTGCACAAGCTCCTTGACTAAACCTCGATCTCGCCAGGTGTAGACCTGGAACCACTTGTTGCCGCCGTTGACCGTTGCCACCTCCTCAATCGAACGCGTCCCCATCGTCGACAACGAATACGGCACACCAGCGCGCTCGGCCGCTCGCGCCACGGCGAGCTCGCCTTGCGAATCGGCGATTCGGGTGTAGCCCGTCGGCGCAAGGATCAGCGGCATCGAAAGTGATTCTCCGAGAATGGTGGTGGTGGTGTCGAGCCTGCTGACATCGCGGAGAACTCGTGGCCTCCACTCCAAGCGGGAGAAGCTCGACGAGTTGCCCGAGAGAGTCCGTTCGTCCTCCGCCCCACCGTCGATGTAGTCAAAGACACCTCGAGGGATGCGACGCTTCGCAATTCGTCGAAAATCGTCGACCGTTACACAACGCTGCAGACGCCGCTCGACCGGCGATAGCGAGACGTTCTGGAATCTCACCGTTTCGCGAAAGGTGTTGATGATGCTCACTCAGTCGACCGTATTACAACCACCGCCAGCTCGGGCCGATGACCAGCTCGACGAGACCTCGGGATCGGTCAGTCGACAATCCGGAATCCGCTCGGTGTCATGCTCGGCTCGGCCTGCGGGAGATCGACGACGAACTCTGTGCGATGCGCCGGAAACACATGCTCGCTAAGCAGCAGCGCGCAGCCCGCATGGTCGGTGGTCACCCGTTGGCAGCGCAGCAACGGTGCTCCGACCGGCACATCGAGAAGTGATGCATCGCCAGCCGACGCCAGGTCTGCTCCGATCGTCTGCGTTGCTCCACGCAACTGCACGTCGAGGAGTTCGTAGAACGGACGCCGTTCGACATCGCGCCGCGACAGCGTTGCGCCGAGGTCAGCCGGGCACCAGACCGTAACGACGGCAAATGGTTCGCCGTCGGCAAGGTTGACCCGCTTCACCCTAAGCACCTGGTCGACCCCAAGGATCTTTCGTACTCGTTCCGGAGCTGCTTCGAACGCGAACTCCTCGATCTTGCGTTCTGATAGCTTCCCGACGCCTTCGACGTGGGACTCGATGGTGGCTAACGACCCCAGAGACTGGCGCACGGGCTCGCCGGCCACGTACCAACCGAAGCCCTGGCGAGCAGCAATCAAACCGTCATCGCGCACGAGCTCAAGCGCGCGGCGAATCGTCACCCGCGACGCGCCGAATTCAGCCGACATTTCGGACTCCGAGGGCAGAACGGAACCGACCGGCGCATCGCAGAACCGGCTCCGCAGTTCGCCGGCGATCTCCTGGTAGCGGATGTGCCTCATGCGTAAGCTCCTCCGTCCTCGATCAGTTCGATCCGATTACCGAATGGGTCGAACACGTGGCATCGCACCACCCCGACGATTTCATCGTTCCACGTTGCGTGTAGCCCGGACGTCGAGATGAAATCGGTCAACCCACGCATCGTGAACGCCGGGTGGGCCTTGCGCGCCGGCACGAAGGGATCCTCGACCCCGACGTGGATCCGCACCGCACCGGATTCGAACCAGGCCCCACCCCGCGTCGCCATCACGGCGGGTTTCGGCACCTCGGCAAGGCCCAACACGTCAACGTAAAACGCGCGCGCTGCGTCAGCGGATCCGGCCGGAATCGCCACTTGCACGTGATCGATACCAATCCATCGCACATTCTCGCTGGTCATGATTCGGACCTCCTGGCCTGTCGATATCACCCCACCCTACTTGTATCTAACTTGTCTGCTATGGTTGCCGTATGGCCACCGTCAGTGCAACCACTCCCGTCGAGCTCGTCGAGCAGGTCTACGCCGCCCTCCCGGGCAACGTCGAAATCGCTCGCAGCCGTCTCCAGCGACCACTTACGCTCACCGAGAAGATCCTCGTCAACCACCTCGCCGACCCCCAACTGCAGGAGCTTGAACGCGGTCACAGCTACGCCGACTTTCATCCCGACCGGGTTGCGATGCAGGACGCTACGGCGCAGATGGCGCTACTCCAGTTCATGACTGCAGGCCTCCCCGAGGTATCCGTGCCCTCGACCGTTCATTGTGACCACCTGATCCAGGCGAAGGTCGGCGCGGAGATCGATCTGGACGTCGCCGTCGAGACGAACGCCGAGGTGTACGATTTTCTTAAGTCGGTCAGCGCCAATTACAACATTGGCTTCTGGGGCCCCGGCTCGGGCATTATCCACCAAGTTGTCCTCGAGAACTACGCCTTTCCGGGCGGCATGATGATCGGCACCGACAGCCACACCCCCAACGCTGGCGGACTCGGGATGGTTGCGATCGGTGTCGGCGGCGCCGACGCAGTTGACGTGATGACGGGATTCGCGTGGAACGTAAAGTGGCCCAAAGTGATCGGCGTCAAACTCACCGGCACCCTGTCCGACTGGTCAAGCCCAAAAGACGTCATTCTCGAAGTTGCCCGCCAGCTCACGGTAAAGGGCGGCACGGGTGCCATCGTGGAGTACCACGGCCCAGGCGCGGACTCGATCTCGGCGACCGGCAAAGCGACGATCTGCAACATGGGCGCGGAAATCGGCGCCACCACCTCGGTGTTCGGTTACGACACCAACATGGGCCAGTACCTCAAGGCAACCGGGCGGGAAGCAATCGCCGACGCTGCCGACAGAGTTGTCGACCATCTTCGCCCCGACGACGGCGCGCTCTACGACGAACTGATCGAAGTCGACCTCAGCCGACTAAAACCCCTGATCAATGGACCACACACGCCTGACCTCGCACATCGTGTCGGCACCGACGTCGGTGAGGCTGCTCACGAGAACGGCTGGCCGCTAGTCCCGTCCGCCGCGCTAATCGGATCGTGCACCAACTCGTCATACGAGGACATCACTCGTGCCGCCTCGATCGCTCGACAGGCTGCGAAACATGGACTCACCGCGAAGGTCAATTTGATGATCACGCCAGGTTCCGAGCAAACGCGCGCAACAATCGAACGTGACGGTCTTCTCGCTGACCTCGAAGCCGTAGGAGCGACAGTGCTGGCCAATGCCTGCGGACCGTGCATCGGTCAGTGGAGCCGCCCCGAGTCAGTCACGAGCGAAATCAACACAATCGTCACCTCCTTCAACCGCAACTTCCCGAAACGGAACGACGGCTCGGCAAACACGCTTGCGTTTGTTACCTCGCCCGACACCGTGATGACGATCGCGCTGTCCGGTCGTCTCGACTTCGACCCCACCACCGACACGATCACTGCGCCGAGCGGAACCGAGGTTCACCTCGACGCACCCGTCGGCCAGGTGCTCCCCGACGCCGGTTACGACCCGGGCGAAGACACATTCACCGCTCCACCGTCGGACGGTCACGACGTTCCGATCGCAGTGAGCCCGGCGAGCGACCGCCTACAACTGCTCAAGCCGTTCGAGCCAGTTCCGCTCGAACGATTCAACGACCTCCCGGTTCTTGTCAAAGCTCAGGGCAAGTTCACCACCGACCACATCTCGATGGCCGGGCCCTGGCTCAAATATCGAGGCCACCTCGAAAACATCTCTGGAAATCTTTACCTTGGCGCAGTCAGTGCCTACGACGGGTACGAGGTCGGATTCGGAAAAAACCAGATCACCGGTGAAACACAGGCATTCCCCGACATCGCCAAGGCGTACCACGAAGCGGATCAGCCTTGGGTCGTCATCGGCGACGAGAACATGGGTGAAGGATCGAGCCGCGAACACGCCGCTATGGAACCTCGTTTCCGTATGGGGCTCGTCGCCATCGCCCGCAGCTTCGCCCGGATCCATGAGACCAATCTGAAGAAGCAGGGCATGGTGCCGCTCACGTTCTCCGACCCGGCCGACTACGACAAGATCGATGAGGATGACCGCATCAGCGTCCTCGGCCTCCCGCCCGTGCCCGACGAAACCGTCACCTGCCGAATCACCAAGCCGGACGGCTCGACGGTCGACTTCGAGTGCAACCACACCTTCAGCCCAGAGCAGGTCGACTGGTTCCAGGCCGGATCAGCGCTCAACATCATTCGCCAGAAGTCGGCTGGCTGACGCTCCGTTGGCCAGATCAAAGAAGCAGCGCGAGCAGCATCGGACGTCATATTCTGACGCTGGCACCCATGCCGAGATCATCATCCCGTTCCAGTCGTTCGAGACGGCAGACGGAGCGACAATCGCTCGGTGGGCCGAGGTCACCCGCCGCTTCGGCTCCGTGACGTCCTACCCGGCCTCACTCGGTGCCGGGCCGAGTTCGATCGCACTGGTACTCGACAATTTCGCCTTCGACCTGTATGTCGACGATCGCTTTGTAGCGACAGGTACCCACGACGGCACTACGTTTCGCAACCTCGCGGTCGAACACGGCGTGTCGGTGTACCTCACCCAGAACATCGACGTCCGACGGTCGACGCCGTCCGACTTCGATGCCGCCGCTGCCCGGGGACACATCGTCGGATCACGCGTTGCGGCGTTCGGTGTCAACACCCTCGGAGTGCGGTAAGCGAACGACCGCCTGGTCCGCAGTTTCCTCGCTAGTGAGCTGGATCAGGCTCCACGGCCTGCCACGACGTCGTTTAGGTAGATGATTGCGCATGTACTGGTTCGCTCCAGCGGTCATCGGCTGATACTCCAACGCAGAAAAGCGTCCTTGTCGCATTGCCATGTCGATGAGCGCACGGTCCTGCTGATTCGAGCGAACCCCTGCGTCGGTTTTGTCGGGATCCCATCGTCGCAGCACATCCCTCGTGAAGTCGGCCATAACGTCCATGAAGTCGGCATCACCAACCAGGTTCACCAGCTCGTGCGGATCGCGTTCGAGTTGAGCTGGCCGATCATCATCGCGAAACGAGCGGGTGCACACAGCGGACTGTTCGAGTATGCCGAGCTGAACGTGACCCCTGCTCGGCCAGCCGGTTGATGTTGGGGTGACAGTCGGGCCCGCCGTGGAGCGCAAGGAGCGGCGCCGCCAACTGGTCCGCCATGATCAGCAGGATGTGCGGCCCTATGACGTGGTGAGGCAGCCCCACCACGTGGCTCGTCACCGTCGTCCGACCTCGGTCCCGGTGCCGCGATATACCTCGGTGTGGTCGGGCGGGAGCGGTGTGTTGCCGAGGATCAGGTCCGCAGCCTTCTCGGCAATCATCATCGTGGGCGCATAGGTGTTGCCATTGCTGACATTCGGCATGCAGCCCGCATCGACAACGCGCAGTCCCTCGGTGCCCCAGACCCGCATTGATTCAGGATCAAGCACCGCCATCGGATCACTCTGTGCCCCGATCCGAGTGGTGCACGACGGATGCAGTGCGGTCTCTGAGTCGCGAGCGACCCACTCCATGATCTCCTCATCCGTCTCGACCGACGGACCGGGTGAGATCTCACCAGCATTGAACGACTCGAACGCCGGCTGGGTCAGGATCCGACGTGCGGTCCGGACCGCTTCGATCCACTCCCGCCGATCTTGCTCGGTCGACAGGTAGTTGAACTGGACGGCCGGATGCTCACGCGGATTGGTCGACGTGATCTTCACGGTGCCCCGGGCGTCGGAGTACATCGGCCCGACATGCACCTGGTACCCGTGCTCGATCTTCACGTTGCTGCCGTCAGGTCGGCTCGGCGACGAACCGTCATAGCGAATCGCAATCGGGAGAAAATGGAACATCAGGTTCGGATACGACTCGTCCGGATTGCTCTTTACGAATGCTCCCGCCTCGAAGTGGTTTGATGCTCCGGGCCCCCTACGGAACAGCCACTGCAACCCGATCCAAGGCTTCTTCCAGTGCGCAAGATGTGGCTGGATCGTCACCGGTCGCTTCGACTCGTACTGGATGTACACCTCGAGGTGATCCTGCAGGTTTTCTCCGACGCCAGGGAGCTCGGCCACCACGTCAATCCCGAGCGAACAGAGGTGTTCCGGATCGCCAACCCCCGACAGCTGCAGGAGCTGTGGGCTGTTGAACGCTCCGCCGCACAGAACGACCTCTCCAGCAGCAATCATCTCTACGCCGCGACCTCTCGCAACTTCGACACCGATCGCCCGGGTGCCGTCGAAGACGACGCTGTTCACGTGCGTGCTCGTCATCAAGTCGAGGTTCGGTCGGTTGAGCACTGGGTGGAGGTACGCCCGAGCTGCGCTCAATCGGCGTCCGCGAAACACGTTCTTGTCGAATGCAGCGAAGCCTTCCTGACGGAACCCGTTGACGTCGTCGGTTCGATTGAATCCGGCCTCGACCCCAGCGTCGAGCCATGCGTCGAAGAGGGGCGACTCCGCTGGTCCTCGCTCGAGCTTGAGTGGACCGTCGTCGTTGCGCAAGCCGTCAGCTCCGGCGAGACAGGTTTCCATCCGTTTGAAATACGGAAGGCAGTGTGCCCAGTCCCAGCTTTCGAGGCCAGGCAACGATCCCCACTTGTCGTAGTCCATCGGGTTGCCGCGCTGAAATATCATCCCGTTGATGCTCGATGAGCCACCCAACACCTTGCCCCGAGCGTGATAGACCCGCCGTCCGTCCATGAACGGTTCGGGTTCGGATTCGTACTTCCAGTCGTAGAAGCGGCTGCCGATGGGGAACGCCAATGCCGCAGGCATGTGAATGAACACGTCCCACTTCCAATCGCGTCGGCCTGCCTCGATGAGTAGCACCCGATTGGCTGAGTCGGCGCTCAGGCGGTTAGCGAGGGCGCACCCAGCAGAGCCACCGCCGACGATCACATAGTCGTACACGGCAGGTAGTCTGCCAGCACCACGGCTCGGCCGCTTCGGTGAGCCGTCGGGCCGCTATTCGGGAGCGCAGCAGACCGCTTCGACGTTGTTGCCGCCGGGGTCGCGCACGGATCCCCCGTAGTAATTCTGGGGGTACTCCGACCAGACACGGGGCAGATAAAACACGTCTGCACCTGCGGCGACTGCTGCAGGGCGAGGGGGCCCACGGAGGCGCTGTCGGGAGCGGAGAACGCGACGTGCGACTCGCGAAAACCGTTGCCGTGGTTTACTTGCCAATTCAGAAGTCCGACATCGGGGGAACTCCGCGGTGGATCACCTCGCCGAAGTCCATGATCCGAGTCCCACCGAGGGTTGCGAAACCAGTGTCGTAGAAGGCGGCGCTCGCCTCGACGTCGACACACTGGATGGACAGGTGATTGAGCATCTGTTGATTGTCGTACGCTCGACCGTGCTCCTTCAACGATCACTCGGACAGACGACCTCTGGAACGGTCGTGGTGTGTCGTCAGTCGGCGTCGATGGTGGCGCGGACCTCGGCGACGTAGTCGCCGACAGCATCCGGGCCGGATTCGATCAGCCGACGCACCATGCTGGCGCCTTGAATCACTCCGTCGGCGACCCGAGTCACCTCGTAGGCCTGCGCGGCGTTCGAGACGCCGACTCCGACCAGGACCGGCACATCGGTGACGGCCTTGAGCCGAGCGGCAAGATCAGTGGCGGTCTGCGCCAACGATGCGCGCTCGCCGGTCACGCCGAGTAATCCGACCGAGTACAGGAAACCGCGTGCTCGACCAGCCACTCGCGGTAACCGCTCATCGGGGGCCGTCGGCGCGGCCAACATGATCGTCTCGATGTCATGAGCATCGGCAGCGTCGCACCAAGGGCCGGACTCCTCCAATGGGAGGT
>Ga0115572_10000725_pt1 | contig 27546 bp, 43 predicted proteins | sample COGITO_mtgs_1206_FD_88681 | JGI IMG/M metagenome (GOLD analysis project Ga0115572, IMG submission 88681) | Pelagic marine microbial communities from North Sea - COGITO_mtgs_120607 | ecosystem: Environmental > Aquatic > Marine > Epipelagic | place: Germany:Helgoland, sampling site Kabeltonne... | reverse complement strand
TATTGGTAAGATCTTTGCGCAAGAAGCACCGTTATATAGTAAGCATCTTGGTGTTGCTGGTCGTGTAGACTGCGTAGGTTTATATGATGGAGTTCCTAGTATTATTGATTTTAAGACAAGTAAGAAGCCTAAGAAAAGAGAATGGGTTACTAGTTACTTTATGCAAGAAGCAGCATATGCTATCATGTGGGAAGAACGTACTGGCATGCCTATTACGAATCTTGTGACTATTATGGATATAGACAACGAAGAACCGATGGTTTATATTGAACACAGAGATAATTGGACAGCTAAACTGCAAGAAACAATTGAACTATATCATAAGAAACAAAGACAACGTCCTTTATAATACTGTATCATATTTAACACATATGTAACTTTAATGCGTTTATGGCGCATTTAGCTGTGTACATATCATAAGTACCGTGCTATAATGATTATATTAAATGAAACAAAAGGAAAATATATTATGAGTCATCTAAAAAGAATCAAAAGAGATCTTACTGCATGTACTGCTTCTGACATTGAAGAAGTTATTGTAGCATTAAAAGCAGCAAGAAATGCTCTTCATTCTCGCGCTATGAAAACTTTTGATAATGGCAATAGAGTAATGTTCACAACTAACACTGGCTCTGTATATAGAGGTTTTATCGCTAAAAAAGGCGTTAAGTATTGTAGAGTAAGAGCTACGTTGCAAGACGATGCAGGTTATCAGCGAGGTGGAATGTCAACCTGGAGAGTTCCTGCTTCAGATCTTAGACATGATGACACAGCTCATCCGGCTGGAGCATAGTATGCACGAATGGAAAGCTTTCGATAGAAAGATATTAGTAGATTGTGATGGCGTACTCATGAATTGGGAGTACGCTATGAACTGTTGGATGCATCAGCGCGGCTTTGAAATGCAAAAAGGTTCCGAAAATTCTTATGATATAGGCGAACGTTATGGTTTGTATATTACAAAATCAAAAGAACTTGTTCGTGATTTTAATAGTAGTGCTGCAATGGGATTCCTTCCACCTCTACGAGATGCAATGCATTATGTAAGAAAACTACATGAAGAATATGGCTATGTATTTCACATGATTACGTCACTATCATTGGACGAACATGCTCAGAGATTACGAAGAATGAATACTGAAAAACTGTTTGGCGAAACTGCTTTCTCAGGATATACATTCCTTGATACAGGAGCTGATAAAGATGATGCTCTTGATAAATATAGAGATAGTGGAATTACATGGATTGAAGATAAGATAGAAAATGCTTTAGTCGGTGCAGAAGCCGGACTTGACACTTTACTTATGGAACATGGTCATAATATGGACTGTCAACACGAAAATATAACTATAGTTAGAAACTGGAAGGAAATATATGAATATCTCTGTAGCTGAATATTTAACTAGAAGATCTGTATGGGAAGAAATGACGTCTGGGTTTAAGTTAAAAAATCCAGCTGGAACCATTGATAACTTAAAATGGTTTGTTCATTATGGACATGCAAATAATAGATTTCGGCCAGGATATGAGGAGGCTATAAAAATAGCCAAAGCAATTATTAATGATGTTACGTGAAAGGTATAAATAATGTTACATGAAGTTGATGAACAAGAAAACCGTGAACTGCGGAAATTTCTTAAAAGAGTAGGTGTTAATTCACAAAGAATAATAGAAAGTTATTCAGGACCAAAAGATGATATAACGATATCATTGAACATACCTCAGACTGAGGGCCAAAATGCACAATTGCATATATTTAGATATGGAGATAAAAATGAAACTTAGAAAAGTATTTAAATTTGGATTGATAGCTATTGCATTAGCATTTGCAGGTGGTTTTGTTGGACAGTTTGCCAGAGCTGATGATAGCGCTCAGATGGCTACAATAGATGACATAGTACAAAACTATGAGCATGTAACGTATTTAAATCCAGTAAAAGTCTGTAAAGATATGGAAATACCAATATATGGTGAAGGTACTGCAGGTAAAACGAAAAGCGGTGACTTATTGCTTGGTATGATTTTAGGTGGTATTACTGGTAAAGTTCTAATTGGTAATGATAAAGGTGCAGCAATCGGCGCAATTGGCGGTAGTCTTATTGCAAATGATAAAGCACAGAAACCAGATCAAGTAATAGTAGGATATAAACAAGAACGCAGATGCACTTTAGAACATAGAGAAGTACATGAAAAAGTACCAACAGATTATACTGTTATATATTCTTGGAAAGGCATATATGGTCGTTCTTATACAACACAACCATATGCGATTGGTGATAAAATCCCTATTACAGTAACTATTAATACTCGTTAGGAGATAAAATGAATAACGTAGCAGTAGCAGCAGATATAACAGAACTATTCATGCCATTAATTGGTGTGATAGTTACTGGTATTATAGCATTATCAATTAAAGACTATATAACTAAGATTGCAAAAGGTTTAGCATTTGCAAGAAATAAAGCATTTAACGAAGGTGATCATGTCATATTAGATAAAGAACCTGCTATTATTGTAAAGGTTGGAGTGGTACAAAGTGTATTTGGTGTTACAAAACCTGACGGAAACTATGTATGGAGATATGTTCCAAACGAACGTATAGATAGTTTAAAGCTTGAAAGAATTATATTTAATCATAAGCCAAATGAAAACGAAGCAGCTATTAATGAGAATGCTGCTAAGATTGAAGCGAATATGGAAAAATTGACTCAACTATATGACAACATGCCTAAATAATAATATGAGGATTTATTATGAAAAATTTGATATATCAATACTACATTCCATACGAAGCAGGTGACGCGGATATTGGCGGAGTAAATATGCCTGACTGGGCAGCTGCTGGTTCACGCTCTGCTAAAACGTATGCTAAACATTGTGGTGCAGATTACATGTTAAGTCACGATAGATTCTATAAACATCTCGATCCACGATTAGATTCGTTGAGATTATTTTATGATCCACGATTTGAAAAATATGATAATATTTTATGTTTAGATTTAGATATGCTCATCTCGACATATGACAATGTTTTTGATATTAAGATCAATGATGTTGCAATGGTTCATGAACTAGGTGTACATACTGGCGGACCTTCAGGATGGATGCGAAATGTTATGGATGTTTCATTATCTCAAAGAGGTATTATTGCGTATGGCAAACATCTTTGGGGACATGGGTGGAACTTTCCACGATCTTCTTTATATCCAAAAGAAAGATTTCGATATTTAAATGGCGGACTTCAAATGTGGTCAGCAACAGGTAGGTTTAAAGCAAGAGAGCATTTTACTTCAGTTGATGATTATGTTATGCATACTCGATATACAGAACAGATGTACGTTAATCTACAATTATCTCAATCAGTTTTTAATGTAACTGAACTAGATACCTCATGGAATAGGTTACCATATCAGTGGCGAAATAATAAGCCTGATGGTAAAATTAATCATTTCCTTGCAAGAACTAAATTTAATATGCCACAATTAGAAAAGACTGAGTTGAGCATATGCCAAAATATTTAGAAATAGCTGCTAGTAAAAAACGAAACTTAAACTGGGATGCAGTCAGAGATGTGCCAGTGCCAGGCGGTTTGGTTTACGATATGCGTAAATTGCCAATGCAAGGCGTTAGCGCTAATACGTATAACGGAGTTTACAACGAACATTTTATTGAGCATTTAGAAAAAGATGAAGGCATTAATTTCTTTAAAGAAATGTACAGAGTCATGCTACCTGGAGGTACTATTAGAACAGTTTGGCCTCCGATGGAATTTGTAAATTGGCTAAAAAGTAATGAAGATTTAACTAACCATTGGTTTGTTAGACATTATTATGATTTTTATGTAGTAAGACATAAGTTCGCTCCTAAGGGTCATGAACACAAATCACTTCAATTGCAATGTGCAGAAGGTTTTTTATGGCAAGGTGGCGAACATAAACATCTTTGGTATAAACAAGAAATGATTGATTCATTAAAAGAACTTGGATATCATAATGTAAAAGAATTTAGTTATCAAAAAAGTCAAGTATCTGATTTTCGTAATATCGATACTCCAGGAGATATTCGAGCATTTCATTCAGCAGTGATAGAGGCTCAAAAACCATGGTAACAATTGTTACGACATATAAGAATCAAAGTAGAATATTTGAACATTATTGGTGCCCTCTTATCCATAAACATGGGGATGTTGAGTTTTTAATCCTTGATCACGATTCACGTATTGAACCGCTTAAATATATATTGCCTAAAAAGAAAAACATAACGTACATATCTCTAGATTGGGATCTGGCACGTATTAACAATATTAATATCACTGATGCTGATCTAAAGGCAAAAGGAGTAAATGCTTCATCGCATAATACTGTCTTGATAACAGATATTAAGTGTGTTCCAACATATGAATCGATGGTACACTTAGATAAATTAGAAGATAATCAGATGCTTTGCCCTCAATGGCATATAGCCCAGAACGAAGTATTTGGCCCTAACACATATTCAGTTAATAAAAATAAGTTTAAAAATGCTCCTGATAAAAAACGATATATAGAGATGTATAACCCAGAAATAATAGATAACACATCAGTTTATTACGCAGAATAGAAAGATTGAAATGTACTTAAAAGATTATGACATTATACAAATAAATAATGATTTTAGATTAGTCAAACGATCAGATCCAGACAATAAGTTTAATCCAATAGATGAGGGTTTATATAAACCTGGTGATACGTTTGTGATAGGACCTGGTGGATGGTTTGAGCATACAGGCAATAGGGAGCATGTACCATATGTATTCAGCTGATATGACACATAGCAAATCACTACCTGCTTTCTATAAAGAACTAAGAGCTGGTCAAGAGAAACATAGCGGTGATGATTATTGTGCAGTACATGATGCAATCACACGACTTATGAAAGATTGTGACTCATACAAAGAACTTGGTCTAGCTCAAGGTACGACACTAGCAGCTGCAATATTACAGCATCCGGTTTCAGTTGAAGCGATTGATAATGATCTTCCACGATTTAATGCATGCCGGCCTCTGTTTGAAAAGTATTGTAAAAAACATAAAATTGAATTAACGATACGAGAGATGAGTTCGCTTAATCCACAAGCAGTATCACAGGCTGATCTATTGTTTATTGATACAGTTCATAAACCAGCATGGTTAGGAAAAGAATTGATGCTGCATCAGTCATACGTTGGAAAATATATTGTTATGCATGATACAGTTACTAATGGTGGCAATTTGCATGAAGTTGCAAAAGCATTAACAGTGCTTAATAAGCGATGGGAAATGATGGAATATTGCACTTTAAATGTAGGATATACTGTACTTAAAAGAATTAGCATTTAATGGAAATGCCTATAACTTGTAAAGTTATAACAATGACTGATAATAAAGTGTCAATGGAAGCTTTTGGTAAGTTACAAGACAGTTCACATTCAGTCGGCAATGATTTTAGACCAGAAATATTTGAAGCAACTATTGCAGAAAATGCTGAAGACCATCTGTCAAAACTACTTCTTGAATGGAACTATCCATGGGAAGGAGTCGTGACTGATCTTAAAACAGGTTTAAAAAAATCAGCATATCCTACACGAAACCGTTTAAATAGAATTGCCTGTGCAATAAGCCATTATAGATTATGGGCAGTATGTGTTAAAACAAATAAGCCAATGCTCATTATGGAACATGATGCTATCTTTATACAAAGGCTTCGTTATGATAACCTGCTTGAAGATAATCACTATAACATTATAGGGATTAATAATCCGATTGGTAATACAAGGAAATCACATGAGTTCCATAAGATATTGCAGCAATCAGTTGACCGAGAAAACACTGGCATCGTACCGGTTCCTACAATAGATAATTTTGATATTCCTCAGGGGTTAGCCGGAAATAGCGCATATATAATCAAACCAAAAGGCGCAAGGATGTGTATAAAAGCTGCATCAGAGCATGGCTTATGGCCAAATGATGCACTTATGTGTAAGCAGCTAATACCACATATGGGCGTCACAAAAGCATATTACACTAACACCCAACGAGTAGTGAGTACAACAACATGAAAAATTACGTTATAACAATAAGAAGTAATGCAATGTCAGTTGGAGCAGCAGGCCGATGTGTTACGAGTGGTCGAAATAATAATTTAAAAATAGAAATTTTTGATGCTGTCACACCTAACGATGATCCTGTAGAAATGGCAGAAAGTCTTGGACTTAACATTGATGGATTTCATAATGATCAATTTTATTCAAGATATGAAAATTGTGTAGCTGCATTTATGTCACACTTTTCTCTATGGTCAATGTGTTACGAACAACAAGAAGAGTTTACAATCTTTGAACATGATGCAATTGTAGTCAATCATATACCTCGTCATATTCCATATAAAGAAGTAATATCTATTGGCAAACCTTCTTATGGAGGTCATATAGATCTCAAATCATTTGGTGTGAATCCATTGACAAGTAAACGATACTTTCCAGGCGCACACGCGTATAGGCTCAGGCCCGCGGGAGCAAAGAAATTAATAGATCAGGCAAAGATATGCGCTAAACCAACAGATATATATCTTAATCTTGATACATTCCCAAACCTACAAGAGTATTATCCATGGCCAGTAGAAGCAAAAGATACTTTTACTACAATTCAAAAAAGACAAGGGTGCTTAGCAAAACATAATTATGACGAAACATACAAAATTATATAAAAAAGTATTCTTAACTGGATGTGACGCTACTTGCGAGTGGATGCTCAGATGGTTTCTTAAAAACTTTCATGAACATAATAAAAAGATTCCAATTGTCATAGCTGATTTTGGTTTAAGTTATGGTATGTTATACAAATTAAAAGCCGAAGGCTATCATATTATTTCTACGACTAATCCTCATGCTTTAAAGGGTTGGTTTAAAAAACCAATGATGATGTCAAAGTGTGCTAATATTTCAGAACAAACTGTATGGATAGATACTGATTGTGAGATTCTTGGTAATATAGAAGGGATCTTTAATCTCTTAGTTGAAGATAAACTGAATATGGTACAAGATAAACCATGGTCACTTCGTACTGGTCAGACATGGCATAACTCAGGCGTTGTGGGATTCAAAGGTAAACCAGAGATGTTAGAAGCATGGGAAACAAAGGTTAGAATGTATCAAACAGACGGTGACCAAGAAGTATTGCATTCAATGTTTAATGACGATATGCATAGAGACAAATATATAAACGCGTTGCCAAATATTTTTAATTGGCTAAGAATTCAGCTGATAGATAATCAAGACAGCCCGCATAAGAAAATAATGCATTGGACTGGACATAAAGGTAAACTAGTGATACAGGAAAAGATTAGAAATGGCTAGAGTCGGACACGTGATTGGTAATGGTGATGGAGCACTTAGTTCTTATAAACCATCAAAAGGATTTAAAATAACATGCAACTTGCCTCCTATGCATGTAGAGAATACATATGGTACGTGCTTAGTTGATTTTAAGATGATGCGAGCGATTAGCGAAGGAAGCGTACAAGTACCAGGTGACTGGATAATGGGCGCAAGACCACATCATTATATTAATGAACATCCTAATTTTCGTATGAGATATAATCAGCATTTTAAAGAATACTATATGGTATTACCAGAATATGTAAAAACGTATACAGATTTTAACTGCGGTCATTTTGCAACACACTATGCTGCAAATAAATTAGAGTGTGAAGAGATTCATATGTATGGATTTAATTCAATGTTTGATATGGATCTCAGAAGTTGTACAGATTTATACTTAAATTCAGAAAGAGCTAATTATAATAATGTACGTCTATCTGATAATTGGAGACCAATATGGCAAAGCTTATTTAAAGAATTTCCAAAGAAACAATTTATTATATGGCATCACCACGATAAAATAAAATTTAGAATTGGTGATAATGTAGAAATAAAGATAATAAAGAAATAGAAAGAGAAAATGGCAACACTAAGAATTGATGCTCCGGGTTGGAAGCCTGAGAAACATAATAAAAAAACTTGTATCGGACGTAAGAATATAAAAACGTCTTCTATGAATAAACGTAAAAGGGCTAGCTATAAAAAATATAGAGGCCAAGGATAAACCCTCAACAAGAAAGAAAAATAATGATTGAAACAAAAATAACAGCATTCCTAACTGGAGTCGCTGTCACAATTGCCTCGGCATTTACTGGAGTCGCTCTCGGAGCAGCTGTTGCAGTTCTGCTAACAGTCGGTGCAAATGCCGAACCAACAAAAGTAGGCTTTGTTTATGTGGGACCTACAAATGATGGTGGTTGGACTCAAGCACATGATAAAGGTCGATTGGCACTAGAAGAAGCTCTTGGTGACAAGGTAGAAACAATGTTTGTAGAGAGTGTACCTGAAGGTCCAGACTCTGAACGAGTTATGACACAGATGGCACTTAGCGGTGCAGATCTTATCTTCACCACATCTTTTGGTTACATGGATCCAACACTAAATGTAGCTGCAAAGTTTCCGAACGTAAAGTTTGAGCATGCAACCGGTTATAAAACATCTGCAAATGTAAGTAATTACTCTGCACGTTTTTATGAAGGTAGAGCAATACAAGGTCACATTGCAGGTAGTATGACAGAATCTAATATCATTGGATACATTGCATCAGTACCGATTCCAGAAGTTGTAAGAGGAATTAACTCTGCATATATTCATGCAAAGAAAGTAAATCCAGACGTAGAGTTTAAGATTATATGGCTCTTTACTTGGATGGATCCTGCAAAAGAAGCAGACGCAGCTAATACTCTGATGGAACAAGGTGCAGACGTAATACTTCAGCATACAGATTCAACTGCACCTCTTGCAGCAATGGTATCTCGTGGCGGAGTAATTGGATTTGGTCAAGCATCTGATATGTTAGAATATGCACCATGGCCTCGAGTGTCTTCTATTATAGATGATTGGGCACCATATTATATCGAGAGAACAAAAGCTGTCATAGACGGAACTTGGAAAAGTCAATCTGTATGGCACGGTATTGATACTGGTATGGTAGGCATAGGTGAAATCACTGATGCTGTTCCGTCAAACGTAAAAGCCGAAGCCATTGCATTAAAAGATGCTATTGTTTCAGGTGAATATCATCCATTTACTGGCCCATTGAATAAACAAGACGGTAGTGTTTGGTTAGCAGATGGTGAAGTTGCAGATGACGGTGCACTTGCTGGTATGACTTTTTATGTTGAAGGTATAACAGGAGTTGTCCCAAATTAAACCTACAGAGCACCAAATTAAAAGATTAAAACTATATGCTACAGAAAATCATTACGATTTAGAAAAGCTGAATTCATGGCTAAATAAGCATGAATACTTAGACAATGATACGCGTAGATATAAGGTTGAAGGACTAGTGTTAGATGAAAAAGCTAAAAATGGTTTATTAGACGACTATGATAAAAAGCGTCTTGAGGTACGTCGTGCTCAGCAATGGGGTTATGAAGAGCGGAAATTCCCTGATGATACTCTAGATGGCATCCAAAGTGATGCCATCTGCAGGATGCCATTTACTGGTATGACAGTTAATCCTGATGGAAAATTAGTCCTTTGTTGTAATAGTACAAAAATTAATGTCGGTCATATCTCAGAAGTAGAAGACTTACAAGAACATTTCACGCACAGTCCTGCAATGAATGCAGTTCGCGATCAGATGAAAAATGGTGAGTTACCGCCGGATGAATGCTCAATATGTATAAGAAAAAGAAAAACAGGTAACGACACTGCAGCTATCGATCAATGGGTAAAAAGAATAGTACCTTGGCCTCCAACACCGGATAATACAATTGAGTTTTTAGAGTTTACTGCTTCTAACATGTGCAATCAAACTTGTACTATGTGTGGCGGATTGTATTCTTCAAAGTGGGGCGATCTTGAAAGAGAAGCAATAGACTTGGGATTAACGTTTCGTAATGATAGTCCATGGAGAAGCGGAGATCATCCTATATATTCTATATCTGATGATGATATGAAAAAGATTTATAAATTATTACCGAATTTAAAAAGAATCATGATTAAAGGTGGAGAACCTTTTGCAGATAAAAGAAACATAGAATTAATTCGCAGATGTAATGAGATGGAATATCCACCTAAGTTAAGTATTGTAACTAATTTTGCTGTTATTGTTCCGAAAGTTATGAAATTATTAACTGAATATAGAGGCTATATTATTTTTAACTGTTCTATAGATGGATTATATGAGCAGTATGACTGGATTCGTGGATCATCGTTTAAACAAACTATAGGTAATATGGATAGATATTATGAAGCAAGTGGTTTAAAATCAAATGTTTCTCTATCTCCTACATTGTATTCAATTTTTAATTTTCGAGAAGCAGTTGAATTTTTTAATGCAAAATATTGTGTACAAAAATTTAGTATAAATCATGTAACTGATCCAAAGTATACATCTTTCGGAATGTTAGATAAAGAAACTTTAGAGCCATTGCTAGCGAGTTATGAATCACTTAGATCTAATTTTAAACCCCTTACAAATATTGACCATGTATTAGATCGAGAACCATTTAGTGAAAAGCATCGTAAACAAAACATGCCTTATGTAAAACAATGGATTACTTTTATGAATATGAAACGTGGTTTTAAAATAGAAGATCATGTTCCGGAATTAAAAGCCTTTATGAAATGAAAACATTGCTCGCTGTCGGATGTAGTCTTACTGATGAAAAATTTGAAAGTATGGCTCATCCTGAATTAGATTGTAGTTGGCCTAAATGGCCAGAAATTGTAGGTAAAAAACTAGGATATAATGTAGTCAATCTCGGTGAAAGCGGTAATAGCAATGATGCTATATTTAAATCAGCTCAAGATTATATTATAGATCATAAAGTTGATATGATATGTGCACTCTGGACTCAAGGGCATAGATTAAATATACATGATATGATTAATATTAATTGGACGTGGAGTTTTATGGATAAAGAGATTGTTTCTTCAGGTGATTGCTTGCAAAAAGACGTATTTAATAAAGATGAGTTTAGTAGACTTTTAAGGTATAAACATACAGCATTAGCCAATGAATATTTACGGTACATATATATGTTAGATCAACTTGGTAAATATAATAATAATATACCAGTATATCATATGCAAGGCTTACGTGGGTATTATCCATATGGGAGTTCGACCCGAGTTAAGGCGCATACAATGAGAAAAGAATATGCAACAGCTTTTTTAGATTCTCCGTATTTTAGTATTTTAGACAAACAAACAAATATTTATGGCTGGCCGCTTTTGCAAGAACTTGAAGGAAGTCTTTATATTGATGGTGGATGGAGCCAAGGCTCCCATACATGGAAGGAAATGCAAGCTTTAACCCTAAAATATAGGATATCTGATAAAGATTCGCATCCTAATGCACCTGGGCAGAAAATAATAGCTAATAGATTTATGGAAATAATAAAATGAAAATAGTATCAGCTAAAACTACAGCAGGGATTACTGATCTACCGACAGTACCAGACGGTAGATCACTTTTAGCAGTTGGTTGTAGTTATACTAATGAACATTTTCGTAGTAGCATAAATCCAGAAATAGATTGTAGTTTTCCTAAATGGCCTACGATTTTAGGATCACAATTGGGGTTTGATAATGTAGTTAACCTTGGTAAAAACGGTAATAGTAATGATGCTATATTTAAACAAACTCAAGATTATATTATAGATAATAATAAAGTTGATATGATATGTGTACTTTGGACTACAGTGGCTAGATTAAATGTTCACGATATGTCTAATATTAATTGGAATGCCACTTACAATTCTAAATCGCTATATAGCGACGGCAGTACATCGTCTTATCCCGGAAAAATAGAACCAAAAGATCCTTTTACTATTAAAACTATGAAAATATTTAATTTAGAGAAATTTACTGATATTGTAGAAAAAAAATGGATCAGATTGATACATGAACATTTAAGAAATATATTTATGTTAAATCAATTTAGCAGATATAATAATATACCAATATATCATATGCAAGGTGTACCGGCATACGTGCCTTACTTATCAACTCTCCCGGGGCCGAGTGGTCCCGGCGATACCCATCCAGATTGGATGGAATGGTATTACCCCTCCCTGGAATGGAAAGAACGCAAAAGAAAAGAATACCTTAAAGCTTTAATGCACTCTAAGTATTTTAGTATTTTAGAAAAACAAACTAATATTTGGGGTTGGCCTTTTGAGCGTGAACTTGCAGGAACTCATATTAATTCTGAGTTTACAGAAGAACATATTATATCTGAAAAAGACAAACATCCAAATGCAAAAGGCCACCAGCTAATTGCCAGTAAATTTATGGAAATAATAAATGAAAACACTATTAGCAGTCGGTTGTAGTTTTACAAATAAAAATTATAAAAGCGACGAGCATCCAGAAATGGATTGTAGTTGGCCAAAGTGGCCAGAAATTGTAGGTAAAAAGCTAGGATACGAAGTAGTTAATCTAGGTACTAATGGTCATTCTAATGATAATATTATGAGATCTGCTCAAGACTATATGGCAGAACATAAAGTTGATATGGTGTGTGCTTTATGGACTGAGCCATTTAGATTAAATATACATGATGCTTATCATGCTAATTGGTATGCATATCTTAGACGAGATGCACGATCAATTACAGGAAGTAAAAAATATGGTGTAAAAACTTTTCACTTGAACCGGTACAAACCATTAGTTGATCATATAGAATTAGTTAAAAGGTTATGTCGAACTGATGATCATACACGTGTAGCTAGTGAAGAATTAAGACATATACACACATTGGATGTAATTGGAAAATCTCATAATGTACCAGTATATCATATGCACGGATGTTCACTTTGGAAAAACCATATGTATCAAACAGCTAGTGTAGTTTTAGGTGATAACATAACTAAAAAAGAAAAAAATCAAAAGTTTAAAATGTGGTTGCGAGCATTTGTGCGTTCACCATATTTTAGTATTTTAGACAAACAAACAAATATTTGGGGCTGGCCTTTTTATGAAGAACTTGGAGGAGAGGAGCCTTTAGGTAATAGAGATCATAGAATATCTGAGATTGATAGTCATCCAAGTGCAAAAGGTCAACAAATATTGGCTGATAAATATCTAGAATTGATAGAATAAAATGAAACAAATTAATAAAACACAATGGATTATTGTAGATTCATATACACAAAAAGAATTACTTGTAACATTACCGAAAGGTTCTGTAGATCAAGTAGGTTGGGAAAAGGATAAATCAAATGAGCTTTTGGCGATATTGGACACTTAGACTTCGAATATTTTTTTCAAGATCTAAAGAAGAAAAGCCAGAAGTTTTTATATATGATGACGATGAATAAACGGTTTACATTCCTTTAATACTATGTTATAATAAATATAGTATAACGATAAAAGGAATAACCATGGCCATTCTTACTGACCATGCAGTATCACTGTACGAACAAATGTATACTGATACTACAGACGATAATCACAACATGTTAATCCCCTGGTACTTAATGTCGGCATACGCGTATTATGTAGAAGACGATCCTATCATATCAGACGGAACATTTGATAGACTATGTAAAAAACTACTAGACAACTTTGACATTGTTGAACATATACATAAAGAATACATCACAGAAGATGCATTGATTGCAGGCACATATCTAGGAGAATACCCTAGTCGTATGGAAGATGTATTAAGAGATTTAAGGAGAACATATGGAAAATGAACGATACTATGCGTATATGCTGCGTAGAACTCGCGAAGAAAATGCAAAAGAAGCTGATACATAAATGATACACTCTGCATAATAGTGTCATTTAATGCAAATTAACTGTGTACATATCAAGTGTAATGTGCTATAATGATTATATTAAATGAAACAAAAAGGAATATTTATTATGACAATCAGAGTTTACAAAGTGAATCCCGGTCTAAGAGATGCTAACATTGCAGCTTATAATGCAGTTACTCATCCCAGCTATGACACCGATTCATCACGGTTCGATGCATTTCTTGCTGCTTGTGAAAGTGGTATGGTTTACCATAGTCGTAACATAGATCTTCCTTCTATTGTTGGTAACACTAAAGTTCTTCCAGAAACTGTTTCTATTGTAAGCGGTTATGATCCTCAAAGTAAATCAAGCTTTGTTCCAGGTACTCGTAAATCTTGTATGCTTGAAATCGGTGATATTGTAGTAGATAGTATCTCTGGTATGGGCCACATGGCAGGTCCTGTTGGTTGGATTATAGTAGGTCCAAAAGCTGTTAAAGAAATGGAAAAGGAAGTTCCTACTTACATTGAAATGGATTATGAAGAGGATCCGATTATGACTCAACTTAACTCTTTAAGTATATATTCTGATAAAAGGGTAGCTGCATAAGAAACGGTGTGGTGAGTGGACTCATGGTTAGTCATGGCATCTCACCTGCTTTAAAAAAGACACTCATTAAGGTTGGTATGGGTCACAGTAAAGTTCCACGAATGTGGTGTGACGGTGAAGTTGAGTGTCTTTTTTTAAGCGTACGGAGTTTAGCTCAGCTTGGTAGAGCGCCTGCTTTGGGAGCAGGAAGTCGTTGGTTCGAATCCAGCATCTCCGACCATTATATATAGTTATATGGAATTTAAATTTAATTATGGTTCTTGGAATGAAGTGCGAAAGTGTTGGGAAGATTATCTTTGGCCTGGAAGAGATGATATAGAACCTATCGTAGGGCAAACGATTGGGGAACCTTTGTCCTATGATTCGAGCATAGAAAAAAATGAAGTGAGTTTTTTTGTAGCAAAATGTGGCAATAAAGTTATAGGAGTAAATAGCGGATTTAACACAACTCCTGATTATTATAGATCAAGAGGACTATGGGTACACAAAAGCTTCAGAAGAAAAGGCGTTGCGCTAAAGCTTCTTCAAATGACTATAGAAGACGCTATTCATAAGAAAAATTTATATGTTTGGACTATACCTAGAGAATCAGCGTTATCAACATATGAAAAAGCTGGATTTAAAAAAGTCTCTGAATTTATTAATGAGAATATGAAGTATGGTCCAAACTGTTATGCATTATGGAGTTTAGATAGACCAAGGATTTAAGCATATACGCCGGACGGAAGCTTAGGATCTGGGAACGGTAACTTATCTTCTTCTTTTTCTACGTAATTTTTAAAAGATTTAAAGAATAAATTGGCATGATCAACTGTATGAAAAGCATAAGTTACCCAGCGATTATTTCCGCCTTCAGATGTATTAGCATTCCATTCATAATACCAATATCCTTTCAGTTTGTTATCTTTACACCATTTAGATAAAAGACGTGGATTTGAGATATCTTTCATTAAAACTGAAAAGACTTCATAATGCATTGTTCCATTTTCTGTATATAATTTTTTATGAATATAAGTGCTTCGTAAGTTTTTTATAGTCAATAAAATATCTATCCATGTTTTTTGGATTCTTTTTAACGTATGGGTAGCGATATCTTTTATCACATTCATTTTTTTCTCCATATTTGTCATAATGTTTTTTTACTGCATCAAATCCTACAATAGGAGTATTATGACTGTTGTATCTTCCTATTGCCGGAAAGTTAAAAAAATCTGTATATAAATCTAATTTATTTTCATATCCCCAAGCCTTTTTATTCTTTATAAACTGTTTCATCGATGAATGAGTCAACATAGAATATATTAATTCTGGAGTGTATTTAAAAAATAGAGGAGCTCCATTAATATTGTTTAATTCAAAATATCTTACTAAAGAAAGTTTTGCTTCATTAGGAAGACTATAAGTTATATTTGCCACGCTATCAATTGAGTTGAGTTTAAGAGGTTTATTCATTTCATGAACAGAATAGACATTAAATCCGTTTACTGTTTCATTTCCTGTTATTTTTTTAATAGAAGCTTTTCCAGATCCTATGATAGGTATAATGTCTGCCATGCATGGAAAATAACCCTGTAATTGATCTAAGAACCAAAGATACGCTGAAAACTGTGGACTTGTACAAGTATATTTATTATTGTATTCTTCAAATTTATATGAATCATAAAAATCTATAATATCTAAATCAACAAATTCATATGTCAAATTGTAGAAATCACAAAAAGATACAGCGTATCTTATATCATATAAGTTTAAATCGTTTTTAAATCTTAATATAGCAACTTTGAATTTAATACCACAGCTTAAGAAAACTCTGGCCATCATTTCACTATCAACACCTCCTGAAAGACATAATACTGTATCACCGTAGTCAGAAATAATTTTAGCGGCTCTTTGAGCTTCTTTGAGAGGAGAAGAAGGTCTTTGAGTACACGGATGATAGTATATAGAATCTGTTTCTAAGAAATTAAGGTGAGTTGAAGAACCCATGCTTGTATTCATCTTTCTTTTGCCATAACATAGTGTATATATAGTTATATATATAATGATAGGAAAAACTATGATAGATATTGAAAGAATTTTATTAGAATTAGAAATGCTTCCGAAGTATAAGGATCAAATTATGCTGCAGACCTATGAAGGAAATGAAGATCCATTTGATGGCACAGGAGCACTTCCTGCCCTTATACGACCTGCTAACCTCCCGTCAGGAGGTTGGTCTGAAACAGTTTATAACCTACCACTCTTTGATTTACCATATACAAATAGCATTATTAGTGATCTTGGAATGTTTAGAACAAGAGTAATGATGATGAAACCACATCGCTGCTATAGTTATCACAAAGATCCAACACCGCGGATTCACATCCCATTAATTACTGATGAAAAGTGTATGCTTATTGTAGATGATAAAGTAATAAGATTGCCAGCAGATGGCAATTATTATAAAATTGACACAACATTATATCATACAGCACTGAATGGTAGTAATATAGAAAGGATACATCTAGTTGGAGGTTATCATGAATAAGAAATCTGAAGAAAGAAATGCTCATAAAACGATAATAAGAAATCGTAGAAGCAAACCAATATTTAAACGTGCCGGGACTCTAACGTCAACATCTAAAAAGATATTATGGGATTATGCTATGTCAAATATTCCATCATTAGGTACTGCACATGAGTTACGTGAACGTGATATATTACAACATGATCCTGATAAAGATTTAACAGATTATGGCCAGATTGATATACAATATGCAAAAGATAATAGCCCAAATATGAACTACAATCCTATCAGAGATCGTTTTAGTGTTGAGCCAGTATCACGTCACCCTGAAGATAGTTTAATTCCAAAGGGTGGTGGACTGAGTGAGGCCGACTTTACTGAATATGATTCAATGTTTGAACCAGTCATGAAAGAACTTAACTCAATAGGGTTACATGGCATCTGTAGATTACGTCTTGCAGTACTTGAACCCATGGCAACTCTTCCGACACACATTGACTCACCATATAAGGATCGGTTCTTATGTGTGATAGACGGGGGACATGATATGACTTTTCACAAAGCAAATGTAGGTGAAGATGTTACATTAAAATTTGTGCCTGACGAGATCTGGTATGTGAATACTAATTGGAAACATACTGTTATAAATACCTTAAACCACAAACGAACCGCTTTACTTGGATGCTTTGACTATGACCCTCAATTATTATGAACAAGAACCAGAAGATAATACTTTTCTAGACGTTGTTGCTGATATTACACATCGATGTAATATGACATGCTCGAACTGTTATATTCCGAATAGAGACTATCCGGATATGAACCTAGAGAATTTTACTAACTTCTTAGATCGTTTGAAAAAAAGAATTACAATACGTATTATCGGTGCCGAACCAACAATGAATCCACATTGTGAAAAGTTTATTGCAGAAACAAATGCGCGTGGGCATAAGTGTGTTCTTCTTACAAACGGATTACGCGTTGCTCATAAACCATATCTAGACAAGCTGAAAGCTGCTGGTCTGAGGTTTATATACCTATCAATGAACGGCGTTGATAATGATGATTGGTATGAAGCAATTGATGAGTTACGTTGTGCAAAAAAGAAACTCCAAGCATTTGAGAATATTGCAAACTCACGAATGACAATTGATATTGGAACGATTATTGCAAAAGGGGTAAACGAAGAAGCTCCAGGTCGTTTATTACATCTGATAGATAAACACGAAGTTAAGAATTGTGTACTACGAATTAAGAATATTGGAGCCATAGGAAACTATTTAAAATCTGAAAATGTAACAAAAGCTGAACTTGTTGATTCTATTTCAGATCAAATGAATATATCAAAAGATTGGATTGAAGAATATACAACAAGCGGTATTAATCCATTAAACAATGAACCTAATACATTGATCTTTCCAATGGAAAGAACACATAAAGGTTTAAGAGGTAGATGGATTAAAGTAGCAGATTGGTCTGGAGATATTCCAGATGCAGATAGTAGAAGACGTGGAAGAATAACAGAAGACTTTAAAATAGCACCATTTTTTGAGCATGTAAAAGCAAATGAAGGAAAGTACTAATGACGATCGATTTAACCAATGGCCTTACAGTTTCGGCTGTAATGTTAGAATATATTAAAAAAGCTAGGCCTGAATCAAATATAGAACTAGAGCATCTTATAACAAGCGAATCACTTCCATGGAAAACGTTAGGCTTTGATAGTCTTGATTCTGTTGAAATGATTATGACTGTTGAAGACGCACTTGATTTTAGTATACGAGATGAATCAGCTTTTGAAAGCAGTGATTTAAGTCTTTATCAAATAGCTAATATATTAAACGATGATTACGTTACCACAAGAAGTACGTAGCCAGTACCCAGAGGTATTCAATTTCTGGTGCGAATATCCAGAATCGTGGCAAATGAAGAACCCCTTCGGACCTGAAACGTTTGAATATACTCCTATTATATACAAAGGCAAGTTTACTGACTGTGAGCATGCTGTCAATAGATATACCAGAACGTTGTATTTACTTCATGAGGAATTAGAAGATACTCCGCATCGATTAAATAAGAACTATAAAAAATGGTTTCATAAAAATCTATCTAATGCAATATTGTTTGGCGTTATGTGGGATATTACAAATGATCGACCAGTGTGTTTTGGACAAGTAGGCAAACGCACCGGATATGCTACAGAGTTACTTAAGATTAATGAAAGATTTTATACGTTTAAAGACTATCGTGTTGGAATGTTTAAATCACCAGACGATCATTTTAGTACAATATATCAATGGCATGTTGCCAGACAAACCGCAAACATTGTTTTTTTAACACGTGAAAATACACCGTTATTTTTTAAGAAAAGTGCAAAGCTCTTTTATTTCTTTTCAGAACATAATGATTGGGCAATAACAGAGAATGTTGTATATTCTCATGTATTAAAAAGCAAATGTTGCTGTTATTACTGGTTTAATAGGTATAAATACGATAAATACAGTGCAGCAAACATGATGAGTGAGTTACTGAATACTGATGAACGGTTTAAGATAAATTAGGAGAAATACATGGCCCTTTATAACGAATACACTTTAGAATGCCCGTCCGGTCAAACGTACCCAAGTGCATATGCTATAAGAGAAGCAGCAGTCGATAGTCTTGGTAGTACTATCAAAGCAAGAATCATAGCTGATATAACATATGCTGGTGAAGGAACATATATTGAAGAAGAAGTAGTTACTATGTTATCAGCTTCAAAATTTCATTGTGAAAGAACTTTTAAAGCTGGAACTCCAGATAGTTTAATAGATGAAATGGAAGGTTACTTGACAAGCTTAAATAGTCTTGGCTGGACTTATACTAGGTTAGCATAATGGCCGACGATATTTTTGATTTTGGTTTTACAGTTGTCAATGAAGACGAACTGGAAGTTGCTCAAAAGGCAACTAAAACCGCTACTGCTGCAACTGCAACTGCTAAGTCAATAGACGATAAGTTGAATAAGTTATATAACGCAATCATACCACTACTTACAAATCTCAAAGCAAACCCTGAAAAAGACTATATTCTTTGGCCTAAACGATTAGAAAAAGTTGAAGCATTCGAAGATATGCTACAGAAGATTTACAAAGGATAATACTATGTGGACTGCATTAGTCCTTATTTGTCACGTAAGTGCAATAGAACAATTTAAATCATTACCAATAGAAGATGTAGTAATACCTGCAGGTATGTGCTATACTACTCCAAGTCCTCGGCCTGTTGAAACTGAGTTCTTATGCCATGCATTAGCATATTCATTTGGACAAATAATGCTTGAAAGTAAAAAGACTCCGAACTACGATATAGTAGATTATAAATGCGTTGAATGGGATCTAGGATATTTAGGACCTTCTATTTAGAAGTAGCTCTGAAGATACCATCCCAATCATTAGGTAAATCCTGTTCCATTAACTCTTCACATCTTTCTATCCACATATCATAGTAGCCTGTTAGCTCTCCGTCAAAACTATTTTTAAGCGTTTTACAGAATGCTATCACTGCTTCAAATTCTTGTCCTCGATATTTTGCGTGCATTATTTCATGTTGTTCTTTTGCAACTTCATGCTCACGTGATTCTATGACAGTGTATATTTTTGTACCTTGAGTTTTACCTTTCACAGCAATGTTATCTAGTTCTAGAACAGTATAATCGTTCTCAACTGCTGCAGCTGTTTTAGGTCCTATGATAATTTTAACTGCATAGTTTTTGCTTTGACCTTCAAGTCTTGCAGCAGTGTTTACGCCATCACCAAGACATGTGTAATCAAATCTTTGATCACTACCCATATTACCTACAACAACATCATCAGAGTTAATACCAAGACCCATACCAAATGCTGGTATTCCTTCTGGTTCTATTTCTATATTAAACTCTTCAAGACTCTTTAACATTGCAAGACCGGTTTTAACTGAATCTTTGGCATGATTTGGATTATCGAGTGGTGCATTCCAAAATGCCATCTGAGCATCTCCAATATACTTATCTAATGTACCGTTATTATTAAGAATCTCTTTTGTCATTGCAGTCATATATCTGTTAATGAGTTTAGTTAATCCTTGTACGTCTTCTCCATAGTGTTCTGATATGTTAGTAAACCCTCTTATGTCTGTAAACATAATAGAAAGATCTCGTGTTTCTCCACCGAGCTTTAATAGTTCTGGATTCTTTTGTAGTTTAGCAACAAGATCTGGTGAAAGATACGTACCAAACTGTTTCTTGATTTGTTGTTTAAGTGTAAACTCTCTGACGAACCTATTAAATATTGCATGTAGACCGACAAGCGTTAACATTAATATTGGCATTGTAGGATCGATTAGCCATAGATGTTTAGAGAATAAGTAAGTTACAAGATAAAATGTTCCGGCACCGGTTACTACCATAAAACAAAATACTAAACTATATCGTAGTACTGCTGCAATCAAAATAGTGAGTGCACCAAGAACTACGATGCCTGCGAGTTCATATAGATCTGCTTCGATTGGACGTGATATTGTTTCGCCTGCAATAACTGTACTGAGCGTGGCACCGATAACCTCGTGTGGATACTTTTCACCGATCGGAGTTGCAAGAGGGTTAGCTAAACCTTCGGCCGTAATACCTACTATAACAGTTCTACCGGCGATTGTAGATAAATTATCTCTTAAATAATCATAAGAATCTATTTCCGTATTCCATCGTAAGAAAAGCCTTGCTCTATCATCAGTCTTTATGATACCACGTTTGATAGGAAAACCTTTTACTCGAATACTATCAATACCATATGGAGTTGTTTTCATAGAATAGGTTGGTGCATCTACCATTACTCGAAGAGCTTCTACTGCGATGTTAGGATATAGATTGCCTTGTATATTAATTAATAATGGAACACGTCGAACCACACCATCAATCTCTGATGCAGTATTGATAACACCTACACCATCTGCATCGAAGATAGGTGGTAACATACCTTTATATGTAAAGAGATTGTTTGATGCGTCTTTGTTTCCACCAACCATATTCACTGGTCGAAATATACCTATTGATTCTCTTTGTAAACTTCCGGTCTGTGCAATAACAACACCGTTGCCTATTAGTGCATCTAGTAATTCAGGATCTTTACCAAATCTATCTGGCTCTGAGAATAACATAGGCAGCACAATAATACCTGCACCTTGCTCGCGTAATGTCCATATTAAATCAGCTATCTTATCTCTTGGCCATGGCCATTGACCATTTGCCTCGATTGCCTTTTCGCCGATAGTAACATATGCAAGGTTTTCTTCTTGATATACAGTTTCATTTTGTAGCTGCCAGTCAAATGCTTTAAGCTTTGCAATCTGTACGATACTATTATTAGACCATGAAAAATATGCTATTGCAAATACTGTAAGAAATGCAACACTCCAATGTGTTAATATTTTACCCATGATTCATCCCTAGTTTTGTGTTACTGTGACACCACATCCACTTGAATTTTGACATGTGCCGGTTAATGAATAATTCTGTGTTGTATCGCTATGTTGTGTTAAATTTAAAGCATAAACACCAGCACCTTTTGTGAGAGTAATTGATGCATTATGCGAGCCTTGACCAGTTTGAACTGAACTGACAGAATGGCCGTCACCATTTAATCGTAAATACAGATCCTTTTCACCAGTACCTTTTTGTTTTGCAAATACATTATTATTATCACCATAAACATAAACAGTCATATCGTGTTTATCGGAGTTGCCTGATCTCTGACCAAGTTTTAATACATTATCATCACCATGAACATCTGCAATCATTACATGATTTGCTGCTTCAAAACTTCCACTTGTACATGTAGAAGAACTTGTATTATCATAAACACAGCCCTGAGTAAGTGCAAGTGAATTATCATTACCTTGTATGTGGAATCCTATCGTTCCACCAGCAGAAGTATTCGCTTGATTGTTAATTTGTTTAATCTCGAATGCATTGCCATTGCCATCTATATCTCCACCCCAAGCTGCACCACTACCCCAGTAAGATACCCATGTTGTTCTATGGTTATCTCCTTGTTGAAGAAGGTTAAACGTAGTATTGTTTCCATCTATATCAAGTTTAAGATAATTATTTTTGCCGTCTTGTGTAACATCTAAATCAAAACTAGCACCAGCCTGCTCAATGTATAACTCATTTGCTACTGCTGGATGACACCCAGAGATGATTACTATACTAATTACTTTGATATATCGTAACATTGCCACCTCCTGCTCCGCCAAGTTCGTAGTCGTATATTTCTATTTGTCCTTGATACACGTTAATCGTATAATTGTTTTCGTTATTTAAAACCATCTCTATCGTATTATCACCGTCTGTTCTATACCATGTCCAATTATTTTCACCGACTATTAATATAATTCCTCTTTCGTCTTTACCTGACTTCTTACCTTTAGTTCTACCGGCCAAAGCATCACGAGTTAATAATGCAATAAGTTCTGAGTTAACTTGTTCTAGAATATCTGGTAACAAATCAAAGTCTAACCAGTTCACATCAAGTTCTGCGAACTCTTCTTCAACTGCTAGAAGATCTTCATCTAATTCTTCAAATGCCAGTAAGTCAATATCTAATAATGTTCTTACTTCTTTTCGAATCACATCAGTATCTTCAGTGATCTGCTTTTTACGAACGATCAGCAGGTTATTAATCATTCTTGCATCTATATCAAGTAATACCGGAGCAAGAGGTTTCCTGCCTAAATCAGTAGTTCTTGTGGCCTGAAAAGCCTTATTCAGAATCACTATTCCTACATCAGTTTCAACTGATATCTCACCAGTATAACACATACCAGAAACATCACAAGAAGGCAGAAGAATGATTGTACTTCCACCGAGTTCATCAACTGTCATCGTAAAATCAGTACCACGTACGCCGATGTTTGAAGTCGGTGTAGATATCTTTACGTTCTGACGAAAGTTCTTTGCTAACTTTCCAGATGCATATCTTAATGTACCAAGCTTTACTTTGAGACCCAGCGACCCTTCATTATTTGCTGGATCATATACATAATCATCGATCACTAATACAGACTGAGCTGTCATATCAACTATTGTATCATCAATAAACGTTAAGCGGTGTCCGCCTTGAAATGTTTCAATCTTATCGTTTTGTTCTAGTTCAACATCTAAATCAGAATTGAGCTTTTCGCCAGTTTCTCTTTCCAAAGATCCTGGTGACTTCGCTGCAGTCACGGTTCCTATACTACCCAATGCTTGGGAAGCTAGCATAACAAATAATAATATAAACTTTAGCATTACTGAGTCTGACTAATGTCTACGTCAGCAGCTGCTCCAGAACCAGTGTTCGTAATAATATCCAGAATAGAATCATATGCACCGCTTTGTACAACATCGTATGTAGCGCTATTACCAGTATGATGTATTGTTATCTGATGACCATTACTGTCTCCAGGGCCATCTAGATTGACCTGAAAGTTGTTTAGATTACCAACTGCTGTAATAGATACTGGTGCAGAAGCACCGTCAATATCAAGGTTCACAGTAGTCGAATCACCTGTTGCTTGTAATACTACATTTGAAGCTGAAGATGCAGCTGTTGTACCAACATCAATATCAATGTTACCGCTGTCACCTATTATGTCAATGTCAGCAGTCCAGTTATCACAGTAGCTAGAACTGGATCCTGCATTACATTTTAAAACAATGTCGTTGCTATCACCAGTTGCAACTATGTTAGCGTTTAATGAAGTACCCTCAAGATCCAGAGTTAATACGTTAGTAGCACCGGTCTGCTTTGCGTATAATACTGAAGTTGTACCAGTCAGACTCATTCTTGCTGAAGTTGTACCCATAACGTTATTTTGGCCATCTTGAATTAAATCAAGATTTAATCCGGCACCACTCTGTGTAATGTAAATGTCATTTGCAAACGCAGGCGATAAACCTGCGGACATCAATAATATAAGAAATATTTTATGCATATTTCTCATAGTACTTTACCTCCTTAACATCTAACTTATTACAGATTATTCTATAATCAAGTTAGGTTTGTCTTTCCCTTTAAATTTCCATAGTTCTTGTTTTTCACCTTTATCGACTATATCAACTACTGCACGTTCTATAGCTTTTCTCACTGCAATGTTAGCAGGCTCATTTGTTGCCCTACCAATTTCTGATTCTACAGGCATAGTACCCATATCAACCCATCTAAAGATATCGCCTTGTGTTTTAACACTTATGATGCTCTTAGAGGTTGTCGATGTTAATAATATTTCACCAGTAGAAACTGAGATAAGTCTGAGTCCTACTGTTACTGTGTCACGAGCATATTGTGAATTTACACCTACGCCCAATAAGCGAGCACCTTTACCTCCGGTTTGTGTACTACTATCATATCCGATAATAGCTCCTTCAATAAGTATGCCTGCAAATAATAATGGTTTTAATTTATCTGTATCCTTATTCAGTTCTCGAGTTTGTCGTATGATCTGTCGTTCTTTGATTAAATGATCTACTTCTTCTCGTTCTACGACTTTAAACCAAGATCCTTCACCTACTTCTTTCAGTGTCTCAATCAGATATAGTGCACCGCCTTGAGTTACAGCAGAACTGAGATGTGCGATATTAATACCAGGTTTTCTTTGGCCTGTCTTATCTGTAAACGAATATACTGCTACAGTTATTTTTGGACCATCGAGTTGATGATATCCTGCTACGGCTTTACTTGCTTTTTGCACAGTAGGTGCATCAATAAATTGACTCAGATCATGGTTCTTATTTCTGTCTGCAACATCACCACTTCCCATACATCCAGTTAATGCACATAAGAGAAACAATGGTAAGAATAATTCTGATAAAACTACCATCTAAAACTCAAAATTTCCGACTGGAACTGATATAGTTGTGACTGTTCCGTCTTCGTCTGTTATTCGTATATTAATATTTTCGTCAACCTTTTCCCAGTAAATAGTATTTCCTTCTATTGTAGCTGTACCTGATGTTGGACACGAGCTTGTACAGTTCTCTCCGAACATACTATCAACAAGTTGTTTAGATAGCTGTGCATAGATTCTACTCTCAACATTGACTAAGAACTTGTTTATTGTTTGATTCTTAGTGTCTCTTATTGCCTGAGCAAGATCTGCTGCTTTTTTATCTTTACGATCTTTGTCTCTCGTAAATCGTAACTGTTCTACTGAAAGAACATGACTCGAATATCCAGACCCGCTAAAGCTTGGGTTTTTAAACCCAAACCCTAGATCAGTTGCGCCCGCAGGCATGCTTGTGCTTACTAACCACAATATCGTGCCGCAGCCGCTTACTAAAAATAGTAATACCATGGTTAAATAAAATCTCATTACTTATCGAGCTCGTTAATTCGACGTTCTAATTCTAGCCACATTCTGACAGCATCTTCATGCTTATGCCCTATTGTTTCAACCTGTTGTTTCAGACTATGAAATACATCATCAGATACTTTTCGTTCAACTGTTGAGAACATTGCTTCCATTCGTGCACGATTTTCTGTAGAAATACGATTTGCTTCTGCAATCTGATTAGTAATTTCTTCTTTATCTCTGCTCATTTCGTCAATCATTCTTCGAAGAAGATCCATTCGTGTCATAACATTTTCTTCAATAGATCTTTTATTGTTTTCTATTATGTTACGCATATCATCGTGATGATGATTTCCCATTTCATCAACTCTGCTATTAAAGTTTCCACTTTGACGATCAAGCTTGTTTTCTAATTCTGCAATTTGTTCAGCTTGATTTGCAAACTGTACTTCAAATTCATTAACATAGTTTATGCCTATATACATTGCCGATACGACTGATGCTAAAATTGGCAGCATTACTATAAGTGTTTTTATCATTTTGTATTCCATCTTTCTAAGTATTCAATATAATTTACCATCGAGTGATCTGCAAAGTTATCAATAGAACCTTTCTTAAGTCCCATCCACATACCTTTCATACGATCACTAAATCTATTAGATAATAGTGTAGGAGGTGTTACGTCACCCATACTATTAATATATTTCTCTGTACCGTGGTGTCGATATCCCATTATTCTAAATGGAACTCTTGTTACGATATCATTATTATTTACCCATCTGATATGATCTATTTTCAGTGATTTCACATAAGCAGGCCAACCGACACGAGGTGAACCGTACGTATATAACTGTACAGGATCAACAACTTCAGGATCGGCCATGCAGCGTGCAGCCATGATAGTTGCCATGGCTGCTCCGAGACTATGTCCACAGAACCATAGAGATTTGGTTTTAATTTTATCTTCACCACAGCCTAAGCATACGAGAGGCCATAATTCATCAACTTCTGTTTTGAATCCTTGATGTACTCTCGAGATTGTTTCAGCCATCACTGGGATTGCTTTTAAATCTGCTTTGATATCATTGAACTCAGTTGGTTGTGTGCCGCGACATGCGACAACCACATCTGTTTTATTTTCGAGTCGATATGCCTGTGCACCTCCATTATCATAAAATGCGACTTTTGTAAAACCCAGCTCTTTGACTGCTTTCTTTACTTCTTTCGTATCACCATATGCGATAGATGCAAGCTTTGCGAAGAGAAGACTCTT
>Ga0115572_10000721_pt1 | contig 27705 bp, 29 predicted proteins | sample COGITO_mtgs_1206_FD_88681 | JGI IMG/M metagenome (GOLD analysis project Ga0115572, IMG submission 88681) | Pelagic marine microbial communities from North Sea - COGITO_mtgs_120607 | ecosystem: Environmental > Aquatic > Marine > Epipelagic | place: Germany:Helgoland, sampling site Kabeltonne... | reverse complement strand
TGTTGGTTGCACCTGACGTGATTTGGGTGGCACCGAGTACTGCACCAGCAGCAATAACGGCACCCAGAATTAAACGACCAGATCGTGACATCGGGGGGACGGTACTGCCGCGGCAGTCAATTCAGCGCAGAGAGTGAGCGGATTGTGTGAGTCACCAAAAATTTGGTTGCGGGCATCGATGTTGCAGCCGTTTTTGGACCCTTGGCCCACAGGTTGTGCGTGTGTGGCTGTGATCCGCGGGCCCGCCATAAAACGTGAGGGTTGGAGTGCCACCCTCCATCTCTTCGGACTCGTTGATCGTCGCGGAGGTCGCCGGATGCGTTCGGGTGAACAAACGCCGCTGGTGTTCAGGCTTCACCGTTTTTCTTCTAACAGTTCGAGGTTTTTCTTCTAAGACCCCCTGGCGGAGAGGGTGGGATTCGAACCCACGGAATGTTGCCATTCACACGCTTTCCAAGCGTGCCGATTCGGCCGCTCTCGCACCCCTCCAGGTGTTGCCCTCACACGTTACCGGTATGTGAAAGTGGTGGTGACTAGGCGATCTGCGGCACACAGGCGATGCCGATGAAGGCTGCTACCTTCCGGTCCTGACCTGGTTCACGGGCGCTTGTTGCACAGGACCCAGTCACCACCGACTCCTATGATATCGCGGCCGCCAGGGTTCGGGCCTGATCGGCCAGCTCAGGTGCACCGAGACGTTCGGCCATGTCGGTGAACCGGTCGGTCGGCCCTGACCAGCGCCACTCGTCGACTGCTCCGACGTCCAACTTTGTGTCGATTGTGGCGATCCGGCGGAACAGGTAAGCGTCGGAAAGTTGTGCCTGGAGGGTGACCGACAGTTTCGCGGCACCACGCAGACCGGTGACGTCCCACTGACCGGCTGCGGCCGGGATGTTCTCGAGGTGGTCATAGCGAGCGAGGACCGCTGCGGCGCTCTTGGCTCCCCAACCCGGAAGCCCGGGGAATCCATCCGAGGAATCGCCGACCAGTCCCAGGTAGTCGGGAATCGAACTCGGTCCAACGCCGAACTTCGCGATAACCCCTGCCTCATCGATGATTTCCCGCTTTCGTCGATCGAACTGGACCACTCGGTCACCACGAACGCACTGCCCAAGGTCCTTATCGGGGGTGATAATTAAGACCTGCTCAACGCGTCGGTCAGCTTCGGCCACCGCAGCCGCAGCGCCGAGTGCGTCGTCGGCCTCGTGGGTCGTCATGGGCCAAACGGTGAAGCCAACGGTCGCGAGGGCCTCCTCCATTACAGGGATTTGGAGGAGGATCGCCTCCTCCATCCCGGCACCGCTCTTGTACCCGGGATAGAGATCGTTGCGGAAGCTTTCAATGGTGTGGTCAGAGGCGATTCCCACGTGCGTAGCGCCGTCAGCGACGAGCGCCAACGTCGATGCCACTACACTGGCGGCCGCTGCGAGCGGATGGCTGTCGGAGTGCCGTGATACTTGTCCGAAGTGCTGACGAAATAGCTCGTAGGTGCCATCGACGAGGTGTACGCGCATGATCGGCACGGTAGTTCTGATCGGGTGACAGCCACGGCCATCGCATACCGCCATGCCATTCGTCCCCTAGGTCAACTGGCAGAGCACTGGAAAGGGGAGGTTCGCCGCAAATCACGGAAGCCTCAGCAATTCCGTAAAGATCGGGTCGGGCGGATCGGTACATCGGTGGTGACCGAGAGGCAGTCGGGTGAAGCTGCAATTGCGTCCGCTCCGCAGATTCCATTCAAGGCTTGGGGTGGCCGGTCATGGCGCCCCAGGCGTCTACCACGCAGTCGAAGGCGTCGTTACCCGCCGCGAGTAGTTAACGACGTAGGTTGAGAAGGCCGGGTAAGGGCTCACCATCGGATCATAAATTGGTCCTGATCACCCGCCGAGTCGAGGTTAGGTGTCCTGGAGGGAACGCACAATCCAGTCGAGCATCCAGGAGAGAAATCCATAGAGCTGGCGCTCGGCTTCAAAGTAGTCACCGACTTGGCCGGTGCCGACCTCGTCTTCCTCGCCAACGTCCAGCAGCGTGCCGAGCACAACTCGCACGGCGTTGACCGACTGCATGAGTGCGACGACCTGACGCTCATCGAGAGTCTCCTCGTTAGCGGACAGGTATTCGGCGACTGTGTCGATCTGGGCAACGCGGCTCGTGACGAGTTCGTCGCGCATGAGTCGTTGGTACTCGGCTTCCTTCTCCTCGTCGGCGGGATATGCAACCGGAAACAGTCGCTGGATCAGCGGCGATTGCTCGTCGGAGTCGCTCGTGAGAATCGTACGAAGCTCGGTGAGCAGCTGACCGATGACAGCCCGTTCGTCGTCACCGACATTCAACACCCATTGGGTGGCACTCTGCTTCGTCGTCGCATAGATCGGCGGTTTGAACCGGCGAGTCACGTGTCATGTTCCATCGTCGCCCAGAGGCTGTGCTCGTGGAGTCGGAATACGTGCATCTCGGCTTCCTCGCGTGTTCCGGAAGCGACAACGGCCCGTCCCTTCTCATGCACGTCGAGCATCAACTCGGTTGCCTTCTCCAGCGAGAACCCAAACAGCTTTTGAAATACGTGGGTGACGTAACTCATGAGATTTATCGGATCATTCCAGACGAGTACGATCCATGGACGACTGGAGTCGGTGGCATCCTCTAGGCGGGGCTCTTCGACCCGCATCGGTTCGAGCGTCGTGGGCACCTCGTTAATCGTACCGACAACGTCGATTGGCCTGCTGCCGCTGGCCATCACAGCTGGATCGTGTGCCGGTCGAACGAAATTTACGTGGATCGCCCGGCCTCCACTGGCCGCGAACTGCCGTCGCCTCGTACGCTGTAGCAGTCATGGCTGTCGGCTCCCGTCCTCTTGTACCGTCCCGGTTGGCGCCCGGCGGAGTCGCAGCTCACGCACCACGCCGCAAGCCGACCACTGTGATCGGGGCCTACATCGCCCTCACCAAACCGCGTATCATCGAACTACTGTTGATAACGACGATTCCGACCATGGTGCTCGCCCAGCAGGGTTGGCCACCCGCTCGGCTCGTGATCGTCACGTTAATCGGCGGCACGCTCGCCGCTGGCGGCGCGAACGCAGTCAACATGTACGTCGACCGTGACATCGACGCGCTAATGGAGCGCACGCAGAATCGTCCGCTCGTCATTGGGGTCATCGAGCCCCGAAATGCGCTGTTTTTCGCAGTTGCACTACAAATCGCTGCATTCGCAATCTTGTGGAACGGTGCAAACCTACTGTCGGCCGTGCTAGCGCTTTCGGCGGCGGGTTTCTACGTCGGCGTCTACACGCTGTGGCTTAAACGGACAAGCCGTCAGAACATCGTGATCGGCGGCGCGGCCGGCGCTGTGCCGGTCCTGGTCGGTTGGGCGGCCGTGCAGAACTCGCTGGGTTGGGAACCCGTCATCCTGTTCGTGGTGATGTTCCTGTGGACCCCGCCCCATTTTTGGGCGCTTGCCGTCAGATACTCAGATGACTACAGCGCGGCTGATGTCCCGATGCTTCCCTCCGTTGCACCGATGGCGGAGGTGGTCAAGCAGATGATCGGCTACACCGTGGCGCTCGTGGTCTCCACGGTGGTCTTCTGGCCGGTCGCCAGCCTCGGATTGATCTACGGCATCTCGGCCATCATCCTCGGGGTCATTTTCATCTTGGGCACGATCACCCTCGGCAAGAATCCAACCGCCGCGGCATCGATGCGCTTGTTTGGCTACTCAATCACCTACGTCACATTGTTATTCGGCGCGATGATGCTCGATGTGTTCGTTGAGCACGGTGTCTCCTGACGCTCGGAACGTTCGGGAAACCACCGCAGATAAGGCGAAGGGGACCGAGCTTGGGTGAGCTTGCGCGTATGAACCGTGCTGAACGGCATCCAAACCACCGCAAAATCATGCGGAAATTCTGGCGAAACAGTCGCATGCAAGTAGTCTCGGGCCGTCGCGACAGGACTCGTCCCAGCGCGGCGACGACAGACGTCGGCTCCATCGCGCCGGCCCAAGACGCTCCAGCCAAATGAGTTTCAACACCGCATGACCACCATCGATTCCAGCCCCGACACTTCGGGTGACTCGACCCTTGCCAGGCCGCTCGCTGCCGGTGTGGATTGGCTCACCTCGAGCGACCATAAAAAAATCGGCCGGATTCTTGTCGGCGCAGGCCTTCTCGGGCTCCTCGCAACCATCGTCGCCAACCTGCTGATAGCGATCGAACGTGTCGACGGAGGCGCGGCCGCCCTCGACTCTGACTCATGGGCGCAGTTGCTCGGCAGCCAACGAGTCGGCCTTGTGTTCGGTACGGCACTTCCCCTCGCTGCGGGCCTTGCGGTTGCGATCGTTCCGCTCCAGTTGGGTGCACGTGCCATCGCCTTCCCCCGCCTCGTTGCGGCTGGAACGTACATGTGGCTTGGCGGGCTCATCCTGTCGTTCGTCTCGTTGCTCAACAACGGCGGCTTTGGCGGCGGTGACGGGGACATGGTTGACCTCTTCCTGGCCGCTCATGGACTCATGGCGCTCGGCTTCACTGCCGTCGGGATCAGCTTGGTCACGAGTGTGCTCACCACCCGGGCACCCGGCATGACCATGCGCCGGGTGCCGTTCTTTTCCTTCTCGGCATTGGTGTTCGGCATCGGTCTCGTGCTCGTGATGCCGGTGCTCTTCGGAGCCATGATCTACCTCTTCGTCGACCACCGCAGCGGTGCCCGTGAGGCTTTCGGTGGCAATGAGGGCATCTATACCTGGGCAGGCTGGATCTTCACCCAGCCGAGCACCTTCTTGTTCGCCGTTCCGGCGCTGGGGTTGTTTGCTGAACTGCTTCCGGTCACGTTCCGTAAGCGCGCCAAGCTGCGCGGCCTGGTGTTCGGCGGGCTTTCGCTGGTCGGTGTGTCAGCACTTGCTGCGGTTACCCAGCAGCTTCGATTTGACGTGCCGTGGGAAGGATCGCAACTGTCGGTTGCCGATGGCGATGACTTCTCCACGAAGCTTGGTGACGTGGCGCCCTGGGCAATGTTCCATCTTCTGCCGTTGCTCGGTGCCGGCATTCTCTTCCTAATGATGTTGTTCCTTGCGAAGCCCGCGAAAGACGATGATGGCGAAACGATCCTGCCCAACATCACCGCTGGCTTTCTGTTCGCATTCTTCGGCTTTGGAATGATCTTCGTCGGGATGGTCGGCTCGGCGATCGAACCGATCGTCGACTTGGGTCTGGTCGACACCGTGTTTAGTGAAGCGTCGCTCGTCTACGTCGCCTACGGCATCGCACTCGGCGCAATGGGTGGCATCGTCTACTGGGCGCCGAAGCTCTGGGGCCATACGCTTGACATGAAGAAGGTTGCACCGCTCGCACTGCTCGGTGTGGCCGGCACCATTCTCGCAGCGTTCCCTCACTACATCGCTGGATTCCTCGATCAACCTGCCGGTCTCGTTTATGACAACGGCGATCTGCAAATTTGGAACATCCTCGTTCTCGCCGGCCACGGGCTCATGGTCTTAACGGTCATGGCATTCGCGGGCCTACTGGTCGCTGCAATGGCCGGTTCCGAGCAGAACGCCGTCGACGACCCGTACGACGGCCAGACCATCGAATGGGCGACCACCTCGCCCGCGCCAACGTCTAACTTCGTCGACGTGCTGCTGATCACGTCGGCAGAACCGCTGCTCGACCTGAAGACTGCGAACGACTCGAACACAGGGAGTGCGAGCTGATGGAAGCTCTTGCCGCCGGTCCCGCGCCGGCACCGCGTAACCAGATCGTCGTAGGGGCAACCCTCGCAAGCGTGGCCATTGCAATGCTCACCGGCGGAATGCTGGCCATCTGGGCCGTCAAGCGTTCCGCAGCTATCGAAGCCGGTCAGAGCTGGCTGCCGAGCGGTATCTCGGTCCCGGAGGTCCCGAGCAACGTGGTGCTCATTGCGTTCCCGGCACTCTGCTCATTTGCACAGTGGGCGGTCTGGGCGTCGAAACGCAACGACCGCTCGAACACGGTCTTTGCGCTTGGTGTGTCGGCATTCGTTGCCCTCTTAATCCTCAACGCGCAGGCGTTCATCTGGAATCAGATGGGCGTCGCGGTCGCCGACGGGCAGTACGGATCGATGTTCTACGCCATTACGGGCATGTTCTTCGCGTTGGTCGTGGCGGGACTGCTGTTCAGCTTCGTCGCCATGTTCCGCTATCTCGCCGGTCGCACCCGCGAACGACAGATCCTCATTGCCCATGCCATCTTTTGGTACGCCATGACAGCCGTGTATGCGGCCATCTGGTTCCTCGTCTACGTCACCAAGTGAGATTCATCGACTGATGTTCACCACCGGATCGAAATTCCTCATCGGCGCCTCCGCCGTCGCTCTGCTTGCCACCGTGATCTACGGCGTCGGTCAGGACGGTGTGCTCGGCACCATCGGGCTTGCGTCAGCGACAGTCGGTCTCATGGCGCTCACAGCGCTTAACGCCATTCTGCGGGATTCCAACGTTTTCCTTGATGACGACGCACCCGTTGAAAACACTGCCGCGGCGCAGCCTGCGCCGACTGGCAGCGTCTGGCCATTCGGATTCGCGTCCGGCGCGGTCGTTGTTGCCGTCGGACTTGTCAGCTACCAACCGGTCGTTGTGATCGGCGTGGTCGTACTGCTCGCCACCGGCGCTGAATGGACCGTGCACGCTTGGGCTGAGCGGGCATCCAGCGACGGCGTCCACAATGCCAAGGTCCGCAGTCGACTCTCCAACCCGCTCGAATATCCGATCGGTGGCGCAGTCGCCCTCGGCATCATTATCTACGGCTTCAGCCGAATCATTCTCTCATTGGGAAAGACCAACACGACGGTGGCGTTCTTTGTAGCGGCAACTGTCGTCGTGGTCGTGGGTTTCATGATCGCCAGCCGCCCGAAGCTTGGCAGCGCGGCCGTGGGCAGTGTGATGGCGGTTGGTGCAATCGCAGTTGTCGCCGCCGGAACGGTTACCGGCATCCGAGGCGAACGTGACATTGCCGAGTTCGAAACCACCACGATTTGGCAAGAGGAAGCCCTGCTCCATCCTGAGGAATACGCCGCGGGAGCCGCCGAGGGTAAACACCCGGCGGGTCTCATTTGCGAGAGCCCCGAAGAATTTCCTGAAGCCGACGAACGGGCCAGCGAAACGGTGGGAATGAAGTCGGGGACCTACCAAGTTTTACTCTCGGAGTCAGGAACGCTTGACTTCGATCCACCTGGAGAGAAGGAAGCGGGGGCCGTGGGAATGGTCATCCCACGCTCCAGCACAACGAACGTGATCTTCCGCAACGACTCTGATGAGCACCGTCGCTTGTCGCTGGATCTAGGCCGTCCGTATACCGTCACCGACTACGAGAGCGAAATCGGGAACCTCGACGAGTCCGCCCCGCCGACACAGATCTGCACCACGCTGATTGAGCCTGGTGGCGCCCAATTGCTGACATTCAAAGCAGGTGAGCCGTCGTTTGCTTACGAGAGCATCCCGAACCCCAATGGGCCGCCGGGCGCTGACGGGTTCTGGTTCTTTGTTCCGGGGGTAGACACTGCCAAGCTTGAATTGATCGTGCCGTGAGTGCCAGAACCGATGTAGCAAATCACGAAGGTACGAGAGAGCGCGCGGCCCGAGCGACAACTAGTTTGAAGACCGTGACCACTCGAACACAAGGCGCTCGCTTGGCGAAAGTGGGCGGAGTAGTCGTCCTCACTGGACTCATTGCTGGTTGTGCGAAGAATGCGCCCCAAGACACGTTCCAGCCCAGAGGAACAAACGCAGAGAGGATTAACGATCTCGCACTCCCGGTGTTCTACATCGCTGGCGTGGTCGGTGTCATCGTGTTGGGGGTAATCGCATGGACGGTGATGCGTTACCGGGACCGAGGACAACCTATTCCGGTACAAACCCACGGGAAACCAGCGCTTGAGATCGCACTAACAATCTTGCCGGCGCTGATTCTCATCGGCGTGGCCATACCGACCGTCGGAACAGTGATGGCACTGAACGATACGGACGATACCGAGTGTGTGGTCAACGTCACCGGCCAGCAATGGTGGTGGGAATTCGACTACCCGGTTCAAGACGGTTGCATGCCGGGTGGAATAACGGAACCGATTGTCACCTCGGGACAAATGGCGATCCCAGTCGACACCAATGTGCTGATCCGTGGTACCAGCCGCGATGTCATTCACTCGTTTTGGATTCCGCGCCTCAACGGTAAGCGGGACATGGTTCCAGGACGGGTCCACAATCTGCGCATGCAAGCCAATGAGCCAGGGCTGTATGCCGGTCAGTGCGCGGAGTTCTGCGGTCTGAGCCATGCCAACATGCGAATGGAAGTTGCGGCATTGACGCAAGACGGCTTCAACCGTTGGGCGGCAAACCAGCTTGAAGCGTACGAATCCCCGGTGGAAGGAACGGTCGCGGCTGACGGCGAATCGGCCTTCGTCACGAATTGCTCAAGTTGCCACCAAGTCAATGGACTCGAAGCTGCCGACGGAAACCCCATCATCTCCCGGCCCGATGTGGGTGTATATCCCGGCGCTGCTCCCAACCTGACCAACTTGATGACAAGAACAGACTTCGCGGGAGCATCGTGGTCGCTGTTGCGAGAGGAGTGTCGGAAGGAGGTCTGGGAGGCTGAGCCAGACCAGTTCACCGACCGGTATCTCGAAGGAGTGACCGACGATTGCTTCAACGAAGTCGACTTACGCGAATGGCTTCGAAATGCGCCTGCGAAGAAGCCGATGTATGCCGATCCGACAAAACTCGCCGAAACAGGCGGCCTCTACCGAGGTATGCCCTATTTGGCATTGAGTGAAGATCAGATAGATCTGCTCCTGGCCTACCTGTTGGAACGCAAGTGATGACTGTGCAGAACTACTTGAACGCGATGGGAGATCGATAGCCAATGGCGATCATCGAACGACCGGCGACTGAATCGCCGGCGTCTGCCGAGACCGATGACATGGTCACAGCGACTTCGTCGTACGGATACCTCCGTCGACCTGTCGAGACCACGGGGTGGCGATCATGGGCGTTCACAGTTGACCACAAAAAAATCGGGATCATGTACGGCGTGGTTGCGATGTTCTTTTTCGTGGTCGGGGGAATCGAAGCCGGTCTGATCCGGCTCCAGCTCGCAGGGCCTGAAGGGACGATCCTCTCAGCTGACAAGTACAACCAGATGTTCACCATGCATGCGACCACCATGGTGTTCCTCTTCGTGATGCCGATGGCGGCAGCTTTCGCCAACTACTTCATTCCCCTGCAAATTGGTGCCCGAGACGTCGCTTTCCCCCGCCTGAACGCATTGAGCCTGTGGCTGTTCGTTGCCGGCGGACTGTTTTTGAACTCGTCGTGGATTCTCGGCGGTGGAGCCGATGGTGGCTGGTTCATGTACGCCCCTAACTCCGATACGCCGTTTTCTCCATCCAACGGTGTCGACTTCTGGGCGTTGGGTCTGCAAATTACCGGCATCGCATCCCTCGTGGGTGCGATCAACTTGATCGTCACGGTGCTCAACATGCGGGCACCCGGAATGTCGCTGATGAAGATGCCGATCTTCACATGGATGGCGATGATCACGCAGTTCCTTCTGCTCTTCGCCATGCCGGTCATCACGGTCGCATTGTTCCTGCTGATGTTCCAGCGTTCGTTCGGCGCAACGTTCTTCTCTGTCGAAGAGGGCGCCGACCCATTGCTGTGGCAGCACCTATTCTGGATCTTCGGGCATCCTGAGGTGTACATCATTGTGTTGCCAGCATTCGGAATCGTCTCCGAGGTGCTTCCAGTCTTCTCAAAGAAGCCCTTATTTGGCTACCCGTTCGTTGTTTTTTCGGGCGCAGCGATCGGTTTCGTCGGCTGGGGCGTGTGGGCTCACCACATGTTTGCGTCTGGTCTCGGACCGGTTTCGGTCGCCGTTTTCTCGGTTGCCACGATGGCTATTGCGGTGCCAACCGGTGTCAAGATCATTAACTGGACGCTCACCATGTGGGGCGGCAAGCTGCAGTTCACGACGGCAATGCTCTTCGCAGTCGGACTCATCGTGCAGTTCACGATCGGCGGCCTATCAGGTGTCACCCACGCAGTTGCTCCGTCTGACACGCAGCAAACCGATACCTACTACATCGTGGCCCACTTCCACTACGTCATCTTTGGTGGTGGTGTTCTTGGCTTGTTCTCCGGCATTTACTACTGGTGGCCTAAGGTTTTTGGTAAAAAGCTCAACGAGTCTTGGGGTAAGTGGAACTTCTGGTTGATGATCATCGGCATGAACCTCACGTTCGGTCCGATGCACATCATTGGCCTGCAGGGTCAGCCGCGCCGTATGTATGTCTGGACCGAGGCGCGAGCCGGTGAAGGCTTCTTCAACCTTGGAATGTGGAACTTGGTCGCCACGATTGGCACATTTGTGCTCGGCATCGGCATCTTGCTGTTCTTCGTTAACGCCCTCGTGATTCATCGCAGCCAGCCGGTCGCCCCACTCGACCCATGGGATGCGCGTTCTCTCGAGTGGCTCACCACTAGCCCCCCTAAGGCGCACAACTTCGATCGCACCCCGACCGTCCACGCGCTTGACGAAGTCTTCTACCGCAAGTACGAAGATGTCGGCAAAGGCGACGAGCACGATTATGTCCAGCGTGCCAGCCTGGAAGACTTGATGCTTGAGGAAGAGCGGCACGCTGACGCGCACATCCATTTGCCTGCGCCGTCCTACTGGCCGATGGTGCTGGCTGTTTCGCTACCGATCATGGCGTATGGCGTTATCTACACCTCGTGGCTTATCGCTCTCGGAGGCGCGATTGCCATTGCGGCGATGTTCGGTTGGGCGCTTGAGCCCGCCGACGCCGAAGATTCCGACTTCGATCCACCAGCCCCAGGCGAACAGACCAGCAAAGAGTTGGCCAATGTCTGACGTCGTGAAAGAGGACGTGGTCGACGCAGCCGTCGACGAAGCGCACTCAGGCGACATCGCTGGCGCGCTCGCTGATGCTCATGACGACGGCCACGGTGAGGCACATCACAGCTCGCTCGGGCTATCGAACACAAAGCTCGCGATGTGGTTGTTTTTGGGATCGGAATGCCTGTTGTTCGGTGGTCTCATCACGACGTACATGTTGTACCGCAACGCCCATAGTGCCGACGTGGGCCCTGATCAGCTTTGGGATATCCCGTTCACGTCGGCATCGAGCTTCGTGCTGCTGATGTCGTCATTGACCATGGTGATGGCCGTGTCGGCCGCCAATCGCAAGGATGACCGCAATACCAAGTCCTGGCTGATCGTGACGGCGCTGCTCGGGAGCCTCTTTCTTGCAGGCCAGGTGTACGAATTCACCACGTTCTACCGTGAGGGTCTCGGCTACACCGACAGCTTGTTTGCGTCGAGCTTTTATACACTCACCGGATTCCACGGCGTTCACGTGTCCGTCGGTATCGTCATGCTTCTCGCCACGATGGCCATGATCGCCAAAAACAAGATTTCTGGCGATAAGGCCGAGACCGTTGAGATGGTCGGACTGTACTGGCACTTCGTGGACGTCGTCTGGATCATCATCTTCACGCTCGTCTACCTCATCCCGGCCTGATCGGAGCAACATGACTGACGTCGAGGCAAGCCCAGCAACCGAGCACGAGCACCATTTGCACGGTCATCATGCCGACGCGGGGCACGACGGCGAGCACGGCCCGCACGATGCCGTCTCGGACAACAGGTACATCGTGATTGCCGTGATCCTCGCGGTTATCACGGCAGCCGAGGTAGCAGCGAGCTATATCGATCTCGGGGCGGTGTTCATCCCGCTGTTGCTGTTCATGATGGCGGTGAAGTTCTTCATCGTTGCCAGTTTCTTCATGCACCTGAGATTCGACAACCGGGTCTTCACGTGGTTGTTCTACACGGGAGTCGTCTTAGCGGTTGTGGTGTACGTCATTGCGTTGTTGACCTTCCGGTTCTTCGAGGCGTAGGACGGCGACGTCGTGGCGTGCATCACGTCAGCCCACGGCGACAGCAGACGGCACGCCTCGTAGGCTTACGACGTGTTTGCGCAGTTGCCTGCCGAGGTTCAGCCATGGGCCTTCCAGTGGCACGCGGAGTTGTGGGTTCTAGTCGGGTTCCTGGTCGGTGCCTACGTCTATATGGTCCGCGTCATCGGCCCGAAGGCCGTGCCCGACGGAGTTGCTCCGGTGACGCGTCGAAACAAATGTGCATTCGGTGGTGCGATGCTGATGCTCTGGGCGGCTTCCGATTGGCCGATTCACGACATCGGAGAGGAGTACCTGTACTCCGCTCACATGTTGCAGCACATGATGTTGAGCTACTTCCTGCCGCCGCTGGCTTTGCTCGCCACGCCAACGTGGTTGATGCGAGTCCTCGTCGGTGATGGTCGGCTGTATCGAGGTGTTGCGTTCTTGTCGAAGCCTGTTGTCGCCGGGGTGCTCTTCAATCTGATCATCATGGTGACGCACGTGCCGCAGATCGTCAGTGCGTCGGTCGATTCCGGCCCGTTGCATTATTCGTTGCATTTTCTCGTGGTGATGCTGTCGTTGTTGATGTGGATGCCCGTCGTTGGCCCCTTGCCGGAACTTCAGATCGGCCCGCTCGGGAAATGCATCTATTTGTTCTTGCAATCAGTTGTTCCGACCGTTCCCGCAGCATGGCTGACCTTCGCAGAGAGTGCCGTTTACAAGACCTACGACATACCGGTGCGGGTCTTCGGCTGGAGCGTGGAGATTGATCAGCAACTCGCTGGAGCGATCATGAAGACGGCAGGCAGCGTCTTTCTCTGGACGATTGTCGTGTTCATCTTTTTTAAGCGGTTTGCCGTGGAGTACGAAGGTGCGCACGACTATCGACGTGAACCAGGCACCGTTATCCCCGACTCCGAAATAGTCGAAACGACCGAAGCACCGATGACCACTGCTGATATCGAAAAGGCGTTCGCAGGAAGCCGCCCTCCACTCGAAAACTAAAAGTGGCTCATCAACTACGTCTGGTGGTGAACCGGCGCTCGCTATCGCCACACGTCGTGATCCTCTGTTGTAGTCCGGTGCCGCCTCTCGTGTGAACCTCGGTGGCTTTCCAAACGCGATGCCATGGGGGCGGGCCCACAGGCGAGAACAGCCCTGTCTGGCTGCCGATGTCCTTCGGGCAGCATGCCGCTACGTCGACATAGACGCCCTTTACGATTTTCGAGGCCTGAAAGCGGTACGGCGCCATCCTCCAGAGCGCAGTAACATCGCGACCCGTGATCGACCAACGCCTGCTGCGCACTGACCTCGACGGCGTCAAGGAAGCCCTGTCACGACGTGCTCGCGCAGGCACCATCGACGACATCGACCAAGCGTCCCGCCTCGACGCCCGCCTACTCGACATTGCTCGTCAGCGTGACGCGATTCGCGCGAGCGTCAATGGCTTGTCCAAGCAAGTCGGCCAGTTCCGCCACGACGGCAAGATGGATGACGCTGATGCACTCCAGGCCGAGAGCCGCGAACTAGGAGCGCAGGAGAAGTCGCTGGGGACGGAACACGACGAGGTCTCTGCGGCCCTGAACGAATTATTGCTCGGCATCCCGAATCTCCCGCACCCCGGCGCGCCGGATGGAGCGAATGAGGACGATAACCCGGTGATTGTCGGACCGATCGGTCTGCGCGAGGAGTACCCGCCGCATCAGCGAGTGCCGCACTGGGAGTCGGCCGAGCAGCTCGGGATCCTTGACAACGAACGCGCCACCAAGATCTCGGGCGCGATGTTCACGATGCAGCGCGGTGCTGGCGCGACGCTTGCCCGGGCTCTGTGTCAATATGGCCTTGACCTCAACGCCGACGCGCATGAGGAGATCCGAGCGCCGTCGCTCGTCAGTACAGCGGCACTCACGGCCACGGGCCAGCTCCCGAAATTTGCCGATGACGCGTACGAGATTGAGCGCGACGATCTGTGGGCGAGTCCGACTGCTGAAGCTCCGCTCACGTCGATCTACGCCCAAGAGACGTTGAAAGACACCGAGCTGCCGATCCGACTGATGGCTCACAGTTCGTCGTATCGACGCGAGGCAGGATCGGCAGGTCGCGACACGCGCGGGATGTTGCGGGCCCACGAGTTCGACAAGGTCGAAATGATGGCTTACGCGACCCCCGAACAAGCGCCTGAGCTTCTCGACGACATGGTCGCACGGGCAGAACGGGCGATCGCGGAACTCGGACTGCCGTACCGAGTGATCGAGATCTGCACCGGCGACATGGGCCAAAGCCACCATCGCACCTACGACGTTGAGGTCTACGCTCCCGGCGCAGATGCCTGGTTGGAGGTCTCCTCGGTTAGCTGGCTCGGTGACTATCAGGCGCGGCGCGCCGGCATTCGTTTCCGTCGCCACGGTGAGGACGGCAAGCCTCTGAAGGGGACTGAGTTCGCGCACACCTTGAACGGCTCGGCATTGGCCGTGCCACGCGTGTGGGCGGCGATCATCGAAAATTACCGGAACGAGGACGGCACCGTGACGGTGCCTGAAGTGCTCCACCCCTACATGCGGGGCATCACCGTCATTGGCGGTTCGGTGTGACCGACTGGGTCCGCGAGCGGAGGGTGCAGTACGAAACCGGTGAGCTCGAGACCGACGACGTCTACGCCGACCCAATGATGCAGTGGCAACGCTGGCACGATGAGGCGCTCGACTCCGCGGTTGCCGAACCGAATGCGATGACACTCGGTACCCGAGGCCTCGATGGCGTACCGGATGCCCGAATCCTGCTCGTGCGGGGCGCCGACGAGCACGGGTTCTCGTTCTACACCAACTACACCGGGACGAAGAGCCGACAGCTCGATGCGCATCCGTATGCGTCGGCTTTGTTCGCGTGGCTTGATTTGCACCGGCAGGTCCGAGTGCGCGGCAACGTCAAGCGGCTCTCGTCCGAGGCGTCCGACGACTACTTCGCGTCCCGGCCGCGAGGGAATCAAATCGGGGCGTGGGCATCTCCCCAGAGCGAGGTGATCGAGAACCGCGCCGAACTCGAGCGCCGAGTCGCCGCGGTGGACGAGGAGTTCGCGGATCGTGATGTCGAGCGACCAGGATTCTGGGGCGGGTGGCTTCTGATCCCGACCGAGTGGGAGTTCTGGCAGGGCCGACCGAGTCGTCTCCACGACCGTTTGCGCTACCGTCGTGATGACAGCGGCTCCTGGATCATCGAGCGCCTCGCGCCCTGACTCTGAGCACATTCAAGCGGGTGATGACGTGAGACGCCACGATCCGATGGGATTCCGGGTGCGAGCCAAACGGAAAACAGGAAACCCTGCGGGTTGAATGCGCCCCTCCACCGGCGAGGCTATTCAACATGGCAGAAACTCGAGTCTTGGTCGTCGACGACGAACCGACCGTACGCGAAGTCGTCGTCGGCTACTTGCGACGCGACGACCACGAGGTCGCCGATGCCTGCGGCGACGGTGACCGCCCAAGCTGCCCGGACGATCCGGACACCGTTTCGAGTCGATCGCTCGGTGTCGCCCCGCATTGAGCACTGCGTAAACGTCGGCTGCCACGTGTCAAATAGGGAAATTGAGTGCACAGTTGCGGCATCCAAAGCGGTTGGTTGCCCGGATGAGTCTGCGTTCTATTTTAGGTCGTCAACTGGGTGCGACGACGGGACCATCACAGAAGAGTGATCCCGCCACTAACCTGCCGCCATCCCTGATCCGGGAACCATCGGGGACGTGATTGTCCTCTCGCAGACTTTACATCCACCCGTCTGATGGCTCCTGTCCAGGCCGTTCGCTCTGGATGCCTTCTGTCAGGATTGCGATATGGCAGATCTCGACATCGACGCCCGCACAGACACAGATCACATTCCATGGTTCCTGGCCGGGAACTTCGGCCCCGTTTTTGATGAAGTCACTGACGTCAATCTGCGAGTCACGGGTTCCATCCCGCCGTCGCTGGCAGGCCGATACCTTCGCACTGGATCCAATCCGCCCTCGGGGGTGTCGAGCCACTGGTTTGCCGGCGACGGGATGGTGCACGGGGTCCGCCTCGACGCCGGAAATGCGGCCTGGTATCGCAACCGGTATGTACAGACCACCAGGCTCGTGAAGGGGTTGGATGCAGCCGATCCAGACGTGTTCGCCGACCCGACGGCCGGCTCGGGAAACACGAGTGTGCTGGCCCACGCCGGACGGGTCTGGGCGCTGGAGGAGCTCCACCTTCCGTACGAGCTAAGTCCCGAACTCGATACGATCGGCTGCGACGACTTCGCCGGCAAGCTGACGACGTCGTTCACCGCACACCCGAAGCTGTGCCCCCAAACCGGAGAGCTGCACTTTTTCGGGTACTCCCCGCTCCCACCCTTTCTGACATACCACGTTCTCGATGCCGGCGGAGCACTCGTCCATTCCACCGAGATTGCGGTGCCGAAGGGCACGATGATGCACGACTTCATGATTACTCGCGACCACGCGATCTTCATGGACCTACCAATCGTGTTCGATCTGTCGAACCTGGAGTCGCCGATCGGATGGGACGACACCTACGGTGCCCGTATCGGCATCATGCCTCGCATGGGCACGAATGCAGACATCCGCTGGTTTGAGATAGACCCGTGTTACGTGTTCCACCCGCTCAACGCGTACGTGGATGACAACGTGGTGGTCTGCGATGTGGGTCGTCATGCTTCGATGTCAATGCAACCGGAGGTCTACACCCCACCGGCACACCTGCACCGGTGGACGTTCGACTTGCTATCGGGTGCCGTCAACGAGGAACGGATCGACGAGAAGACACACGCTTTCTCGCGTGTCGATGACCGGGTCGTCGGACTTCCGCACCGGTACGGCTGGGGTGTGACCCACCGTAACGGCAGTGAAACTACCCTTCGTGAACCCGGTGTTGTCGTGAAGTGGGACGTCGTCACCGGCACGCAAGCCACCTACGACCTTGGGCCTGATGCATTTCCGAGTGAGTTCGTCTTCGTGCAAGATGATGATGCCGCAGGCGAAGATGACGGCTGGGCGATCGGCTTCGTGTACAACGCGTCGGCGGACTCCTCTGACCTCGTCATCCTCGATGCATCGGCACCCGGCAGCGATCCAGTCGCTCGAATCCATCTCCCACAACGTGTGCCCTTCGGTTTCCACGGCAGCTGGGTCGACGACGCTGCCCTCCCCGCCTGACGACCGACTCCGGTCCGCGCCGCATATAACGTTCACCCCGCAGTCAGATCACCAAAAAGCAGCTGGCGCCCGATAACCGGGTTTCGGCGCAGAGAACAGAGCAGAAGTTCTCTGACATGGCATCAGTTTCAAAATGGTCGATTGAGGGGTTCAGGCTCCCAGGTCATGGCTGCTTGGGAGAGGCCGTCGATCAGTCGCTCGGTGTGGGGCGTGAGGTTGGGACCCTCCCAGTCCCACCACAGTGGACTGCTCGCACCGCGGATGCGCGGCGGCAACTCAATCTGCACCCCCTGCTGTCGGGGAACGTTCACCGGATTGCGCTCGTGCATTCCGCGCAACTGCCTCGGGATGTCCTCAATGTCGGTGATGACGTTGTATGCCGGGATGTGCCTCCGCAGAGTTGCGCCGACGTGCTCGGCGAAGACTCTGTTCTGGCCTCCGAGGAGCAGTGAGCCGAATAAGCCCCGGCGTCCGAAACCGTGCACTGTGATCACGATGTCGACGTGTTCGAGAAAGTCTGCGAGCACTGCGGAGTGAGTGCAGTCGACAGTCGTGGACGGAAAGTGCTCCTTCATGCCTTCTGGCTGAATAACGGCGTAGAAGGAGGCACCCGACCGTTCGGCCGCACGGTGGGCGATCACGTCGGTCATCCATTCGAGGTGGCCGCCGTGGTACGCCATGAAGCCGATGCGACCCCGTAATTCAGAGACCTCCTCGACACCGGGCGTGTCGAGGATCGTCGCAAAGTCGGGCACGTCCGACATCATGCACGCTCCGCAGGTGATCCGTCGTTTCGAGGTCTGGAACCGGCACGGTGTTCACGCCCGCCGAGCCGTACGATGGTCTTCGATGTTGGTGTGGATGGACCTCGAAATGACCGGACTCGATCACACGTCGGATGTGATCGTCGAAATCGCAACATTGATCACCGACGACGAGCTAAACATCGTCGCCGAAGGTCCTGACCTAGTGGTTCACGCCGCCGATGCAGCGCTCGACGGGATGAACCCGTTCGTCGTCAACATGCACACGAAGTCGGGACTCCTAGAACAGATCAAGGCATCCAAGATCTCGCTGGCTGATGCCGGGGCCCAGACGCTTGCGTTCATCAAGGAGTACGTGCCCGAGGCGCGGTCGGTCCCACTCTGCGGCAACTCAATCGGCACTGATCGGCGGTTTCTAGCGGCGGCGCTCCCCGAAATTGAGGAATATCTCCACTATCGCTCGATTGACGTTTCGAGCGTGAAGGAACTCGTCAAGCGCTGGTACCCCGAGCTGGATGCGAAGCGACCCCGCGGGCACGGCAGTCATCGCGCTCTAGATGACATTCGCGAGTCAGTGAAAGAACTCGCTTACTACCGCGAACATGTCTTCGTGCCGACCGAGGGCGCCACTACTGCGGTTGATGCACCCGGCGGCGACGACGCCAAAAGCTGAGAGCGACGAGCACCTAGGTATCGCCAGCACCGTGTGAGCTCGGCCGAGCCCCGCCGCGGCGCTTGCGGTCCGGTACGTTGCGCACATGCGAGCAGTCGTACTCCGAGACCACGGGGGCCCTGAGGTCCTCACCATCGAAGAAGTCGAGGACCCCGTTCCCGGGCCTGACCAGATCTTGGTTGATGTCGCCCACACAGCGCTGAATCGCGCCGACATACTCCAGCGTCAGGGCGGCTACCCCGACCCTCGCAATCTGCCTCTCGAAATTCCTGGCCTGGAGTACGCCGGTACGGTTGCGGCGATCGGAGCCGATGTCGTCGAGTGGGCGATCGGTGACCCGGTGATGGGTATCGAAGCCGGCGGCTGCTACGCCGAGAAGGTGGTCACCCATGCTCGGCAGGCGCTTCGGGTCCCCGACAGTGTCGAGTTGGTCGATGCGGCGGCGATCTCCGAGGTGTTCCTCACCGCGTGGGACGCCCTTGTCGTACAGGGCGGTTTGACAAGTGGCCGGTGGGCGCTGATCCACGCGGGAGCATCGGGAGTCGGGACCGCGGGAATCCAAATATCGAAAGCGATCGGCGCATACATTGCTGTCACTTGCTCGGCGGGTAAGGCAGACGCGTGCCGGGAGTTGGGAGCCGACCTTGTGTTGGAGCGCAGTCCGAGCGACTGGCTCGGCGCGCTCCGCGCCGAGTTGCCCGTTGGCGTCGACACCATCCTTGACGTGGTCGGCGGCGACGAAGCTGATCGCAACATCAAGGCGGCGGCTGCGGATGGGACGATCGTGCAGGTCGGATTGATGGGTGGTGGCCAGGCACCGGTGAACATAGGTTTGCTGCTAATGAAGCGGATCACCTGGATCGGCACAACGCTGCGAGCACGGCCGCTCGAACGCAAGCTAGATCTCTGCCAGCGCTTCAGTCGCGAGATGCTTCCGCTGTTCGACTCGGGTGATCTCGCACCGGTGCTCGACTCACGATTTGCGCTCGACGACATCGCTGATGCCCATCGCCACATGGAGTCGAATGCCAGCATCGGCAAGATCCTTATCGACCTCTGATCGCCTGCTGCCAATTGCAGCAGGGCTCAAGTTGCGGCAGCGTTGGATTCGTCGACTGGAACGAGCATTCGTCGATAGGTGAACCAGCCGCCGATCACGAGCACGATCAGGGCGCCGACAATAAACGGCACGACCGGGAAGCCTCCCGAGCCCCCGGTGCTTGGGGACCCGTAGGTGAACGAGATTGCTCCGGCGATGACATGACCGTCAACCGGAACCGGCGCCAAGTATTGGACGAAGTAAGTGCCTTCGCGTTCGACTTCGTCGAAATCCAGTCGAGCGGTGGTTTCGCCGGTTCTCACCGTCTCACCGCCGATGTCTTCGAATTCGTTGTCACCGAGGTCGTAGACGAGGAACATTGCGACGTCGTCGCTTATGACTTCGCCAAAGTCGATCTCGACGGTCGAGATGGGCTCCGACAGCGTGGAGCGAGAGGTCGGTGTCGAGCTTCTAATGTCATCGTGTGCAGTGACCGGTGTGGCACCGGCTCCGACAGCAACAGTGAGTGTCAGTACGCCGGCGATTGTGATCCGGCGTAGCCACCGGGGGGTCATGACGGTGCCGTCCATGAAGACCATTCAATCAGCCGCCCCGAGCGTCGACGTCGCGACCCTTCCATCTCACGTCACGTCGGAACACCACCGCCATAGCGCTGCTGAGGAAGATGAACGTGAACACGACCACGAGCAGCGGGAAAATGGTTGCGGCCCTCAGGTCGGTGGTCCCTGCGCGGCGACCGAGCACCCAGACTTGCCATGCGACGAGCGGGTACGTGAGCGGCACGGCGATCCACCCGCCAGCAACGGAACACATCCAAGCCGCAGTGGCCAATGCAAGCCACGAACTGGTGAACCGGGCACCGGTTGCGATGCTGCGCGTCCAACCCCGAATCAGTTCGCGGAATCCTCCGGGGTACATCCGAAATGTCGTTGTAGTCGGGGATCCGATAAATAGTCTGGACCGTCCGATGGAGCGCGCAAGTCCGATGTCCTCGGTGTGCATCGCCCGGACGGCCGGGGCCGCATGTCCCCCCGCCGAATCGTAGGTCGTGCGGTCGACTGCGATCACCGGACCGAAGGCGACGTTGGCAGCCGCTCGATCCCCGAACACGGTGAATGCGCCGGAGCCCATCAGGGTCATCACGTTGCACAAGATGCTCGGTTGCTCGTAGGCCGTTGGCATCCGATGCCACGGTTGCATCGAAACAAGTACCCCGGGATTCGAGTGAACCTCGGCAACGAGATCATCAAGCAGCGTCAAGCCTGGGTGGACGTCAGCATCGAGGAACACGAGGATTTCCTCGGTTGTGCTCAGCGCACCATGCCAGCAGGCGTTCGGCTTTCCGAGCCACCCATCAGGTGGCGGGGGTGGGGTGAGCACGTCGACGTCGAACGTCCGCGCGACGCAGGCGGTTGCGTCAGTTGAGTGATCGTCGACTACTACGATCCGGTCGCCGGTTCGACGTTGTTCGACCAGGGGACGGAGTAGATGGGGGAGCGCATGCGCCTCGTCGCGGGCCGGGATGATCACGGCAACGGGCGGGCGTGCGGCAGTTGGATGAGCGGGGAGTGTCCGGGTCCGCCAAAGCAGTAGCCAGCCGAGCGACCAGCCGAGGGCGAACACCGTCAGGTTGACACTGTTATGACCAACACCGAACACCTCGAAAGTTGCTGTCAGCATCGAGTCACCGGCCAGCCTGGACGCCGAGCACAGATCCGATCAGCATCAACACGATCCAACTTTGGCATGCCCGCCCCGCGCGCAAGGCGACCGAGGGATCGTCGACGAACGGAGAATAATTTGATCGCGTGAAACTCCGTTGACCTGGGTAGTCCAAACATGTTTGCCTTTGCAAGTGCACATCGACGTCGGTGTGCACGACTAGCCCGCCCGAAATCTCCGAAGGAGGCCGAACGATCATGACGACACTGATCGCCCGCTCCACGCTTGTTCGCGCCCGCGCCGAGTCCGTCCGTACCGCGGCACATGTCCGCGCAGCGGCACACGCCGTGGTTCCGGTTTGGGACGCGTTCCCGAAACGTTCAGTGGCATGCGACGCATCACGGATGATGTCGTCATTACCCTGCGAAGGGTGAACATCAATCGACCCCGACTGCTCGCGGCATCACTCATGATTGCGGTGGTCGTGAGTGTGGCGGGTGGTTACGTCTGGAGCCAGACGATCGCGGAGTCCGACGACGACGTAAATGTCGTGCTTGAAGATTCCCAGGACCGGACACTGGAGGGTGGTCCCGCCGCGATCGAACCGATCCCGGAAGGCGATGTTCTCCCCGAGGCAACATTGGTCGATGGCGACGGCAACGACGTGTCGAGCCGTTCGTTGCTCGGCGACCGGCCGCTTGTCATCAACTTCTGGTTCAGCACCTGTATCCCATGCGAGCGAGAATTGGAGGACTTCGCCGAAGTCGACGCCGAAGTGTCCGATCAGGTTCGGTTCATTGGCGTCAATCCGCTCGACACGGTGTCAGCTATGGAGCGGTTCGCTGGCGAACGGGGGGTTGAGTACGAACTCTTCCGTGACGAAGCCGCCGAGCTTCAGACCGCTCTCGGCATCACATTTTTTCCGTATACGGTCTTCGTCACGTCGAGCGGCGAGATCGTCGACCAAACCGGTGTTCTCGACGCCGATGGCCTTCGCGAAAAAATCGACGCACTCCTGGAAAGAGAAGCATGAGTCTCTGGTTCGTGGCGGGCATGCTCGCCGCCGTCAATCCGTGCGGGTTCGTCCTGCTTCCGACCTATCTCATGTACTTCCTGGGGATTCAGAGCTCTGACCAGCGGCTCGCACAGCGTGAAACGCTGCGCAAGGCGCTCAAGGTGTCGGCATCGTTGAGTCTCGGTTTCATGGCGGTTTTTGTCGTTGCGGCTGGGTTGGCCAATTACTTCACCAACTGGCTCACTGCGAACGCAAAGTACGCCACCGGGTTCTTCGGGATAGCGCTGCTTATGCTCGGCGCGGCGATGCTGTTCGGTTTCAAGCTGCCATTCACGAACCCCCAGGGCCTGCAGGGCAAGAAGGACCAGACGGTCAAGTCGATGTTCGTTTACGGGGTGGCCTACGCAATCGCGTCGCTCGGATGCACCATCGGGTTTTTTATCTCCGCAGTATTTGCAACCAGTCGGAATGCTGGCGCGCTCACCGGGCTGCGCAACGGCATCGCGTACGGCGCAGGGATGGCTGTTCTCGTCGGCGGCTTGACCGTGGCGCTCGCCTTCGCGAATACAGGGCTACTCAAGCTGCTGCGTCATGGCTTGCAGTACATGGATCGCATCGCCGCCGCCTTCGTCCTGATCTCGGGCCTCTACCTGCTCTGGTACTTCTACTGGGTCGACCTCAAGGAGGAGGGCGACGCGATCACCGACTGGGTCACGCAGTTGCAAGCGGACGTCAGTGCTTTCCTCAACGAACATCAGTGGGGTGTCGCAGTGCTTATGTTTTCGCTGCTCGGAGCGACCATCTCCTACGTCTACGCCAAACGAATCAATGTGCTCGCCGGAGTCGTTGTCATCTGTGTCATGGTCGGCGCGCTGCTGTCGAACGACCCGCTCGCTGTTGGAATCATTGGCGGGTGCGTTGCGGTTGCCGGTGCCCTTGGACTACTGCAGGATCGCCGTGATGCCGTGCTCCTTAATCGTGATAATGGTGCCTCGATCGACGAACCACCGTCGACCATTTCGGCCGGCTGACGCGCTTGATCAGACGTAGCGCATCGCCTCGGCTTGTGCGGTCAGCTCTGCGCGGTGGTCGGGGTGTGCGACGTCGATGAGTCGCCGATTCCGTTCTTGCACGGTGGCGTAGCAGAGTTCGGCCACGCTCCACCAACGATCAGCTTGCTGTGAGCTAGCGCGCTTCTGGCCAGCCGTGAGTCGAGACATCCGGCGCCCGGTACTCGCCGCCAGGCGGGACCGGACATCCGAACGGAGTGCGCCGGCATGAGGTTGATCGCGCCACGGCGAAAATGGGGTCGCGTGACGTGGCTCAGGAAGTACGAGATGTGGTGAAGACGTCGACTGAAGTCGCCATGGAGGTAGCGACGGTCGTGGATCGCATGCATCTGATGGACCCGCTGCGCCATGAATCGGTCGGAATCGGACACCATGTCGGCCTCGACGGCATTTTCGATTGCGTCGAGCACCGCAGTGGGCTCTCCGTTGGCCAGCGGCACGATGATGTGGGTGTCGGACTTGAGTAAACCGACGATGTCGGACGCCTGGTTCGGTGCTTCGGGCATCCGCATGACGGTATGCGATACGCGGCCCGTTACCCATTTGACCGTGCGAAGTGTCGCCACGTGAGCCGTTCGTTTACGGTGCGGTGATGTCCGACAGCTTCGATCCCGCGCCCGTTCCGATCCGGACTGCAGCCACTGTGATGCTGGTTCGAGACGCGGTTGACGGTGATTCGGGCGTCGAAGTGTTCATGTTGCGGCGGACCAGCAACGCCAGCTTTGCTGCCGGAATGTACGTGTTCCCCGGTGGCAAGGTCGACGACGCTGACCACGCAACCGAACTTGAACCTTTCTGCCCGGGGCTGGACGACGCCACCGCCTCACGGCAACTCGGTATTGAGTCAGGCGGACTCGCGTACTGGGTCGCGTCAATCAGGGAGTGCTTCGAGGAGGCTGGGATTCTCCTGGCCGAGCGCTGTGATGGCTTGCCGTTAGATCTTGACGACGACGACCGCCACGCTGTTCATGATGGATCACTCTCGATGTTGGAGCTGTGTCGACGTGACGACTTGATCCTTGACGTGTCGACTACGCAGTATGTGGACCACTGGATCACGCCGGCGGGCGAAGGGCGGCGTTTCGACACACGATTCTTCGTGACCGAAACGCCCGCCGGACAGGAAGGGCTGCATGACGACAAGGAAACCGTCGAGAGCGTCTGGGTGCGACCACAGCGTGCGCTCGACATGTTCCAAGGCGGTGAACTGATGATGATGCCGCCAACGGTCAAGAGTCTCCGTTGGCTCGGCGCTTTTGGGTGCGCAGATGATGCGGTGGCGGCGGGCGAGGCGATCACCGACCCGCCGACCACGCTGCCGAAGGTCCGGACCGACGTCGACGGAAACATCATCGGCGTTTCGATGCCCGGTGACGAGGACTACGACTCCCTCTGAGACCCATTCGTACGAGGTGACCGGTGATTTCACCGGTCAATTCCGTGTAATCTCCGGGCGTGTCCGAACCGGTAGTGAAACTCGATGTGCTAAAGGCGCTGGGGGACAACACGCGGTACGCGATCTACCTCGAACTTGCTCGTTCGTCGAGGCCGCTTGCCACTTCCGATATTGCCGACGTGCTCCAACTGCACGCCAACACCGTGCGGCCGCATCTAGAGCGGATGCGCGATGCGGGTCTGCTGGCGGTCGGAGTCAGTGGTCGCGGCGACGTTGGACGGCCACAGCACCGGTACTCGCTAGCAGCCGACGCACCGTCGCTCGGGCTCGAGCCGCCCTCGATCCCCGCTCTCGCCCGGATGGTGTTGTCGGTGGCGAAACGCTTACATGCAAGCGCTGCCGACGCCGAGGCGGTTGGTTCTGAGGAAGGTTGGAACCGAGCGCGTCCGTATGACAATGCACCGTCGACACTCGAGGCGCTCGTTTCCGATCTCGATCGGTTGGGCTTCGACCCATTCGTCACCGACGCGGTGAACCGGCCCTCCGGCACGGCCGATGACGAACTTGATGACGATGCAGAGGCTGTTGTTGCGTTCGCCCACTGCCCGTTCGAAGAGTTGGCCCAAGAGCACCCGGAACTCGTTTGCGGGCTCCATCGCGGTCTCGTCGCAGGGTTCGTCGCGCAGATGGGCGATGCTGAGACCCGCGACTTCTGCACACTGACGAGCCGCACTCCGTGCCAGGTCACGGTCGCAGCCCGGTAAAATCGTCCGATACAGGATCCGATACCTCAGGAGGAACCAAAAATGATCACACTCACAGATCCCGCTGCTGCCAAGGTCCGACAACTCCTCGACGCCGAAGGCGCTGAAGATCTGGCGCTGCGCGTCGCCGTACGCCCCGGTGGCTGTTCGGGCTTCTCGTACGAGATGTTCTTCGACGGCGACTTCGCTGTCGACGACACGACCGCCGAGTATGACGACAACGTCAAGGTTGTCGTCGATCCGGCATCGGCGCAGCTGCTTGAGGGAGCGACGCTGGACTACAAGGACGGTCTCGACGAGTCGGGCTTTGCAATCACGAACCCGAACGCAAGCCGCACCTGCGGTTGCGGCCAGAGCTTTTCGTGAATCCAGTCGTCTGACATTGGCATGGAGTCAGACGAGCGCAGCGTCGAGTCTTTCGCGTAGTTCAGTTTCGTCCCAGAGCCCATCGAGTCGTTCGGCGACCACACCGTTTGCATCGGTGATGAACAACGCAGGCTCGAATGCAATGCCGAGCGCATCGATCGCCGGTGCGACCTCGGTGGCGCTCAGGTCGGTCCACACCTCGGCGTGAACGAAGACGTAGTCCTCGGAGTACTCGGCCTCGACCCCGACCATCGTCTCGAGCGCCGGTGTACAAGACCCGGTCTGGCAAAACGCAGGTGTCCCGACGAAGTAGGCGACGGCTCTGCCGCTCGCCAGTGCCTCGGTCAGGGTCAGCGAGTGGAAAGGACATACGGGCTCACGAGTACAGATTGGATCCACACCATCGGGCTCACGAACCGTCGGTGTGTCGAACCCCTCAAGGGTGTCACCTGGACGGGGAATGAATACCTGATCGCGCTCCATCACCTGGAAGTTCGCACCGACCCTAGGCCCACCATCAATGTTGATTTCGTAGACGCCGGGCGTGTCGATAGTCGTCCGAAACGCATAGTACGGCGCCGGAGTAATGTCGCGCCTGACCGCCGTGATGCGGTCACCGATCGGCTCTCCATCGAGGTTGACGATCTGTGCACCGAGCTCGTCAGGGCCGTCAGTGATGAACTCCGCAGCGTTTGCCAGGCTGAACGGCAGCCGGATCTCGCCCGGCACGAAGACGTCGGACGGGTATCGCTGGACGACCGAATAGCTCACCTCAGGCTCGGCGCCGCTACACGCTGCAGCAACGCCCGCTGCAGCGGCACCGAGCAGGAAGGTGCGTCGGTCCAAGCCGAAACGGGGATTGGGTGACGGGTTCATGGCACTCGCTTCAAGAGGGAAAGACGGTAATTCGGTGACGTCGTTGACTCGCCGGGCCTCAACGCTGGATCGTACGAAGCCTTGAGAGCACTCTCACTGACTTTCTCTTAACGATACCGTCGTCGGGCTCTTGCTCTCGGCGGGCTTGATGGCCGGCGGGCGCCCGGCAGGCTTCGTTTCGCTGAACGCCGAGCCCGGTGGGGCCGTTGCACCCGTTGGGGGCTTTGAACGAATATCCTTCGAGACCATGAGTAAGCCTCTCGGCCCCTACGTTCCCGTTCGCCGTGCCGGCGACTTCATCTTCGTTTCGGGTCAAGGCGGCCTCGACGACGGGGTCAAGGTCAATGGTGGCGTCGTGCCCGAGACGATCCAGACGATGCAGAACCTCAGGGTGCAACTCGAGTCTGCAGGCGCAGCGATGGGCGATGTCGTCAAGACCACCTGCTTCCTTACCGACATGGAGGATTACGTCAAGTTCAACGCCGAGTACTCGGCTGCCTTTGGTGACCATCGCCCGGCGCGTTCATGTGTGGCCGTCAAGGCATTGCCCGCCGGCTTCCTGGTTGAGGTCGAGGCCATCGCGTACAAGCCGCTCGACTGAATCGCTGCATCCTCGGCGGACGCTGCCAGGTCACGACACGGCGGATGGCGACATGGTGCCGGTGGCGTGCCGAGTCGACGCCCACTGGGGATGGTCCGGAACGTGGCGCGAAACTCCACACACATTCTTTTCGCATCTGTAGCGAAGGCTAGCGGCACGCGTTCGGGGGCAGAGCTACCGATTTCAGGCGAATGAAACGTCGATTCTCGGTTCTAAAGCAAAGCAGGGCGCGCAAGGAATCTCCAAGAATCCCAGCTCAGCGATGTTGGACCGCGTCAAGCTGATTGGGCTGATTCGACCGTTGGACCGGCTACGGGCGACTGGTTG